>OCQC01000053.1_pt1 | contig 167402 bp, 184 predicted proteins | sample 1538401 | NCBI WGS metagenome assembly OCQC01 (sample SAMN04571689, study PRJEB22368) | human gut metagenome | biome: human gut; material: stool | host: Homo sapiens | place: Luxembourg | collected 2012-08-03 | reverse complement strand
GAAGGAGTACTGCTAGAATTTAGGTGTGCAACATATAACAAATAACTGCTGTTTAATGCACTAACTTCTTTTTTAAGCGTTTCTACCGGTACCGTGATGTAGGAATTGTTCGCATCATAGTATCCTGATGCAGGAATCTGAATTTTAGCATTTGATCCATCTTCTGTAACTGTCGATGCAGCAGTTGTAGAATTGGATTTATTTGTCATAGAACCATCTACCCATGTTGTACCATTCCATGCTGTAGTATTTTTCAAAATATTTGCTGCTGTTGAAACCGTTTTCCCTGTAGGAACAGTATGAGCGGAGCTGTTGACTTCAGCTATTACGCTTCCATTTACTCCGAATATACTTTTCCCAGACAATATATTTTCAGCTTTCAGATTTGTGTCACCTTTTATTGTCTGAGCTCCTTTTAGGTAGAATCCAGCCTTTAATGTCTGATCTTTCGTACCAGGGGTTATGGTAGATGCCTGAAGAGATTCTATTGTACCGGGAATATTAAGACCATACTGTGAGGTGAAGGTATAATCCTTTAATACTTTTGAAGCAGTTGCATTACCTACTCCATTAGCGAATACATTTTCAATTTTTAAGACGCCTGCATCTGTACTGTCAATTTGTGTTCCAAAGAGCTTCCCATCCTTGCCCTGCTCATCCATCTTGTCGAACACCGTTACGAGTTTGTCCAGATTTTTGCCAACTACACCAATACTGTTCTTCGCTGTATCTATTTCATTTGCCAATGTAACAAGATCACTGGAATCAATAACAATATCATCCTGATTATCAGAATCATCATAGTCAAACTTGAATACGCCATACGACTTAATACTATTCTTTAACGGTGTATCAGCCAATACCGTATTCACAGACAAAGTACACACTAAAGTTGCTGCTATACTTACACAGACGAGTTTCAGATCATGTCTATTCATATTTCAAATTCCTTTCTGATTCCTTCCCGAGAATCCAAAAATGTTACTATACTATGTGTCTATTATACCATATTCTAAATAGTAAGCAAGACAAAACATGATTTGAATGGGTATAGTGCACAACGGGGTTCAGGGCAAAATAGAAGGTGTTCAAGTTGAACACCTTCTAATAAAGAGATTCGTATATAGAGAGTTTTCTCAATTTCTGATAAATTGAATGATCTCATCTATAGAGACCATAGTACCTGCTGGATACTGAGACTGAAGTTTTTTAATCAGATCCTCATGAGCTACATGGTTTTGAGAAACATTTTCTTTTAATTGAGATATCTGTTCCAACAGCTCCTGCTCTCTGCTATCCTTTTTACTCTTCATGATCTCTTTTTCATCGTATAAATCTTCCAGGTACATATTTTGAGGAAGCTCTGATATTATTTCCTTATTAATTCTGGTAACCTGAGATTCTGGAATATTACACTCTTCTAAACATTCTGTTACAACTGAAGGATCAAAAATCGTCTCATCACTATCGATATTGTCTTTGACCATGAGATTTTGCTGAACGTCCAGTATAATTTTATCTGCATCTTCTACAACTACAGAAACATGCTTTTTAATGATATCCTTAAGACATTCCCTTTCTTCAGCGGACGTTTTCTGCATATTGCAGCCCAGTACTTTGGCAATTTCCGGATGCGTTTCAAGTGGTTTTCTTGTATAATACGTCAATATGGCATCATCTGAGGATCTTTCTGTAAAAGATGGATAAAGAAAGGCAATATCCGGATTGTTTATTATCCAGTCCTGTTCTACTGGTTCAAATTCATCATGCGGCACATTATATCCCAGTCCTGGTTTAGAGAGCGATACCGGACAGATGGAACAAATAAAGTAAGAATAAACATCTTCTGATTCATCCAACTTCATATTATCATTTGTCTTTTTGATCACATCATAGGTATCATAAAATGTCAGAATGATGAAGTGTCCCGGATAATCATATTCAGCAATGATTCTGTCATACAGCATATTCAGCATATCATCGTTTTCCAGCTCACCTGCATTGAGCCCCTTAAGAAATTGTTTCATTCCGAGAGCTTTCGAAGATTCTTCATCAAATTCCAGTCCAAGCAGATTTTTCCTTACCTGTCCGGATAGAGATTTTTTGATAATCTGCAGATACTTAAAATATTCAGCATCATCCAAATTAAGGAGATTTTTTCTGAATGTAGTAACTTTCTCCTTTTCGCTATTTACATAGCATCCAGTCAGAGTTGTAATAGTACATACATCTTTCTTAAACCTTCTTCTTAGTTCCAATATTCCCTTCTTATCCACCATTTTGCCTTATCCTCCTTTTATATATGGTATAATTATACAATATTAAATAGTATATTATACATTATAACAATATTTCTTCCTTATGTATAGTATACCATGTTTAATTATAGGATCTGGCAGGTGTTTTTTATTCAGGAATGCGTATCGTATTTTTCAACAAGCAGTATAGGAATCAGATTACAATATATGGCGGCTTTTTCTTTTCATTTTTCACTAGATATCCAGTAAATCCATTGATTTACCAAATATATTAAAAAGCCCACAGCATCATGCCATTGAGCTAAATGCTGTGAGCTTTTTAATAATGATACCAGTTAAGTTCCATATCAATATTATTCTCTTGAATTATTTCAAATATTCTGCTTAAAGGTATATCTGTTTCAGTAATACCATTATCAGGATCTGCACCTACTCCGTCTTTAAAGATTCCTTTATAATATAGGTAATGCTCTGTACCCTTTCTGGGGTCCCTAGCTATTTCCCATGCAGTATTTGTATTATCCTCAAGATTTCCATTTTTTAAATTACCTTTATAGAAGGTTAAAATCGTACCATCAACATCATACTTGATTAAGATAGCATTACCGGTATTATCATTATACTTTCCGTCAGAAGTATTCCCTATATAATAACTTAATAATGTCGTATCTATTATTTCCATAAAATCGTCAACATCATAAATATATTCTGCTTGTACGGTATCCTGCGAAAAATTTTTTTCTTTCATATTTTTCCAAGCAAAAATTCGAGTTACACCACTGTTATATGCACCATTATTCTCTCTATCTGTAACGACCCACACCTTCTGATCTTTTAAATAATCTACCATCACTTGTTTATAATTTAGTAACTTACCATCATCATAGTATGCCTCTAATATTGTATTTATCTGATCATTGAGATAACAATTAAGTATACATTTTCCATCCCAGCGGTTATTTTCACTATACTTCCCTAGAAAATAGACTTCCATATCATTCTGAGTATATGGAATGAGCAACGGTGTCTCTACTAACTCTGAAGCCTTATATAGCTTATTGCTCATTGGATCTACAGCAATAATTTGATCACTTGTCCATTTTGGTTCCATCAAAATTACATCTAAATTTTGCATTTTCATATTAATAGAAACACCATCTACCAGATTTGTTTTAAAAGCAGAATTTAACATTAAATATGTTTGTATCCAGCTAATGCTTTCATCATATGATTCTAATTTTGATTTTATTTCTAAATCTTTTATTTCTTTAATATCATTTTTTACAGATGCAATATCTTCACTTATGTCTGAAAGCTGTTCTGATAGAGTAAATATATTAAATATTCCATTTTTTAAAGAAACTCCAATATCATTAAATCCTCCTTGTACTATACAACTAAGTAATTGAATTATTATTGCACCACTTAAAAATGGAATTATTTTAGTTTTAATTCCACTTTTCTTTTTTTCAGGTGCATCGTTCTTTATTTCTTCTGAGCAAGCTATAGCTTTCTCTTTTTTATCTTGAGAACTATTATTTTTATTGCCTTTTTTTTGTTTTTTTTCGTCTTTATTTCCGCTCATAATTACGCAGACTTCCTCCAGTGTATTATCAAAAGTTGAAATAGCACAATGAGTCATTATATTATAGTCCTTCAATTATGTCAATATATTTATATATTACTATCTTTTGTTAATAATGTCAAATTCTAAACAAAAAAGCTCACTTCAAAAAGCGAGCTTTACATTAATGCAAAAGATATCTATGCATTATATTATTTTCCGTATAATATAATACTTTATATCAAATTAATATCACCGGAATTAAGGGAACGTGGCAAATTAATGCTGTCTGAATTCTCTGATCATTATCTCCAGATAAAATAAATTTTCCGTCCTTTTGAGAAACCTTTACCATATCTGCGAAGAAAATATCATATGCTTTTGCAATAGGTTTGATATCCAAATCCTTGAAATTGTATTTAGCACAATTGTTGTTTACATTTCTGTTCCATTAATCAAATTTGGATTAATCCATATTATTTGTTTTGTTTGCGTAGTTACTTCTTTATTCATAATTTCATTCTCTCTCTTGAACTGAACTATATCCCTTTTCTATTATGTATCTTCTTTACCTTCCTGCTCTGAGCATGCAGAACAGAAGCTCTGTTGTTGACCTTTTTCTGCCTGATGAATGGCATGGCAGGATTGTGTGCATCTTCCATGAGCAAGAGCGGTCAAATTGGCTCGGATTCTCGAATTCACTCATAGCATCGACATATTCAGGAACCGGTACAATGATACCGAAATATGGAGAGGATTCAGGGTTACAGTTCTTTATATGATTATGCAGTCTTCCATTCCTCAAATCTTCCTGAATATCTTTATAGCATTGCATTGTCGTCACGATGTAATTCTTTTCTCCGACGAAGTTTAGCCCGTTCCCACTATATACATCTTCTTTGCAGCTTTTTACTTCATAGCAGGAAAATATGCCTTTTTCAATATCGCTTTGAAATACCACACCTGCTGGCTCAAATTCCATAAAGTCTACTCGTTTTACATTAACGGTACCATAATCAAGGCTGACTTCACTTGCATATATCTTTCTGTGAAACCTCTGGGATATAAGAAGTTCTCCCAGAAATTTTGTAGTTTCTTTCCTATTCATTTTTAACTCTTTCTACGACAAATGGGCGGAAACGCCGAATCTTTAGATTCGGCGTTATTGAAATTTAACTCCATTACTTCTCCAGCGACATTCGCAATTTTAATAACTGATTTCTGTCCATAAGTTGAATAATCATCATGACAAGGAATCCCCCTGCAGCTCCCCATAAGTGACACCAGTTATCTATATTGCCTCCAAAAAGATTCTGAACAACACCGGTAGCCAACACAAATACCATTGATGTAATCAACTTTGCAGTATTTGTCCTTCTATAAAATTTCGGTGTCAGTAAGGATACTGCAATAGTCGCTCCAAGAATTCCGCATATAGATCCGCTTGCTCCGACTGTAACTGCGCCTGGATTTAGTCCAAGGCATACACTTGTATATGAGGCAAACATTCCGGAGAGTAAATATACTGTTACGAAACGTAGGCTGCCAGCCTGCCTTTCCAGTACTGGTCCCAAAATACATAGCGCTGTGACATTTCCTAATAGATGCCATACATTTGCATGTGCGAACATATAGGTAAATAATCTCCAATAGTCGCCCTGACAGACCAGCTCAGTTGAATATCCCATATCTAATCCAAGCAGAGTGTTCAAGTTGAACACCACAATGCATAGAATTGCAATAATATATGTAAAGACTATTTTGTGTTTTCTTGGCATAATAAATTCGATGCCTCTTAGTGATGCCTTTTCGGATAGAATCTTTTGCTTATTTAAGATCTGCATGACTGTATTGCACTGATCTGTACAGGATTTGGAAATGCCCCATTTACCAAATCTGCCTGTATTCTGATTTACAAGAAGAACATTTCTTCCCTTTAAGAGTTCATCTTTCGCCGGTGTAAAGACCACGAAAAAGATATCCCATTGGTCGCCGCATAACACATTTTCATTAATAATCTTTTTCTTGATCTCTTCATAGACTATTCGATGCCTATAAAGCAGACTGTTATTATCTATAATAACAATAACCTTATTTCTTCCATCCCTGACAGTGTAAAAACCGGCTACACAAGGGCCAAGATTACACAGTAATAGGGCATATCTTTTAGCTAACAGTTCATATGTAAGATATGATGTCGTATACATCTTTTCACCACCTATTGCATTGTATCGAGCATCTTTTTCAGCTCAGATAATTCAGATTCAAGGTCACTACTTTTCTGATTTTCAGAATACGCTGTTACCTTATCTTCCTTTGTAACTTTTTCTTTTGGATCAGTCACAACAACCTTTTTTTTAGTTTCTCCAGCTATTTCTGTACTGGACTGCTCTGTAATGACGTTTTCTGTTACAGGCGTTATCTGCTTGCTCACAACAGCCAGCATAACGATTATAACCGCCAGAGATATTATAATAATGGCAATAGCAAGAAGGCTGCCTTTACGCTTTATACGCATAGTACGTCACTCTTTGCTACAGATTCTTTCTTTTTTCTGTTTCGCAGTTCAGCCTGACTTTGTTGATACAGATAAGCTGAATACTGTCCATAGGACATACCCATTTCCAAAGCTTTTTGGTTAAAATCATCTATTGCCTTTGTATTATCTCCTTCGTAACGATTGCTGTACATACTTGCCATATTTTATAATCCTTTCTTTCTCTTTTTATGTATATTATACCATTCAATAATCAATCGTCAATAGACTGACTATTCAGGAATATAGAAAAAGAACAGTAAATAGAAAATCTACTTACTGTTCTTCTTCTGCAAAATGGAATCGTACAATTTCTTCTTTTATGAACAAAGATTGTCAAGAGTTCCATTTATGTGTATATATTCGGATTGCAAGACAATCGCCATTCTTATTGTAGTCTTTCACAACTGTCACGGGTGACTTTCCTGTATATTATTTTGCATTTGTTTATCTTGGCAATATTTTATGATTACATCCTGGACATATGGCCTTGTGCAGTACCCATGTACCGTTTTACCATTTAATCTTGGTAATCTTAATCATTTCCATAATTCAATAAATCCCTGATACTTCCACAGACCATTACCGGCCTCCTGGGATGATATCCTCAACGTATGAAACACATCTGCATATTTATCGTTTGGCTCGTATACTTTGTCATAAGCATATCCGTCTGCTATCAGTCTTGCATTGAGCATATTATAAAGAACCGTAGTATCTTGTGATAACCAGACATACGCAAGAGTCCGTCCGTATTTATCAGTCATTTCCTTGTCGTATTCCACATATACTGTTTGCCCTTCCTGTAATAGACTTTTTGTATAATCACTTGACATTACCCCATACTCATTATTTTTGGTCTCATCTGCATGAACAGATTCCGGAGTATCCATCCCAATTAACCGGATTTTCACTTCGCTGGCACCATTTCCAAAGCTGGCTTTAAATGTATCTCCGTCTATTACCTTTATAACAGTACATGATGTCAAAGCAACAGTTCCTTGTTCTGCTTCCTTAGATTCTTGAATCTGAACGTTACCCTGAGCCGCTGAAGGTGTTCCAGCTACAGGATCTGATTTAGATGACACCGAAGATAATCCGCTTATTAATCTTCCTGTAAAATTCCACAGACTTTTTATTGCTTCCTTTGCAGCTCCCAATATTTCCTGAGCATCAGTTGAACTGGATGGTATAACTGTATCTGCTACTTTATCTACACCCTCTATTACATATTCTTGTACCGCCTGTTTATCAATATTATTAGAATCAAAATCCAAATTTTTATCCAACAATGGAATACTAAGATTAACCTTAAGATTCATAATACCAACTATGATCAGAATCCCAAATAGGATTATCCATTTTGCTCTAATTTTCATAGCTATATCTCCTTTCGCTTAAATTTGCCCCCTTAACGGAGGACACCCGCCAAAAAACTGGCGGGTGGAAAAATGTTATAAAACCAAAAAACTGAATCAGTAGATATAATCTACTATACGTATATTATACCATACATATTTTATTTGGCAATAACTACAGATAATTTTGTTTTAGGGTATCATGAAGTTGTATGCACAATGTTGTATTATGATATTATCCCAATTTTCCTGCTTGACACGCAGATAAATTGTGCAATTATGCTATCATACCATAAAAATTTGTAGAATAAAAAATAGGCAACCAGCTGTTGTAAGCCAAGTTGCCTATTTTACTAATTATTTAGATACTAATTCCCATGTTTCCATACTCATTCAGCCATTCCACTACATATCTGTATCCAAGCCCATTATACGGTACCCATAGTCCATTTTTATTGAATCTCCCACCTCTCATCACATAATCATAGGTAAAGGGTTCAATAGCCTTCAATCTGACTAACCTATCCTTGTCCTGCGCTATTCCAAACAGGCAATATGTGCACCCGGTTCTTTTTGCTCCGGTAGTGGTCAGTTCACATCCTTCATATTCTCCAAACATATCATATAATGTAATTTGGCCTTGCATTCTGGTTTTAGAAACAATGTCTCCATATACTGATGCAATTTCAAGGTCATACAATTTGATATAATGGAGTATGTCCTGCTCAGTCCAAAACGACAATGGCTGGCTCGTAGGCCTGCCAAGTTCAAATGCATTACATCCATTGACAGTCCATTTTGTTCTTCTTAGCCGGCTTTCCTGCGCCATTGTTCCAAGATAAGGCTTTCGTCCCGTTTCTTTTTCATAGTTTTCTGACGGCAGCTTTTTTGAGTAATAGCAGCATAAATGGCTGATTAGAAAAGGAGCATCCAAAAGGAAATAATATCTTTCCATATTGAATGCGCTTTTGGTTCCATCCTTATTTAGTTTCTGCCCCAGAAGTTTTTCCATCCTATATCTGGGAAGTTTTTTACCATTGATCCTTGCTCTCTGGCATTCATAGATTGCCTGAGAGACTTCTTTGCTCACAACAGGATATCCATATTCTGTAATGATCTGCAAGAAGCTCTTCTGCGGTCTCAATACAGTATCAGCAAGCTCTAATCCCTTCTTTCTTACACTTTCATATTCCAGCCCAGTATTAGAAAATACAAGTGGTACATCTGGATACATTTGCATTACCAAATGTGCGAGCACCTGGCTGTCTTTTCCCCCACTGACTGCAACATAGACATTTCCTTCATAATATTCATACCATTCTCTTATTCTTCTTTGAGTCATTAATATTTTCCCTGAGAGGGGAACTGACTGCATCTGGATAAGATCATAGGCTGCATGTTTTTCCATAACACCACTCTACAAATCACTTTGTATCGTGGACAATACATGTTGGCTTCCCATGCCGGCGGCCTGAAACTCACATGAGTCAAATATGCTGCATGTGCGCTACTTCAAATTCGTTCTTATCGAGTCACCAATGCAACTATCATGTATTTTATAGTGAACTACTCGGTAATTGAATTACCAAGCATCTGGACACAGACTTAAAAGTCTGTGGATCCAAGGTGCGTCCATGACACCAATACTGTTTTTTTACGCAGCTACTTTTGTTATTTCAGGTGATAAAATAGATACCGGATCAAGTCTTGTGTCTATTTTTTTTGCCTGAAAATACAGACGCAGTATATTAAACGCACCGACACTGTCTGCATTCCACCTGTAACCACCATCAATATAAAGACCCCTTTTTACTCTGTTGTCTTTGTTTGCATTCTGTTTGCAGACAGTATCCATAAACGGACTTGTCTGGCTTGAGTATGTTTCTTTCTGCATAATGAAATTGATCCCATACAACGCAAGTTTGTATTTAAGCATTATATAGATCTTCTTGTATGGCAGGGCGTGGAATTTCTGATTGGTTACGTGACCATAGTCTTTATCCTCACGGATGTTTGTTATATCGCCTATTACTACAGTATTTATGTTGTTATCACGGCAGTAGTTTACGGTATATCTCGTGATCTTGTGAAGATAGTCATTTATGGCATTGTTCTTCTTAACATACAGCTTATTGATATGTTTTGAAGACTTAGGATATTTGATACCTTTGCCGTTTTGAATGCGGCTCCACTGTGACTGTACGCGGGCAATCTCCTTATTATAGTAATGTCATAATGAAAGATATTTGCGTCCAACGATAAAAGTCTCCCCGGAAACAGAATTGTAGCAGGTCATCAGGTTGTGGATGCCAAGATCGATTGATAAATACCTGCCGTTGTCTGGTAGTACATCAATGTCTTCGCTTTCGTATATCACAATGACGTCACAGTTTCCATTTACAGGGGGATAGATCTTTATCTGCTTTATGTTATCAGTGTCCTTAAAAATCTGATTTTTAAGATGAATGTAGTTTTCACTGATCTCGTAAGTCTTAGATATGTAATCTTTCATCTGCTTTGAAACCGATAAACGTACAGTATCAGATCCTGCCGCATGGACAATGCCATTCTGCATGTAAATAACAGGCATCTTAGAATGCTTAAATTTAGGCGGACGCGGATTTGCTACCCCATGAGTTTCTGCTAATTTATAGAACGACTTCCAAGACTTGTCAAGAAGTTTACACACTTCCTGGGCAGTCTGCGATGGTAGATTTTTATACCAAAGGTCATTTTTATGGGCTTTCTTTTGGTAGTACCAGTCTGGGTATTCACCAAGTCCAAGTTCCTTGTAGTGAAGTCTTTCATAATTACATACATTCCAGAGCTTATATGCTGCGTAACACATGTGACCGATTATGTTACTGTAATCCTTATTCAGTTTTACTGATGTCTTATGTGATAACAGCATGATTTTCCCCTTTCAATAAGATTTGCTCTGTTTTTCAATGTATCTTTTAATGTTTTCTTCAGATACAGAACCTATGGTCTCACAGTAATAGGAATGATTCCATAATTGCCCTTTCCACAATTTGCTGCGTATTTCCGGAAACTGCTCATACAGTTTGCGGCCGGTAATGCCTTTAAGATATTTTACTATTGTTGTTACCGATAGTTTCGGTGGAGCGGTTATAAAACAATGTACATGGTCCTGTTCGCCGCATTCAAACATTTGGACAGTAAATCCCTTTTCATCAGCAATCTGATGGACAACATCTTTTAAATACGCCTCAACCTGGGCATCAAGAATTTTTCGTCTGTATTTGACAGACCATACCACATGGTAGTTTATATTACACACGGAAGTGCGGTAATGTATAAGGGTTTCTTTCATACATATATGTATATCATATATCCTTATAATTTACAATCACACGTTCGATAAAACGCTTTCATCTCGGTAATTGAATTACCGAGGATTCTCGCTTGAAATCCTAAACGATTTCCGAATTTTTCCTGTGAAAGATTTTGTTCTTTACGAATCTTTTTAACACGTTCACCCTGAGTCATTTTTCTTTTCCTTCCTATTCTGTCATTTTTCCTAGAATAAATCCGCATCCGTGTACTCCTCTTGACCATCATCTGTATCTTCCGGGTCAAAATCAAATTCCGGATCTGCTTCATCATCTTCATTATAGCCAGAAACTTCCTCTAACTCATCCCCTTCACTGTTCTCATTCAAGAAATCTTCAGTTTCTACGCCATTGTCAGTTTCCATTTCATCCTCTTCTATTTCAAAATCTTCCGGATATCCATCCAATTCATCTGGGTCTCCATCCAACTCATCACTGTCATCGTCTGCGAGGTCGCAGACATCCCCTGTCAGAGAATCAGGATCAGGCTCATGCAAATCGGCTGTATGTTCAAAGTTTCTGTATACGCCATCTTCCACGTCCTCTTCATCCTCATCGAAATCAACATCCTGGAAGCCCTTAAGTGCCTCTCTTTCAGCTTTTTCCCTGCGTTTTTTCTCCCTTTCCTTCTCCATCTGCAGTTTTTCCCGCTCTTTATCCTTAAATGATTTTTTCATCTTGGATGACTGCTCTTTTTCGCTGTGTTCGGATGAGGAAAATTCGAAGTCTGAATGAGACGAATCGCCCTTACGTTCTTCTTTTACTGCCCCATATTCATGGATATTATTATGTTTGTCGGCATTAGATGCATTCTCCCGATCTTTCATCTGCTGTATCTGTTTTTTCGTATAGCCAATCTTATAGCTGTACGTAACCATATCGTCACTTCCAGCTGCTCTCAGAAGCTCATCTCCGCATGTGATACTGCCATCAGCATGAATCACCTTTACCGGATGGGCAACGTAATTTACAGCACCATGGTTAATTGTAGATGCTTTTTTGAACTTAACATTTTCAGCGAATTTATATATCTTGCTGCCCTTGCTGATACCTGCTTTTTCTATAGCTTTTTGAAGAATTGTGTCTTTGTCTGCCTTATTTGCATACTTCTTATCCTTTTTAAGCTTATTTAGAAGAATGATATTGTTCTTGAATTGCTGCTTCTTTTCTGAGTTGGCTCCCTTAGTATATCCAAGCATTTCATCTGGATTGTAGGTCTCGTCAATGTCAATTTCCTCATCTTCCGGAATTTCATAGGCAAATGAAAGCTCATGATCATAATCATAATCTTCTCCTACAATGCCATCTTCAATGAGTCTGTAGAAAGGTACATGCTGCACAGGGAGAATGTACATATTCTCGCTATTAGCGCAGATCAGACGGCCATACGGATGATCTGTTTTCCAGAAAAATGTCTTGACCTTTGTAGGATTACGCTGAGACACGATTACCTGAGCCTCATCCTCTTTAAACCGTCTTGCTTCATTCTCTGTCACTACTCTTCTAGTACCCAGCCCTTCCGTATTTCTTTCATTATTATGGATGCCTGATATATTGGTTCGCTTATTTTCGAACATTTTATTGGTAACTACTGTAGTTCCATCACCGGACAAAGTAGACCACCAAGACATTGTTTCAAGATCATTGGTTTTCATCATCACATAATAATCACAATCGTTTATGACGGTTCGCCAAGTATCCATTGGATGTTTCTTCTTGAGCTGGTTAATATCCTGAACAATAATATAAGTAACAATTCCTCTTGATCGTACAGTGGAGAGTTTCTTTTCAAAGTCAGGTATCGTACCCATGTTCGCATACTCATCCAAGATCATATGTACAGTAACCGGAAGCACCTGCGGGTTTCTGGAATCGGCATAACGTACAAGCTCCTGATACATCAGTGTGTAAAACAGTGATATGATCGGTGACATGGTAGAATCCTGATCATTACTTCCTACAAAGTACAGACATTTTTTTCTTCCTGGATTTAAAAAATCTATGCCGCCCTTTGTTTCTGAAAGGACTCTTCGGAGTGTTTTTGAGTTGAATAATCCAAGTTTCATTCTCAGTCCCTGAAGTACCTGTGCCTTTGGTTTTTCATCACCGTCTTTATAGATCATAAATGGTGCATAAGCAGGGTGGTCTTTGCCTATATTGGCTGCAAAGTCAGCCTCAATCTCTTCTCCGGTATTTTCCATAATATACTTATATACTTCGGGAAGATTTTTTTCATTTTCACTGAAATCATCAGAACAGTTGATACGGAGTATAATTGCCTGAAGAAGGTTTTTAGGACCTTCTGTCCAGAAGTCAAATAATGAATCTCCTCCGGTCGTATTCGATATGATGGCCGTTGCCATAACCATAGCTTTGTCCACGTCTTCCCCAACATACGCCATGAAGTTACAAGGATCAGAATATCTCAGGAACATTGGGTTAAGATTCATTATCCTGACTTCATATCCAAGTGCTTTTGCTATTTCACTTGTGATCATGAATAATTCGGATTTAGGATCCGCTACGATCCCACTCTCACCTCTTCTGAGCATCTGCAGAATCAGCGGAATTACAAAGGTTGCCGATTTACCTGCAGAGGGACCAGCAACAACAAACGTATTTCTGTTCAGTTTTAATAAAGGATGTTTCTGTGCTACTACAATTTTGGGATCGCTGGGAAGGCGGCCAAATACAGTAGCTTTAACATCTGCGATACTGCCCATCTCGAATGTGCTCTGGATCTCTTCTAAAGACATAAATCGGGCTGAACCATACACATTATTGTCCTTGGCCATAGCAACATCGTTATCATCAATTGTATAATTTCGCTGTATGATGAAATAAGTATTGCAGAGTGCCACTAGAACCAGAAAGAATATGATAAGACTAGGTATGATTCCATAATTCCACCACGCTCCAAATATATTTCCAAGCGTAAAGCTATAGTGTTTTCTCCCGATATTCATTAATGACAGGATAAAAAATCCTGAAAGTAATATAGAAAATAAGAACGTACAAATACATATGATAGGTATTAATTTTTTGTTCTTACTTCTCATATCATCAATTGCTTTAAGGGCATTGCTCCAAACAGTCCCCTCAAAAAATTCTTTTATCGCATTAAACATATAATTCTCACTCTATCCAAATGATTTGTTCAGACTCTGCCATGGACAGAAATCTTTCATTAACCTGGTTACTGAAAGTTACATTCCCAAAACAGCGGACTCTGGACGTCCCATTCACAGTTTCGATTGAAGAGACAAGTCCTGCCGTATCCTTGTAGTATTTTTCCTTCCCCCCTAGGTTCCAAAATGTTTTGCAGTTATCTTTTTTATTTCTGACATATTCTATAAATCCACCGTTATATACTTGATGTCTTTTTCGTCAATGTACTTGGATATCTCATTTATCCAGTCTTCATTCACATTGCAATCAAGTATTACTTTCTTACGCTTAATACGCCTCATATGGATATTACACATGTCATTCGAATCATCCTGAACAGGTCTGCAGTTTGTAAAAATGAAAACCGTACCGTCATAAAATCCCATTTCCACTTTAGTTTCCATTTTCCGGATATCCAGAATAAGATCTATCGCAAGCGGTGTATAGAATCGTATAAACGCATATGATAATGGATACAATTCTTTCAGCCTGTCATCGACAAATTTAGAGTTCTTCGTAGTAGGCTCAGTGCCTGGTTCATAGGGTTTCTTACTTTTCTTCTGCCTTTTTCTGTATTCAGGTGGCAGAAAAAAGAATTTGATTCCCTCAGTAATACGTTGCGTTTGCTTTTTCAATGGAATCGCCACCTTTCATCTTTTATTTATTGTATATTATACCATATGTCAATAAATAAATGTACAAAAAAAATAAAGAGACCTGTAAAATTCCTTTCGGTGGTAATTTTACAAGTCTCTCGTATATAATATGTCCCCTATGTCTTGATTGTGTTCAATTTGAACACCGTTTTTTATAATGGTTCAGCCAGAACCCCATGGTCTTTAGACCGTGGGATGAATGATGTCACTGCTTAATACCCAGCTTCTTCATAAATTTTCTGTACGGCTGCATCTATATCGCCAAGATGATTGCTTTTTGCTGCCATCTTTGTATTGCACATCCATAACTTTATATCAATATCTCCATTGACTTCCATGGACTGAATCTTATCATGGTAAAGAACCCATGGAAATTCTGCGTAACAGGAATACGGATATAAATCCCCATCTCCATTGAGATAGAGAATACCTGTGCTCGGATCATATTCATACGTGACATTTTTTCCACATTTGCCTGAAAGGTATTCATCCAGTGATTTTAACTGTTTTCCGCTTTGCTTTGCAGTTTTTTTTGTGGAAGCATCTTCCTTGATTTGTTTATCATTGGCTGATTTGTTTTCTGATGCTGTTTCCGTATGCTTTTCTTCTGCCTGCTCTTTAGATGGACCATTGATAACAACCTGTGATGTAGCGCCCTGCTGCTTTTTATTCTGTGAAAGCTGCGACTTTTCATTTTTGCTTTTCTTTGTATCAACCTTATTTCCATTTTCGTCAACAGCAGATACTGCGGACTGCCTGGATTCTTCCGTAGTGGTCTCCTTAGTTTCGGCTGCATAGCATGGGCTGCCCATACTTGCAGCAATACAAAATGCCATAATTCCTGTTAACATTTTAATTGGTGATTTTCTCATAATTTATATTCCTCTCTGATCAAGGATTATAGGCCTTGATTGATTTATTGAGCTCCTGTACCTCATATTGAAGCCTATAAATGTCTGATGTATCAATATGACATTCCGGAGTTCCGTCAGAATCCATATCCGCATCAAACGTAGCACCCCAATATGTTCCATCCGCATTAATTCCTCCGGTAGAATTCAGAGAAACACTGCCAGCAGAGGAATCAGCGTAATACATCTGTCCGATCGTGATACCCGCTGCAATTGCAATTCCTGCAAGAGCCACGGCGATTCCCTTTTTGGGGATTACTATTTTCTTCATATTCCATACTCCTAATATAGGTGATGACTGGTCTTTTTATAATACCAGCCCCATTAATTTGTATGCGTCAATTTTAAAGTGTTCTGAGTGGATGAACCATTTCCCTGTGTATAGGTGAATTTCCAGCCGTTCATGTCTGATACTGTATTATTATTTTCAATAATATTATTAATTACCTTCTCCAGAGTGGTAGGCTCCATATTGCCATCAGCTGTACCGGCTGCCTTGATAACATAGAGTACACCATCTTTGTATACAAAGGCTCCTTTACTGTAGGATGTATTGGCATCATATTTCTTCGCACCAATGGATGCAAGAATTTTAGAATTGGATTCGGTGATTGCATCCGTTGTATTTTCGCCTGTTTTCTTGACGGCATCTGCCAGAGACTGTATATCCCCTTCCAATTTTATAAGATCTTCTGCTGCAAGGACAATGACAGGGTCTGTCTGTCCTTCTATATAATATTCAAATACGCCGTCTGACTTTCGCCATGTACCACTGCTTCCATCTATCTTGTTGACATTAAGGCTGGTTGAATTAGAACCGTTTGTAATAATGCTGTCAGCGTTGCTTACATTTCCTCTGGCTCCGTCTGCAATAAATGAGCCTGCTGTCATAGTTCCTACTACAGCTACAATAGCAATTTTTGAAATTAATTTCTTATCTATATGCTTTCCCTTTCGGTTTTACTTAATTATGTTTCCTAGTTACCTGTTTGATCTGATGATCCCGGTGTCGGATTAGAATTGCTGCCTGATGCAGTATTATTACCCTGCGAAGTCCCGGAAGTATCTTTTACTGTAAAGGTAACGGTTCTTGATGTTGCGTCATAAGAACTTGTGATCGTCTGCCCATTCATCTTATTTATGCTGTTAACGATCTGCGTCAGATAATTCCCATTATTATTAAGAATCATCTGAATCAATTCATCCGTTGTAGCGTAGCCATTGGCTGTAAGCGCACTTTTTACGATTTCAGCAATTGCATTCTTATCTTCCGCTGTAAGTGTCCTGCTCAGGGATATATTACCATCGGCCTCGATTCTTTCCGCAATCTGATTTACCATTTTTGCTACATCCGCATCTGTATAGTAATCAACGCCACGTACAGGTGTCTTGCCATCCTTGCCAGCTTCACCTGTAAGTCCTTTTTCTCCCTTATCTCCTTTCTTAACCGTATCAAGATACTGGGAGATATACGTTCTCATTTCTGCTGTAGTCACTGTGTCTGTATCATTGATGGATGCCATATACTCTTTCATTGCCTGCTCCAGCTGCTCCCTGATCTGTGACGTTGATGCATTGATCATGCTCTGCACTGCACTTTCTGATAAACCGGAACCAGATGAAGCGGATTTAATTGTGGAATTGACCTGTTTTAATACATAATTCGTGATCTGATCAATATACTCCGAACCTGCGATTGCACTGTCAACAGCTTTATCTGCCTGTGCATAAACTTCCTTCACAAGCTGGTCGTACATGCTCTTATATATCGCATCCTCAATCATGGATGTATCAATTTCAGAATTTGCAAGCTGCTGCAATACATAAGCTGTGGTAGACTGGCTTATCTTTTCGACCAGATCTTCAGAAATCAACCCTTTAATGGCATCCGAATCACTCTCTTTGGCCATCTTATTCAGGGCACCTTTGACCTGCTCGTAGATCTGCTGCTCTTCCTGTGTTCCAAGAGCATTTTCGATTGTATCCGTCTCTGATACAGACAAATAGGAATCTTCTACTTTAGAATGTGTGTTTTTTATGGCTGTAGTGACTCCCAGTACGGCCACGATTGCTGCTGCGCCAACGGCTCCTCCGGCCAGTATCATTTTATTGCGCTTATCTTTCTGCTCCTGTTTTTTCTTATTTACATAGACATTATTCATATTGCATGAGGCGATTAACGCCCCTCCTCCTTTCTGAATGGGGAAATAGTTGCCTGTTACTTTTTTACGATATCATGTGTGTATTATACCACCTGTTGCATAATAGGGCAACTAAATCTTATTTCCGAAAATATAAATGCACAAAAAAATGGCACCAATTTTTGATGATTCCCGTCGCCAAAATCGATGCCACAAAAAAATTGAACATATATTCACACATATACATTTATTACATACAAATCTTCATTCAGACTATATTCAACATTTTCTATATCCGGCAATATATCAAATATCTTCTCGTTTTGAAATAGATCCTGATAGGAATTGCTGAATACTTCAAAATTTTTGCATTTGAATGTTATAAAGTCATTATTCTTCATACATTGGTCAGCATAAGACTTCACCGTATCGTAATCATATTCTTCCAGGTACAGTCCTTCCTGAATATAATAATTGTACTGATTTGAATTACAATCTTTCAGATCAAGTTCCGATGTAATTTCATGCGTCTTTTTTATCTCATCATCCGTAATCATAAAGTTCTCAAAATTAACAGCACCTGAATAATCTGAGGTCCCCCATGTGACATCCACCCAGTACCCACGTCCTTCACATTCCACATAGTTCCATGAATGAGCCTGCCCATTCGCCCGCCCCGTAACAAGCGTACAGTTAATTCCTGATTTCTGGCACAGATACTCAAACGCTTTGGAATAGCCCTGGCATACTGTCTCTTTATCAATCAGTGCTGATACGATATTCTGGCTATTGATTGCCTTGATATCGTATACCGCATTATTGATCAGATACGTATAAAAAAATTTTATCTTTTCATAGTCATTGGACATTCCCTGTGTAGTTCCAAGAATATTGCCACCCACGGTAGCAAGTTTCTGTTTATATTCCTTTACAATATCCTGATTCATATCATAGACCGGTTCGAACTTCATAGAGATTAATTCTTCATTTTTATAATTTTTTATCAGCTTATATGCTGTCGTATAGAACAGTTCAGGATGATCGGTCATAACTGCCCTGAACATATCCGCAATATCATCCGGGCTATATTCGGCTGCATCAAAAGTCATTCCCTCTGACTGCCCTTCTATCACGCTGTAGATATCCTGGTATAAAGATATCTGTTTTTCATTCAGCTGCTCAAAAGCATAATATTTGATATTTTTGCCCTGTATATATTTTGGTATGGAGTCCTCCTTCTGTTCTAACTCCTCAGCTGATTTTTGAATAGTGGTACTGCTCTGACTCCTGTTTGAACTATAGAAATCCAGCTTATTATTGATTATCTCTGTAGTTTTGCAGCCAGAAAGAAGTAATGATATGATCAGTATGGAAGTTATTGTTATTGTTTTTCTTTTTCTTATCATAAAATATCCTCGTTTAATACGAATGTTATAGGAGCACTATGTCATCGAAATTTATGAAAAACATCTTTTTCTTGCCATAATACTTCGTTATAATGCAGATTGAGCCACTTTCTTCACTAAAATATATTCTACTGCTAATCCGGTATTCTCCAAAATTTTCCTGCAACGGATTAGAATTGCGATATATTTTATTATCCTGCCTCATTTTAACGATCTGGAGTATCTGCGCAGTATATTTTAAACTTTTGCTTTTTTTATCGATCTTCCACGTTGTTTTTCCATGATCATTAATCATTGATCCTGCATATATATAAGAGCTATTTTTTATCGGAAGCATATACACCAACCTTATTAAAGAATAAGGCGCAGCCATAGCCACGCCCAAACACGAACAAGAAAGGAAAAATGATTTTTGACTGTAAAACTCATTTCATCTACAAAAATATTATACCATATTTATAATATGCTGCAAGAGGTTGAATACAAAAGACGCAGCTTTTGGCCCGGAGCTGCGTCTTAAGAAAGATACATAAAAACCATATAGCGGATATCAATTTCGATACGGATAAATGAATTTAATATCTGCCATAAATTTATTATACCATATTTTAATAATTGCGAAACTAATTTCCATTATTATTGCCATTCTATCGGAGTTAATTTGATTACATTGATATCTGCGTCATTTTCCTGTATTCCCGCCAGTTGCTCCTGCAGTTCAGCCATCCGAAATACAGTGCGCTTGTCTCTGCTTGATGGCAATCCTTTTATTTTTTTAAGAACTGTTATGATAATGGCTGCCTGAGCTACTGTCATCTCCTTATAATGTGTAATCTTTCGGTCAAAATAATATCCGTTACTTTGTAAATCCTTAATCATCAGAGATATATAATATTTTTGCTTATCTGATACAGGCTCGTTATTTTTTATAATCTTCTCTATTTTTATCTCCATAGCCTTATTCCAGATACTTGATCTGTATATTTCCTGTCGCTGTCTACGGTTCGAAGCTTCTAAGTTGATATCATTTGCAAACTTTTCAAACGCTTCATCACTCTGTATCAGCTTTCCATTATTCTGCTGCATTAATATAAATGTCTGCTCTTTTTTCTCTATTGTTGCCTTTTTTTCCGTTCCTTTCAATCCATAAAGTTCTCTTTCCTTTCTTGCTTCTGTTAACTGCACTGCATAATCGATCAGGGAGCTTGCCTCCAATTTTGTCAGTCCTTTCATGACCATGGAAGATAAGTATCTGCCACACATGCAATCTTTTTTATATACATTTCTTACTTTGCTTTTCTGAGCTTCAGTAACTTCCTCTCCTCCCCACTCCGATCTTCGTTCCACATTCCACATATAGGCCTGGAATTCAGGCTGGAGTATACAATAATTTTCTGCCATCTGTATAGCGTCCTCAATTTTCATTTTCCCTTGATATATTTTTTTCACATTCGCATTGATATTTATTTCTATTTCTGACATTCCCATAATATCTGGTTCTGATATATATATGGTATCAGACCAATTCGGTTTTATCCTGTATCTGCGTCTTTCATCAGGATTCTGTTCAACATAGAGGTTCCCAAAGTCTATTGCGTTTTCATTTTCAGGATGATAAAATTCATAAAATTTTTCATACAGATCATGAAAATTAAATTTGTCCTTATGTACACTTTGAATGATTTCTTCTCTCTCTTCTATAAATCTATCAATTGATGAAATATAAAGTTTCAATGACTTGGTTTTCTCTGCTGCCACATTGGAGTATTCTTTGCAGGCATCCAGAAGGTCAGTATTGAGCAACTTTTCTGCTTCGGCATCAGACAACAGGGATGGATCTATTCCAAAAAGTGTAGGTGCTGTACACAAGGCTTTCGTTTTCCAAGAACCGTCCTCAGGTATGATATCTATTACAAGTGCATAGTCTTTATCCTTATATAATCTGGTTCCTCTGCCTACCATCTGCTGATACAGAGAATCGTTACAAGTAGGCCTTGCATTTAATATGGTGTCACATATGGGCAAATCTGTTCCTTCTGTCAGAACCATACAATTTACAATACATTTTACGGTTCCTGAAGCAAAATCAGAAAGAATTTTCTTACGTTCAATCGCCGGAGTTTCCCCTGTAATCATCTGAATGCAGTCCTTATCTTCTGGCAGCAATTTCCGGATTGCGTTCAGTGTGTTTGTACATGCCTTAACATTTACAGTGTATATAAGGGTATGTCTTCCTTTACTATAACATAAATCAATGTACGATTTTGCGACCATTGCACACATATTGATATCCTGCATGATCTCTCCTAATGCGCCAACAGCAAAATCACCCATTCTCTTTTCAATCTTTTGTAAAGAAAATTTACCCTGTACCTGCATACATCGGATTCTGGAAAGGTATCCGTTTTCTATGCCCCACTTTAAATCTCTGCTGAAGATAATGTCGTCAAATACATCATCAAGCCTGATCTTATCGCCTCTCGTAGGAGTCGCTGTAACACCAATCACTCTCTTTGCTCCCGAAAAATACCGGAGAATATCCATATATTCTTTATTTGTAGAGACACAGTGATGACATTCGTCAACTATGATCGTATGGAATGAATCAGGAGAGTACCTTTCAAGCCGGGATTTTTTATAAAAGCTTTGCACACTTGCTGATACTATATCCTCATCTGTGGCATATTCATCTGCTTTCTCAATCCCGAAGGCAACTCCTTCAAAATACTTCTGTGGCTGCCTTACAAGCTCATCACGATGAGACAAAATCAGTGTACGTCCATACCTTTTGAATCTTGAAAAAATAAAAGTCTTTCCAAGGCCGGTAGCCACTGCAATAACATGCCTCCCTGAAATTGTCTTGTCTACAATGCTTATGCATTCCTGCTGATATGGTCTTGGCTCCATATGATTGATACCTCCACAATTCTCATGCTTATTCTCTCAGAAAATGGAAAATCCCCAGTGCCTATATTCTGGGGATTTTCCACACATATTACATTTGCAAGAAAAGGATTCAGGTTAATCACCTGTTAAGTATATTATACCATATTGTTTATAGGTGTCAATATATATAAAGTTCTTCCCAGTTGGGATATAATTCACCTACTATATCATAGCGGCGCACAATATCTTTTCCCATATGATATGTAATTTGCAAATACTTTTCCTTAATATCTGTTGCATAATATTCGATATCACCTACATCTGTATAGAATGCTGCAGGTTTTCCAAATTGATTTAATATTTCTTCTTTTGTCGTTACATCATTCTTTATGAACTTATTAGCTTCTTCCTCTGTAATTACTGTTGCGTTTTCATCATAACTTAGAATCTGGCTCATGATCACTCTGTATTCTGTCGCAGCATTGTCAAAAGCACTATCATTATAATTAATGTATGAAAAACTCTCTCTGTTGCCAGTAATATATTCATTTTCCATGAACTCATTATTATATGCTTCACTCTTGGCTGTCGTGATCTGCAGGGCGATCAGGAACATGTCCTCTATATTGTTGCTGTTTTTTGGTACACAGAAGAAAAAATTCAAATGATATATGTTATCTTCTGTTTCGACGAGTGCTACTACAGCCGCATATGTATCAAATCTTTTTCCATCTAGTTTATAGTTGCCAATAATGCGACTTCCGTCATTATATATGACACGCCTAGATCCAGAATAATCCACTAAAAACCTGTTAATTTCGGTAAGAGAAAGAGCATTATACCCCTTATCCTGTATTGCTTTATCATAGAAAAGGTCTTTTATTTTGTCTGCATCTTTGCTATCCAGTGCTTCCACTGTTTTCTGTACTATCATTTTTATGGCATCGTCATCATTATTATTTTTACTTTTTTTCCCACATCCTGTTAATAATAGCGATACTGTTATTACAATATAGCAAGAGATCACTATTGTTCTCATAATTATATAGCGAGTATATCTTATCATAAAGTCATCCTCATTTCTCAACTGTCGCCGTAAAGCCCCTTCCTTTGGGCATGTGGAGTGTCAAGCACCACTAATCCAACAAGGAATGATATCATCTTTTTTACATGATTTATATAACCATTCTGGTATATACCATATAGATTTATATCCACTAGATATCTGACCTAGTACAGGATAAAAGTGGATAGTATTGATACTTCCATCACCAGACATTCCCTCGGTACAAAGATCAACAGCATCTATTTCTATTATCGTTATTGCAAAGCATTTTTCAATTTTTATGATATTTTTTTGATATCCATAGTCGCAGAAACAAGAAAAAGGAACGAAAGCATATGCGAACATTCCAAGACCAAATATAAACTTAAAAGCAACTGGGTCATGCGTATTGTCACATAAATATAAAACTGTGCTTAATACAGATACCACTAAAAAATACAATATAGTTCTTCTTATCATTTGCTTTATTTTGTATTTTTTCATACATAGAACCATATTGTGTTCATACTGATTTGAAAAAATATCACTGCATTTAGAGACTTTTATTTGTGCTAATTCTTTTTTATCCGCTTGCGTAAAATATGGTTGCATTTTTCTTCTATCTATTCTCATAATACATTCTTCTTTCATTTATTGTGTGCTCTTTTATCCTGTTTGCCGCTACTGTTCATCCATCATAAGCAGATGTCTTCAAATCCACCATAGCAATTTCCCGAATCTGGCAGGAACCTCAATCTCTTCAGGCAAGCTTATTTTTCAAGGAAATTTACCATATCAGGTATTACGAGATGATTTGAAAAATAGATGAAGATTCACGCAGTATATTAGAATTACCACCACAATCCAAATTAGCTCAAAGATTTTATTTGCCGCAATATCTTCTTTCGCTTCACATATATACATTATGGTCGCCATGATTACAATCGAAATTTGTGTAACCTTGACAGATACTCTCGTCTTTTCTTCATCATGTGTTGACATTAATTTACTGTTAATCTTGGAATAAAGCCTAATATTTTTCATGACTAACATAAATATAGCTAAGGAATTAATAACTTTCATAAGCATAAACATTTTTATCGACCCTCTATAAAATGTTTCTAATTTATTCTGTTTGATCCCACGGTCCATCCATCATAAGCAGATGTTTCCAAATCTACTATAGCAACGTCTCCCGACCTTACAGGTACCTCGATTTCCTCATTTACACTGGGATCTCCGATGGTTGTTTTATCCGGCTGCCCCTGGATCGTCCACATGTTATCTCCATTGCTGCCACTGTACGCCAGATGTGATTTATCATTGTTAAATGTGTATATCTGGAAATTGATCACAAGATAACCGTCTTTTTTAAAGAAATCTTCATTCAGATCAACATATCCTTTTTCATTTGCATAATCCCATACACTTGAATATGTCTCATCGACTCCATCACCGTCTGCGTCTGCTGTAAATTCCTTATCTGTCACATATAACTGGTTTGGAATAAAGTATTCACCGTACCATGTCTGCATGGAATTACGGAACTCCTTCCACATTGCCGGTTCTTTAGTCTCGGTAAGGTCGTATAAATGTGATATCGCCGTTACTTTTCCTGTTACCGGATCATCACCGACATCAACAGTACCTGTTGTCATGTTCACCAGATTGGTCACATCATTATCCACATTCATTGCCAGTTCTGTCAGGTTGCCTGTAATGAGCCTTAACTGACTGTTCAGCTTAATTGCGGAAAGGATATAAGATTCTGTCTCCCTTTGGAGATAAGCGTCCGTTGAGCCCGCCCATCCATCCTGCTGTACTGAGAATTCCACATCATCCTGATATACAGTACGGTCAAAATCATACAGCTTATAATTATATGACCCATTAAACATATTATCAAATAATTTCACCTTACGGACATTGTTCCGGTCCTGATCAGAGCCATATGGAATAAGCTCATATCCATCATCAGTAAATTTCTGGTAGTAGACAGTAACATCATCATTGACCTGTCCGTTCTTGCTGATATACCGGAATGTAGGAATGATATAAAGGTAATCACCCTGATAATCTGACAGATTTGCAATCGTTTTTACAGAGAAAGCAAACGTATCTCCTTTTCGCAGATATCCAAATCCCTTATAATACTGCGATCTGGAATTCGAAAATGGCAGCGTATTTATTTCATCCCAGTTGTTATTGAGCATTCCATTGTAAGTGTATCTTACCGATGTGCCTCCCAGTCGATTCAGCAAGCCGGATTTTTTCTCCTGATAGAGAGGACAAAGTGCCAGCTCCTGTGCATCAGCTCCAAAGCCCCAGCTCTTCCCAGTATCCGGATTTTTACCAATAAACTCATCCCTGTTGGTTACGCCCACTGCCTGAAAATCATAAATGATTCCAGAGAGCTGTACGGTATTGGAATACGTTGATACATAATTATAGAGAGGCTTCCCTTCGAATGTCTGATTCTTCAGCCATTCGTCATCGTCAATATGTACAACGCCATTCTGATCTACAACATTGATAGGAGCTACCCTGATAAGGATAACATGGTCTCCTTTCTCAACTGCCCATGTAGGAATGTAATACTCCTGGTCGAAATGATCTATGTATATCCAGTCAGTGTATTGGATTCCATCTATAATGTTATTGTCTGAAGGTTCATACACTACACCATTGACCTGAACAGCAAAAGGGAATGCAGCCTGTTTGAAAGCACAATATTTATCATAGAGTGTATCCGTCAACTGTGATGCATCATAGCCAAGGTGTTCAAGATGAACACCGGGATTGAAATGTATATTGTAGGTACCATCCAGTAAAAGTTCTGCATCCACATTTCGGTTGACAGGCGTGGTGAACAGCTTACCGTCCAATAATATATCATTCTGCACAAGCTGGTGTGTGTCGGACGGGTCAAGCTTGTTTCTGTCCTGATCCTGCAGTTCGAATGAGCCTACCGTAGGTGTATGGACTCTGACCGGTTCATTCCCCTGATAATTGATTCCATATGGATCATTATGGTCATAGATTCTCTTATCCATTCTTCCAATGATTGCAGGGTCTGTGATTCCGGTTTCAGGATCAACCGGCTGCGTATCTGCAGATGTTTTTTCAAACTGGACACATACTGTAGCATCCGGTATTACGATCTTTCTCTGATAAAATGCCTTAATCGTAGTGTAATACTCTCCATTAGCTGTTGTAGCCGGTATGAGTCCGGTTCCCTCATTTACGTCACTGCCATAGGAATTTGCAGCTGCTGTATCCGTTAATTCAAAGAATGAATCTGTCTGGTTAATATCTATCGGGCAATTACTTGCCTGATAATAATTGTTATGCATATACACTTTATCAGAGCCATTCTTCAGTCTGATTTCCAATTTATCATTCCTTGATTGGATCTGATCCTGTGGCACTTGAGCAGAAGCCCACGCATTGAATTCAGACTGCGCAGCAGCCCTTGATTTATGGATTGTCCCATAATCATTGACAGCAGTTCCACTTTCCAGCTTTGATATCCAGATCGTATTCCAATTGATGTGGTATGTATCACTGGCAACGAAAGCCTGCTGTGCATCTGCCATCGTAATTGTGCTCATATCGACTCCGTTGACCTCACAGATGATTGTCGTGTCGTTGCCAACGTTGTCGTTACAGTCACTTAGATATTTCCACTTATTTGCAGCAGCCTTACCACGTCCACTTGTAATGCTTCGGTAAGGGAAAACCTCATTCTCAGTCTCGACATTATTCAGTACATAGAATCTGGCATCATTGATATACCAGTAAGCAGCCTCTCGCGTGATCGTATAATGGTCCAGCTCTCCTTCATTGATCTGCTCTGGGATATGACGTTTGTCATTCGTATCTACAATGCCGTCTCCGTTCTCATCTTCGTCCGACTGTTCATCATGTGCCGGGATTACTTCCCTGTAGTTAGCCTTGAACTCCCACTGGTTTGTTATCTTTCGCCGGACAATATCTGCCTGACCGTATAGTTCATCCGCTTCATATCCATTTGTCAGATTCTCATATGACGGGATGGCATTCAGATTCCCATTCCCATCCGTTCCCCCAATCCTGAATTTTCCATCAGTGCAATAGTTATAGGTATAAAAATCCGGTTTCGCCTTACCTGTTACATATCCCTTTGAATTCTGAATCACATCCTGGGGATCAATAACCTGCTGATGCGAGAGAATGATCGGAAGGTTAAAGTACGTTTTGATCATAGTAGACCTGACCGTCTTTGTTCTTGCAACTCCATTGACATCAGTCTTATTCAGATTTATGGTATTAGCCTTTGGTGTTGTCGAATCAGCTCCGGCATTAATATCATCATATGTCAAAATAAAGCCGGCGGGAGTAAATGTATTTTTCCACCAGCCTGTCGTGCCGCCGCTGTTCTCCAGCCGACCCCACCATCCCGATGTAGCCCCGCCGTCATCCTGATACCATGTAAGTATGGCATTGAACCACAGGCCGCCCTCAAAGTTAGATTCAGGACTATTTTCATCTGCGGTGAATGCATCCACCATTTCCTGCAGATGGGCTGCCATTGCCGGGTTCTGGACTGCAGCAAGCTCCATAAGGTAAGTAAGGGAAATTTGAAATGTATCCTGGGTGTACTGGGAGCCGTTATAATTCTGTTCGAATACTACTGAATAATACGGTGTAGTATGTTGCTGATCCATAGTAACCAAATTATAATATTTTTGATCTACAGTATATCCCGTATCATCCCCAGGTTTAGTTTTATCACCGCCACCATAAAAATTTCGGTCATCGTTCCATGCTCCACCTTCCTGTTCAGACCATCTGAGGGGAACAATGATATCCGTACTGTGGTCTACGGTCATATTGGCTACATCAGGCATCCAGCTCATATGGAAGCCAAGGGTTCTCCAGTATGCGTCATCATTTTTTCTGGCATTGGCTGATACTTTCAATGTGAACATCATTTTGTCCTTATCAAATGACGAACCAAACTGCACTCCATTTGCTGATGAATCATAATTCGTGATCACCCAGTCAGCAGCTACAGCGGTAATGCAGCTCATTAAGCTTACAATGAATACCGCTATTAATATAAAAAGTTTCTTTTTCACAATATTCTCCCTTCATATTTTTAATATGTATATTATACCATATAAAAACAAAAGGTCAAATAGTGCTCAATAATACAGTATCTCTACAGAAAACTCTTTTATAGAAATTATCAGATGAATTGTATCATTTATATAAAAATATATTAGTATTTTTGTTGCATTTTTCTAAAGATTGTCATATAATATAATTGCAGGTAGAGATACGCTGTATACTCATGATATCGAATTTGCGTTTAAGCGATATGTAATATCGTCGATCATGAGGCCACCTCATTGAGGTGGCTTTTTTACTTTACAAAGGTTGAGGATTACAAATGAATATTTATATTTACTCAGATGAATCTGGAGTTTTTGATAAAGAACATAATGATTATTTTGTTTTCGGAGGATTAATCCTTCTTGGTACAGAAGATAAGGAAATATGGTCAAGAAAATACTCCTGTGTTGAAAAAACTCTCCGGAAAACTAAAGGCGTTGCCAATGAATACGAATTAAAAGCAACTCAAATTACAAATAAAGAAAAAGGGAAATTGTACAGATCATTAAATGGGTGCTATAAATTTGGAGTAGTTATCAATGAAAATAATGTCCTGGATAGAATTTTTTTAAGTAAAAAAGACAAGCAAAGGTATCTTGATTACGCTTATAAAATAGCAGTGAAAAGAGCATTTGAGAATTTTATCCAAAAAGGGATTATTAACCCTTACGATATTGAAAGAATATATTTTTTTGTTGATGAACATACTACTGCTACAAATGGGAGATATGAATTAAAAGAATCATTAGAGCAGGAATTCAAATTAGGAACCTATAATTATAAATATGATACCTATTACCCCCCTATTTTTCAAAACATGAAAGATGTTCAACTTGAGTATTGCAATTCTCAAGCAAAACTACTTGTTCGTGCTGCTGATATTGTAGCCAATAAAATTTATTATTTAGCTCGCAGCGAAATGAAAGGACATATAAAAGACTTACAGAATATGCATATTATATTCTTACCGTAGAATAATTCGTGATCACCCAGTCAGCAGCTACAGCGGTAATGCAGCTCATCAAACTTATAGTAAATACTGCAATTAATAAAGATAATTTTTTTCAATGTGGTCTCCTTCCTTTGTACACTAATATTCTGTGTATATTATACCACGTAGCAATGAAAGGTCAAATTTTAGAAACAAAAAAAGAGCACAGGGCTCTTTTAATAATAATAATAAAATGGGAGCTTGAACTAATATCAAACTCCCATTTAAAATACATAATAAAAAACATAATCCATGCCAATATAGTCCATGGTAAAAATAACAAACAGTAGAGGGTTCATACTCATCTACTAAAACCATGATAACATCTTAATAAAACAAAGTCAACAACTTTTTACGCCTGTAGCCAATTACTTTCTGGTTTGGCAATTAACCTGGCATTGTTATAGGCCATTTCCAGCGTCAAACACGTGCATCCTAAATACTTTCTTTTATCTTCAGTTTTCATACATGTCAATGCTAAATCTGGCACATTAGGCGTCTGCAAACATATAGGAACTAATAATTGCATTTTCCCTTTGTAAAACTGAGGAATTGCTGTTTTATAATTTGCTTCCAACATTCTCTTCGCAGTTCCAATAGCCCCATCAAACAATTGTACTCTCATAGCACTATTCCTAATTCCTGCTGGCAATCGTTCAATATTTTCCTGATCACCAAAAATGTGATCATATTGAGGAACAATATCTAAATGTGTATCAAAAACCAGCTCTGAAGGATCATCAAAATAATTTGCTCTCTCCGGCATGTCCATCACTTTCATAGTGATTAGTTGATATTCTGTATAGAATCCATCCAAATACCATTTTTGGCGATCAGGGACTGTGTTTTTTATAAAGTATGCACATATAGGCTTATAATATTCATCAAATAATCCGGTATTAAAAATTGCATAATTTTCACTTTCAAGAATTTTATTTTCTTCGTAAAGCCTACTAAAAGTATGTTCAACATAACTTTTTAAGATACTATTATCATTTTTATCGCCAAAGCTCCATTTTTCTGGAGATAGCATTGCCAAATTAGCTAATGTAGAATTATAATTTCCACAATAAGCATATTCGAATAACTTCATACAGAAATCCTCCTCTTAGTGATATAATATTATTATACACCTAGCTTTGACAAAATTCTACTTTTTCTTAATACGAAAATAACCGCCCCTGTCTACCAAACTGAAGCGGTTGTTTTCTTAATCGTTATTAATTCGGAGACTAACCGTCTATCGGTAGCACCTTTTCTTTCATTTGTAATAGCATTGAAATCTACTCATAATCAATTCCTCCAGAAAAGGACTGACAATTATAAATTATTATATATCATATCCATAGTATATGGAGAGGTTGCAATACCAAAGGCACCCTGGTCAACATTATTTACATATGGATATATAAAATTCCAATCTGGCTCATATGATCCCTTGCCTCCCACATTACTTCCTACGCATGGTTGAATTGAAGTTCCAATTACATATAAGTTATCAAGATATTCCATACCTCTTTTTAATTTACAAGCCGCATAACCAATAGACGTAAACATCACATTAGAATGGTTTGATCTTAGAATATTACATAATTTGTTTACTGGTTCAGATTCTTTATCGGTAACATACCAAGACAAGTTCTTATGTGTCCTACAATCACTATAAACATACCATTCCAATCCCTTAACTGTCTTCGATGGAGCAAACACATAAATATCTTTCGCCTCATACCCCAGTGCCGTCATATATGCAGTTCTCTTATTGATCGCCTGCGTCCAGTCAAGTCCAATCCCTGAGTAATAGCTGTTGCTGCCCATCTCCCTTAACACTTCCGTGAAGATCCCGGAATCCAGCATTGTTTGATAGAAAGCAACCTCGGCTGCCATCTCACCATTATGGTATCTCATGCAGTTCGCATAATCATCCTGGTACATTACTACACCTGTAGCCGCATTCAGCGTGATTGTTGGTTTTGTTGAATAAAAGAATGATTCTGGAGTCGGATAATACGTACTGTTGTTCACATAGACATTAAACATGAAATCTCGTAAAGATGCCCCTGAATCATATGCTGCCTCGATTACTGGTGCATAGGCTGTACCGGCGGCAAATACGTTCTTATCAAAATATGGATTTGCAGCATATACAGCATCTAATTTGGACTGGTATGCTGCTGTTACAGTATCCGCTTTATATTCAGTTGCCACGATAGTACCTGTTGCTACTATAGCCGCACACAGGACGATAGCAAGCGCTTTTTTTGTAAATCTTGAAAATCTACTCATATTTGTACCTCACTTTCTCAAAATGAAAAATTGGTTGTTTCTCTGTTATTTGAGTGTATTATACCATTATATAAAAAACTGTCAATTATCATTATTGTTTTATGAAATTACATTCATATTCCTTAAAAAAGTCTATGTTCATCTTTTATAGCTTTGTATTATCATACTCTACTTCCATACTGCTTCCATTCGTCTGGTTACAATACGGACAAATATCATAATACTTATCCCTGAAGCCTGGTACCTGATCTTCTACAGTCTGCCTGTATGCCTTATTGCAGTGGGAACATTTTACAATTCCATTATATGATTCATATTCCTGCAGCTCACCATTCTCATTATATGCAAAAAAACCCATATCTTGCTCTCTCCTGTTTCATTCTTTTTCACAAATATGCTGACTGAATATTCATTGAAAATTCAGCATTTATCTGTTATTTCAATAATACTATTTTCCTTCCTCTACTGTCAACTGGATGAAGTTCAGAAACAGCTTTTATTACGCTTTATTACGTTGCATGTTTATCTCTCGGATATCTCTTGATTTATTCAAAAGATAATGCTATATTATTTATAGAAAGGCAGTATCGATGAACGGTTGCCTGTAAGTTAGTTAGTTCTAAAAATAACCGCTAAGTTTGCGAGGCTTGGGGCGGTTATTTTTATGTCCAAAAACTACTTCTTTTTGAAATATGTTGCAACTGCAACCATGAGGATACAGAACTGGATCAGCTCTGCCCATGTTATGTACATAGCCTTTATCCTTTCGTATATTTTCCATATAAAAACCTCCTTTCAAGGAAGTTCTTGGAATCTACATTCCAGCGATACAGGCAACCGTCCACCGTCAATGATACTGCCAAGATATATTATAACATATATTCATATTCTGACAATGAAAAAAGGAATTGAGTCTTCCAAACCTTTTCCTGGATAAGGATACGGATACTCCAAGATATATGGTGTTGCAATGCGTTATCTCAGAAAATTCCAAAGCGAGCAATCTATGGGATTTTCATTGTTTCTTGATATGTCACGTTCTACCGTATTTATTTTCTAAAGTGTATTCCAAATCGGAAATCGAAACGGATGCCATTCAACGAATTTTTATTTCGTGATGAACGTGTTGTCTTTAATTCCTTAACTGTATTCGTGTTTTCTGACTGAAGTATTAACTTTAGTTTTTCAACTGTATCTTCAATATACTTTGCTGCTTCTTCTTCAGATTGGAATTCATAATCACGATAATTTTCTATGAGATCTTCCATACTATTTCCCTTTATTTTACCAAGGAAATTCTCAATTTCTTTTTTAGACTTTTCATCTTTCAGCTCTGAGTATCGATTTCCTAAAGCAAAATTGATAAGATTCTTCCATTCATTACGGCGTAATGTTTTTGCCTTTATTGAATTGTCCTCCCATTTAAGGTAACCGGTTAGTATATTTTTTAATTCATAAGCTTTCTCGTATGTGCTTTCTTGTATTAGACTATTTGTTCTATTGCTTTCTTCTTCACAAATAATAATCATTGCAAAAATTAGTATGATAAAAACAAAAATTAATATAAAGCTTAGAAGATAGTAAAAATGTTCGTCTTTATTAAATACAAAATTATTAAATATTTGTACTAAAATTCCTATTAAAGAAGTAAAATCCAGCACATCTGATATTCTTTTATGATTACAAAGGAAGTCCCAATACAATTCTTTAAATTTATTTGTAAGAAAACCCAAAAATAATATCAGAAGTAGAAATGAAAGTATTACATTTATTTTATTTAATTGTTCCTTTTGTTCTGGCATAAATTTTTTTAAATATAATGACAATCCAATAACAATTAGATTCTCTATACATGCTATGCTTGCCATTAGCCCGATCAATTTTGAAAATAATTCCATTTTTTCACTATTGTTTAGCATATTAATTTGTTCATTACTACTTTTAACTTTGTTATTATTATTTGATTCGTCCATGAAATGATCCTTTCTTTTTACTTGTATTATGTATTTTGGTTAATTTGCTGTCTACTTTTAATTTACATTCCTCCTTTATCTATATATGTAAAAAAATTTTCAGTAATTTTATATTTTGTCTGTTTTTTGAAATTTTTCTTTATAATAACACTTTTTATTGTCGGAACATATAATTCCCCATAAAAACGCCTTTTTATTCAATTTGAACACAAAAAGAGAGACATTTCTGCCTCTCTTAATATTAATATGCTGGTTGGAAGTTTCCGGAACAGGGCGGTTCCCCGTCAAGCTCATCCAGAGGTTCCACAATATCCTCGAAAAAGTCCGGATCGAGGAAATTCTCCATATTCTTCTTGGCTTTACCCATACTCTCATTGCGTTTTGTCCTGAGAGCTTCTGCTTCACGCTCTTTCTTAGCTTGCTTCGCAATCTCCACAAGCATCTTCATATCTTTTTTGAATTCTGCTTCCTCTTTTCGATCCAACTTCTCTATAATCTCTGCCATCATTTTTTTAGATGGAAGATGTTCGAGTATGAATTCATCTCTTTCAATGTCATATCTCATAAGATTCACTGTGGTAAAAGGAATTCTGTCAGTCATTCTTCTGAAATATTCTTTCTCATCATCTTCGTGGGTGTATTTTAAAGGATCAATATCAGTAGGATACCTGAAATCATAATCAGGTATAATCTCTGTAATTCGCTCCATAAAACGTTTCCCTTTTACATTAGCCAGATGACAATCTATATTCAATACTTTGGCAGCCATCTCTACGGCTTCCTTCTTCTCCCTGTAAATACCGCATACAGGATCAAGCAAATTGTTTGCAAATCCCATTATTAAGTCATATGCTGTTTTATGATGTCCTGTGAACATTGTAAAACGAGATGCTATCATGGATGTCTGTATAACATAATTTGCCTGAATTGCCTCCGTAACCTCTCCGATAATATTTACATCTCCAGAAGATTTTTTTTGCAGATTTAGTCCTTCCTGTGATTTAACATGCTCTGTTTCCTGAAAAGCCACAATATTTCTGTTTGGATAGCAATAGTTAAGATTCAGTTCCGCTGCTATTTCCTGAACACGAATAGCAAAATTTGGATTGATGAATCGTATCAGAGATTTAAGCATTGTTGACTTTCCTGTACCCTGATCTCCTGTAATGGGAATTGTTTTTTCTCCTTTAATGAACCATTTCATTAGAGTAATTGGAATAATATTATTTTTCCCTTTGATCAGATTTTCCGGCGCTATGCTTTCTGTTGAATCAAATTTTCTAGCGATAAATGCATAACCGTTTGCAAAAGGGGGCTGCCATACGACGACACGTGATCCGTTATTCATAGTTGAAATGACATAACCAGTCTTTTTAGATAACGTCTTATTAGCACCATATTTGTAGATATTGGTAACAACTCTTTCCAACTCCTGCTGTGATCCAAAATCAAGACAAGAAAATCTGGTCTTGTTGCCTGATAAAATACACCATACTGATTGGTATGAAAATAAAGCGTCTAATCCTTCCGTTTCTATCTCATAACTTCCTTTAGGTATACCTGAGAGACCGGCAGCAACTTCATCAATATTTGTTTCGAATAAGATATCAACAATACCAAGACCTTTATACATTTCGAACACACGCTGGGTAAGTATTTCCAATTTTGAATTGAAATCAAGAGGATATTCTTTTATTAATTCGTTATAAAGGAAATCCAGTTTCTGGCTAGTAAAGTCATATATCATTTCTCCCTTTACAGGCACTGCTTTAAGGAGATCATATTTTTTCAGAGCTGCAAGAAATCCTGCTTTTCTGTAGAGTTTTCCAGTTGTTTTATTGATCAACTTATTAGAACAAATAAAAGTAACAATCTCAAATTTGTCAATGTCGCTTAATTCTTCATAGTTATTAAATGGAATAATTCCATCGATATTTTCTTCGTTGACTCCGATCTTTAACTGCTCACTTGTGAGCATGTTTCTGATCATAAGTTTGATTGCTCTTTTAGCTTTTACATTTCCATAAGCCGCCTCTTTCAGGTTAGCCTTTAATAATGCTTTTTTCCTTCTGGCAGCTTCATATTCTTTCCTCGATTGGTTTCGCTCTTTAAAGTCACTTTTCAGCTGATTTGCGAATTCTCTTGCCACTGTATTTCTCAGGCTTTCAATATCCATACCGGAATCTCCGATATCCTCATATTCATCGGAGCTTTCTTTGGTAAGAGTTTTGTAATACCGGTACCCAAGATACCCTATTCCCGCCAAGATAAGGATAATAATAAAAATATTATAAGCCATATATTATCACCCCTCTTTATTTATTCTTTGTCATCCATATGGACATTTTCATGTTTCAAGTTGATCATAATTTCATCCGTTTCCGTTTTTCTAAACAGGAACTTGCGTTTTGTGACCTTAACCTGTTGTATAGCTTTTTCCGGCAGATCTTCCATTGCTTCTGGAGTCTGTCCATGCCCCTGCTCTATCGTATTCAGATGATGCTTTCTGAAATTTTCCTCTTTGATTCTCTCTTCAATCTGGCCTTTGCCAAGAACAAAAGTACTAACAAGATTAGTAACTGAACTGATAAACGAAAAATTATTATCACTCTTCATGTCTTTTCTGTTCTTATGCACAAAAGTAAGTATGTCTTCAGAAATAACAGCATCTCGGAAGCCTACGTTATGAGGTATGGCATAGATACGTTTCGTTTTGAGCTGCTTTTTCAAAAACTGAATATCATATTTTGATTCCGGCTCATAATCCTTTAAAACAACAAAAGTTTTTGAAGTTAGATACTTTTCGATATTCACAGCCTTCTGCGGCACAAATAGTATTTCAGTATCAGCATATGGTTCTACTATTTTATAGAGTCCTTCATCATCGAGCGGGAGATAGACATATACATGATCGTATAACCTGTTCTTTGTATTCGTCAGATAATTCAATATATTTTTGATTGCATTTTCTGAAAACACTTCAAGAATTTTTGGATAATCAGACTGTTTTAAAATATCCAGCATATTCTCTTTATCCAATACCGGAGATACCGTCTCATTTAATGTTTCTTCCGTTACAGTGCTGCTCTCTGCCTTCATTAATAAGCTATCCAGTCCATTATCTTCAAACGCATAGATATCATGCAGATTCTGATTGATGTATTTACCATTGATACTGCTTAAAATCGTAAATTCAGATTTCGGTGTCATCTGCATTGCAAGCGTCTTTTTGGATTTTCCCAAACAGGATACACAGGAAAGAAGAGCCGTGCCTTCTACACCATCCTTTGTACTGTTATCAAAGTCTCTGGTAATAATAAGCATAACTAGATCTCCTCCTCATTTTTCTGTAATTTTAATTTACCGGCAGCAAATCGGGACAATACATTTTTCTTCTGTAATCCTAATAAGTCTCCTGTAATAGCATCCAAAATAGAATTGTATTCTTTAGTGAGCGCTTCTGTTTTCTGGTAGCCATTCCAGTAAAAATTGAGGATCACCGTATAGTCCTGTTCATTGTATGGCATCACATATTCATTTTCGATGTTATGCAATCCGAGCATCTGAGATATAATATCCTCTGAAATCTTAGTGCCTATCTTGTCCCTATAAATAAGAGATATCTTGTCCTTGGGAATATCATCAAGATACTCCATCTGAGTCAGATCGGTAATAGCCTGAATATTCACAGGAATATAGTCTGTCTGAACAACAACCCTGTCTGATATCTCAAGAAAATCATAATTAGGATTAAGTCCATGATAGAATATAACGACATCAAATTTTCCAAGAACGGCTTCATAGCAGTCCGGATTTACAGATTTGTTTCTCATGTAAACCGTTGTGCCTCTTTCAATGTAATCATCATCTTCATCTATCCGGTCAAATGATAAAAAGAGATCATGGCTGATGGAATTATCAAAAACAATGATTCTCTTCTTTTCCTTTCCAATTTTTAAAGAGAGGAAATATGGCAGGTCGCCATATTCCTTCCCACATATTGATATAATTTTTGTATTTTCCATGTATTCATTACCTCTATTCAGTTGTTACAGCTGCATCAGTATTGACATCTGTAGTCTCTTCTGTTACAGCCTCTTCTGTCATCGGTTCATTGTAATTACCATCGAAGGAATCTTCTCCGTTCTCTTCAAGGCCAAGTCCTGTTAATACGGAAGTCTTTGCTGTATCTTCAATGCCATGTCCTTCTGCTACAGCCTCCAGTTTCTCATCCGACAATTTTCCAAGTCTCTCTTCCAGATTGGATCTGGCAACTGCATTTAATGTATCTATCGCTTTTGTAAGCAGATTATTGTCATAGAAAGCACTTGTAGGGTCCATCATATCCTGCACATAAGCATTAACCAGATAATTCGGTGTTGCCTGTTCCTGAAGGCTGCTTTCAACGTAACGTGTTGCGTAGATTTTTGTACCGGTAATTGTGTAAGCGTCAATGGTCGCTGAGGCCATACGCAAGATTTCCTCTTCGTTCAGATATGTCCAGAATACGCAATTTTCCAAATTGAGATTATAAACAGGTTTCTTAGGAAGAATCAGAAAATCCGTGCCGTCCGGAAACATAATACGGATATCTACATAGTCATTTTCCTTCTGATCAACCATCAGGTTTACAACCTGCAACTCATACTCTCTGGTATCATTAGCTACATCCAGCGGAGTGACCATATTTGTCATAACAGTCATTCCTTCATACATATCGACGACTGCTGTTGAGCCTATGTTCTCTTCTGTTATGTAGTTGTAATCTTCCAGTCCGGAATAGATCTGCTGCTTTTTTACATTGACATTCTCCTGAAGGATCTCGCCTTTGGATATACCGAATCCATCATCCGTAGATACTACGTAAACAATTTTTTTGTTCGCCTGCATTTCCTCCTGAGCCGAAGCCAGTACATCCTGTGTGTCATTTAATGTCATTTTCAGATAAACTGCAGTACCTGCTGCCGCAAGCACAAGTAAAGTAAGAATCACGATAAAAATACTTAATCGCTTGATCTTCTTATTCTGCTTCATAATACTTTTGCAGCAGCCTTATAAAAAAACGGCTGCTGCATCTCCTTTCTATATGTGAATTAAAAGCTAAATTTCTTTTGTTCCCTGTAAACAAACGCACCGGAGATATTGTAATTTTCCGGATTCTTCTGCTGAATGACAACCGTACAGTTCTGTCCTACATATGCGGGACCGCCAAAGTCATCAGAAGGAGCTTTGCAGATACAAGTTGCCTTGTTACCATTGATTCCCTCAAATTCAGAGCCAAGATTTACAATATAAGCTCCCTGTGGCAGCCTGAATGCAATCTGTCCTCTGTACTTCTGGAATTCCTTGTACTTATCAAAGTAGATCTTGTTTGGATTTTCATAGGCATCCTTTACTGATCCTGTCACTTTCATGTATGGGTACACATGGCCGAATATTTCTTTCTTTGCCGTTTCCATGCTCTTGATTCTTACAACAACAGGACCCCCGATTTTGAATTCGGACTGATCCAGAGCGTTTTCAATGTATCTCCATGACAGTTCGTTATATCCAATGAAGAATTCTGCGCCGAAACAGTCAACCAGAATTCCATGACGGTTAATATAGGTGATATTACCCTTTACCTTTTTGCCAGGTTCGATCATTTTATTCTTGCCCAGATAAGCGTCATATGAAAGAATCTGCATTGCGCTAACCCTGGATGCAAGTACTTCTGTATCATCCATGCTGATATTATATACGACGAATTCAACAACGGAACCTACTCGCATATCCATTTTCTTTTTAAGGTTGGCATATCCTTCATCACCTTCATATTCTGCCTCATCATAGATGAAGAACATAGGTGCCGGAATACGGATTTTATAGATTGCTGAACGAATCTCTCTATCAGTTCTGATGTCGTTTGCTTTTTCTGCAATCAGGTTGCAGACTGCAAAAGGAACCTTCTGTCCGGCCATTTCCAACTCTTCAATACCAAATACTCTGCCCCAGAGAACTTTTGGCTTCGTAGCTTTAGCGGAGTCTGACAGAAGATCATACTCTCTCTTTTTGGCAGAACCCAGAGTATCCATCTCATGATTCTCGTCACCGATAATAGCCTCATCATCTTTAAATGTTGCACGTCTTTTCCTCTTACCGGGAATCTGAATACTACGTCTCATAAAAGCATCTTCAAATGCCGAGATTTTTGCGAATTCCTCTGCTTCCTCTTCGGTGATTTCAGATTTTACAACAGGCAGGACCTCTTTTTTAAAATCCTCGTCAGTTCTGGGTGCTTCATCTTCACCTGACTGCTCTGCGGATTCTTCATCCTCGTCATCTTCCATGTCTACTTCTGCTTCATATTCAATGTCTGTATTTTCTGCTGCAGCATCCGCTTTTTTTTCTTCAGTTACATTTTCATTCAATTCTTTTGGCATACTTAAATCTCCTTTGCTTTAAGGTATAGTAAACTCAACGTTTGTGTATATTATACCATGTTGTGTATAGTACAGCAACAAAAAATTTTTATAGTTATTACGGTGATAGATACTGGTAGATGCTTGTGAGAAATTTTGAAAAATAAGCAATACTGAAAAATCGACTGAATAATAGAAACATAAAGATATCATTATAAAAATGGGGGATACGCCAAAAAGAGGATTAGACGTTATTATCTAATCCTCTTTTTCTGACTATTCAAGCATTAATCGAGCCATTTTCTTCAAAGTTTTCCAGTCGCTTCTATCAAGCTTTGACAGCATCATTATGAATTTTTTCTCATACGTATCATCTGGAATACGTTGAACCCTTTCCATGAACGATATTATTTCTTCATCACGTGTAAGAGATCGCATCATCTCACCGTTTCCAGTTCTTAGCCATTCTTCATTAATGTCGAATTCTCGACAAATATCTTTGATGATTCTTTCTGTAATATTGCGAGTATCATTTTCAAGAGAAGAAATGTGAGATCAGGATTCAATTCCTATTCTTTTACCAAATTCTTCTTGTGATAATCCGAAATTTTTCCTTATCTGTTTTAATCGTTCATTCATGCAATACCTCATATCATTTTGTTCTCATCATTCCTCAATAGTTATTATATCTATTTGCTTTACATCCTCGTTCAGATAATGATCTATGCCTTTAATCACAGTATCGGGATAATGATATACAGATACCTTATATCGACCTGCAGGTATGTATGCATAAGTATATACCATCTTGTGAGTGTCAGAATATTTGTTATCATCCTTTTCCAGCGATAGATCATGGCTTGTACCATCTTCCTCAATTACCTGGGCTTTAACATTGCCTTCTCCCTGATACTCCAGAGATACAGTAACCCCAGTCTGCGCCTCATCTATTGTGAATTCGAAGTTTTCTCGGGTAGCTTCCTGTTCTTCTGCATTTGGAGTTATATTGACACCTGTAATTTGAAGGTTCTGTGGCATAATATTTACGGTCCATTTCCCGGCAAGCGAAGTGCTCATGTCGCATGATAATGTTCCATCCTCAACTGTAGCTTCTGTTGTCAGAATCTTGCCTTCAGGGCTTGTTATCATCATAAGGACATTATCCTGCCCGCTTAAGCCTGCATCTTCTGCATATGCAGAATTATAGGTGGCCACAACAGACAGATTGGACGTTGTTCCTTCCAGCTGGAAGGTGAACTGCTGCGAATTGGCAGTTATAAGTTCTTCTTTTGTATTATAGTAGGGAGCATTAAAATCGGTTGCTGAGATATCCATATCCCCTTTTACATAATCAAGATACCTGAAAAAACCATTATTCCCAAGCCTGTAATATCCACTCTTCAGATCAGGCTGGACTTTTAAGCTTATATATCCATTTTTTGTGATCGTCTTATCACTGACTGTAAATACTTCAAAACACCTGAGAAAATGCGTATCTGCTTTTATTATACCGTTCTTATAATATGTACCCATATAATACGTAATATTATACTCCCGGTCTTTTTCAAGTCCTGTTATGATACCGGCTTCATTGATCATATCCGCTGTTACAGGCTGCCCATCTATTGTCTCAATCATAAGTTCATTTATGGTATCATCCTGAAATAATTCTGCAGCTGAGGTCTCTTCTATGACATTGCTGCTGTAATTAAATTTTATATAACCGTCACTGAAATATGCTCCATGCACTGCAAAAGAATATCCATCATCTTCATAGCGCTCCAGTGTCATTTCATCATCCATTTTTACCTGACGGGATGATTGAGCAAGATATTCATTACTATAATAATTTGGAATAAGACTCTCGTCTTTGATGAACCATGCACATTTGTCCTCACTCAGTCCTACGCTCTTATTGGACATATCCGGTTCATAGATCTGATAGAATTTCGTTCCATCCTTGACATAATATTTATCAGAGACGAGAGCTCCTTTATCTACCGGATCAAGCGTGTATTTTGCATTTTTATCTTCGATGATTTCCATTTCGCAGCCTGATAATACTAAGACTGCAAGAAGCGAAAATATCAAATATAAATATTTTTTCATACCATATCCTCCTGTAAAAAATGATAGGCAGCCTCATGACTGCCCTTAATCTTTATTAGCTACTCTTTTCCTGTACTCCTGCTGATAATTGAATCCTATGAATTTCTGTACAGAACCTAATGAACATTGATATTTCTCTGCCAGCTGTCTTATGGACAGTTCCCCTTTATTATAGTCATCCAGAACATTCTGCTTGAACTGTTTTCCATAACTGCTGTTTTTTGTGATAACGCTCTTGGGAATTGCCCTGAGATTTTCAAATGCAGTATTATTACTGTCATTATCTAAAAACTGGATACCATTCTTATATACATTGTAACTGGTTCCTTCTTCCGAAAAAGCTTTATAAATTAAAATTGCTGCATTTTTCTTGATCACCTTATCCCCGATAAACATCGTTACGTGGGAATATGGATACGCAAAATTGTATTTTTTTAAAATTCTGCCGCTCGGAGCTATAATATCCCCATTCCTGCATAATATATAAGTATCATTATATAAGACCCTGTTCTCATCTATTCTTTCAAACTTTTCCTTAATGCGTTTTTTCAAAATTATGTCCGTCCTTTATCAGTGTTTTTTGCCCAATATCCTTTGTGTTTCAATTGCATTCTCAATTTCCTCGTCAGAATAGTATTCATCCATGGAATAACCTGGCTTCTCAATATTTTTCGATTTCATTTTTATATAGTTTTTCTTCATTTTGTCTGCTTCATCCATCTTGCTCGATACTGTATAGTAAAGTGTTATTACCACTGCTATTATTCCTATCACAATTAATATTGATATAATTCCGGGAGTTGTATCATGAATGATAAGCATATCCGATATTGGAATTCCTTTTATTGTCTTTTCCATTTTCTTCCCCCTATCAAGAAGCTGCATTATTCCCAACGGCCCCATCAGAACCGCCATAGATTGTTTTATATGGATGGTGTGTCGTAATAAATCCTATCATGATAGCGGAAAACGAATCACAATTGATAGAATAATTAACTGTGATATGATCGCCATTTTTCATTGGGAAATTTCGATATCCGTTATTGCTGCCCTGATCCGGGCCGTCAAACATATATGGCAAGATTTCATCCTGATAATATGCCATATAGGTATCTTCATATCCATTTACGTCATTTGAAGGAACTGCAATTTCTGATTCATATTTGATCGTAACATTATATATGTATCCGGTTTTAGCAAGTTCATTGCTGAAATCAAGATAATTTTGATATGATATATACCCATTGGCTCTTGATTCATCTACAAGCTTTTCAACTGCTCTGTCACAATTGAGCTGGATGTGATGATCATAACCGAGAGATATAAAAAGAACTGTAAGAAATACTCCTGCTAAAATTGAAAAAGCATAAGAAAATCCTGCTCCTAAACTATTCTCCATTTGATTAACCTCCAGCTCTATAATTTTACATATCGAATAAGCGAACCCTGATTTTCATATTTCTTAATATATTTTCCTGTCATAGACAAAACCCTCGATAAATAGGAAATGTCTTGTCTCATGCTTGTTACATCAGTGTTATTTATGAAAACCTGTTTATTCCCTTCATAATCCCATACTTCAGATATGACCTGCGAGCCGAGTATAATATCTGAGTTTTCTGTTGGCTCCTCTTTCGTATATACAATGGATCCTCTATTCATGCAGTTTATTGCTATTTTTGAATTTAAAAGTCTCTCTTTTTCATATAAATTAAAAGTGCTTCCTAAAATAGTAAAAAAAAGAAATGCATCAAAACCTATAATAATACTTTTAAATAAAAGATTCTCCATATAAAATTATTTCCTTTCTTTCATCAATCTTCCAAAATAGAATGATAAGGATTCGAACCTCATATTCTGCAAAACATTTACAGAACCCTTCCAGGCATTCTCATGCTGCATACCGTATGCAGCATGTAATTTATTGCTGCGTAAAGCTCATATATGTAATTGCTTTAGTTGCATCCCTTGTGCAAGCTCCAAGAAAATATGCAGTAGGATTAATATATGCAGCATTTTTCTTACTTGCAGTAGATGCAATATTTGCAGTGGATTTTGTAGCTAACGTTGCATCTGTATAAAGATATGTTGTTGAACCCTTAGGTGTAATTACTTCTATACATATTTCTGCTTCCTGATCAATCTGATTCTTAATAAAAGATTTGACATCTGATCCTGTCACTACAACTCCATCATATTTTGTGTAATCGGCTTCATCGAAAGATGTTGCCATATTCGTTGCTTTTTTTTCTGCCTTATCCATGAAGTCTGAACCAATATTCCAAAAATTAAATATCTTTGCAATTATCAGCATAGTTAAGCAGGCAACTGCAAAAACTGATAATATTGTTTCTACATTTTTCGACATACTTTTTATTTGCTACTCCATTTATGACCGAATGCAAACATTTCATCGTGATATTTCCATAAACTGAGTAGACTCTCCTTTCTTTATTTATTCCAATATTACTTTACAAAATCTAAGTTAACGTCATTCAACAGTAAGCTGCATTTGAGAAAACATCTTACTTACAAGCGTGCTCATAGGTGCGACCATGTATCCAAAAATTAAAAACATTGCAGGTGCTAATGATAATAAAGATGCCAAAGAGGATCTTTCATTAATTATTCTATCCATTTCTATTTCTCGCTCTTTAAGTAAATAAGCCCTATCTACCTGAATATCATTAAATGCTGTATGAATATCCGTGTCTATCATGATTTCCAAACAATCGACAAATCTTATAAATTCGTCACATGTTTCTTCCTGATTTTTCATTTTTTCAAGCGCTTTTTTTTCACCTGATTCCAAAGAAATAATGCATTCGGATATAGTAGGCTTAAATGAGTACGCAAACCGCTCCATCCATTCCAGTATTGTGTCCAGCCTTATTCCGTCTGATGACATAAAAATTAAAATCAGCGTCTGAAACTGGCTTACTTCCATCTTCTTATTCCCCTTTGAAAGAAACAGCTCGAATTTCAAATACAGCATTGGAGCGTAAAATCCAATTACTGCCCCTGCTATTGCAAGAAGTAGCATCCAGAATTTATAATAAGTCTGATGATATTCATCGATCTGCTCTATTACTTTATCTGCGACCATATACGCATAATTTTCTTTTAATCCATCTTTTATTGCATATTCCGCAATCTCATCCCTGTCAAGTTTCTTAGTACTTACACCTTTGTACTTTTTTGCTGTACGGGAAGATGTTTCTTCCATAGTCTGTCTGTATTTTTCATCAACTACAATAGAATTATCATATGATTTATTAAAACTATTAATTGCATTTTTTCGTTCTGAAAGAATACCCGTTACAGTTCCTGAGAATACCAACATGAATCCTAAAAGAGCAAATACCAACTGCTTAAAGTAAAAGGCTTTAGGCGTCGTATGATCTCCTATCTCTTTCATATTTTCATCAAGCTTCATTGTTTTTGTAAATTTCTTATTGATATATCTGTTCAGAAGTCCTGATACAGGATCAGTATTTGCCAGTTTCTTATAAATACTGCTCTCTTTGATTTTCTTTCGCCCTATATTTTGAAGTGCATCTATCAGAAAATACAGAACGAATATCATAATAAATAATCCTATTAATACAGCTTTTCCTGCCATACTGCTGTAGAAACCTGCTGAACCGGTAAAATACTTACTAACCCATATTTCTATTGGCTTTATAAAAAATACTGTTCCCAGACAAATAGAGAGTGTCATCTTAAACTTCTCTTTAATTTTCATAGATGTTAGCACATCCTGATTAATCTCATCTTCAAGATAGGTCAGAGATTCTAAAAAACTTCTTTCTCCATTTGAGTAAATCTTACATGAAGAGCAGATCATTAGTAACATCAGCATATTCGAGTTTGGTGAAGTATTTACATAGTCTTCGATTTCCGCTTCCATTGTAGGCGAAGTGATTATCTTATGTATTTTTTCTACGTGAAGTTCTATTTCGTGGGGAACTTCCCCAATACAGTCTTCTAAGGCATCCTCCACTATCGCTTTATTCTCGTAATGATGTTTCAAGTGATTAATCATTACCTTCATCTGGTTCAATAATTGCTCTTGCTTTTTTTTATAAGTACCGGTCAGTATCTTATGAAAGAAACAGATACTTGCTATTACTCCCATTGCAATGAACCATATGTCTCCTCTTGAAACCAACAGCGTATAAACCACCATTATGATCACAATTCCACTGCTTTTGGCCATTGATTTCGTTGCTTCCTGATTAATGCTCATTCTGTCTGCCGGATAGAGTATTTCCGTATTTTCTAATACCTTTTGGAAAACAGTATTGACCCCAGGAATTGTATTGAAGCACCAGAACAAGAAATAAAAGCTATTTCTGTTACGATTTATATTGGGACTTCTTACTAATCTTTCTGTTCTCCATTTGTTATAGACCAACAGAATTACCAGCCCTATTGAAGATAAAGTAAATCCTGTTAATGCCAATATTGTAAAAAAATCATATTGCGACAATTTTACACTTCCTTTCCTTATATCTCATTTTGTATATTATACCACCTACAGCATAATTTTCAAACATTATTTTTCTTAAGTCATTTTGTGGGGGTGCTGTAGACAACAAAAGAGACCAAAAAATATCCTCTTGGTCTCTTTCCATAATATCAGCCTGTGTATTTTTCTTTGATCTGATAGTATGCCGATACAACATCTGTGTTTAGTGAATCCGGTATTCCTTCACCAAAGCTCAATACGTATTCATAACAATTCGTAGGTACTTCATAAAAGCAGTAATACTCTGTATCACTGATCTTGATATCATACGTTTTCTGTGAATATTTGATCCCTCTGTAATTTAAGGCGGTCCCATCCATTCCACAGAATTTGCTGTTCAGGTATCCCAGCCCCACATCTCCATAATCAACAATGAAATGCGCTACCTGCCAGGATGTACCCGGTGACGGTTCAAAGTAATCTCCCTGCACTGTTCCATTTGCATAGAATCTTATCAGCATGGATTCTGCATCTGTTCCCCTGTACACCTTGTCCAAGGTAACCGTCACTTTTTCATATTTGTTACCGACTATGATACTTGCATACCCGCTCTGTTCCGGATCCAGAAGATCATATATATCTGACTCATATACGATATCCTTCTTTTTTTCTCTGTGTTTCTGGTTGTTTAGCTTGATTGTCTCTCTTCCCTGAACCAATACAGGATAATCAGGCTCTGCAGCTATGATCGTTTCTTCTGTTGTAGAATATTCATCTGTAATAGATTGTGCAGTCTCCCCTTCTTCCTTACGGTGTTCAACTTGAACACTTTCTATTTCTTCCGTTTCCTCCACTATTGTCACTATGTCGGTTGAAATAGTTTCAATCGGCTGCTCCTGTGTTTCAGCAGTTATGATTGTTTCCGGTTCTTCCTTTATGGCTACTGATACTTCAGGTTCTGCTAATGGCGTTTCTTCCTCTACAGAAGATTCCACCGTGTCATTATTGGATACTACATACATGCTTTCTTCATTATCGGCCATCTGTACCGGTTCATTCTGCTCTTTATCCAACGTGTATGCCATATATGACAGGACATCCTGTGTTGCATTATCCAATTTTGTATAATCTTCACCCAGACATCCGGCAAACATCGCCCACTGCTGCGTTCCATCTTCTATGATTGCAAGCTGGCCTGTAAAGTCATTATACAGATTCTCATTTAGAGATACCTGACCTGTTACCGTGGATACCATCTTATATACGCCGTTCGAGTCCGTCATTTCGGAATATTCCAGTCCCTTTCTTTTCTCAGGTACAAACCATACCCCAAGTATTCCTGCACTTTTTACCGTATCTGCTTTGTCTTCCAGTGAAAGATCAAATTTTGTTCCTTTCTGCGCTACTATTACAAATGACGACATGTTGAACAGAAAATACTCATCTTCTCCGTTTTTATACAGATATGTCTGATCAGCCTCAAAATTCATGTCAGAGGATATGTTTGTTATTGCTGTTGCGTTTCTGGCTACAGACGAATTTACTTCAAATATCGAACCTTGTACCGTCGTCACCTGTGTAAAACCGTCTTTTCCTGAGGCATATAAATATTTGCTCATTCCACAGCCTGTCAATAATATAATAGTAAACCCTATCATTCCCAATTGTTTCAATTTTCGCATTGACATATATTATGATTCCTTTCTATTTTTGTATATTATACCATGTATTTGTTACATTCACAATATTAACGTCTATCTATCATTTTTAATTTTGATTGTATTTGCATTATAGCATCTTATATTTTATTATTCTATCGTTTTTAAATTTGATTGTTTTTTGACAAAATAATAGCAGCCAACGGCTGCTATCTGGTCTGAGTAATGAATTTTATTGCATTTCTCTGAGATATTCCTCATATTTTGTTTCAAATTCTTCTTCGCTTATCGTATATCCATTAAATGCCATGTCCATGACCTCATTTTTGGTCATTTTTCCTCTGTTACAGATATCAAATAATACCTTCAATATCCCATTTTTATAAGCTTCGTAGATATCTTTATTTTCAAAATCCATAGATTTACCTCTTTTCTAATTACTTAACAGCTGTGATTCCAGCTGCTTTAAGTCCATTTGATTATAATATTGTGACTGTTCAAAATTATTGAAACTGTTTTTCTTTTTCTTGGTATTCTGCCATGAAGGCTCTTGGTAATCGTCCCTGATTGCCTGTATCATAAACCCTACAGGATTATCTGGCAACGTCTTTTTTATCATCATGATCTGATATGCCTTCAGAATCTTTTCCTTGTCATAGCCTGCTTCCTTTGCAATCATATCCAGTTCTTTCATTCGGAACCTGACTCCATCCATTTCTTCGATCAGCTCATCAAATAATGCATACTTTTCGTCTTCCGTTAACTCTTTTATTACTCCTGGTGACTGCTTTTGCCCATCTTCTTGCTCTTTCTTATAATCCGCATGAATGTCTATTCTGTGGACCTTACCGCCAACTCCTCCTGTAACATACTTATATGTTATATTTATATCCGACTTCTCATTGATTTCTTTTATTGCAGGTTCCAGGGCTCGTGTCCTGAAGTCAGAGAATCTGGCATAGTCTTCCTCCGGTGTCACCTCTAAAGCTTTTTCATAGTCCGGATTGACTGTTCCATTCAGAATTCTTCTTACGCTGTCCAACTCTGCGTTAGCTGCGCCTGTAACAAATTTCAGTTCAGCAAGGTTAAGCTGGATATCCCTCTTATTGTACATCATGCTTTTTACAACTTCGTACAATCGAAATGCATAATTGCTTTCAAAACTCATCAATATCGGCATAGTGTAATTTGTGTAGTTGGTTTTTATGTTATATATGTACTCTTTAAGATCTGGATTGAATTTTACCCTGAAGATTCCATCTGAGTAAGAAGCTCTAATCACGACCGCCATATAATCAAAGGATCGTGTCTTAGGATTGGTCATTCCTATGCTTCTGCCTGTCATTCCCTTTGCAATATTATCCAGTCTTGCATAGAAAGAACCGCCTTTTGCATTAACAATTTTTCTTATCTCATTTGCGCGAAGTTCACAGTATACCGTTTCCTGACCATCTATATTTTCACATTTTATTCTCGATAGACACAGAGTCATTACTTTATTCTCTAACAGGGAAGCTTTGAATTTACTGCCTACCAGCATGTTATGCTTCTTGAATTCCTGTGGCTGGATGCTGTACAGAAGCTCCTTCTGCTCTAATTCTTCTATCTTAGACTGTTTTTTTGTTCTTGGCATAGGAATATCCCCCTCTTTTGTCATTATCTAACGATATCCCTTTTATGTCAATTTAATTTTTCCTTTTTATCGTCAATTTTTGTTATTTTCTCTCCTTTTTTTCGCTAATTTCCGCTTTTTGACTCAATTAGACAACATTATTTTGCGACATTTTAACATTATTTTGTTACTTTTGCTCCTTTTTTGCGTTAATTATTTTGACTTATCTGGTCATTTGTTATTTATGCTCCTTTTATGCGTTATCTGCATCATAATTACTCCTAATAAGCGTTAATTCAATACTTTCATACTTTTTGCTTTCATCAAAATTTTACAATATTTTATTAAAAACAGCTTTTCGCTTTTTCATTTTTAATTCTTATGTTTTACATAACTTTTTCAAATCCTATTTTTTTTGCTATCCTTTTTTTCGTCAATTTTATATTTGTACCTATTCCTAAAGCATTAAACTCCTTTTTTTCGTTATATCTCCAAATTTTCGTTATTTCGGTCTTTTCAGGCGTTAATTAATACCCTATTTTTCGCTTATTTCAGTATCCAATATACTCCAAATTTTCGTTGTTTCAGTACTATTTAAGCGTCAATTCACTCTGTTCAAGCGTTAATTGACTCCTTCCTCGTCGTTAATTGGCTCCTTTTATGCGTTCATTTAATTGCTGTAACCCTTGATTTTCCTGCATTTCTTAATGCCCTAATTATAATTAATACTAATATAAATGTTGTTTTTAAACTAATAAACAACAACAATGTTGCGGATCAATTAGTCATAGTCCTTTTTTGCGTTGATTTAGCTTTTATTCTTAAGAACATTCTTATTTCTTTTTAATTGTAGAAATCTTATATTTTTTCGTTTAAGTTTTTCTTTTTCTACGCCTAAAAGGAGTTTATAGGATTTCTTATCTGTTTCTTATCCAGGTTATTTTTATTTAAAAAAAATATGTTGGGAATTCTCGGTCACATCCGAGATGAAAGTCAATCTTAAAAAAATATAAGAGATAGTATGAATGCACTATGTATCGGACTATGTCATCGGACTGGATTATAAATCTGACGGTCTGTATCTGGACAGCAATGGTTATTGCTCTATCGGTCATAAATATTACCGCCAGAATCAGGAAAGACTGGCACACGCTCAGCGTAAGCTGAAGCACATGATGGTTGGCTCCAACAGCTATAGGAATCTGCAACGCCGAATAGCCAAAATTCAGAAACATACAGCGAACCCAAGGCTGGATTTTCTGCATAAGGAAAGTACGAAGATAGCCAATTCGTATGATATCGTGTGCGTTGAATCATTGGACATGAAAGCAATGTCTAATAAAGGTTTTGGAAATGGAAAAGTGACCATGGATAATGGCTACGGGATGTTCCTCAATATGCTGGCATATTGAGGCAGGCATTTCGTAAAGGTCGATCAGTGGTATCCGTCATCACCGCTTTACAGTTGCTGTGGCAGACAGAAAAACTGACACTTGCTGACAGGATATATCAATGTGATTGTGGTCTTACGATAAACCTGGATTACAATGCCGCTATCAATATAAAAAATGAAGGCCTACGCTTATTGAAAACAGCTTAAACCTTCAAAATATTTGGTAGGATAGGGACTATCCGAGCCTGACATTTGTGTACATGGTGTAGGATCTGACAGTACCGTATTGTATTAACTATTTTTTCTTACTTGTATTTATTACACTTATTACACTTATTGCACGTATAGCACATATCACACTAAAAATAAGACTAATTATGCAATAAGTACAAATTGCATAAACTAGATAATTACGCTATAATGCATTTAAAGCACAAACTATATAACCTATATATAATAGATATTAAACCTCTTAAATATAAGATAGACAATAAATGCAAAAAAGACACTAAAGATAAAGAGCGTAATTTATATATTAAATACAGTAAGCATATTTATTAAGAATTTCTTCAGCATACATTTTTATCCTAATTACACTATTCACACTAATTGCATAATTCACATAATTTATCCTAAAAATAAGATAAATTATGTATTAAACATGAAATGTATAAATTAGATATTAAAGACTTAATATACAATAAAGCTAATATATATATAAGATGTGATAAACACTTGAAAGATTTTTTATATATGCTATACTATATACATATATAGCATAGAAAAGACGATAAGCATATTAAACATAAGAAAGATAATAAACACAATAAAGATAATTCATATTTAAAATATAGTAAGCATATAAAAGATAAGAAAGGCAATAAGGATAAAATATATAAGAAATATAATAAGGATATAAAATATAAATTATATGAATTACGCAAATAGAACTATAAGCACAAATTGTATTTTCAATATATTATATGTGTTAAATAAAATAAACATAAAAAACATGTTACATGTTTATTTTACTTAATGCATAAAATATATTATAATGTAAATAGGATAAAATGTTTTAGGAGGACGAAAAATGGCATATGTAATCAGTTTCATGTCTGCAAAAGGAGGCGTAGCAAAAACATCTTCTACTATAGAAATTGCAGCTTTATTTAAGAAAAAGGGATTCAAGACGTTAGTTATTGATTTGGATGAGAACTGCTCCTTGAGCAAAAATGTAGGTGCAGATTGGACAAGTGCAGAGAATACTATTTACGAAGTTCTGCATGCAACAAAAAATGTCTATGATTGCATACAGCATTTAGATATTTTTGATATTATTGTAGGTTCAAAATCATTATCAAGGGTGCCAAAAGAATTTGTAGAAGATGATGATAATTTCTTACTGGCAGATTTAATGGAAATTCTCAAGGAAGATTATGATTTTATATTTATTGATAATGCGCCCTCTCGAAGTAAGCTGCTTACAATGACATATATCGCTGTCGATTATGTCATTGCACCAACCGTTTGTGACGAAAGTAGCACAGATATGATCATCGAGGTCGAAAATGATATATATAAGCTTGTAAACAACAGACATCATGATAGCCATGCTAAGGTGATTGGATATGTGTTAACTTGCTATAAATCCAATACAGCAATGCATTCCGTTGCACTTGAAAAGATGCAGGATCTTGCGAGTGAAAAGGAAGATGCCTTAAAGCCATTTGTTTTAACAGTGACCGAAGGTATCATAATGTCGGAAGTGAAGACTTATCATACTGCGGTTTGTCTGGAAAAAACAGATAAAAAGACAGAAAAAATCCAAAATGAGTATAGAGCTATTTCAGACGCAATATTAAAAAGAGTAGGCAAGTAACGAGGTTTTTCAGGTATATAAAATCAATATACAGAGGGAGGTTAACATGGCCGGTAACAGGGATAGATTGAGATCTATGAGCAAAAAGAACGTGCAGGAAGTAGAAAAGGTAAAAGATGTGCCAACATTAATATCTGATGTTGCAGATAGAATTGAGGAAGAGCCAGAAGATAAAGCAGTTGATGTAAAAGATGAATTTACAAAAGAAGAGAATGTTATACAAAAGTCCGATGGAATAGATGTACATAAAAATCAGGTTGAAGAGGAAGTTCCAAAGGAGCCACAATTAAGAAAAGACGAAAACCGGGAAGAAATAAGCGGGCTGATAAATGCCCCCTCAGAAATCACAAGTTTGCCCGCAGACGAAAAAAAAGAAGATGCTAAGGAAAATGTTCGGGTAGAGCCTGAAAAATTGAATACAGGCGAAAATAGCAATGTTTCACAGGCTGTTTCAGAGAACGTTCAAGAAGAAAAGACAACTGATTTACAAAAAGGATGGGATGATAAGGTAAAAGAGTTAAATGAAAAGTATCAGGGACAGGAAGTCATTGTATCTCTTTTATTAAGACCTGAAGCAAGCAATTATCTGACATACAAAGCGATGGATTTAAGGATTTCTGGGAAACAGCTATTAAAAAATCTATTAATGAAAGAGTTGGTAAAAGGATATAGTGAAGATGATCTTTGTCCTGAATTTCGGACAACACAGCGTCAGACGGTAAAAAAGTCTGTTGTAATTGATAAGCAGCTCAAGGAAGATATTATGGAAGCTGCCATCAAATATAGAATGAAATATACCGTTTTTATTCACTATATTATTTATAGGGCATATTTGAATGATACTGATTACAAAGAACTGATGTAATGCATGAATAAATAAATGGAATGATAGGAAAGAGCCGATAGCATGCGGCTCTTTTATTTTTCAGAAATTATATAGTAAAGCATGAAACAATCATAATTAAATATGATAGGTAACGATAATAAAAATACAAATGGATAAAGAAAAAGGGTACAAATAAATAAAGTATACAGCATTGACGAAAAATGTATACGTAGTATAATGTAGATAAAAAGAAAGGAAAATGAAATCGGTTAAATGTATGGAGACATTATTATTCATGATGGAATCAAGTTGGCTTGATGAATTTGAAAAAGAAAATAAAAGATATAACAGGGAAGATATGTTTCAGAATGAATATGAAGATCAGAAAGAGATAGAGGAAGATGAAAATATCGACCAGGATACAGTAATCAATGATGAAATAGAAGAAGAATATGAAAGCTACAGTAATTGGAATAGTGAAAATTATGTATTATTAGATGATCGGGCAGATCAGGATAATATTTTCTCAGATCTGGAAGCATTATATTGCGTGAGGTGACAAGAATGATGAATGAGCATGACAACAAAGTATTTGAACTGATCAACGATTTGAACGTGAGCATAGAGGAATTTGCTATGGATACCAATATTCATCCTGAAAGGGTAAAGGCAGCTCTATGTAACGAAATAGATTTTACTGAGGAAGAGTGTAAGAATATTTGCGAGGTATATGAAGTAAGCCCGGATTATTTTCCTCATAATAGAAAATCTGGCAAGCAGAATCAGATAAAAGAATCAGATGAGGATGATACTGACTGGAGAATGACAGCAGGAGAATTCATAGAACTAAAATGTAACGAGAAATACAGAACAGAGACTGAGCAGAAGCCACAGGAGCTTATGACTGTAGGGGAACGCATACAGTTTCTTAGAAAGCATCTGGATATGAGCCTGCAGGAATTTGGAAAACCTCTTGGAGTGACAAGAGGTACGATATGCCATCTGGAACTTGGAAGAAGGCAGGTAACAGAACAGATGAAAAAATCCATCTGCAATGCATATAAGGTCAATAGTGAATGGCTCGATACCGGAATAGGGGATATGCAAAGTGAAGTATCTCACGCAGAAAAAGCAACATTAATGAGTATGATTGATGAAATGGATGAGGCCGCTAACCGGAGACTGATCAGTTTTCTAATTTCTTGTATCAACGAGAAGATAAAGGAAGATGATTTTGATCAGCCGGTACATGTAGTCGAGAAAATTTGCAGGATATTAAATGCGACGAGTCACGAATAGGAACTGAATCAGTTCCTATTTTTTTATACAGAAAAAGAATAAATATCACCAAGAGGTATCATATCGTTGTCAATTATAAGAAATCCTGATTCACGATTAAATCCGCTAAAAAGACCCGAAATATCAATATACTGTTGTTTGTCAGAGTAATATACAACGTGTATATAAGAGCCTGCGCGAGTTTCCAGAATGGAACGGATAAGATCCTCCCTATAAGAATTGGTCAAAATACGTTTTTCTTCTGCTTCTGCAAGAATTTCCTGCTCATGAAGAAGCTGATCAAGGCCATCGAGAGCAGAGAAAGGCAGAAACTGTTTTGCTCTTTCTTCCCGAGGCATGGAATAACGTGGACGCCTTGGCATGATAATTCACCTCCAATAATATCATTCACTATGGCCGCCTATTTGCCTGTTACGCTGAATAGCAGTACTGTGATCATAAAGGTTCATCCCTCTGAGGATGGAATTTTTCCCATATTTTGCTTTAATACTGTTGACCGCAGTTTGAAGATTCCGGTCCTTGATAAGTTCATCCGGATCTACAAACAGATTAAGCTGCACGAAGTCCTGGGATTCTATTTTATTGGCAGAAAGGAATATCTGCCGAATGGGAGTTCCATAGTTTACAATTTTCCAGTAAAGGGATATAAGGTAGGGGATAACTATACGAGAGGAATTTGTCATCACAGGAAGCGCTACAGAGCCCGTAGAGCCATTTAAATCATATAGGTGGGAATATCCTATACCCAAGGCAAAAGAATTCGTTACAACGGATTTCTGAAGCATATCGAGACATAATAAGTCAGCCATTTCCTTTACAATCAATTCAGCTTCTTCGGCAGAATAATCCCTCAAAAGAACCTGTCCGGAAGATAAAGAGTGTACAGAAGGTTTATAATTCTTTATATCCCCCATTGTAACGGATTCTCTTCCCCAGGAATGATCAATCAGTAATTCAGCGTCCTTACCTAAAATGGAATAAATCATATTTTCATTGGCATGTGCTATATCATACATATCAAAGAGGCCATATGCAGCAAGTTTAGCCTGTGTATGGGAACCAATTCTCCAAAAGTCTGTGAGTGGGCGGTGATGCCATAATTTTTCCAGGTATGTCTTTTCATCTAATATACCAATATAATCCGGAGAATGTTTCGATAAAATATCCAGAGCAATTTTTGCAAGATATAGATTTGTGCCAATTCCACATGTAGAGCGCAGCCCTGTAGTATCCAGAATATCCTTCATGATTGAAAGGCCAAGATCTTTTGCAGAAACAGGATAAATCAGCCCATATGTTGATGTGTCCATAAATGCCTCATCGACAGAATATACATGGATATCATTTTTGCTGAAATATTTCAAATAGATACCATAAATACGAGCGGAATATTCCAGATACAGTTTCATTCTGGGGCGGGCCATGATATATTCAATGTTATTAGGAATTTCGTATACTCTGCAGCGGTTTTTCACTCCAAGAGCTTTCAGTGCAGGAGATACGGCAAGGCAGATAGTGCCTTTTCCTCTGTCTGGATCAGCTACAACCAGTTTTGTTGTCATAGGATCAAGGCCTCTTTCTACAGCTTCGACAGAGCTGTAGAAACTTTTCAGGTCAATGCACAAAAACATAAAAAGATACCTCCAAACATTTGTTTGAAAGTATCTTAACATTCGAACATTTATTCGTCAATCGAACAAATTATAAATTCGATTGAAATTTGCAATAGCTGGTACTCAACTTCACAATATGATTTGTAGAATATGTGGAATATATTCTGTTAAGCGTATTACTATATTCTGTGACATTGAATTCCTTTGTATTTTGTTCTTTTATTGCATTAAAAAGGGATTTTGTAAAGGATTCGGACAAACCAACTAACCGGATGGTTTTTATTTCTCCGGTGGCAGCATCTACAAGAATAATTTTTAAGCTTAAGCCCTTATTATTTTCAACTGGCTGGAGTATTGTTAGATGCTTACTTAAGTGAGGAGAGTATGGCGCATCCATCCAATTCAGATGTCCAATTTTAAAAGTCATCATGATAATTCCGTAAAGCTCAGTAAGTCTTATTTCAAAATTACCCTGAAATTGAGAAATTTCATTGCCAGATGGTTTTTTGAAGAATGCTATCATTGTTGCTCCATCATCAGCAACATCAAAAAGAACTCCTTCCTGATGATTTTTGAATTTATCTACTACTTGTCCTACTTCGTATATCATTTTACGGTTACCTCTTTCACGCTATTTATTTGCTGAATATAATTGTCTATTTTCGCTTTTGCTGCTTTCGTGAATCTAAAATCATTTTCTTTGGCGAACTTTTCCACATCTTTGTAATGTGATACATCGACTATCACAGATGGACTACTGTACTCAGAGCCTTTAATGGCTCTTGCTTTTTTATATAATTCATTATCTCTTTCTTTCCAGTTAATTGCAAGTAGTCTTGTATCTGCTCTTGATTTAATCCATCTCGTATGTTCTTTCTGATAATCTCCAGCAATAGCTTTTTCTGTTATATTTTTATCATGGATACAGATGCAAAAACCGTTTTTCAACAGAACATTTCCGATTTCAGCAGCTCTATCATCAAAGGAACCTGTAGTTTCGGATAATTCTCGATACCAGATCCCATCCCAGTTATATTTATAGGATTTTGCCAAATCTATAAACTCCTGGTTTCTTTCATAACACAATGCAATTCTGTTTCCTTCTTTTATTATTTCAACAACGCTATTATATTTTACTTCAGCTGGCTTAACAGTATCCATATCTACGAGAGATTGATTTATATTTTTCTTTTCTGCTTTTTGCTGATATGTTTCAATGAACTCCGGACGTAAGTTGTTTCTGTTATCAATCCAAAATTTTGCTTCAGTTTCATTTCTGATAATATCGTCTGGTATAATATGAGCATCCATACTTTTGTTATAAAAATTCATACGGATTGTATTTGCCCATCCGATCTGTTTTTCTGTGCCTTTTAATTCCGGAAAGCCAAATTGCTTTGAGCTCTCTATTGCTTCATTGTTTGCCGCTTCTCTTTCTTTAGCCTTACAATCTTCACAAATTTCTCCAAAAAGCTTATCTATTTTCCATTGTCTTTCTGAAGTTTTACCAATAACGTTTACTCTTCCCTCGTGTCCACAAGCAAAGGTTCCATAATACCAAGACATAATAATTCATCCTTTATTCATTGAAATTAACTGATATGATTGTATCTATCACAAAATTATAACACAAGTCTTACCGAAAAGAAAATATAATTGTGATTTTTACTTAGTATCTGTATCCAACATGGGCAGCAACGGAGGCATGATACCATCATCATAAGCCGATGCAACCTGTGGAGCCATGTATTCACCTAAAGTCTGTCCATTTGGCAGCACAAAATCATAGAAAAATTCATGCTCTACGGTACTGATACCGCTATCTATGGCCTCCAGTTTGGCCTTTATAATGAGATATAAAGATCTCCATTTAGAGCGGCACGCCTGCTCCCATGCAGCATTGACCTGTTCTGGAGAACGCTTATTTCGCCGTCCGGGGGTGTACAAGAACTCATTTGACGATTTATCAGGGAGAGGCAGGGCAAATCGTATTTGGCGGTTACACAGAGTAAATTCCCGACTAAGCCATCGGTACATATCTGTAAATTCATTTATCTGATTAGATACAGATTTTTCATCTAAATAGCTTTTCCTTCCTTAATATTTTATTTTTTACTTTACCACTTGGTTTTCGTGGATTTACACCATTGTTCAATCACTACCATCAAGGTTCTATCCTATAGCTAATCAGACTATTTCAACTGATACTGGCTTCTCTTTCCTGTGATTTCAACTGCTTTAATGTTAGCACGACCAAACACTCTGGATTTTGAGTATCTTTGAGTACATTGACTCACATTTGTTTTTATTTTTAGTTATTTATTTTTTCCCTCCTTTAGGTTTAGATGTTGTTTCATTTGCGTGATTTTATAATAATCACATGGATTAAGTTCAAGGACATCAGGCTGTGTATTTTCATGATATCGTTCAGGAGTATTAATAAAATCCTCCAAGTTGTCGCCAATGCATCCATAATATTCAGAGTGGGATATACAAAGCGCAGGACAGGATGGGGAACCACATAAATACGAAGCATAGTATGTATACATTTCCTGAATACTAAGAAAATTAAGATAAAGATATTTTTGCATGGATGCTGCAGTATCGTCAGGAGAATTCCACAGAGACTGCTCAACGAAAAATCGTACAATGTAATACTGCTCATCGGAGAGCAGTGACAGGAAATTATAAAGACATAATCTTCTGGATAATTTTCGTGAATATTGTTCAGGCAAAGAATCGGTATATGCGAGTCTGTAAGAGGAGTCACTGATGATCATGTTCTTTGAGAGTTCAGTCAGGACGTCTTCTTTCAATGAGTTAGAATCCTTTACCTGGAATACATTAGCAAGCGTAAGAGCGTAGCTGTCATCTTCACTCCCGGAAATAAGAGACAGAAGGTCTTTTACATGCTCCATGTTAGACAGGTTCCTTTTTACAACAGCAAGGGAATGTAGTTTATCATAAATATTATAAACACAGTCATTATATAGATCTCTGTTATTCTGTATCTTTTGATAAAGCTTATCTGAACACTGGGAAATTACTATGGCTAATATGTTTCCCGCATCCAATTCATCTGAAGTCCATTCATCTAATACAGCATATTCTCCGGAACACGTATCAAGCAATACTGTAAAATTATTTGCATTATGATGAAGCAGCCAGTCTGAAAGTTTGTAGATAAGGGAATCAAAATTTTTAGGCATGGCCGGTAAAATATGAATCTCTTTAAGGTCGTTCATCATCTTAGTAAGGGAAATATTTATTTCAGACAATGTATTTGACATATTCTTATCCTTTCATTGTAATGATGAATATAGTATACCATGCAAAAACAAATTGACAATAGCGTACACAGATATAAAACATATATGATATACAAGTGTTCAATTTGAACACCAAATAAAATTTACAAAAAAATAAAAAATGCTGTATTTTCAAGCTTTTTTGAGGAAAAATTAAAGAAAAAATGTATATAGAAATGTTGCATCTATATACAAAATGTGGTATAATACACATATGAAGAAGAGATATAGAAATACAGGATACGCAACTTCATATCTGACATACTACATAGTATTTTGTACAAGATTTAAAAGAAAAATTTTTCTGATTTTAGGAGTAGAAAATCGGTTTCGAGAGATTGCAACAGCTGAATGTAATTCCATTGGGATAAAAGTCAATTCAATAGTATGTGATATGGATCATGTGTATTTGGATATAGATGCACCCCCTGATCTATCCGTGAAACAGATTGTAATACGAATAAAAGCGGCAACGTCCATAATAATGGATGAATTTCACGAGCTTGAAGCAATGCAGAGCCTGTGGACTTTCAATTATATGGCAAGCACAAGAAAGATAAGCGACAAAGAGATAATGGCGTATGTCAAAGTCCAGAAAAAGAGATCAGGCAAGATCAAAATTATACAGGAGGATTAGAATGAAAAAATATGAACGTGATAAATGTTTTGAGCTAATGGATGAGGCATTAAGAAGCATCCAGTATGCTCAAAGGGAGTGGAAAAAATATGAGCAATATAAAGAGGAAGACAATTCGATTGAAGCTGAAATTGCATTGAGAGAATTTGAATATCATAGAGGATACGCAGAAGGAATTAACCAGGTACTTGTTTCGATTGGAGTAAGATCTGAAAAGATGAAAGAGTTAAATGAGATAATTCATTAAATACAGGGACAAAGGAGAAATAGTGATGAAATATGCAATTAAAGTTGATGGGACTTCTTATTCTACGAACCAATAAAAGAAGATAAGGATTCGAACAAGGTGGAAATATTATGAGAATCGAAAATTTTAAATGGAAAACGCTGTATGAAAAAGTTGATAATTTTATGAAAAGTATAAAGACAAATGAATATAGCATTGCAACTAATAGAATGAGTGTAGTCAACAATGAACCTATATTATAAAGTTTAAGATGATAGATGGTATCTTTAATATAAGGCTCAAATGCAGAACTGGTATGAGCCTGCAAAGTAGATGTAAGTTTAGCTAAGGATTAAGCAGGGAGCAGAAAAATATATGATAAAGGAATTTTATGATTGGATTACTTATAATCCTTCCAATATACCAATTACAAGTTTGATAATACCAATCGTTTTTGTATTAATAATCATTGTTATTAGTATGTGTACATTTTGTTATACATTTTCCGAAAAAGTATCGTTTAAAACTATTGCAGTTTGTCTTTTACTATCGCCTTATGTTTTGTTATCTATTTTGTGGGAAATATGTTTTTTAAATCAAAATTTATTTGTATACTTAGTACCTTTATATCCAGTGACAGCATTTTTGCTCGTAAAAAGACTGTTTATTAGTAAGCAAAAATCCAAATAAGTTAATTGAAAAAATTAATAATGAAGTAAAAAATTTGCAGAAATTCAATGCTTTATCTCCAGCTGAGAGATAAGTATCTTGACTGCGAAGAAGATGGAAACACAGCAAATATTGATGAAATATTTAGCAACTAAAATAAAAATTTCATTTAGGAGAAAAAATATGCTTGATTTTGGGTATTATAACATAGATTGCATGGATGGAATGAAGCAGTTTCCAGATAAGTATTTTGACCTTGCTATTGTAGATCCTGTTTATGGTGATGTAAAGGTTGGCGGGTATATGAACGGAAAAAGTAAAGGCGGTGTAGGACCACATCCAAAATATAATTATTCCATTTGGAGTCAAGAAAAAACGGGACAGGATTATTTTGACGAATTATTTAGAGTATCAAAGAATCAGATTATTTTTGGTGGTAACTATTTTGCGAAAGAAATTGGTCGTGATAGTTCCTGCTGGATTGTTTGGGATAAATGTAATGGTGATACAAAGTGGGCAGATTGTGAACTTGCATGGACTTCATTCAATACTGCAGTAAGAAAATTTGCATTTATGTGGAATGGGATGCTTCAGGGAAAGAACATAGAAGAAGGATGGATTATGCAAGGAAAAAAGCATCTTAATGAAAAACGTATCCATCCAACGCAAAAGCCAGTTGCTTTATACGCGTGGATTCTAAAAAATTATGCACAACCTGGTTGGAAACTATTAGATACGCATACTGGAAGTGCAAGTAGTTTAATAGCTTTTGCAGATGCAGGATATGATTATGTGGCTTTTGAAAAGGATATAGGGTATTATTCGGAATACTTGCACAGACTACAGGAACATAGATCACAGATAACACTATTTGATTGCGGAGTAGAAAGGGTCTAAATAAGGATTTAGTAGCTGAATTTTTGGAATTGGAAAATGAAAGTAACGAATAAAGGGGTGTGACTCATGGCAAGTAATAATGTTTTTGATAATATGGGACTTACTAATTTATCTTACTTATTAGACAAAGAATCTGCTGGTCCAGAGCCGACTAATGTCAAAAGTGATGAAATAATACCAATAAATAAGTTGATTCCGTTTAAAAAACATACTTTTAAGGTAAATACTGAAGATTCTGCATTTCAGGAATTGGTAGAGAGTATTAAAGAAGGCGGATTAATTTATCCTATATTGGTACGTCCGGTGGGAGATCTGTATGAAATTATCGCTGGACATCGAAGAGTAGCAGCTTCTAAAGTGGCAGGATTAACAGAAGTGCCGGCAATTATAAAAGTACTGTCTGATTATGAAGCTACGTTTGTGATGGTGCACTCTAATCTGTATCGTCCGGAAATATCCATAAGTGAAAAAGCAAAATCATACCGATTACTTCGTGATGAAGGAAAACACCAGGGCGTAAAAGGTGAGGATACTGCAGCAATGATGGGAGAACAGTATTCGGATTCCAGACGTAAGGTGTATCGCTATATCAAATTATCATATTTAACAGATGACTTTTTAGAGTTAATAGATACAAAGAAACTTTCTGTAAATATCGGTTTGGAAATAGCATCCATGGATGAAGATACTCAGAAGCAGTTATATGACTTTTTGGAGGAATATAAGGTAAAGATATCTATCACTCAGGCAGAAAACCTTGCAAAAAAATATGGTGCAAATAATAAACAGTTAAGTTTTGAAGAATTGACAGCAGAATTACTAGCACCTGTAGCAAAGAAAAAGGCAAGTACAAAAGTTACCTTTAAGAGAACGCAGCTCCAGGAATATTTTTAACCTGATACTGATGAAGAAACAATGTCTACTGTTATTTTTACATTATTACAAAAATATAAAGACGGTGTTTTAGATCAGTATTTAAAATGAAGAATTAACGATTTTATGGAGGTCAGATGGAAGCTAGAAAGAAAAGGACCGATAAGTGTATGGAAAAAAAGGAAAGAGTGCTGGCTTGCAAAAGAGTGTACAAGCAATAATTCAGGAAGTATCTGAAAATATTTGTGATAATTATTGTAAATATAGAGAAACAGCGGATGAGGATAATCTGTGTGACGTAATTAGAGATGGCTCCCCGTGTCCGCTGGATAGACTTCAATAGAATGCAAAGGAGAATGTATTTATGAAAAAAGGTAGTTGTTTTTTGGTCGTATTAATGGCATGCGTGTTTTTAAGCGGATGTACATACACAGCAGAAGTAGTAGAGAAAGATATTTGAATGATGAAGCAGATTATGCCAATTATTAACATTTAGCGGAGATGAAGGAAGATGAAAAGTGACTATAGAGCATTCTGGAATAATAAAATGTGGGAAGTAATGCAAATAGATTACCGTACTCCCCAGACGGTAATTCTGACAGATGGGATAATGGATCATATAAATGTTCCGATAGAAGATGTAATCCTCATGAAAAACACGGGAAAACAAGATATATCCGGAGAATTTGTCTATGAAGGAGATTTTATTGAAAGTCATCAAGGTACACAGATATTAGATATTTTAATGCTTGTTAAATACGGTACATATGAAGCGTACTGCCCAGCAGATGATGCATATATGGATAATGTTGGTTTCTATGTAGAGGCTACCGGATATCCTCAGATGCCGGTAGGACCGCTCTCGGAATATGCTAAAGTAATCGGAAATGTATATGAAAATTCTGAGTTATTAGAGAGGTAATCTGTGAATAAATTACAAGGTTTTATATTGTACCGAATTTGGTATGGGGATGTATTGGTATATCTTGGTAGAACGAAGCAACCACTGCAATCGAGAATCCACGGGCATCTATTTAAGAAACCAATGCATAGAAGTATTTCCATTAACTTAGTTACAAAAATAGAGTATGCCGAGTTTTCTACAGAAGCGGATATGAATTTGTATGAGATTTATTTCATAAACCTATGGAAACCACCGCTTAATATTGATGACAAATGCAAAGATGAATTAACAATACGTTTGCCGGATATAGAATGGAAAACGTTTACTACGCCACTATGGGATAAGTGGAAAAGGAAAATTGCGGTGGTAGATAAAGAATACCTGATGAAAAAACAGGAAAAGGCTGCAAAATTGGAAATGGATAGAATCATGCGGAGAAAATGGTATTCTGGGGAGATTACAGAAGATGAATACTATAAGTATCTTGACTGTGAAGAAGATGATAACACGTCAAATATTGAAGAAATATTTAGTTAGCTAAAATTAGACCAGGAGGAGTTAAATGTTATGAGCGAATTAATTAGTAGACAGGATGCAATTAGTGCTGTTATGCAGAATTACTGTTATGAATCTGACAGGATGACAGCATTGCAGAAGCTTCCTGTAACAACAAAGGAAAACATCAGAAATGAAGCAATTATGAATTATTCTGTTGCGGTGCTGGCAGAGGTTGCCGAATATGCAAAGCAGGAAGATGCTCCTATATATGAAGGAGATAAAGAAGTAGATATGTGGGTGCGTTTATCAGATGTGGAAAAAGCAATCAATAAGCATCTAAACTGAGATTTAGTGGAAGAAGGTTCAGAAGCATACCAGAGCAGAGGGAGGACGTGCAAGGACGGAAACACTGTGGATGAATTATGAAGTTGAAAACGGACAGATATCGTTAATCATGTAAATAAGAATTTAGGAGAAATGATATGACTAAAAAAGAAAAATGTGAAAGGTATTTTTGGATGCAAGGTGCTGATGTTGTTACCAAATGTCCGGATTGCAACTTTCATTTTGCAGTAGGAATTGGTTGGCAATTTGAAGGGAGAAACCTAATTCCAGTACCATGCCCCAGGTGCCATAAGAAAATAGCAATGCCGGTATTAAGAGACCATAAGACATTAGCTTGTTAAACTGAAATTTAGGAGCGAATGAAGATGTACATAAATGCGGAAGACGTAAAAATGTATATGAACTTGGACATACATAAACAAGTTGCAGATTTTCTTAATAAGCAAATAGCAGAATCACAGACAATGTATCTCGAAGATCTAAAGGATAGATTACAAGAACTACTTAATCAAGAAGTAATAGGAGATACGGTTTCTGATGTTGGAACAGGAATTGAACTGGCAATTCAAGAGACACAGAAGCTTATAAATGAGTTCAAAGAAGATATTAAAAACATGTAATAGATAAGGAAATTGCAACATTTAAAGCCTTATAATGTGTATTTATCAGATAATATTCTTGTAGCGTTACAAGATGGAAAAAGAAGAATTTTTATAAGATAGAGTAGTGAAACCCTAGCAATGATAATAAGGAGAGCAAAATAAATTTATGGAAAAGGTAAACACGCATATTGTGCTTAAAAGAGAAGATGTAAGCAACTATCTTTCAAAATCTGAACAGGCAGCATTAGATGAAATGATAGATAGGATAATTCGTGGTAGAAAAAAGGACAATAAAAAGCCCATTAATTCCTACTATATTGTCAATGTGGATGAACCATACGCAGAAGCAGTATACGATATTATTACCGACGGGGAAAAATCTAAAATGTTAGGTATGGAAACGATAAATGAATCAGTAAGATTGGACAATTAAAGTAATTGAGAGAAGAAAAGAAAGGCTAAAGGATGAATAAGAGACTTTCAAACAAATTAAAAGATCAGTTTCGGGACAACAAATTAATAGCCAGAAAAAGCTGTTTCTATTGTATTAATTGGGGATTTGGATGTGCAAACGGTCATCCTAATGTTTATCCAGGTGATAATAGTGATTATTTATATGGCTGCAAGAAACGACTTGATGCTTGCAAATTTTTAGCAAAACAACTAAAAAATGAAAAATTTGCGTTATCTGGATGGCAGCTAACAGAAATTCCAGCTCATTATGTTTATGTTTTTGAAAATAAAAAGAAGCATAAAGATATTACAATTGTATATGATGAAGAAAAAATGTGCTATCAAATATATTCTACAGATATGTTTTGGAAATATTCAAAAAAATATAATATGTATAAACATGATTCTATAGCTGAAGCCTTGAAGGTTCCTTGGCAGCATTGGAATTTTATGATGTGTGCAAAATGAAAACATTTTAAGTAAAATTGAGTATATAGCCGATATATACTACGGAAAATACATACAGACGATTAAAAAAGCATGGAGGTATAAGAATGATTAGAGAAAAGAAACATAAGTTACAGTTATCATTATCAGAGACAGAAAGAGAAGTAGTTGAATATATCTGGGATCACAGCGGAGAAGTAAGAACAAGTGATATTTACTCTTATTTTAGAAAGAGCCGGGTGCAATGGGCAAGACAGACGCTCAATACCCTGCTGCTGAGAGTTGCAGAAAAAGGGATTATCGAAAGACCTCAAAGAGGAATGGTCAAAGCTAAATATTCCAGAGCAGAATATGATAGCTTGTGCTGCAGGGAATTTGTTGAGACAAGATTCAATGGAAATATTGCAAATGCTATACGGTGCTATTATAACGGCCCGATTCCAGAAAATGAAGCACAGGAATTGATAGATTGTATCAATTTCATGAGATAGGATTTATTCAGAATATAAGCAGGGAGAAGGAAAGAAGGATAGTTATGCAGAAAATAACGCAAAAATTTATGGAAAACACCAGAATTGATATCAATGAGGATGTTATAAAGGTTTTTGAATTCATCGCAAGCCCTGATTCGGTCCAAAAAATGATAACGTCTACGGATAATGGCAAGCCTGCTTTGGCCGGGATTGTTCATGAACTTGAGGAACGATTTGCAGATTGTGAAGGTTTTCCACTAAATCATGAGGGACCGGGTAAAAATGCAAAAAACCGTAGAAACGTCGGATGGATGATTCGTTTTGTAATGAGGGAATATGGATATACCCCAATTGACAACAGTGAAAGAACTCGTATCGGGGCAGATGCTGGATCAGAGTATTTTGGTAATGCGGCAGTTTATCATTTTACGAATAGTATTCCAAATTATGAAATATCGTCTCAGGCGTTTGTGCTTTGCAGGGAGATGACTGCAAAAGATCTGTATATTAAGAAGGACGATCCAGAGTATGATCGCATTCGAGACGGTATTGGATACATAAATAAGAGAAGAAAAGAAATGTATTTAGGCGATGAATTCGTAAGTACATTCCTCAATCGTGCGGGCTTTGCCGGTATGATAAGTATCGCAGACGTGGAGTTGATGTTCAGAGGACTTAAGGTGCCAGGCAGAGAATTGTATGATGCACTTAATAATATGATAGCTTTTTTTGACAAGTTTAGTGTTGGAAAAACGAAGGGTTATCATGAAATATACGGATCATCAACTGACAAGGCTCTTCGAGCCTTCTACAGTTTAGACATCAAGCCTGAGAAAGTTCAGCAGGTATTTGTGTTCTTTGATAAATGGGATGCGATTCTGAGAGGATTTTTTAATCTTGAAGAGGATGAGACGGAAGGCAAACTGGTTTCTCTTGATGCACCACGTATGATCATTGTTACAGATGATAATCAATATTGGTTTCATGGACTTACAACGGGTTATGCTGGACAGGGATGCGGTGGAACAGAAGAGGTCCTGTTGAAACTCGGTGTTATTGAGAAAGATAAATATCCGGTGAAACTTGAGATACAGACATATCGAGTATTGCACTATTACCGCGAAAACGGTAAATGGACATTTTCCGGGGAAGACTCAAAACGAGATTTGCATCGGCAGGATATCGATGGTCATGTTAATTTGTGCAGACGCGATGGGAAATTAGTGTTGTTGCAGGCACTAAGGCTGAAGAAAGACGCGATGTATAAATCCATAGAGCCGGATTTGGATTGGTTATGTGAATCAGAATACTTCATGGAAAAACCCACAAAGATAAGGCTTATGTCAAATGATGAGGCTGTAAAAGGTGGTTACACGAGAAATTGGCTTACTGGTGATGAAGTGTATCAGATAGTAATCAGTGATGATTATAACAGGGAAATATGGTTGACTTATCCATTTGAAGAATTGGGTGAGGACAGAAGAGTTAACTTTGTAGCATTTATGGACAAGCTAGGGGTGAGATTTGATAAAGGAAAGAAATCATTTCTATGCAAACATGAATTATACAATAGCTCCGGGAGAGATATGTAAAATCTGGACAGATGTCAAATCTTATATGAATGACGATGAGGGATGGATCATTAACGTAAGGAGTAGTATGGGAGGAAAATTCATGATGGTCAATACAAGCGGATGGATAGATGCAGATTATTATTCCAATGAAGGGAATGACGGAAATATTGGAGTATTCCTGTTGAATATCAGCGACAAACTGCAGGAAATAAAAAGGGGAGACCGAATAGCGCAGGGAATTTTCATTAAAGTACTTCCGGCAGATAGTGGAAATACAGATATAGAACGTATAGGCGGTTTTGGAAGTACCAATAAATAATAAAAAGGCAGAGTTCCTAGATCAATGTCATTAAGATAAGAGTCATTCAAGGTCTTGACTCTCTAAAACAACTGCAAATCTTTATAACGTATAAATCAACCAAATAACACATTATTCGTCAGTCTGAAAAGACTGATTTTTATTATATTTTATAGTTGATTTATAACGAATTATGCGTTATAATATACTATATACAAGCAAGGAGGTTTCTTACTATGAGTTATATAGAAATTATAAAGTTTAAAGAAGATAAAACCCATGAATTAGCAGGAAAAGTTCAAAATGCATCCAGACACCATCAAGTTATATGGAATTATTTTGCAAAAAAATATTTAGGTTTGGAATATTTTAACGTTCACAGTGATTGTGTGGAACAACAGAAGCTTTGGGAGCTTTTTGAAGATGAACGACTTACAATGAATGAACGAATTATTCTCGGGTCTACTTATGATTATGTATTAGTAAAGAAAGAAGATATTCCTTTAGTGATTGATGCATTTAAGTCTTTTGAAAATGAATCAAATCTATTAGAAGAAACTGGTATCTTATCTAGCCTTTTGAATGATAAAACTTGTGTTGCGATTGGGTGGCAATCAAGTATAACTGATATGTGGGATAATTATGATATATTTACTGAAAAAAAGCATTGGTCTTTATTAGATGAAATAAATGCCATACAAAAAGTTATCAATGATGAAAAGGATGTGGAATACGATGCCTAGACCAAAGAAAGATGGACGATATTTAAATTTATATCTCGACAGAGCATTGCACGATGAATTTGAGCAGTTCTGTGAAAGTCTCGGGCAAACCAAGACAGTTGCTGCTGAAAGGGCTTTTCGAATGTATATGGATGCTATGAAGAAGAATCCGCAACAGATAATGAGAGAAAGGAGATGAACGTACATGTTTTGTAAAATGAAAGAAAAATCCTCATTACCAGAAACAAATGCAATTATTTTGGGTTCATCTGGTAGCGGTAAATGTTATCATCCTTGGGATAATTTGAAACCATGCCCTTGCGGATGCAAAGAAAGACCTTTATTGATGTACAAAAAGGAAAAATTTTACTTTTGCGGTGGTGCTACGGAAAATGTGTTTGCTGTTTGTAGTGTATGTGGAAGATATACTGAAAAATCAGACATATCAACTACAATAAATAATTGGAATAATGACAAAACAAAGCTTTTGGCAAAGAAGAATATTTAAATGTCCGTTATAGAAGCAATAACGTATTTGATACCGGAAACACTCGGATGTATACTGGATAAGCTCATCATTGTTGTATTGGGTATCGGAAGTATCGCCTTTGTAATCTTTTTGATAGCACAAAAAAACAACCCTTCCTTTTCTTTTTTGTAGAGTTCTGGGAGAGTTGTTTTTGTTTAAAAGAACTTAACTTAATGACATTGGTTCCTAGATATGTTCTGTAAAATCTGCCTTATTTTAAATTTATTAGGACATAAAAAAGGGAGAGCGCTATGCTTCTCCCTTAATACTTACTTAAATGTCTTATATCATGAAATACTTACTCCGATTACCTTTACATAGGCCTCTACTTCGTCTTTCGTGAAAGAATTGTATATTTCCAGAATACATTGTTTTACAGCAATAGCATCTTCCAAAGTCAGTCTGGAGTTTGGATCACAGGATGTTTTCAAAGACCCTGTAATATTATCAAATTTTTCTTTTGATGCAACTTTAATCCTATTATAGCCAATCTTTTTAAGTGCCGCAGTTACAGGACCTGCATACGATTAGAAATCCCTTTCAATGATAAAATCTTTAATTTTTGCAACTGAATTCATACCAAATGTCTCCTTTTAATTCATGATTTTTACTATATCTTCACCGTAAACTACATTCAGGGAACTACCATTATCCCAAGACATTAATAGTGATCCTGTATCGTCTACGCCCAAGACCGTTCCTTGCGCCCCAATCAGAGGAGCTTGAACATCATCCATTTTGATGAGCTCAACTCTTGTTCCTACAGGATATTTTTTTCTGATAGCTGTTACAGTATCTTTTGATGGAAAGCTCATATATCTGATATCTCCTTCCTGTTAAAATCCTGCTGCCAACAGTAAATCTTCAGTATCGGCAGACGCTACGATAGCAATATCCGTTACAGATGATAGGGATGTCTGATTCCAAGTTACATACCACATTCCGTTTTTAAAAGTGATAACTCCCAAAGCAGAAGAGTTGGAATGACGTGAGATCACATCATATTCGTATAGCTGATGTTCATGAATATCCATACCGGTATATTCCATAAGAATATAACCTTCTTTCAGTTTTTTGAAATTATTCTTTATAGCTGGATAGCATGACGTAAAACTGCATTCCCCACACTGAAACTGCAGGTAAGCCACTTCATTGTCTGACATATCCAGCGTATCAAGGCCATCATGTCGGTCTGTGCCTACGATATGTGATTTTTGATGGCAAATATCATAGACTTTGAATTTTATTTTTCTTGGTTTGAAGCCCATAAATCGTGTTCCTCCTTTTTATTGGTATTTAGTAGCTACACTTCTGAATTCGTAACAAGCATAAATCCAACTTAGCTCAATTTTGATTTTCCAGAATATCCAAAATCACTGGTATTACTCTTTGTATTTCTTGTATATTCTGGCACTTCTTTTTTTTACAAGCTGAATGCTGCTGCCATAGTAGGGCAGTAGTAGTGTCAGAGTCTTGGGGAATTAACACATTTTCATTATTCTCATTCCTTTCCTGAAAATAAAAAAACCGACTGGATAAATCCAATCGGCTAATTAATAAAGTTATCTATAAAATTGTTATATATATATTATACCTTTTATGAAAATAAATGTAAATCATATATTTCTGGTATTGTGAATTGCAATGGGTACTATAGACAAAGGATTTTTTTTTGAATCCTTTCCTGAATTCGTATACATGTATTTGTTGCTGTTTTAAAAATTATGTATGTGAATCCTGAACAAAAAACAAATCCTACCATAATTAAAAATGATAGGATTTATCATATTACGAAAATAACAGATCTTTATCTATCGAATATACTCTAATACACTCTGATACATCATATTTTATCGCAAATTCATTTCTATAGAATTCTATGACCGCTTTCACATACCATTCGTATTCTTTTATACAGTATATTTCTGCAAGATATTCTCTTTCCATTGGGATTCCAGTTAATTCATGCTTTACGAATGCAGATAATTTTGAAATATCAGGAAGTATAAAATTACATATGCCTATTTGTTCTCCCTTTTTCTCCAAATATCCATCACGGTACTTTTTCTGGTATTTATCTTTTTTTAAATCTGGATTCAATTCCTGCAGTAGCTTTTCACTTCTTAGATTTATCTGACTGCTTGTCAGAAAATGAAGCATGGCTATTCCTACAGAGGTTGATAAAACAGGGTAAATCATAGTATCTACATTCTGTACGGACAGCAGAGGTTTTCCCTTCGCAATCTGTACCTGTACATTTTTCTCCGTACATAACCTTACAAGTGCATCTGGCTTGCCAAGTACGATCATAGGCTTTTTCTGCATTTGGAAAGTGTGGATTTTACGCTTACGCTCTGGAGACGACCACTGGTCCATAAGCATCCTCGCATAATAACTGTAGGTATTCTCTGGTCCTGCAGTCCATTGCAGCAAGCGGTTCTGGGTATTGTATATCAAAAAATCGCCGCCATCACTCACCAACAGTCCGTTGGTTCGTGATGGCCGAAGGTTTTCAATACCTTCTCTTACGTTCTTCACTTCCAGATTGTTATAGAATACATTATCTCCTAATTGAAGCCGTCTGTCGTTTAGGGCAAGCTGTTCATTATTTTCAGATATTCCAGTATTTTCCTTTATATTCCATACAGGAATTTTATCAACTCGCACATATCCTCCCAAAAACATGATCAGGCGGGTAGTAGCCTCGGCAAGCTTTTTATTATTATCAGTCCTTTTATCTCTTTCTTTCTCCTTTTCTTCTTTAGTTAACTTGATTCGGTTTTTCGTGGTTTCCTGAAACATATGCAGATTATCGTAGGTTTTAAGGTAATATTCGACATAGGCATTCCCAATACTTCTCCTGTATTCTTCTTCGTGTGATCTATACAATGACAGTCTGATATATTTTTCTCCGTTACTTTTCCCTAGTTTTACATATCCCTCTTTCTCTAATTCGTGTGCTGACCTATAATACATTTCAATTTTTTCTGAATTCTCAATCAGCATATTCATATCACTAAACGTCAATAATCCAGTGACATGAAGTACTTTTATTATCTTCCCTTTATATCCCTTCTTAAGATTTACCTTAGTATTCATATATCCTCACCTTTACATTTACACGTCACGTTTATTGCAAAAATTTACTCTTTTCACATTTTCAGCAGCTTGCCTTGTTCTGTAGCCATGTCTGCTCTACGCAGATTCGTAATCTCGTAAAAATTCGGAACCACCGAAGCAGTTACCGTCTGCATAAAACCAAGGATAAGCAGCTCTTCTAAAAAGGTCATAATTGTTATAATTTTAATTCTCAAAAAATGACCTTTTTGGAGAAATGTAAATTACAAGAAAAATGACCTTTTTGAATAGTATTTTTAGAGCAATTTATTCTTCAATAGGAATGACGGACAAGTCTTTTACAGCAGCCTGGGGAGACGCTGCAGGAATTATGGAAGAACTGGATGGCTCTGCACTTTCTGAGTTCTCTTCGTTAGTATCGGAGCTGAAAGTCTTGATCACAGGCAGATCTTTTCCTTTTACTTTCTTTATGTATGCGATACTGTAAGGAAATGGAAGATGATACTCATTGATTGTATGAACAAATTCCACGTCATCTACGACAAAAAGGAATTTTTCACGCAATTTAAGAGTTTTTTCATTCTTGCGATACTGCTTTTCATAGTATTCCTGCTGCTTGCGAATATTGATAAGTTTCAGCTTGGAAACCTGTATAAGGCTGTAAGTATGCTGGTTATTGCTGGTATAGAAGTAACTTGCTGGTTCATTTCCACTCATAGTATTTAATATATCCGTCAAATCGCAGGATATTGCCATGATTGCCCAAAGACAGTTTACGTTATCAAGATCAATAAGCCCTAAATCTCTCTCTGCTACAGCGCAGGTAAGATATTTATGGTTGTACATTTTTATAAGCCTTGCTTTGATTAGTGTGTTGATATTGATAGTTATGATATGCGGAGATAGATCCTTAAACAATTTGTAGGCCTGTTCCAAATCAATTACTTTAAATATACGGATTAATGAGAATAGTTTTTCCTGGTTTTCTGATAATGTCATAAAGTAGACTCCTTTCAATCACTGGTTTACGGTATATTTTTACATCATTACCGTACTTTTTATATTGGTTACTGTATTTTTTCCTTACTGTGTAATAGAAGATATATAGTAATAGAAATACCGTATTTTTTCGATTACACATACGGTACTATCTGGTATTTTACGGTACAACACAAAGTTTGTACCGTAAATATTTAATCTGAATCTTGTTGTTCCATAAGTGCATACTGTCTTCGTTTAACAGGATCTGTTGTGAATTCAAAGTCTTCTTTAGCAGAAGGGATGACATTAACGACAGTTTTTATCTTGCTTGTCAATAGCAGTCCCTGTCCTTTCTGCAATCCAATAATTGTTTTAATGTCATTTTTTGAAAGACCCAGCTGTTCACCGGCTTTTATTGCTTCAGGTGGTTCCAGATGCATTATAAATTTCAGAGCGGAACCAGACAGAATAGCTTTTCCATTTGGATCATCAATATAATCATTGATGTCTTGTGTTATAGGAACAATAGAGCCTCCATAACCTCGGATAACCTTAACCATATCCTTTATCTGTTTTCCTGCTTCTGGATGCATTAATAAGTTCCATATCTCATCAATGAATACAACATCCAGATACAATCGGTTCTGCTTCACAAGATCATATACACATTTGACGATTAAGAAAAGGAAAGCAGGCATCAGCTCCTCAGGAATACTATCCTGATCAACATCAAAACATATGAATTTGTTTGTAAGATCTACGTTAGTTTGACCGTTCATATTAGAGCAGGAACCGGATATATATTTTTTTAAAGCTTTGTTCACTCGCATTAACTCGGGAAAGTCTGCAAATCTGTCATATATATCACTTATGATAGGCATAATTTTCAGATTGCCGGTTTCATCATATATGGAGCTGTTGTCATCTGTGATTCCGAAATCTTTATATAGGTTGTACAATTCGTCATGCATAAGATCACTTTCGTCCTGAGTAAGAGAGAAGTCACTCATATTTAATTTTATCCATGTAAGCAGATAATTGATCTGTTTTGATAATAATGACTTTTTAACATAGCCATCAGTATCTATAAGAATGTTCTTGTCAATGTTTTGTTCAGGAAGAATAGCGCAGATATTTATCCGGGAATCCAATCCGGGACCTATTTTAATATAACTACCATCTATAGCTTTGCAGCCACGATAAGCTTCATGTGGCTTAACTGGTAAAATCATGAATACTCTTTTGCCGGATAGACGGATAGCTCTTGCAATGATGTATGCTGTGTATGTCTTGCCGGAACCTGGCATGCCGAAAAAACTCATATTTGCATTTGAAAAGAGTGTTGTATTGAACAAATCGAGAGTGACAATTGAGCTGTTATCTTCTTTTTCTCCAAGTACAAAGCCTTTGGGATCTGTATATTCTATGGATGAAAACAGATAAAGGCTTTCTACTGATGATGTCAGGTAGTTTCTTTTATTTCGCTGAAATATCTTCTGTGGCATTTCCATAAGAGGCAGTGTTGCGTAATAATAATCCATAATATTGGCATATGCGTCTTCACAGTAGAAACCACTTTTTGTTAGATGCCGGTATATTATCGTTTTCAGCTGTTTGAGCGATTTGACTGTAGAAGCTGATAAAGTAATTATTATCACGACATTGTATATATCTTCTCCCTGATTCATATGTGCTTTGATTTCATTTAGTTCAGCATATCTGGAAATGTATTTATTCTGCTTTTCAGGATTTGCATATGCTTCTTTGGCAGATATGCGGCTGAATTTAGCAAGCTGTGATGCTGTTTCAGCAATAACTTCTCTGGGCAGCTTTTGGGCGTAAATATCCAGTTCAGTACCGGCTCCGATGTTGGTTAATTCTTCCAGCCATCCGGGTAAAGCAGAGTGGGGATGACCGTTTGATTTGATACACAGATAGGTCTTGTAGCATCCATCAATCAGAAGGTACTCCTTATGAGTCATATCAAGTCCCTTTGGTGCGAGATAATCAGCAACAGAGGCAACCTTTTTTGTATGATTCATTTTATTATAGAGAGACATATCATTGTCGATTCGTGTGATCCTATCAGAGAGGCTTTCATGCCTGCATGTATTACGATTAAAAAAGTAGTATAATATTTCTTCCTGATCAAGTGAACCAGGTTGATAGATCATGTTTATTACTGAGTTACCTGCGTTTTTAAGAGAGCTACATATACTTTGAGTTGTTGTATTGATATCGTCAATAATCTCTTCAATCTCCGTACTGTTCCCTTCATATCTGAAAGAAATAAAATACCTCTTTGACAGGGAGCTGTTATTTGATATATATTGTATTTTTCTGATCAAATCGTCAGCACATTCTTTAACTTTGGGTGATAATCCTCTTTGCTCTTCTTCCAGCTGGATCTGTTGGTGTATATAGTTGATTAGTCGAGCAGGATTACTTTTGTCTGTTATACATTTTATCCTAATCCTGGCAATATCGGCTTTCAGTATTGAGGCAAAATAATTGGCAGACCGATCACACTCATCAAGCGACATGTTTTTAAAGTCAATGGGAAGGACTTCCAATATTTTTACGTACATACCTGATGTGGTTAGGATGATACCATTTGATATAGCTTTTACAGGGACCATATCTTGTGTGTAGCCATCTTTGGTAGATATCTTAATATTATCTGCCTGAGAGTTTTTCTCCTTTTTAGGGGACGGCTCGTCTGAAATAAGTGATTTTTTCACAAACTGATAAGAGCGTCTTATCAGCATATCGGCTGTTTCGGATGTTATTATTTGTTCTGCAATGCTTTTCCTGTCTGAGCTTTTATTATTGCGGTTCTTATTTCCAGATGAATGTCTGGTATGCTTTTTTTTCTTCTCATTCTCCCTAATAGCATCCTCTAAGCTGATCTCTGATACGAGAGAGCTTTTTTTCTCAGCAGCTTTTTTCTTATGAGTGGCAATCATTTTCTGTGCCATTGAAACTTTTTCTTCATTCTTGTCCATACTTTTCATCAAACTCCTTGAACTTTTGCTGGGCTATATGGAATAATTCTTCCGCTTTTGATTCTGTACCGAATTTAGCGATAGTTGTATTTGCCCTGCGATTTTCTTTAGCGCTTGCCAGATGGTATTTCTTTTTTGATCTATTAAAGAGAGTTATGTCATAAAAAAATTCCGTAATAGACCGGTTTTTGATTCCTAGTAAGGAAAACGTAAAGACTGCAGTACAAAGGACAGAAATCAAAATCACTTTGATACGAAATACGAAAGGAGAGATATAGCACATAAAGCCGATAATAAGTACAAATATCAATCCTTCAATGTATCTCCGTATAGGGATTCCGAATATAGTGCCGGATGAGAATAAATTTGGTGGAATGGTTTTTGCATACTGACTTAGTTCTTCATTTGTCATAGTTTATTTTGAAAACCTCCTTATAATGATATTAGGTACAACTATAGGTACATTATACCATTTATTGTATAATATAAAAAGGACATATTTAGGCATAAATATTTTTATAAAAATCTGACCATATTCAAATAAATGAAAAACCTAATCCCCCAGCTATGCTGGGGTGAATGGAGTAAGCAGTAGCGTGTAGGATAACAATAAAAAGCCTCCTGTGTTACAATGAGAAAGGTATCGCAAGCCAATCTCAAAACAAAGGAGGCGGTCCTTAATGGACAATCAAAGTTTATCACATGTTCGATGGAAATGCCAGTACCATATAGTTTTCATACCAAAGTATCGGAAGAAGATACTGTATGGCAAGTTAAAAAAAGATGTAAGAGAAATAATCTCAATATTGTGTAAGTATAAGGATGTACAGATTATAGATGGAGCAGTATGTGAAGATCATATACATCTAAGTGTAGCAATACCACCTAAAATAAGTATATCGAGCTTCATGGGATATTTGAAGGGAAAAAGTACGCTAATGATATATGACAGACATCCAGAACTACAAAGTAAGTGGGATAAGTCTTTCTGGGCAAGAGGATATTATGTGTCGACAATTGGTAATATTACAGAAGATGCAATAAAGAAATATATACAAGAACAGTCAGACGAGTCAAGGAAAGAAGAAAACAGAAGTACCTCTTTATAGAGGACCAGTAACAATGCTTGTGATACCCGCCTTTAAGGCGTGTATGCAATCAGCCCTTATTAGGGCTAATATTAAACCACCAGTTGAACTGGTGGTTGCTAACTAGAAATAGAAGAGTAATACATAAAACAGAAAAAAAAACCGGATACCTAAGTTTATTCAAATACTTAGGCATCCGGTTATGAAAGCATCGATCATTCTACTGAATCAATTTTTACTTTAATATTGGAGCAGTCAACGGTAGCTGTTACTGTATGTCCATTACTGCCATGAGCAGTACATTGAAATATCAATGCTGTTTTGATATCCTGTACATCCGTATCAGAGATACAGGTATATACGTCAGAAAAAGAATTATTAATATTGACTTGTTTCAGTGCATATACGAGCAGAACGTAAAGGTTAGAACCTTCAAAATCACATTGCAGCACATCTCCATTGTCATAGGAGTATTCAATATATTTATCAAGCGTCATGTCTGGATAGTCAGAGTCCATATAGCTGTCAAAATATGTTACTGTACCATCGGTATGATAGGCGGTATTGTCCTTAAGCTCATCTATGGAATCCTGATAGATAGATTGCTGTTGGGCTCTGTATTCTTCAACTTTCTGTTCAAATTGGCTGCCAGAATCAGAAGGTGTGTTCTGTTCTTTTTCGGTATGCAGACGTTTCGCCATGAGTATCAGCGATAAAAATATGATAATGATCACAACAATAGTAAGCAATATTAATACTTTGTAAAGCCATGTAGGAACATTTTTCAATTTGAACTCTTTTGATGATTGCTTTTTCTTATTTTCGTCCATAATATTTCCTCTACTTTTTATTTTTGTTTTTAGTGCAATAGTGAGTGTCAGTGTGTTTTGTATGTACATCACCCCACTGCTTATAATACATATTTCCTCCAACATTTTTATGGAATGTACCCGGCTTAAAACATGTAACGGCAGATGCTGAGAAAAAGAAGTAACATTCAGGAACTGGATTTTCGATTTCTCCTTTCAATACGAGTATTGCGGCTTTATGAACGGTATCATTTTTAGGCTTATTAATATAATTGTACCAGGGAGACGCAAACTGCCCCGGAGCAGTAACTACGTTTTTAATTGTAGCGTGATTTTTTTGCGATCTGTACATTACACAATAGCCTACAGCAACTGAACCTTCAAGATCTCCAATAGCCTCTGAACTCATTACAGCAACCATATACGAGTAATCTTCCAGAGTATATAGGCCGTCAGCAATATCATCTTCAATATCATCTGAAATTTCACTCAGGTCAACATCGGAAAAATCCGTAACATCTTGTGAGAAGTCTTCATTTTTTTTCACAGGGGAGTATTTGGAATCTCCGTCTTTCAGTTCGCCGGTTAGTATTTTATAATCATATAATTCGGATACTTCCTCTTTACCCCAGTAGCATGTCGGTTTATAAAGTATCAATTTTTTAACAGCTTCCGTGAGGAGCTCATAATTTTCCATCGATGGAAAGGCATCTGAATCCTCATTAGGATCTAACTTGAAGAAATCGAACAGCTTTAAAAGAGGATAGTGATTAATGCTTACGGTACCATATACGGTAATTGTACAATAATCACTGGCATCATCTGAGCTGATCACATAATCGCCGAACGGAGACGATACAGCTATAGAACCATCACTCTGAAGTGAGGGCGAATCGCCCACATCGAATTTACTGTCATCATATTCTACCTTTTCGGTTCGAATTACATCAAGGTCATACAGGCATCTTTGGAATTCATCATCATGCAGAATATCACTGAATTTTTGGTAATCAAACTGCTCATAAGATATACCCTGAAATTCAGCTATGGATATCAAACTTAGGATTTCTGCATAATTAATATTACAATTTTCTCCTTTGTATACATAAGGGACAGCCTTAAGAGCATTTTTATAGGATTCCATTGTAAGGTCAAGATCATAGTCTTGCTCATCGGAAATCTGCATTACTTCCAGCTCGCATACGTCACGAACCGCATCATAGATAGATTCTTCTAAATCTTCAAGCAGGATGTAATTGACGTCCTCGAATGTTATTTCCTTTGGATCATCTTTATCGACCCTGTCCATTAAATCATCAGAGGCTGTTCCATTTGTAAAACACTGATATAGAAGTACAAAAGGAGCAGCAACAACCTGAAGTATAAGACCAGCTATACCTAAGATTAGACCAAGTACGATAATAATAACGGCAAATATTACTACTACAATGACTACTATGGGATTTTTTAAAACCTTGTCTGTACTTGCTTTAGTATTGGAAGAATCAGAACCATTTGAGTCAATAGGGGCAGGATCATTTTTCCCTTTATCGTTCGGTTTATTTTGGGTATTAGCATTCTGATTGTTGTTTTTTGCATTCTCTGCAGCTTCGGACATTTTCTTTCCGGCTTTAGTAGCAATACCGGCAACCGCAGCCGGAATCATTGCCAAGCCTCCAGTTGCAATTCCGGCAGCTGCAGTACCACCTGCTGCGGCTCCTCCCCCGGCAGCCCCAGCTCCTCCGGCTCCAGCGCCTGCCCCAGCTCCAGCACCCGCCCCGGATTTTCCAGCCAAGTTACCGCCAGCGCTTTCATTCCCGTTAGGGCTTCCCTTTCCTCCAGGCGGGTTGGTATTTGCAGACGAACCTGCACCTGCAGCACCGGGATTATTTCCACCATTACCTGTGGATGGAGAAGCATTTTTAGAAGTGGTGCCTTTGGGAGAGGTATCTTTATCTTTCGTAGTATTATTATCTTTGACAGCATTATTAGATGGCGGGGGAGAAGAGGGCGTTTGTGGAGCATTCACTGAATTTGCAAGTCGTTTGCCAGCCCTTGCAGTATCAGCAAGTTTTTTACCCACATCCAGACTTTCATCTAAAGTATCCTGACTATTGTCTTGTGATTCATCATAATCAGCGGCCATAATATATCTCCTTTCTTGTACATTAATCACAAGTATAGTATACCATATAACGAAAAAAAGAGAAATGAAAACCATTTCTCTTTTTAGATAAGTACTATTTTGCTATTTTTCTGAGAGTTCATTGGATTGGCGTTTCTTCTGGATGGAAACAGTTTTTGTACCAAACCGCCCGCCAAAGTCTACGATATTACTTTTTTTATTTGCAAGATCTCCAGCTGTAGGATTTTTAATATCGACTCTGTAAACAGTACCAGCATCCTGATATTCTGCGTAATAATTTCCACTGTACTCTTTATGCGTTTTGTTTATCCATACATCATCACCGTTTGAATCTTTAACTGGTTCTTTCCAAGGTTTAGTAATTCCGGTTGCCATATCTGCAGCGGAAGGATATCTTGTTTCGAATACCTGCTCCCGAATCGGATCGCCATTTTTATCCAGATCAGTAACGTCAATCTGTTCTGCATGGAGTTTGCCACCGTACAATGTTGTATTTGGAGCGTACTGATCAAGTAAATCTTGACATGTATCATTATGAGTTACTACGCCTATGGTCATTGGATTAAAAGCCTCTGTTTTATTCTTACCGCTTCCGGATGTGTCATGTATACCAGCAAGACTCGACTTTCCAGTATCCAGATGATACATGGACACCCTTTTACCGTTTGCATCATAGCCTTCAAGAATTCGTCCATTTAATTTCTCTGTAGTTACATTCCTTGCTTTCATTGCATTTGGATTTACACTTGCACCTGTAAGAGTAGCCAGTACGGAACGTTCTCCTGGCTTCATATTTTTATAGTCAGCGGTAAAAGAGGCACCATTCATATTTGTTAAAGTATCAGAATCCATATTAAATCTGACACCACGTTTAACACCGTCACTTCCTTCCATGACCATATTGGTTTTACCAATGTTTTCAGGAGAGGCACTAAATCCAGCTGAATAGGAATTGCCCATAGAATCCTTGACATTTACCATACCGCTGATATCACCATTATTTTTAAGATGTGCCTGCGAGATTTCAGAGGAATTGAGACCTGTTGCATCACGGAATGCATCTGTTCCATTTTCCATAAATGATTTTTTAATTCCTCCTGTCTGATGCTGAGCCGGTATCATAGAAGCAGAGCGATAATCACCACTTCTCATGAATTCAGCTACTGAGCTATCTACAGAAGCTCGTTTCGCATCAGTATTGATTGGATTACCAGAGCCAGATGTAGATGTAAAGCCACCTGCCTGACTAAATGCACGTACATTATCCGCTGTAGTAGTGGTATCCTGTCCTTTGGTTGCGCTCCTTACTGAGTTTGCCATACCAAATAGTCCAAGATCGCCATTTTTAACCGCTTGATTTGCAGCCATGCCGGCTGCTCCTCCAACAACTCCGGAAACGCCCCTTCCCAATCCGGTTGCAAGTCTGGCCATATTCAAGAGCCCCAATCCAGAAAGTGAAATAGAATTCAGCAGATTCATACCAGTCTGAGCTGTATTCATTCCAAGGGCTTTAATGATATTGGATAATCCAAGTCCGAGTTTTATGAAAGATATCATAAAAATAGTGTTGACAGGTCCACTTAAGATTCCTGAGCTGCTCATTCCCCTTGCGAATAATCCAAGAAATATATGCCCAAGAAACAGGTTCAGTAAAGTTGATAAGTACATAATGAAATGGTTTTTTAAAACCTGAGAAGATGCCTTGCTGACAAAAGTAGCTGCCGCTGCAGGGGCAGTACAGATCAGAACCTGTGCAAGTATATATTTTTCGATAATATCCAACATGAACTTGACAAAATCGAATATCAGAACAATTTTCAGAACGATTGTCAAAATTGCAAAAATGATACCACTAACTAGATTCAAATCCGTGTTCTGCGTAAAATCTGTGAGATTCAGAGTGACTGATAGTTTAATAAGTTCTTCTGCTATCATAGCTATCTGGGCATAAAACCATTTGCAGGATGCAATCAATACAGCTGTAATAAAAAACCTTACACATAGAGAAGATACTTCATCTTTTTTCTCAATTGATGTTAATGGACCTGTACATGCAATAATAAGATGAAAAACAAAGAGCAGCATTAGGGTAATGGCAGCCAAATAATACATAATAGGCATAGCAGCGTAAACACAGTTTAAATAAGATGAACCATCCCCGCGGCCGAAAGCATCCAACACAAAAGAAGAATTAACTTTAACCATATCAAATATTCCATAAAAATAAGTTGCTGTTGGCAAAAATGATGATAGGAATAGTTCTATGATCATAGCCATTGCCGATTCTGATAATTCCTGCAGGAAATACATTCCAATGCCATCCAGCATATCAGAGACCAATGAAATTTTAGTTGAATCTATCCATCCCATATAAATCCTTTCATTTATGTAAAAAGCCTGTTTCTCACAGGCTTTTTACGGACTATAAAATAATTATTGGTTAATCCAGCCGCTAACAGTATCAGCCGTTCTGGTAAAGATATTGTAAGTTGGATTAGCGGAAATAATAACAGCAATAACATAAACTACAAAAGACCCGATAGCTGCTTTTTTGGCAGGACCAACAATTTTATCGTTACTGCAAAAAAAAGCAAGCCCTATAGATATAGAGCCAATTAGCGGGAACAACGAATTCATGTATATTCCTGCTATATCTTGTAAGACATTTGTACCCGCTGTTGTGAGATTATTAGCAATATCCGTAGCATAATACGGAATGACAGTAGATGCAGCGACCACGAAGTAAGTGGCAGACTGTATTAACAGTTCCTTATTAAGTTTTTCTTTAAATTTTTTCATATCCATTCTCCTTTCCTGGATTAACCAACTATACGCATAGTATACTACACCATATAAACGAAAACAAGTCTAAAGCTTTAAATTCCAAGCGTTTAATGCGTTCTTCCCAGCTGTAAGATCAATGTCTTCTAATGATTCATCGAAAGAATCTTCCTGAAGTATGTCGTCTTCACTTTCAATAGGAATTTCGTCTATATCGTGAGCAGAACTATTCTCAAAGGGTATTGTATCTGTATCATCGGATGCAGGTATCATCCGTTCGATCTCTTTATTTTGACGGTGTTCAAGTTGAACACCGTCAGAAATGTCTGTCACAGCAGCTTTCATTTCTTTTTGAGGAGAAGGCGAACTAAATGACACATTAAGCGTTTTTAATAATTCGTTTAGTCCTCCGAGAATCTGATTTCCCAGGTTCGAGGTAACTGTACTGCATGGTAGGTTAGCAGCGGGAAGCGAGTTTGATGTATACGAACGAATTATGTTTTTTATCTCTTCATCTGGTGTGTCAGCAGTAATACCGGTTTCGTTGCAAAACTCACAGATAAGTTTTGCAACAAATCTACTCTGTATATATCCGGATGCAACCATAATATGTGATGCAAGTTTCTGATCAGGATGTTCAAAATTGAAATATAAATACCGTCTATCATCATATGAGCCTTGCTTTCCCATAGACAATTACCTCGCTGTTGCCAGTTCAATCGTAAGAAGCTTGGCATAACCTTTAGCATTGGCCTTTATGTCATTAATGAAGAACATACTATTTTTATTTACGACAGGACTAGCCAAAAGACTCTTTTTCAGCAAAGCTGAACCACCTCCGATATAGATACAAGGAAGAGACGCAATCATGATTCCTTTCTGCTTGATACTATTAATAATAGAGAATGCATGAGCATCCACTAACTTTTTAATGGCATTGCAGACTTCATCCGGAATGATGGTACTTTCATCGTTTAAGATATCTTCAATGATTTTGGCATCGATTTGCAGATCATAGTTCGTATAAATGGACTGAATAATAAAATCGTACATAGTGATGATACCCATTCCAAGTGAGAATGCGTCATCTGCGGGTGCATTATCTTCCATATGAGCTACATCAACGGTATACCCACCAATATCTATGATATAATAATTTTTATACGTATCAGTGACTTTTGTGCATCTTGCAAATGCAGCAGCACCGCCCTGCGGATATATAGAACAGTGTTCCATCTTAAACTTGAACTGATACCCCATGTATTCGTATTCGATTCCAGCAGCCATATATTTTTTGTAATAATTGATCAGATTCTCAACATATTTTTTCTTGAAATCAGAGAAAGGCAACCCAGCACCTAACGAGACAGAAGAAATTAATAATATAGCAGCCTGAATTTCATCATGGCTCATTCCTTCTTTTTCTGTCCTTAAAAGAATTTCTTTTGAAATAGACATCAATGTCAATATAATGCAGCGATCATCTTTTGTTTTGTCAGCAAGATAAGGTAATCTTTTGCTTGAATGAATGTAGTAAAGACCATTCCATTTTAGATTTCCCCTTTCGTAGCCACCAAGAATCGTAGCTTCAAGAAATGGACCCTCATATCCACTTGGAATTACGGTGTTCTGACTTTTTGTGTTGTAATTTCCAACATCGACACCGATAATCAGCTGTTTATCTTTCATAATTATAATCCTCCTAAATTCTATTTACGTATATTATACCACATAATGGCAAAAAACAATATTTTTTTATAAGTTGTACGGTAAATTATGAAGAGGTTACGGTAATCAGAGCCATAGTAGGGAAGATTAATAAAAAATGGAAATATTATATTATTTATATTGGAGATAAGAACTGGTATAATAACACTCTAGCAAAATCAAGGTATTAAAATGAGTTTAGCAGTTTTGTGTATTGCTATTTGTGACTTAATCATAGTATAATAATGGAAAATTTATCCAATATGCTATTACTATGATGAAAGATGGCAGGACTGTTATAGGAGAACCACGATGGAAAAAATATATAAAGAGATTCCAATTGAGCTGATTGATCTGAACCCGGATAATGAATCAATCTTTGGATATGAAGATGTTGCTTATCTGGCAGAGACAATTAAAGAAAATGGTTTCGGCGGCGCTATTGAAGTATACCATAAAGATGATGGAAGATATGAGATTAGTAGTGGACACAGAAGATATTTGGCAGCTAAATCATTAGGGTATAAAAGAATTCCATGTATTATCACTGATGATACAGATTCGGAAACAAAAGCGAAAACTCTTATTCTTCGTAATATACATACCCGTGAAATGTCACCGCTGAAAATTGCAAAGTGTCTTGACTACTATGATAAGAATGTACTGTTAAAAGACAGCAATTTTAAAGGGAAAAGAAGAGACGAGCTTGCAAGAGTATTTCAGATTTCATCAGCGAGCGTTTTCAGATATATGGGTTTATTGCGGTTAATTCCAGAATTTGCAAAGTTAAGTGACCATGTAGGGTATTCTTATACAAATTTGGTTCCTTTATGCGTTCTTTCTGAGGAAGATCAGAGAGACGTATATAAAATGCTATGTAATCTTGTTGGACAGGACGAAATAGGCAATGTATCAGCTGCTATCATAAAGCAGACTATTATGCGATTTGAAACAGGAAAAAAACGAATAGAGAAGCAGAGCATAGATAAAGAGGATCAAGGAATAGACGTAAAAGAATATAAGGAAGAACCTGAAATACAGACACCAATGCAGCCTGCAGATTCTGGAGAACAGATAGAAAAGAATACTGACATTTCTGATTCAGGTATCGTCAAATCACCATATAGTGATGATTTCTATGTTCATTCCAATAAAGATGATATAGATTTTATTTTACCTGCTAAACAGGAGAGCAATATAGATAAAAAATTTATGACGCTTGTAAGCGAAATACGAGAGCTGTTATATTCCGGACTGAAATTTTCATCTGAAGAAAAGAATGAGGAAGCAATTCAGGAAGTAAGAAATTTGTTAAATGATATAAAAAAGATACAATAAAAAAACTGGGTACAGACGAAATGTACCCAGTTAAATTTTTAATAGTCGAAAGAAGAAATGTTGATGAACAGCAGCTCAGATATAATATCTTTGGCTTTGGCTGAATCATACAATGAAATCTCTCCTTTCTTATCTCTACTTCTGATTTCCTGCTCAATGGAGAGCATGGAGCAGAAGTAGTAATAAATGTCAAACGCAGAACAGGAGCTGACATGCTCCTGTTCTATTTTTTTAAGAACTTCCTTAAAAGCACTGCTGTATCCTGCCAGTTTTAGGGATTCGTAAAGATTCTTCATGCAGGATGCAGGTTTGTTTATGCAAATGGAATTCATCTTCTTGATGTATTCTAGGTTCATATTGTACCTAGCGAGAAACTTTTTACAGTTTTCCTGGAACACTTCCATTGCATTTTTCCCCTTATGAGTTGTACTCAGTGTTCGACCGATCGGAACCGGAACGTGATTAATCTCAACATCCGGACGAAGTTGTACTGAGCACTTCCCTACATCTGAGGAAGTCAATACCAACTTCAAGGTAATCTCATTGTCTTCTGTCATCATCAGCTCATTACGGATCTGTGATTCTATATTGGGATTGTAGATCCTATATTCGAACAATGAAATCTCGTGGGAAGTGGCAGCCTTCAAGAAAGAGAACTGGTACTGTTTCAATTCTTCTTTCATGACTGCAAGAATTTCAGGAATCGGCATAATGCAATAGTCCGATTCATCACCTGAAAGGATAGCAGTAGCTTTTCCATCACGGATGAGAATAAGAGACCTGTCTGTATACAACTTCAGTCCCTCATTAAGCATTTTGCTTCGCTTTTCCGGAGCGATTTCATATGCCCGCTTCCTCTCTTTTAAGGATGAGATTGAGCTGCCTGTAATACCAGCCCGGTCCTGTATATGACCAAATGCAGTGTAACGGATTGGATACATTTGCATCTGATCCTGGTCTGGAAACACTAAAGACAACTTGCTATTTTCCATTGAAGAGGTAATATCATCTTCGTTTACATCCTTAGAAAAATACGGTATATTAATTCCGTTTCTGGATGTATAGGAAAATGCATCCTTTTCCAACAGCTTAAGTCTACAATTCTCCAAAGGAGCTGTTTCCATTTCATTGGTGTAGACTCGCACCCATCTGTCCGTGTTTTCTTGCTCTTTAAAATACTCAAGAGCATTAACTTCCTGAGTATCTGTGAATTCTCTTATTTCAAAATCTTTCATTATAATATTCCCTTTCTTTCTTTTCTGTAATATGTGTCAGAGTGTTCAAATTGAACACTCTGAAATTAACTGGTTTTGGATTATTCTGTTGCAGTAGCAGTCTAATAAGACAGTAGAGGTAAATTCTTTACCATCGAATAGAACCGTTATTTTCTCCTTTGGTACACCGAAATCTTCTAATACTTTTTTCTTTTGATTGATAAGAGACGGTGTAACTTTGGAATATATTTCGTCCATAGGACTCTCCTTTCTGCAATTTTTGAAAAATTGCAAATAAAAAAGTCGATTGAATAAATTCAACCGACTCAATTAATAAAGTTTTACATGAAATTTTTTGATAACAAAATTATACCAAATATTTGAAAAATAATCAATATATTAGATATAAATATCTGCTGATCAGAAGAGAATTTCCATCTGCTTTTGCAAGACTCCGATGAAAATAGACTTCCACTTCTTTTCCAGGATAGAAATTTGATGTTTTAGTAAGTTTTGAGAAATACAAAATCGCAGGTATATAACAGGAGTATATAGTTCCGCTAGTTTCATTTTTAAAGTATAAAATATATCTGTAATTACCATTAAGGCCTCTTAAAAACGATTTTCTTTGTACTTCAACGCATAGTCCCTTAGCTATCAGGATATTATCTGTATAGAATATAAGGTACCACTGATACATGAAAATGCTGGACATAATAAATAGAATGGCAACAGCAGCAATAAGAATCTTAATATCTAACAGGTAAACACTATACGAAATAATAATGACCAGAGCTGCAATACAGATCAAAAATTTTTTCATAATCTCGTTAATAACACCGGAAGGAAGAGTATTAAACTTCTCACGGAAAGATGCTATATGTGTAAAATCATGAAGCAACATTTTCATATTATTTGAGATAAATTTATTCATAAAACCCCTTCATTAAACACCTGCAGTGAGGATCAGATAAACGATTACTGCAAAAATACCAATCAATGAAAATACAATTTTTAAAATAGTTTTTTTACGGTTACCGAAATTTTCAGCAGGTTCTTCCGGCTCGACATCATTATAGTAACCGTCATCGTTCAGGTCATGGTTACTACCGCCTAGTAAATCCGCTGTATCTTCGTTTTCGTCTGAACTGTCTATAGGATATGAGTCAGGCTCTTTTATCGGAAGCTCCGTACTATTTGAAGGATTAGCTGGCGGCTCAGGAACTGTTTCTGGTTCCGGTTGAGGAACATAAATAGTCTTGGGAACGGTAAGAGCCTGATTAATTGCATTCTTTATATCATCTACTGGATATTTACAAATTCTATTCGTCAGTGTTTCAACAGTATCCTTTTTATAAATATTTTCTCCAAGAATCTGAGCTATTTTTTTTACGGCAGGGCGGTCCATTTTAAGCAGTTTTCCACGAATTTTATCTTTGATTGTGTTTTGGACCGGCATAGGCATCAGTTCTTTTTCAGGCTCAGGTTTCTTTTCAGGTTTCTTGTGCTGCAAATAACCTAGATCGGAGAGAACTTCAATGATTTCGCAATCTTCATATTCACAAATACTGTTTATGATAGATTCTACCGTATCTGATTTTTTTACATGCAGTCCAAGTTTTATAGCAATGTGAACCAGCTGATTTCGATTTAGTTTTTCAAACTCATATACATCACTATGAGCGGCAGTCTCTTTATCAGCATCAGTACTGGATGTGACTTCAGTTTTGGGCTGGGAAGAAAAAAAATGTTCAACATCTTCCGCATTTACCTGGGAAGTCTTATTTTCAGAAAGCGCAGAGGATTCCTTAGCTGAAGCCTTTGGCTTTGAATCAGGGACAGGATTATTGGCTTTTGAAGCAGAATTATTATGTACAGCTGTCGTAGAGACAGGCTTGAACAGTTTGTAGACAAGAAAACCTTCCTGATGGCATATAGGGCATATATTATGTTGTTTTGGCTGCTGCTCAATTTTGAGCTGTTCTGCTTTAGGAAGGAATTTTTCACAATTTTTACAGTATATGGAATACAGTTGTTTATTATCAGTATTATTCATTTTTATACCTCGCTTTTCACATCAATATATGTATATTATACCATATAGAATATAAATGACAAGAACGCAAAAAAAATAAAACCTGATAAAATCAGATTTTATTTTTGACATTCTTAATTACCGATTGCTTAGATCCTGTTTATATTTAGTTGAATAGGCATTATAGGATATACCAAGACCGGTATATGGAAGAACACGACCTATGCTGTTTATAATACATGTGTGGTCTTTATCATTCTTATACCACCCATTATAAGCTGCGCTTATTTCTTTGTCAGGAGTGATCATTTCAACATAGAATTCACCAGTTTTCTTTTTAAGTCTGACAAGATCAAGAGGATAATTCCCATTAATAGAACAGCAGCTTTCATATGTAGGAATATCCGTGTAAATAAATTCTATACTAGGAGCATTGATTTTTAGCATTCTGCCATCAGATAAAACAAGCATTTCATTTTTAAGATTGACCAATGCCCATTGGTTGGCATGTATATAATTTTTGAACGTAATATATACAGGTCTTCCTTCAAAATTTCTATTCTTTAATATGTCAGATGGTTTCACTTTAACCTCTGCTCTGATAAAGTAACTGGTATCGATTTTTTCTGTTTCAGGTTCTTCAGCAACACCATTGCGGTCATCAGTATTTCCGAGAATATAATCGACAGAGCATCCGAATAGCTGGGACATCTTTTGTATTACATCAAATGCTGGCTTTCGGCGTCCAGTTTCCCATGAACTTACAGTCGTAAACTGTATAGAGCGCCCAAGTAATTCGCTTAATGTAGCAGCTAGATCGGATTGCTTCATATTTTGCTCATTCCTGAGATTGGATATTCTAATGCCGATTGTGTCTGTTTGTAAATACTTGTACATATTTTATACGCTACTAAATCATACATGCAATACATATTGGCGATATTCATCATTGCATCATTTAACAGAATGATTTAGCTCTCCTTTCCTGCTTGGTAAAAGGTGTACATCATGAACACCTTTTATTATTCTATTAGTTTACTTAGTAATGATAGTTATTGAGATTTATTTCTTATAATATACCACAATTCCTATATTCAGTAAATAGATTTAATCCGCATATCTTTAAGGAATAGTAACAAATAAGTGCTATAATCTTTGCATTTGTCAAAAAAAGTAACATTAACTTGTAAAAATTCAGAAAAATATTGTTGAATTCTGTTTATTTTTTGTTGACGGTTTAAATTTATATGGTATAATATACATAGTAACAGAAACTATACATAATTCAAAGAGAGGGTTTTCTTATGGGGAATGAATGCAGAATATCAGAGTTGACAAAGAAAAAGCTAGCAGTTAAGCTGACTACTGGAAATCAGGAACGCGAATTTATAAGAATATGTAATCAGAATGAAATCACAATAGTACGAAGGAATAAAGAGGAAGGGAAAAACTTGCAGCTGCCGATATGGTATGCGCTTACGCTGATTGGTATAAACAACAAACAGGCCGTAGCATGGTGGTCTGTCACAAAACCGGAAGGATATATGAGTGTTAATGTAAGAGCATTTGGTGAGCTCCTGAATGATTGAGGGTCTAGTATGAAAAGAAAACTATACTATTTTTTAGCTTTTCTTCTTCTGTTAGTAAATAATAAAACAATGCTTTACGCAGCTCCAGCAGAAAAAACTGTAGAGTTTGAAATTGAAAAGGACTATGAAGCGTGTACCTTCCAGATTACGGTACAGAACGAAGGAAACTATGAAGTAAACGTATATAATAAGTCGGACAAGGATAAAAAGTATACCGAACAGATTGCGGAGGGAACCTCCTGTACTGTGAGTGTAAAAGATGTAAAGAATGGTATCTGGTGCACCGATGTGAAAGAGATCTTGCCAGAGGAATATGATCTGGACGAGGAAAGAAATGCAGACGAATATATAGGAAAAATTCAGGTGAATGTCAAAGCAATTGATTCTACAGCATTTACACTTGATCAGATATCAGTGGCAAGAGATATAGCAGGGCTGAATTATTATTTCAAGGATGACAATATTATAGTTGAATGGACAGACGTGAATTGTGGTAATGTAGTGATTAACGTTATCAATACACAGAATTCACAAATACTTGATAAACAGACAGTGTCTGGACAGTATTATGAATATAAAATACCTGACAATATAGAGGAAATATCACTTGAGATTGTACCTGCAACCAGTTCCTCCATAGCTGGAGCTGATATACAGGTCACGTTATCTACAGTAAATAATCCGGATGCATCTGTAAATTTTGAAAGTGCACAATATACTAATAAAGAGGTTTCGGATATCAGCATTGTATCTAACGGAGACTATAAAGTACAGGTATTTGATAATGAAAGCGAAAAAGTAGCCTCCAGAGATTTACAAAAAGGAGAAAATATAATAAGTGTTCCTATTGTTGAAGGCAGCAACACCATAGAAGTAGATATAATGGATAAACAGACAGGAAATATCAAGACCTATTCGAATACTATCATACGGGATAGTATCAAACCTGAGTTATCTCTGGAAATGGACTACGAAGGAGCAGCTACATATAATGAGGTAGTATATTTCAATGGAGTTGTAAAGGATTTTGAAACTTTTACGATTAATGAGACGACACCAACAGTAGCCGGTGATGGAGTTTTTTCAGCAGAGTATACGCTTCATGATGGTGATAATAAAATTATTATGACAGCAACTGATAAGGCGGGTAATGTAACGGTATATGAGGCTACCGTACATAAACTGGTGCGTGAACAGAAATTTACACAGGAAGATATAATCAGGTATTGTATATGCGGAGCAATCATTATTTGCTCATTGATCATATTCTTAAGATCTATGAAGGATTTGAAGAAACATGGTACAATGAAGACAAAAGGTAAAGGTAATAAAAATGGCAGACGTAAAGAGAATTAGAGAAAAAACAGAAAATGAGAAAAAGGATATTGATTTAGGATTTATTATATCCTTGATAGTTACATGTATTGTGGTCTACATTTTTTTTACAAGGATTATCAACATTGGATCAGTTCCGACCAGTTCAATGGAACCGTTTTTGGTTCCGGGTGATTACTGTGTAATTAACAGGCTTGCATATGTTACCCATGATATTGATAGAGGTGACGTTATCATCTGTACAGCTAATGATAGAGCTGAGAGTGGTAATGTTTTGATCAAACGGGTTATTGGTCTCCCAGGGGAGCATATCAGTTTTGATGATGGATACGTTTATATAAATGGTCAAATGTGTTACGAGGAATATTTGCCTGAAGATACGGAAACTAACTGTATTAAATCTTTTGATATTCCAGAAGGATGTTATTTTGTAATGGGAGATAACAGACTGGATTCCTATGATTCAAGATATTGGGATGATCCGTTCCTGAAAAAAAGCGATATCAAGGGAAAATTGATGTCGGTTATTCAGGTTTCTAAGATAAAAAAGGATTTTCATTTGTAACAGGCATATAGATAAAAAACAAAGGAATATGAAAATGAAAAATGGAAAATATAAATATTGGATGTGTGGCTGTTTTATTCCGACAGATGGAGAAGAATACGAAATAAATATGCCCTCTCCTAACACTTATGATACAGAAGAAGATGCAATGATGGATGAAAGTTTCGGATATCGATTTCTTATTTTAGATGATAAGAGTGGACCAGAACTTATTATATTTGAACGAGAAAATTATAAAGTTGACATTGATGAGGATGGAAACAAATATTTAGAACAATGGGTTGAGGGCAATGTAATTCACACCTATAACTATGATGAATTTAAAAAAGCAGGCGGATATATCCGTATGTTAAAGCCCGAATGTAAAGGACTTGGATTTGTTGATGCTGAAACGGATTATATAGATACAAATAAGACATTCAAGGACGTTTTCCCCAATGCAAAGAAACAAAAAATGTATTATGTTGATAGCAATGCATATAGCATAGAAACGATAAGTGAATAAAAGAAAAAAAATAGGCAATTCATTTTGTCTGTTTTTTACCTTGAATACCAATAAAAAATATGTAATTTTTCATAAATAAAAACACCTATCTTCACTTCAGAATGAGGATAGGTGTTTTTTATTATAATTTCAACTGTCTTACAAGAAATTTATCTTTGTAAGGATTTACTACAACACGAAACAGGGCATTAGGCTCGATGCTTTGGCACTCAGCGTTGTATGCCTGTGCTTCATCTGGTGGGATGATAAGAACCATCTCTTTGTTATCTTTTGAAATAGCCTTAAGACATTTATAGCCTTGATTTCCGTAATTTAAGACAGGAGTAAGGCTTTTCAACTCTATAAATGCAGCTGCAGCGTTAGTATTTGACTGGGAGCTTTGTGACTGGGAACTATGTTTTTCACCTGTGTCAAAACTTGTTCCTGTTGAATCGGACAACTGATTCTGTCTAGTTGATTTCATTGATTCGAGACTATATTTTTTGCTCATGTAATCTTTTTCAAGAAATGCCCACTTATATTGAATCAGGCGAAGGTCTTTAAAAGTACATGGAACACGCAGCACAATGGATGCTTTGGCACCTTTCTTTGGAATAAAAGCACCTTTATCATTAACATCAGCAGGAAGGGCTCTGGCAGTGAATACACAGTCATAGCCATCTGTCGCTGAAGGAGAGATATCAAAGGATCGGGAAATAGGTTTTCCCTCGTAATTAGCACCTCCAAGTGGAGACTGCCATACTGCCTTTGGGTATTTTTCTCCTTTTATTTTTTCATCTGCAATTTTTTTCAATAAAGATCGATTTGCAATATCTTGGGCAAAGAGCCCAAATTCTTCGGCTGTCATATAACAGTCGATATGCTCTGTGGTCTTTCCTTGCTGGAAATTTACAAAAGAAAATAACATTTTTCCTATTTCCAGGCATTGTTTAATTTTTACGAAAGCTTTACTTCCGTAAATATCCTGTAATACATCCGGCTCATTTTTCATAAAAAACACCTCCGTTTAGTATAGTATACCATGCTGTAAATAAAATTACAAACATATGTTTTGAACTGCAAACAATTTTTTATATTCTTCCTGTAACATTTCCGGAAGGAAGGTAATGCGACTATAAGAAACTTCATTTTTAATAGCTTCAACCATAGCTGCATCTTCCTGCAGAAGAGTTACTTTTTCTTTTGCTCTGGTAATACCCGTATAAAGGATATTCCTATTAAGCATTGCCTTGTGAGCCATTGTGATGCCCATAATGACAGATTTATATTCTGATCCCTGGGACTTGTTGATAGACATCGAGTAAGCAAGTGAAAGCTGGCCGATGTCAGATTTTGTGTAACAAACTGATGCACCGTCTGCGTATTTGACAAACAGTTTCCCGTTATATACATCATTTACAAATCCAACATCTCCATTGACGCATTCAGGACGATTTTTTAGCTGCATTACGGGATCTCCTTTTGTGAATCGGACTGTAAGTCCGCTTTCAGTTGTGCAGCTCATATATGAGTGTCCGCCGATAGGATTTATCAAGTTCTGGAGTACATTATTCATATAATCAGAGCATAGTTTGCCGGCCTTACGATAAGGTAGCAGCATTGCAACATTTTTGATACCATATTGCTTAACTTCACGCTCAAACAGAGAAGATAATACATCAACTGCATTATCTGAATTTTGAGATGTTTTAATAACATCAAAGTCGCTGCCTTGCTTCATTCGCCATTCTCCATTTCGAATCGCCATGATATTAGCGAACAAATTGGAGTCATTTGCCTGACGGAATGTTTTCGTCAGCATTACCGTAGGAACAACCTCTGACCAGATCAGATCCCTTAAAACTGCTCCTGGACCAACGCTGGGAAGCTGGTCTATATCACCCACAAGGATGATTTTCTGACCATTTGCAATTGCCCTAAATACATGAAATGCAGTTTCGCTATCCAACATAGATACTTCATCTATGATAAGGACATTTCCGCCAAATTTCATTTTGATGGGATTATCATAAGTAATCCCCAGCTCTTTTTGCACGGTCTTACTGGCCTTACCAGTGGATTCAGTGATTCTTCTTGCTGCCTTTCCGGTAGGAGCCGTATATCGAAGGTCGAGCCGGTATGATATACGCTGCATCACTTTTTCAAGTGTCTGTAAAGTACAGGTTTTTCCTGTACCGGGACCTCCGGTTATTACGCAAACGCCATTACGGATGGCACATTTTACAGCTGCTTTCTGTTGTGAATGCAGTTGCTTCCCGGTTTCTATCTCGACTTCTCGGATAAGCTTTTCCAAGGTTTCATCTGAAATCCTTGGTGCAACGTAGTTGCTCATGATGCGAATAATATCACACGCTATACAGTGTTCATAGTACTCGTATTTAGGCAGAGTATAATAACACTCGGTTTTTAATGCTCTGCAACAAATAACTCCATCCATAAAAAGGTTATCCAGATTGGCAGAGATTCCTTTTTTCTTAAATAACTCTGTCAGGACTTTTTTTTCAATCCAGGTGTTGCCTGTCTGAGAAAAAAAGTCCTCCATAAGAGCTGTAGCTAACATATTTTTTGTGACCAACATATTTTTACTCCTTTATTTTTAAAGCCCTCTATGAGAAGAGGGCTTTAATTAAATATTATTGGGAGCAGCAAAGTAGTAGGTTAAGGAAGACATTAATTCTTCTATAAATTCCACATGCTGACTCACCTTGTTCATGACTGTTGTGATAGCAGTTTTATAACAGATATCATCTGTTATGATCCCTCCATGTAATTTGGACTGGATCATGACTGCCATACACCAGTTTTCTAACGATCGGTATCCGCATACCCCATCTGTGATATCCTTTTCCTTTGCAGCAGCTGACAAGTGATATAACACGTCTACCATTTTCTGCAAAATAGTGATATCAGGGAAATTGGTACGTGCAATAACACGATCCATCATTACCTCCTTCGGAGGATTCTCAATACGATATACCAGAGCCATTCTGTCAAAAACAGACTGGTTTAGGTTACATGTACCTTCATACTCATCATTTGACGTAAAAATGATGGTACAGTTTGGATGTCTCTTTACCATTTCTCCTGTTGGGAGAGTAAGGAAAGAGTTGTCACCTGTTTCTAACAGGGCGTTGAGTCCGACAGCGACACCTGGTCGCAATACACACCCAATTTCCTGAATTTCAAACCCATACCCGTTTTTTATCGCCTTGATCAGACCGGATTCTACGTATGTAAAATCTTTCTGATCGTTAGCCGCTGCCTTCATGACACGTTCAACCATTTCCTTGACGATAATACCTTCGTCAGGAAGGCTGGAGCATTTGTGTCCGAAAACAGCCTCATAGGATGTTACAGGATCATTGATAATATCTTCGGTTGATGGCAATGCCATCTCTTTCCGGATATCATCAAAGCTTTTTGAATTTCCATTAACATTAGGTAACATCTGTCCAAGAAAATCAAAGATTTCCGTATTGGGATTGCATGTATAATGGTCATAAGGCAGACCTGTTAAAGAACAGATCGCTTTTGCAGCCTCTGTCTTTCCGGTTCCAGCAGGTCCAATCAGATAGCAAACCCTCATAGGTGATGGAAACTCTGACGACATCTGGAAATATGTACATATTTCCCTTACGTAGTCCGGCATGATATAGGTCGGACTGAGCTTTGCTGCCATTCCATAATTATAATCAGAGTAACGATAACTGCCATCAAGTACGCCGTTATCTGAAACGACAGATGTTGTTTCAGGAGCAGGAGCGGCATCAGGATTATGAAAATGCTGAAAAGTTCCAACATATTCCTTGATATCTGATACAGCAAGATCGTCCTGCCTTAATATAGAGATGCTGTCCAGATCAATATTTACAGTACCATTTTCAAGCATTACCTGGACATTTGTAGACATCTGATTTAGCAGTATCGAGAAGTCCTTCACTGCATTGTTGATATCCCAATCAGGGCTATTTACATCCCATTCCAGGTAATCTGACATTGAGTCATAGATACCCTTTGTCTCACTATCCTGCAAAAAAAATGGTATTAGTGATGTCAGTATGACAATTTTGTTCTCTCTATTTAAGGTAAAACTCTGAATTACACCCTGTTCATTTATGACTCCGGCTTTAATGTAGTATGGACCGTGATATTTCTTTCCTATGAATACACAGGTACAGAAACCAGATCCGTCAGTAAATTCAGATATGATTCCCTTTTTTACCATTCCTACAGCAGTGGTTAATGTTTCCAGATTTCCCTTATAACAGCGGAGGGATTCATACAAAACATCCATCGTTTTTGCAGGTACCGTTAAAAATTTTTTTTCATACTTTTTTGTTGGAGTATATCCCATTACGTCCTTTAATTGGACTGGGAAAATAGTGTCCATGTCTTTCAGTTTTCCTTCGAACTGAATATTGTCGAAGTTTAATAATTTGCTATTCATCTTTTTTCTCCTTTCAATAAAAAAAGAGAATGCATTAAAATGCATTCTCTAATAAATAAAGTTTATATATGATATTTTTAATATAGATATTATACCATATATAGATGAATAAATCAATGAGTCTACATGGATTTTCGATCTGCAATCTCGTCCATTTTGGCATTATTAAGGCGAGTCTTACCGTGTACCCTTGAATAGGAGAGATACCCATTCATTCTTTCGATCTTGGTAAGGTCACTGGTACCGCAGCAAGGACAAGTATCAACATCTTCCGTCATAGAAGCTCCGCACTTGTTGCAGTAGGAGAGTGAGAGATTTACACCTTCATAATATCCATAGCTCATAGCTCTTTTGACAAGAGATTTCATGGCCACATCATTGTACCCAATGGGGTATTTTACATACTGAATTCGTCCTCCTTTAAAATATGGCCAGAAAGGACGTTCCAGATCCTGCTTCTCGATGCCGGTGATATCCTCGGAAACATGACAATGAAAACTGTTGCTTACATAAGAGTGAGCAGTCACAGCATCATCAAATCCAAATTCCCTCTTGAACTGTTCCACCTGGGTTCCGCATAGGGATTCAGCAGGAGTGCCATATAAAGCGTATGGAATGTGGTCAATATATTTCGTTTTATTCGCATAATCCTCAATGTATTTCACTACATCTAAAGCGAACATACATCTTTCTGATTCGCCGGAGTCAGCAGACAGATATTTGCGGGACGCCTGAGCAAGGGAATCACCGTTATATAACTGCTGCAATTCATTAAGTGCAGTTATTCCCCAACTTGCAGTCCAAGACTCAATTACAGGAGCAATTTTGTCATTGAGATCCAAGTACCCTCCGTAAAATCCTCCCTGACAGAAGCCAAGAGGATTGATAGAAGCTTTCATATTTCCGAGGTACTTTTTAGTTTTTATATGTATACCTCTGATAAGATCCAGATAGTATTTGAGAACCTCGTAGAAATCTTTTGTTTCTCTCCTTGCTTTTGCGTAAATCATGGGCAGGTTAAGAGAAACGACACCAATATTAGCTCTGCCTACGAAAACAGGAGTGTCCGATTCATCAGCAGGGATTAAACCGCCCTTTTTATACCAGGGAGTTAGAAAAGCTCTGCATCCCATAGGGGAGATTGCCAGACCATAATCATGGTACATCTGAGCTACATGCGTATCACCGTCCAGACTAACATAGTCAGGATAGCATGCTTTTCCGCTTGTTCTGATCGCTTCGTCAAACAAGTCTTCGTTTATTTTTCCTTCACCATGGACATCTTCAGTATAGAAGAAGATGAGTTTAGGGAAGAGAACAGGCTTTTTGAGTCCCTTTTTACCCTGACCTTCTCTACGTACCTGTAGGATAGTTTTAGTAGCAAGTCTTTCCCACTTACAGGTACCTAAACCAAAAGTTAGAGCGGTAAACGGATAATCACCTCTACTGGAAGCTACAGTGTTAAGCTTCATTTCCCATCCTTGATATCCTTGTCTCATTTCTTCTGCGACTGTATTATCAGCTTCCATAACAGCTAATGAATCTGCTCTCTCTGAATCGACTCCAAGAGAAATCAGTTTTTCATACTCCCTGTTATATACACGCTGATATGACTTTTCAGCATAAGGGGCAAGTATTTTATCAACTTCTGGAACTGTGAACCCGCCATATTGCTGTGATGCAGCCATTAGGATGATATCTCCGATTACATCACATGCGACATCAAGTGATTTAGGTTCGTTATACCAGATATTACCCATTTCGAAGCCACCCTTTAAAACGGTTCCGACATCAAAATTACAGCAATTATAGGTATTTCGTCTTGCAGACATATCATGAATATAGAGATAACCTGCAGAGATAGCCATCCGTTCTTCCTCTGAAAGAAAGAATCTCTGGTAAAGCTCTTTTGAAAGATATCCTTCCTCGATAACTCTCTGCGTAGATACCAAACAAGAATCGGCATTTGAATTGTCACGATCACCGGAAAACATCATTTCCTGAGATTTCTTATAGACCTTATTCAGCATATCTACAAAGTCTGTTTTATAGTCCCTGAATTCCCTATAGGACTTTGCGATATCAGGATCAACACTATCCAGAGCCTTTTCTACAATCAGGTGCATTTTTGCTACAGGGATCTTATTATCCTGTGACAGATCGAGATATCCTGCGATTAGTTTATCAACTTTATCAAGGAGAGATTTTCTTCTGGTTTCTGTAAATTCGACCATAGCCCTTTGTGCAGACTTTTCTACGGCAGCAATTACTTTATCTGAATCGTAATTCTGGTAAGAACCATTTTTTTTAATAATTTTTATTTCTTTATTAATCATAAAAGGACTTCCTTTCTCAATAGCAGATTTATAAAAACGATAAACCTGCTGTTAAACTATTTTCTGTTAATTCCAGCAAGCTCCACAATCTCTGTCATGGATGCTTTCACATCAATAACACGCTGATTAGAGGAACCTGCCCAGTATATAATGGTTTTATTTTCCAGATCTTTTTTTCTGGTATCTTCTTCAAAAGGGCGATCCACAATTACATCTACACAATCTATCCAGTCAATTTTGAAGGTTTCTCCGGTTTTTACGTTTCTGAATGATTTCACGCCATCAGAAATATTGAGTTCGTAACCGGTATATAACCAGATATCTTTTTTGGGCATTAGCTTCTTGATCTTTCGTGCGAGGATGCCAATTTCTTCCCTATTAGCGCAGAAGAGTGGATCTCCACCGGAAAAGGTAATACCTTTAATATACGGCTTATTTAACTGCGCCCAGATTTCGCCTTCTTCCCATTCGGTAAAGATTTGACCATAATCAGGATTCCAGGTAAAAGAATTCTGACATCCGGGGCAGTGATGTTCACATCCGGCGACCCAGAGAACAACACGAAGACCAGTACCGTTAAGCATATCGTCGTGCGTTATATTATGAAATCTCATGTAATCCTCCTTCACCATCTTTGTAGGCTGTTTTCCTTTCTGAAATTTCTTCAAATTTCTTCTGCATTTCATCTTCCTCTTCTTCAGTTAATTCTAAAAAGAATTTTGGATTATTGTCTGGAGCAGGGTAGATGCGGTAAAACTGTTCGGCTTCGGTCTTGGTTCTATATGTCTCGTAATAATACTCAGGAAAATCAGCAGAATTGGATAGGCGCCAGACGTCATCTCCAATCTTAAATTTACCTGTGCTGAACATGATACCAGTAGTTTTCTCACCTGAAACAAGATTCTCACAAATGAATTTTTCACATTTGAATTTCCTGTTATGGTGTGGGTGATATGTTCTTTTGAATCTGCCATACCATCCAGTGTCTACTTCCTGAGGGACATACTTGGCAGACTTAAAAAAACCTTGTTTTTTTGTAATATCCATAAATGATATTCCTCCTTTCAGATAAAAAAAGAGCTGGTAATGATACCAGCTCTAATTAATAAAATAGATGAAATGAAATTCTTGATAGACATATTATACCATTTATAAATTTAATAATCAAATATAAAGTAGAAAAAAATAGCGTAAAATGGTATAATACTTCATAAGAAAGGAGCGTTGAGAAGGTATGAGTAAGGAAAGAGAGAACAATGGGGCTATATTGCAGGATTACATCGAACAGAAAAAGGAACTCAGCAAAATAATAGAGACCTTCAAGGGCTTGTTGGCATATCAGATGTCCTGTTTGGATTCAGTATCTAATATTCAGATGGATACATTGGATGCAAGACCAATAGTTATAAAAAAGGTGAATGATTTTACAAAGAATCAGAGAAAGATAGCAGAGGATTTGCAGTTTCAGATTAGTACATACTATGCTACATATGAACATAACAGTCTTTTGGATGATGAATTTTCTGGTGTTCAACTTGAACACCCATTAAAAATAACCAAAAAGAAAGATTGTGTGAGATTATTAATTCCAGAGCTTCCACCCAAAAGGTATTACCATTCAACGCAGGATTCATTTTTGCAGGAATATGAACCAAGGAGTTTGCTACGAAAGAGACTTGATAATATGTTTTTGAAGCAATGCAGCGATACCTTATATAGATATAGAATGTATAAGGGGAGAGTAGAAGTTAGGTATATATTTCATATACGTGAGAACACGATACGGGATGTTGATGGTTTTGATATAAAAGTAATACAAGATGTAATTACGGAATATCTATTAAAAGATGACAATTATAAGCTGGTTACAATTGTATTAGAAGGTCAAGAGATCAAGAATTCAGAGTTGTCTTCAGACGAATACACAGAAGTATTGATAAGATATATATAATAGGAATCACCCATGATTGGGTGATTCCTATTATTATGGAGGAGGTGTGGTGTGGGCTTAGATAAATTTTCGCTCATAACTGGCTAACAATATATCCGTTTTAGATATGCCAGTAGCGTCGGACATTTTTTCAATATCATCATTATACAACGCAAGAAGCCTGGTACAAGCATCTGCGTATATCAGAATCATAAGTTCTTTGTTTTTTACAGTTAACTCGGTTACAATTCTTTCCATATTATCAGTGATGACATCATCATCAATTACATGGAACAGCCTGTTTTTACCCGGATCAACGCCTGTAAGAGTACCATCAATATTACGCTTAGAATGTATAGCTAAACCTGTATGCTGAGGAGTAAGTTCCTTATTTGAATCAACATGGGCAGCTAAATCATCAAAGTCGAAATCTTCTTCCCTGTTATTAGAAGCCTCTGCCTTATTGAGATCCATTTCTTCGAGACTCTCCAATTCATCATCTAGATCGTCATTCAGCTCATCATCTAGTTCGTCAAGTTCATCAAGTTCGCCTGACTGATCAAAATTATCAGGTTCATCCTTAGTGGAATACGTTTCAGGCTGCTCATCTAATTCGTCATTCTCATCTTCCAGAGCTTCCAGAGATTCCAATTCGTCACCAATCTCGTTGTCCTCCTCATTATCAGGGTTCTTATTGGATGAAGAGGAAATAAGAGACGGATCAAGAGAGAAATCGAATGTCAGCAGCGGATTTGCATTATTAATGGCAGACATAATAGAACTCGATAACTCATCTAATGAAATATCGTCTTTGAACAGATGTACCTGAGGAGCATTAATCTTACGACCTTCAATATTAAAATAAAGACCATATTTGCGGCTTCCAACCTTGTTGATACCGATAAATATATCTTTTCCAATTGAAATGGATATGTCTGGGTAGTTTTTCTGAAAAGCACCTTTCATAAGATATTCAGCAATGTGTGTGGCTTCTTTTAATTCAATATACATAATTTAAAATCTCCTTTATATATAAGTGTTTTCATGTTGACTATATGTATATTATACCATACATAGATTAATGGTCAAGATAAAGGTTGTACGCTTTGGTTTAAGACGTAAACCATAAGTACATATTCCTTTCTAAATCCTATAAGAATTTAGGAAGGAATATGTAGAGTAAATTACACAGGATCGGGGAAATTTACTCTACATGGACGAAGTTTGATATTTGGCATACTGCAGTAAGCGTTAACCTCACTTATGTAGTCTTTACACTCCTTTTTGGAATCAAAGGATATGCCATTTCTCCTCATAGAGGCAAATATGATTGTTCCAGAATCTCTCTCATAATCCTGAACGTATCCGTCTTTGATCATATCTCCATTAGTATCTGTGTAATAAACGTAGTATTTTGTCATATAAAAACCTTCTTTCAATAATAATTTTTAGTATATACATATATCAGGGTAGGCTCCTCGTCTGGCAGCTTCCTGCATAGAATAACCTTTGATTTTATCTTCTTTTGTTAATTCACTGCATTCAGGAACATGATAATAACCATCTTTTATATAATATAAAAGGTTATCTGTTATTTCAGAGCCTGCAAACGCATACAGATTAATATGTCCTGAGAATGCGTAATCAGACTGGTTTCCTTGAAAGAAAGCCAATACTGTAGGTTCATCTATAAATCGAGAAAAATCCTGTCCTGAGCTATACGGAAATGTTATATCATAACGGTACGAATTTTGATTTATGATTCCCTTTTTTATTTTAGTGATTTCGGTATATCTGTTATTCATTTCATTTACATAGTAGTTCAGATTTTTTTCAATAGAGCTAGTTATCAATTCTGTTTTAAACTCATGGAATAATTCATTTGATTTCAGGATATCTTTGAGTCTGCCGGAAACATTTCCTCTTTTATCCAGGAGGTTTAATACATCAGAGTATAACCCAGTGTAGGTCGTAAGGTCTTGATTTACAATATCGTATCTCTTTACATTAATTGTGTCATCCAGATGAAAATCAACTGTATATATGATTCCATCACTCCTGTTACCGTAGATGTATTCCTCTGTCCATTTGGTTAATTCGGTGCAGATAAAGTAATCAAGTCCGCCTTCATAATTAACATGGTAAATATAGAATCCATCGGTATCTACAAGCATGATGCAAGGGACGTGATATTTAAGTAAAGTTGTATAGGCTTCTGCTGCAGAAGAGTAATCATCGGATTTTTGATTAAGTTCTGTGAAATCGAAGCCTAAAGCAGTGCCGAATGTTTTATAGAATGCTGATATAGCTCCAGAACGTGATCGTTCTGTTTTGAATATATATGTGCCGCTTTGATTGTCTGCTGAATATTTAGCAGATATAAGAGCCGAGTGGGTTGCGTTAAGCAAGTAATCACTATACTTATTATTGAGTTCATCTGCTTCGGTTCTATACGAAGCACTTACATACATTATTGTAGTAAATAATATAAGTATAGAGACAAAAATGGCTAACCAGTGATAATGTCGCATATGTTTAATTCCTTTCTTTTTGTATATTATACCATATAGAATATAATAGTAAAAGGAATTTAAAAGTATTTTAGGTAAAATAATAGAGGACAAGGAGAGCGAAGAATAAAAGTGTAAATAGAACAAGTAGGATAAAGTGTGTAAATAGTGTGAATAGTGGAATAGGTGCGAATAGTGGAAATAGTGGGATTAAGACAAAGGCATAAAGTAAAGAAGATATGTGTGAATAAATTAACAAATTGATATATACCCATTATCTCCTATAAGTGATCGATTAAGAAATGACTAAGTGTCTTGTAATGGCTATACGCAAACACGATATCATACTGTAAAACATAGTATTTGCAGTCATGCAAATAACAGGATTCTATCTGATATATTTTTTGTATTATAAGACTAAATGCAAAACCCTTAATTAGTTCATTAGACAATTATATTTTACCCATTAGGGAGAATATTTCCGATTTATTTACGTAACTATTCTAAAAAGCAGGCTTTCGCGAATAGTTAAAAGCAATGCTACTATTATCATGTAATACAAAGTTGCATTTTCTCCACTTTATATATTCCAGCTTCCACGTCTGTAATAATATAGTTTGCAGAGCTACCTTGAACATATAAGAATAATCTTTACTCTCTGTCTATGTCAATCCAGTATTCTCTATTAACAAAAAAATCAAAGTAGACAAAGTCCTAATATCTACCTTGATTTTGTTTAACGGTGTTTTCATATGGATATACTTTAAAGTAAAAAAGACATGCAAAATTGCATGTCTTTCCATTTCTTGCATTGTGTCTTACACTCATCATTTTTCTATCTTCAACTCTTTTAATTACATCAATAGATAAAAGGCTAGGTGTCAAATAAAATTGTAACATAAAAATTATAAACATCACAATGAAATAAAGTCTTCGCAACCTTCCATTTTGACAGCGTATTCAGTATCATTTGTATCTGCAATAATAACATCGCATGTAGCAATCATATCATTAAGTGCTTCTAAGGAGGTTCCATCTGGAACCTCAATCATTTTATAATTTGTTTCTCTAAATGTTACAAGCATAGTATCCTCCTATATATTTAACAATTGAAATATGCTTCAAGATCATCTACTGAAAAAGGTACAGTAAATGCCTTTTTAACATTTATCTCTGGTTTTGTTATTGTTTCATTTTGTGTCTCCGGTTTATTTCCTTGAACCGGTTTAACTTCTTTTTTTTCTTTATCTTGCTTCTGTGTAGGTTGATCATCGACACGGGACAATACCTCGAATGATACAATTACGTATGTTTCGCATATTTTTCCGTCCTGTCCCTGATATCGTCTCCTTTGAGCAACAATCATTAATTCACATCCGGGACAAACCTTTCTGTCAATCATATTGCTGCGGATTGTATCAAAAGCCATGAATGTATCATAGCTTTTGAACGACTGTGCAGGATTTACTTCACAACCACGAAACATGATTTTTTGTCCATCATCTTTCAAATCTGTTCCAATTTTTCCGCAAACACGAATGCGGTGGAAATTAATGATTGGATATAACATAAAGATTCTCCTTCTTCTCTAAACCGAGTTCGTGTACGAAATTGAGACTGTACAAGTTGTCAACTCCGTTGTACCCTTGGTACCCTTCCAGAGCATTATCAAGCATCTGCTTGATAAGCCTTTCATATTCGTTTACGTCTCCTTTAAGAGCAGTTCTTAGTATAATGCCAAGATTAGCCTGAAGATAAATTTTTACCCGCATATGCGCAGTTTCTTTAAAATCTTCGTATACCAGAACTCTGTTAAGAGTTTCCTGAATGTCACACATTGCGAAACAGCGAATATCTTTTAAGAGCTGCTCGTAGGATCTCTTATATTTCCCTTCAAGATCTGCCTTTGATAATGTGCTGCACTTCTGCTTCATGATCATTTTTTTGATCAACAATTCTCTATACATTTCCTGCATAATTTTCTCCTTTCTGAAAAAATAAAAAACCGATCAGTCAAAAGACCAATCGGTTTAATTAAATAAAACTCACATGAAATTTTTTTATAAATATATTATACCAAATTTCATGTAAAAATCAATATAAAACAGAGATTTTCATGTTTGCTGAATTAAGCAAGAATGATATCTCTTCATCGAATACATCTTTTTCCGGAGAGAAAAGACTCCGACTGACAGAAATATTACCATCCTTCCCTGCGGATTCTTCTGCGAGCTTCTGAAAAAAAGAAACCTTTTCTGACAGCCATTCTTTGGCCATAGTTTTCGCAGATACAGAACCGTCTATGGTACCGAACCTCGGAGTTCCGTTTTCGATGGTAATATATCTACGCATCTGCCCGGAAGGGAGCACGAATGTTACGAGGTACTCTCCTTCATATTTATTTCCAATCCTATAAGCTGGAATATTATCCATATATGCCGACCATGATATCAGTTCAGCATATTGTTCTTTAGCCCATAATGTAAACTTGGCTTCCTTATCCCTCATCTGTATTTCAAATGAGGTAGCTGTACGCTGGGTTTCGGAGTAGCTGTTATACGTTTCAGCTGCTTTGCAGTTACCGGAAGTAGCTCTCCCGGTAATTAGCAGATATGTTATTATGAATAACAATAATAAGAATATAATCATTTTTTTATTTGTGTGGTATTAGATAACTAATCATCACACTTCTCCTTCCTTTTTATTGATCCAGATTCTCTTCATAGAGAATTATATAATTGCAATTGGCTATCCACTCTTTATCTATGAGATGCTGAATTACATCTTTAGCAGAATGGAATTTACTCTGATATAATTCTGTAAGCAATATTTGAATTCCATCACTTTCGATTAGTTCCATTCCATCAAATTCCATATGATCAAGCATAATGTAACCGACGCATCCCTGAGCAATATCTTCCGGAAACAGGTTATCGCCGGATTTTTCATTTATCCGAAGAAATCCGGTATCTTTATTCCAGATCAGAATGTTACTTGGTGCATTTTTCACCATATTTATGCCTCCCGTTTCTCTAATTTTTTCCTGGCAAAATAATCATCAATGCCTTTCGACACAATACCCCAAAAGCAGGGTGTACATGACAGATTTGCCACCTTACATTTTTCTCGCAGCACTTTGTAATTATCCTGATTCTGCTTATTCTTAAGCTCATCTGATTTTACAGCTGCGAAGAAAATATTTTGTTTGCCGATTTGCGACAATTTTTCCAGGTGTTCATCCAAAAGTCCACGCTCAATAGATTTTTTGAGCGAATCAGGCGTGAACACAAAGTCTGTCTCACCGTTAAACAGATCAGTGGATTTGTCTAAACGGTAATATGTCATATCCCACGTCATCAGAAGAACTTTGATTCCATAGGAAGTAATCAGGGATTTTAACGCATCTAGTGCTTTACTGACATTGATATTCATGATCATGTCTATGTCAAAGCACAGGAATATTTGTTCTACCCCTGCTTTTACCCATTTAGGGATATCCTGTTTCAACGCAGCATTGGCGCTGGAAACACCAGGGACGCAGACAAATGGTATCCCGGATAAACAGTGAGCCAGATCCCCCTTCAAAGCACCTTCTGTAATGCATAAAGAGTTTTTTTTGATCAGCGGGTGATAATCTTTATCGTTTTCATCCCAGACATAATCACAGGCATAATGTAAACAGGTTCTCTGCTTGCAGCCTTCATTCTTGCCCATAGACGAAAACCAGATGTATTTATTGTCATTACACTCTACGTCTTCATTATTCTTTCTGATCTGAATTCCCAGAATCTTATTTTCCCAGCTGCGGTATGGAATCATGATGCCACCAGTGGAATTCATCATTGTCCATGCACCCTTATTTTTTGTCTTGTAAAAACCGGGAACACCTTTTACGTTTAGGCCTTCTTCAGGTTTGGACATGATCAAGCGAGGAATTGAAAAATACATTTCTGTTATTTTGTCTTCTTCTCTTTTGGGATAGGAAGAGTAATTGAGAAAAGTAATCTCGGATTCTTTGAACCCTCTTGAAAGAAGATCCTGCTTATGCCTTTCTGACAGATTCGTCAGGGACAGAAGTTTTTCATAGACATTATTCTTCATAATATCTGAAGCTTCTTCTGCCTGTGATACCTCTATCGGTTCCTTGGTAATTCCCGACAGGTCTCTTTTTTCATAAGAGCTGCTGCCCACATAGCTCATGACCTCCTTGTAGGCCTCCTTCGTGGAAATCCCATGCAAAAGAGCATGCAACTGTGTGCCGCCTCTGCCTTGTATTCCACATTTATAACAGTGGAATTTTTCAGAATCAAGGTCAACACCAAAATTCTTTTCAATTTTCTCGGCTCTGCAAAAAGGGCATGCAATTCTAATAGACCGAGAAACAAAATTATTAGGCAGATTATTCATGGATAGAACATCTGCAATAGTATAAGGAAACTCCATATTATTATCCCTCTCTTTCTTTTTCATTTTATATATAAAGCCCTGATCTTCAGGACAAAAATTATAAATGAAGAGTCCGGTTCTATCATATTAGAAACAAAGTCCAGCAACGCCAGTCCCCATTCCGTTCAGATATCTCCTTTTCCTCTCTGAAGTCCATCTATAAGATCTCGTTCAGTTTTAGTATAAAAAAAGAGATATCTGTGCCTCAGATATCTCAAATAAAAAAAATATGAATGAAATTTTTAATTAAATAGATTATACCATTACATAGTAGTATTTGCAAGATATTTGGCGATATCTTTTTTGACGCCTTCAAATATATAAGGGTATTTAGATATCATATCAAGATACACGTCAAAGCCTGATTGCTTTGTACCAAGAACATAACCGCCTCCGCGTAATTTAAGATCCTCTTCTGCAATTTCAAATCCATTAGAGGTCTTGCACATAATATCTATTCTATCTTTAGAGATTGGAGATATTGGGGTTTCTGCTTTAAGATACATTGCACAAAATCCCTGTTGGCTGCCTCTGCCAACCCTTCCTCTTAGCTGATGCAGCTGGGCAAGACCGAACCGGTCAGGGTTATTGATAATGATAAGATTAGCATTTGGAACATTTACACCGACCTCAATAATAGTTGTTGCAATCAGAATGTGGTATTTTTTATTTTTGAAATCATTAATGATCTGGTCGGCATCTTCCTGTTTCATTTTTCCAGTTACGACCCCAATCTTTACTTTACCGTTAAATGCAGTTTGATATTCTCTATATAATTCTTCTACGCTGATTATATTTTCATTGTCCTCATTTTCTTCCACGTAAGGGCAGACAGAATACACCTGCTGCCCAGATGCTATCATGGTAAGGATATATTTATAAAGAACCCTTCTGTCTGATATAAAGGTTGTACGAATAGGTTTTCTGATTGAAGGAACTTCAAGTTCACAGACCTGCACATCTGAGCTGTAGAATGCCTGAGTAACAGTCCGGGCTATGGGAGTTGCCGACATAGAAATTTCATGAACGCCGATTGCTGCTTTGGATACAAGTTTTTCACGCTGCTCTACTCCAAATCTGTGTTCCTCATCTATGATAATCATTCCAAGAGCCGGATACTGGATATCATCACTAATGATCCCATGCGTACCAATTATGATATCATATTCATGGCTATTGATTTTCTTGGTCATTTCATTTTTTTCATGCTTTGTTAAGTTTGAGGTCATAAGACAAACCTTCAATCCTAAACGGTTTGCAACATCAATGATCCCGTCATAATGCTGTGTTGCAAGGATTACAGTCGGCGCCATAATGGCAGCCTGATAACCGTTTTCAGCCATAGCAATAGCAAGACTTACAGCAACAACAGTTTTCCCAGAACCTACATCTCCCTGTAACAAGATGTGGTTACGCTTATTTTGCATTGAATTATCAATGGTATTATAGATAACATTTCTTTGAGTCTGAGTAAGTGGAAACGGAAGTGAATTAATATATTGCTCCATTTTTTCTGTATGTTTCATTACAAAGTTTGTAGTCTTAGTGACGTTGGATCTCTTTTCTATCTCGGTCATATAAAAGAAAAGATTATAATAGGTAATAGCTGCTTTAGCCTGCCTGATACTTTCAGAAGAAATAGGAAAATGAACATTCTTATATGCTTCATATTTTGACATCAGATGATGAGCGGCTTCAAATTCCTTTGGAACTGATGAAAAAATATTTCCAGGCGTAACTGCATTCCTGATATACATGCTCATACTATCCTCAGATATACCTTTGATCTTGCGATAAACCGGATAAATATGGAGAGCATCGTTTATTTCATGGTCTACAGCAAAAACATCAGGAGTATTCATGAAATAGCAGCTTTTACCACTATCTTCAAAAGTTTTAAGTGTAATTGGACCAGCTACCATTACTCTTTTATTCACGCTATCATGGATTTTTTCATGATACCATATTCCACCCATCCAGGTCACAAAAAGAGGGAGACCAGTCTTTTCCTCTTCGATACAGACTTTAATCATAAAGACATTATTAGACTTAGTATTCTTACAACTTTTACAGATACCGATAATAGCGGCTGATTTACCTGATATTTCAGGGTTAAGGAAACATGGTCTATTGTAGAAATTGTATTTGTATGGAAGATAATTCAGGATATCATCAACACAGAAAATCCCTCTTTTATTCAGTATATTACGCTGTCTTTTCGGAACACCGATTTTTTCAAGTTCCATTTTATCACCACCTCATCTATATATTTACAAATTGTCCACCATAATATCTAAGGTGGTATTCTAAAGAAGTAATTCTCTTTTCAGACGAATCATTTTCAATTGCATATCGAATGGAATCAGAATCTACTGTAAATATTTCTACGCCAAAGCTGGCTCTGGTGATGGCAGTATATAATAGATTTCTTGAGCAAAGGATATTTCCATGATCCTTATTGATGTATGTAAGAACAATTTTGCTCTCGCTGCCCTGGCTCTTATGGCAAGTAAATGCATATGCGAGCGTGAGATTATCGAGCTGATCTGAAGTGTATTCTATTTCTAAGTCACCAAAAAAAGTTACGATCAATTTTTTTGATTTAATAATCTTTTTAGCGTAATCCTGATATTCGTACTCAATATCAGTCACATATCCAATATCACCATTAGATACGTCTATATCGTTTTTGGTATTCATGACAGGATCACCTATGCGGTATGAGGTATCATTATAGATGACTTCTTTATCGCCAGGATGTAAGGGGTTGACCATGTTCTGAAGTATAGTGTTCATTTTAAACACACCGACTTCTTTTACTTTTCTTGGAAGAATACAGTACACATTCTTAATTCCTATTCTTTTCACATAATATACATAATGCTCTGCAATCTTGCGTTCAATATCAGATACGGAATCATACTGAAATATCCTGAAGTCATTTGCAATCTCAAGATCATTATTTCCATTAATAATCTTCTTTGCATTTTTCAAAATTGTAGAATTGCCATTTTGTCTGTGAATTTTCGTGAGCAGCGTATAAGGAATCACATTGCTTTTAATAATATCTCTAAGAACTGCACCGGAGCCAACACTCTGTAACTGGTCTTTATCTCCCAGTATAATTACCCTGCAATTCTCTTTAATTCTGGAAAATAGAGCAAGAGAAAGTGAAATATCTACCATAGAGTACTCATCAATAAAAAGAGTACAATTACTTATCTCTTCATACTCTCCCTCATTCATAGTCTCTTCCGGTCTAATCCCAAGAAAACTATGAATCGTAGAAGCTTCATACCCTGTGCTTTCCTTAATCCTTCTGGCTGCCTTTCCTGCTTGAGCCATAAAAAACATTGGTAATTGCTCATATTTTTCGAGATATGCAGCAATAATCTCTATAACAGTGGTCTTACCTGCACCGGGGAAACCACCAATGACGTATAAGTTATTAGCGATTGCTTCTAATACAGCTTTATTTTGTATTGGATCAAGTTTGATTTGTTTTTCATGGCAAATAGTATTTATTTTCGTCTGAATAGCCGCATAATTTCGTAATGGACGTCTGGTTAACTCGACCATTTTTTTTGCAAGTTCTGCTTCATCATTATACCGTGATTTTCGAAATAAGAACTGCACCTTTCTTCCGTCCTTGTATTCTGTTCTGCATACCAGAATTCCTTTTTTTATAAGGTTTATAGTTATATCACAAATGTTGGCTCTTGTAATATTTTGAGAATGCAGGCTGCGGATTAATGCAAGTCCAAAATCAGAAGCTGAGATACCGGTGGAACCAGTCTGCTCACATAGATACATGATGTAATTTGCATGTGCACTGATTCGTTCAATAGAATCTTCTTCTATAACACAATCTCTTGCAATATCATCACACGTATGAATGTTGATTCCATGGAAGAAACAGAGTTTATATGGATTTTTTCTGATATCATCTATAGTCTTTAGGTTCATGCCCGAATTATATATCGAAAACACAACTTTACCAGTAATCCCATATTTTTGGAGTTCAAATGCTAACTTATGTAGTGCTTTTTGTTCAGTATATGATTTTATTATCTGTGCCGCTCTGCCTGTTCCTATCCCTTTTATAGAAGTGAGTTCCTGAAGCCGCCCTTCATCAAATATTTTAAGTGAATCATTCCCATACTTTTCATAAATTCGCATAGCAATTTTTTCACCTATAAGGTTGATAGTACACATATACCCAATCATGCTGTCCTTTGTAGCTTCGATTACAGGCTCATAACTTCTAGCAGCGAAAGTATTATCATATTTCTCAGAATTGTCCCATTCGCCCTCGAATTTATAATAGAGCCGGGAACTTTGAGGCAGATCAGTACCTTTGATGGTAATGATCTTTTCATTTTCCAATATGTATTTGAATATGCAGTAATTTTTTTCATTCTGCCATACAGGATATTTGAATTTTGCTTTCACTTCCATGGACTAAACCTCACTATACTATATGTATATTATACCATATACAGAAAAACCGTCAACATATTGATTTTACTGGGTTTTATTGAACTAAACAATAAAAAAAGCAGCGGCAAATTGTCGCTGCTTTGATAAAATAATACTAAATTAATCCGTGTTCTTCACAGAATCTTTGCATATGGTCAGCAGAATCATCCCCAAGTTGGAGTCTTACTGCTTCTACGTCTATTCCACGTTCTAACATGGACATATATGTCTAATTCATCTATACCATTAATGATAGCTTCATTGAATAACTGACGTATTGTTTCAGATGCTGATTCATCTTTACATTTTCGACAATACGGAAGAGCAAAGAGAATTTTCTTTGATATCTGATTAATATGTTTTTTATTAATAGGCTTTCTTTTGACGAGATGAGTATTTCCAATATGTCGCCATTCCTCATAAATCAGAAAATTAGACATATCATCTACACTTATTACAAAACCTGATTCAGTATTTGTATTATAGTAGTCTATCATGTCATTAATCATGTGTTCTAATTCATTTGTATATTGCTTCACCCATGTTTTTTCATCAGGTTTGGTTCCATGATAAAGTATGGTTTTAAGTAAATTTTCCATAGTATTTGTCCAGAAATTATTCTTCTTTTTATACCTTTCTTATTATATACCCATTAAATCAAAGACACTGAGCTGCTTACAGTTGTCTATCTCTGATATAGGTTTTGAGATTGATGCAGTAAGTACGGTTTCTTTTACTTCTGACTTATCCTCTGTAATAAAGTACCACTTAGGGGCTTTCAATATATTCATTGGAAACTTTTCAATTGATTTAGATATTTGCTGCCGGGTTAGTCCTTTTAGATTTATAGCATCAGGGAACTTCTCTATAGCATTGTCAATGGATGCTTTTGGAGGACAGGTACAGCGCAGTAATGTGTACATCCACTCATATTTTGAAGGGTTCTTATCCTGTAATAGTTCCTTACAAATTTCTTCTGTCTGATATTTTTCAGGAATCATAAGGAATTTTGATCCTGTTTTAGATAGAGCGGTAGCTGTTCTGACATTTTGGAATTTTTCAGGAATATCATCGAACCTTGTTACGATACCTCTTGATATGGCATCCATCACGATATCTTCAGAAAGATAGTCATTAATAACATTCAGGTTATTATATAGTCCATTTTTGATTATAAATTGCATCAGATCAGGAGTTTTGAACTGATCAGGAATGCCTTTAATTAAATTTTTATTTCCAGAATTTATTAATAAAGCTATTCTATCATTAGATAATTCGGACGTGGGAATCTTATTGATCATGCCTTGCTTTGCCATTTCATCATAAAAGCCTTTATCTTTTACAGATTGTGGTATAGATATATCAGTGTACATGGAGATCTGAACTGCTATATTTTTTGAGATATAAGCAGGTGGGATTTTTTCTGGGAATCTTGTAATAGAATATTTTAAGACAGTTTCTTCAAAAAATTCTTTACTTACCGTAGCAGTATCCAGATGTGAGAACCAGGTATAATTATTTCCATGTAAAGCAGTGTATTCCAACAATTCTCTGTAAAAGCCTTCGTTTTTCAAAGAATCCGGTAAAATATCTACACAAAATGGATGATGCATGATACATTTCATGGATATATTTGCAGTTTTTAGCCGTTCAGGAATATACTGATACAGCCAATGTATTCCTATGTATGATGTAGAATGGTCCAATGTATAATTGATAAGTTTTTCAGAGACGTATTGTTCTCTCTGATCAGGGGACATCCCTACAATATTGTAGCCGTTTACCATACACAAACATTGCCAGTACATTTTATCCTTATATTGTTCAGGAATATTAGAAAATGCACCAAACAGGTATGGACAATTCTGCTTTACGAGTTGTTCCAGAAATGTATAGACCATTTCACCTGTAATGATATCTGAAGGAATTCCAGATATGGCTGCCGGATTCATTTTAAGAACTGATTTAATTTCCTTTGGATTTAGCAAACGAAAATATTCATCGTCCTGTCTTCCATAGCCCAGTGTAACAGCATCATATGTCTGTTGAACCAGTGCTGCCTTAATGGTAAGAGGCGTAGGTTTATTTATTTTGGATATGATCCAGGGGCTGCCTTTGACTGCTGCAAGCTGAAGATCTTCATCCGGATTATCAATTTCTGTAATAAATACCGGGTGATGTGATAGAAGATCACATAATCGTGTTGTGCGAACAGGGAATAAATCTCCATCCGTAATTGCCTGATAAAATTCTTTTTTTACCTCATCCTTTGATAAACTGATTATTCCAGATGTTGCTGACATTTCCAGCTTATTGAAAGATATGAGGTCATTTAAACCAATCAAGTAATGGAATTCGTTTTCTGCGGTATTATACTCATTAATCACCGCAGCTCTTTTTAAAGTAATCATTTTACCTTCTTTCTGCCTGAAAAAAAGCATCCTTAAAGGATGCTTTTTAGGCTTAGTTTTCATTTTAAATAAAACACATTGGGGTACATGAAACAACACGCATATAATCATCTTCATCTGTGTGTCTGCACTCAACAACTGCTTCTATAAAACCACCATAGTCAACTTCTACTCCAAAATAATCTCCCATATCATTAATCCAGCAATTTTTTCCGTATTTTGGATGATTAATTTCAGAAGCCCACTGAGCTGGATTCCCATTTTCATCATCACATTCATGAACTATGTTCCAATTCAATTTTGCCATAGCTTTCTCCAATCTTCTCAATAAATCATCGTTTCATGGTTTCTGCAATTTCTATGAATATGCTACCTGTTCTTACATCTTCTATTTCAATCAGCTTATACTTCTTTCCGTTATATTTTCTTAAAGGATGACAAAGCAGTAATGTAACTTTATCAACCACTCCTTTACTATCAGTAAAAGTTGCATCTATACAAGCTCCGCAAGAGCCATCTGCTTTTGACCATCCACGTCCTCTTGTAATATGATAAGTATTAAAATCCACATCATAATTCAAATCGCATTTAATTTTCTGTTTAAATTTACATTGTTCTTCTGTCATATCATAAATCCTTTCAAATTCCTACTTTTAAAGGTATAGCATTAGTTTCCCATTCTTCGACTAAGCAATTAACAATATCTTCTGGAATATCTACATTTGCAAATCTTCCATCGTTTACCCAATCATAAGCTGCACTCCATCTGTCGCTGTGCGACCACTCTTTGCCTATCCATTTAGAGAACTGGTCACTCTGTAACTTACACCATTCATAAAACATTCCTGTTTTTTCAATAAAATCCTTTGCCTTATTTACCATTTCCATGTCAGCTACAGGAAACCATCTCTTTTCAATTTCTGGATAATCGCCATTCCAACCATCCCATTTTGAATAGACAATATCTCCGTTTTCATCATGGACTTCACAACCCAGCTTTAATGCTTCTCTTACTGCATCTTTTAAGTTATCAATATTGTCTGCTTTCTTATTTCCATACCAATCATAACATGCATATTTCATAATTTCACCTTCCTTGTAAATCCTCATTTCATTCTGGTATTAAGCTCGTTATTTGTTCTAAACACATCTCAAAAAATGTTTTGGATTCATCATTTGTAAATTCCTTTTCCATCCAATGTTTATTTCCATTGTTATCAATGTAGTAAAGTTCATATTTTTCTTCGTCTTGACACATATGGAATCCATCAGAATCAAATACTACACATGCACCAAAACAATCCGACAAATAATTTTCTCCATCCAAATTTATTGCATTTTTAATATATTTTTTGGGTACGTTTTCCGCTACGCACCAAAAAATTATAGAATCTCCAAAATTGTCAAAATGTTCTATTTCTTTACATGTAATCATAATTATTCCTCCATTCTTCCAAAAGAAACTCTTGTTTCAGATGAAATTTCTGTTTCAAAGTTACCATTGTGCCTTTTTTAATTTTCCATTTTCGTCAAATTCCCAGCACAAATTTTCAAGCTGCTCTTTGAATGATAAATCATACCAACTTCTGCTTCTGTCGCAAAATGATGAAGCTCTATGTGCATATAACTTGTTTTTTCTTAGCCAATGCTCCATTGTATCTTCATCTTCTACTGGGCTAACATATAGAAATTCTTCACCATGTCCAGTTGTTACAGTTTTTATAAAATGGGCATTTTTATCAAAAACGATAAAGATTGACTTCTGCCTTGCTTCTTTCTGGCTTGAAATTCCGAAATGTTCATTAAGCCAATTATCAATAAAGAATTTTTCTTCTTCCTTTTTGACATTTTCCCGTTCAGCCTTTAAATGTTTTATGCTTTGCTCGTAAGAATTAATTTGTGCATATAATTGATTCATATAGCTGTATTCTTTTACTATATTTTCGTCTATTTCTTTTATAGTTCTCATTTCGTCCACTCCTTTTTAATTCATTAAAAGTTTATATGGTGACACATGTAATTTATTTTAGGAATTGCTTTATATCAGTTATAAAAGAATCTCTTTGCTTGATGTTTTCTTCTGCTGTAGGCAAAATTCCAATGTATTTTTTATCTATTTCATTTTCTCTTTCTAATACATTTATCAATTCCTGCAAATTTTCATTTCCATAATCTACACGGAAATCACCGTATTTGTCCTCTAAAGTATAAAAACATGTATTATCTGAATAGCTCTGTTTATGAAGCTTTAATCCAAAATATTCACTTTTACAAAGATATTCATTACCAATAATTTTTTGATATTCTGCCGTATCTTTACCAAGAATCTTATATGCAGCACCACAATCTTTTGAGTCAAAATCCATATTGAGTGGAATCAATGAACCATTACATTCAAAATAACACTTGTTATCTACAACATAGTAATCTCCATAATGCGTTTTCATAGTTTCTTCAAGTGTCCATACATGTGATGATTTGTAATATTTTTCTATAATAAAATTATTAGTTCTGTTTCCAAATTCATCGAAAAACCGATTTTTATATGAACTATAATCTAAATATTTTTCATTATTCATTTTATTCCTCCATATCTTGTAATGAAGAAAAGGAAGTTTTTCTTCCTTTTCTTCATAAATCTTATATAAGTTCTTTTATAGCTTTTACAACTGCTTTTGGTAGCAGTTGCGGATCATTTGTTGAAACAAATTTGGCAGCACAGCTTCTTAACATATCTTGACAGTAGATATCTTCGATACCCTTTTGGTCATTTCCCAATCCGAACGTGATAAACCTAACTTTCTTTTTGGAATATTCCATAAGGACATTTCGGATATCTTTGTATGCATCAGATTGTGAATAATATGCCGATGGCTTTCCGTCTGAAATAATAAAAACAAATTTCTTTTCTTCCTGCCTATTTGCAACCCTATCTGCACAATATCTCAATGCCATTCCATCCCTGTTACAACCTCCCGGATTAAGGGAACATATCCTGTACTTATCCTGACCGTCTACAGTGTTGAACTCAGCCAGGGAATATAAATACATTCCACCAGAATAATTATGACCATATACCATTACTGGTATATTCATCATCTGACCAAATTCATAGATGATCAGTGCAGTCTGCATTGCATATAGTAGTTTGGACTGGGCACTCATACTTCCAGAACAGTCAACAAGTATTGATATAGCCATATTTGGGATATCTTCCGGTAAATCATTTTTACAGAAAACCTTTTTATCCATCCGGTATAAGTGATTACGGTCAAGATACCTGCCATTATGCAGCCCATCTAGTTTTCCACCTTGCTGCTGGTCTTTTATTTTTCTTCTAATTTCTTTAGCCATAGCTGAAGCCATTTTTAATGCTCCATTATCACAAAAATATTGATAAAGTTGCATGGCTGAGTTAGAAGTATTTCCTCGGAGCATGTTTACCTCAACATTATTATTAAGCTCCGAAAAATCAAACGATTCGACAGACTGTTTAAGCTCGTTATCAAGACGAGCTTGTTCATTTTCTCTTACTGTCTGCTCTGCAATATTGGTTGTAATGCGGTCAATCTCAAGAGATTCTGGCATATTCGAATTAGAGATATTTACTGAGGACATTTCAAATTGGTCTACTGCTTTCAATCGCTCTATACTCTTATCGTTAAGAGCAGAACCAGAATTCAGATCCAGATTATCATTGATATCAGGATTTATGATATCATCCATGTTTTTATTCAATCTGCTGAATAAATTGTTGATATCAGTACTAGAATTCGTATTTTCAGTGCTACCGCTGGAATTTGTTTCTGACCTGGCAGATAAACCAGATGCATTATTTCCGATAGGATTTTGAGATTCAGGATCATTATTCTGTTTAGAATTTTCTCCTGATTTATTGGGATTTGAAGTAGATTGATCAGAACCAGTAGATGCGTTATGGCTTTGATCAGCCATTTTACTATTTCCAGGTTCTTTCTGGTCGCCAGATTGTTCCAGCCCTTCACTATTCTGATTATTGCTTTCATTGGTGTTTTTATCATTTTTATTATCAGAATCAGACGATGAAACACCATTCTGTTGTTGTTCAGGATTATTTTGAGAACTCCCGTTGCCAGAATCATCTTGCGACGATTGATTTTGGGACTGTTCCTGCTTTTTCTCCTGTTTTAGATACACATAAAACTCGCAAAACAATTCATTTACAAGTTTCATTCTGTCATATGCCTTATATGTGTGCGTAATTTTATGAATCTCGCCTTTATGCGTGGTAATGAATTTTATAGCCGGGATAGAAACATCATTGCATTTGATTTTTTCGTATTTTGCATACGATAGCAATGAATTTAGGGCTATAATATATTCAGCTATTCCTTCTTCAAGCTGTGCTTCTACACTTGGCAATCCATCTAACTGGTAATCCCTGAGAAGCATGAGACATTTCCCTTCTCCAGGAACAGACTTTAGGATCATATTTTCGATAAATCCGTCCTCTAACGAACTATCAATATAATCCAATATTTTATAGAATAGATTCACATTCTGCGGATTCATAGACTGCAGATCTGAAATGAACTCAGTAGCTGCTGCACCGCTAGGCGTAGGAAACAATTTCCTTTGTTTGAAAAATGCACTCTCTCGTGAGATATTTAGGTGGAAATCTGTGAACAACAAATGTCCACACTCATGAAGAATTAGTCCTTTTTGAGATACAAGCTTTTTGATACGTGTTTCTGCTTTCAGCATAAATTCGTTATTCAAATTTATGGTAATATCACCGCGGTCAGTTGCATAAGCGATTACCGGATTGTCTGTCCACTGAATATGAAGATCAGTACCTGTGGAATATTCTTTTGTAATTGCAGTAGCAAGATTCTGCAAATAGATTCCGCAGGATTCACTTAAAAAGAAATCTTTATCAGTGATATTATCCTTGGCTTCTGCTACTTTTTTTCGGAAATCTTTGATCATAATCCCTTTTTCTTTCATCTTTACGACTCCTTTCTGCCTTATTGGCAATAAAAAAACCGATCAGGGGTTCCCTGGTCGGTTAATTAATAAATATTATATGAAATTTTTAATATGTGGATATTATACCATATTGATTAGCCTAGTGCAATATAGAGTAGAATTATATTAAGTCATTTCACACCATTGTTGATATTCATCTAACCTTTGAATAAATCCAGAAAAATCTGGAACCGTAAAATCAAGTTCCTTATACCTTATAGGGTAAATAATACCTTTACTAATTAACTGTGCTCTGATGGTAGAAATGGAGCTAACGCCTTTATTCAGATTTTTTGCAACATTAGAAATAGTACACGGTAATTCTCCACATTTGACCATTGCGAAAATAAATTTCTTATCACTCTCTGAACACCTTTCGTATCTTGTCTTGAAAAAACCAGTGTCCAGCATATTGTAAAATTCATCAACACATGTTGTCACATTGGAGTCTGTGATAATAGCAGAATCAGTCTTCTTATAGATGATCTGGCAGAATTGTTGTATAAAATAGGGATATCCTTTTGTTATATCTGCGATAGCTTTAATAGCCCCGTCCGTATATGTTACGTGAAATTTTTTTACCGGTTCTTCAATAGCCTTTTTTGATTGCTCATAGGTCAAAGAATCGACCTGCCTGTAAACAAAAAGTCTTTCTGAATACGATTTTTCATCCGAAAGCATTTTATATATTTTCGGTAAACCGGCACCAACGACCATAACAGGATAACCCAACTGGTTTGCCCGATGTAATGAGGCAATTAATGAACCTAATTGATTTTGCTTCATATACTGTATTTCGTCTAAGAAAAAACATATAGGAGTATTGGTCTTTAAGGCTGTTTCACCAATTGTCGTAAATACATCGGTTAGACTCTGTGTTAAGTTACTGGAGACGTATAGCTCCCGATCCTGAACGGATAAAGAGAAAGTACTATCGTTAGGATTAAAGGATACAACTAAAGATTTTATTGCATCCAGTGGTTTTTGGATAAGGTTTTTAAATTTTTCAACAGTGCTGACTTTGCGTAGAAAAGCCTGAGAACATTCTGCAATTTGTGATATGAAATCATTCTTTTCCTCAATTTCTATATGTTTACAGAAAATTCCTTTGTCTTCGGCTATACTTTGTAATTTATTGATCAGTACAGTTTTTCCGACTCCTCTCAATCCGCTAAAAATAATTGATTGGGTGGGAATTTCCATTTTTAGTGATTCAAACATTTGCTCTACATATTGGATATCTTCATCTCTACCGGCAATATAAACAGGCATTAATCCTGCACCGGGTCTGTATGGATTTATTTTGACCATAATATCACTCCCTTTATCTAATTATATTTTACTATTTTAGTGCGTAAATTACAACTGTATTACGTTGAATACCGCAAAAAAAAACCTATAAGTAATAATAGGAGCCGCTTACAGTGAAGCGGCTCTAAATAATTACATTAATATATTTTTTACAACATCAGCATCCGAAGATTCCATGATTCTACGGAACACATATGTGATCCAGTCGCTGATATGATCACCAAAGATAGCGACCAATGCGATTAAGACCAGTAAAACCATTATAATATTAATAGCTTTATCTCTCATTTTGTCACCTCAACTTTTACTAATCTGATTTGATTAGCATATTTTTTTGCCAATACAAAACTATGCATTGTCCCTTTAGAATGACCATCCCAGAACGCAATACATCCTCTGTCTTCATGAGAAGCCAGATATTTGTGCATTTTATCATTGCGCTCATAACCTGCACTTTTCCCTTTTTCCCAATCTGCAGGCATACAAAGAAAGACATAATTTCTTTCTTTTGCGTACCTTTCTGCAAGAGAATCCGTGCCACCAGCTCCACCGGATAATATAACAATGGTTTTATCCGTTTTCGAAGCCAATATCTTATCCATTTTCATAGAAAAATAAGAATAATCACTAAAGGTACGGCTGCCTACGACCAGGCACATGAACAGGTTCTTTTCGTCAATATACAGAAATGAATCATTTTCTCCTATAGGACATGGAGTTTTGTATGTAGCAATCTGCTCATATTCTACCGAACCTATTTCGCAAGGCGCAGCAAAATGAGGACATCTAAGGGTACACACATACATTTTGAGTCTCCTTCCTTACACACTATATTCCAAATTGAACCAAAGATAATGAGGAATATCCAACTCCATCGACTTGATATAGTCACGTCCTTCTACTGTATTTGGAATAAAAGAATGAGATTGTTTTTCTGCTTTGATTATCTTTTCAATATGATCTTTGTGGTTATCATTACCAATGAGTAGAGTTGCTGCGTCAGCAAGACTCATAGAGCGGATATCATAAGCAGAGTTCATCTTGATTATATTTTTGCAGCCGTAAATCTCTTCCAATGCTTTTACGACTGTCCTCTTTGAAGTTCCGATATCAAGGCAATTGCCTGAAATAGAAGAATCAAATTCATTTCCCATATATCCATAATACTGGATTCCATATTCTTCTCCCACAATGTACGGAGAATCGGTACAAACATATTCTGCCCATTCAGCACCACATATCTTGTGGCGTTTACATACCTTGGTGAACTGATAGTTTCTGCCAAGATAGGTAAACTGGGAATCCGGGACTGTTTCATAAGATATTTCTTCAGAATGCAAACATCCTGTCCAGTTCTCCTCATACCCATTCATTTCATCAATTTCCTTTGCGTAAAGATTTCTGTCCATGAATGTGATCAGCCATTGATTAATACTAAGTGAAGTTTCACCCAATAGCGTTTCTGACCAAAAATTTTTCTGGACATTTTCACGGTTAAAAGAAATGGATTTAGAAATTTTTTCCCATTCATTTTTTATTACGGTGCTAAATTTAGGAAGAGGATTTTCATCTGCATTAGAATAACGGACACATTCATTTCCGCTTGCATCACAACAAATGAAAATATAATCTTCTGGAACCGGTCTGTCCAATTCGCAATAGCCAAGTGGATCTGCAACATAATACCATGTACCAGCATTTCCATACATGTGGCGGGCATAATATTTGGGCTGCCCTTTTCCAGGCTCAAGTACCTTCCATAATTCGTTATAATCATCGTTTTCAGTACTATATAACCGAACTTTGATTTCTTTCATAATAATATAAGCTGCTACAGATAATATTCAATTATATGTAATGCAACTACTGCCTTTTAGGCAGTCCTCCTTTCTTCCGTCATTTTATTTTCGGGAGAAATATTTTCTCCTCTGAAACAATATCCGCAAAATTCCCACGTTTCTTTATCGAAGCGTTTGAATGTCAGATAAGTGGACCGATACTTTCCGGTATGATCTTTTTCTGTAGAATGTGCCTCACCGAGCTGTGCACAGTCAGATCTGTAGCAAGCTGGCGGCAGACAATTCATAAAGTCATCAACTACATCATTCTCTACCAGATCACCAGCCATAAGAGCATCACAATACATCCAGTCGCGGTTTAATACCTTACGACCATTTAAGATGCGGCAATCACCATATTGGAGACTACCTGAGATTTCTCTTTCATCACAAAATAATTGCCGGTCTTGATATAAATGTTTTCTCTGTAGATTAGATAAGATTCTTTGGGCAATTTCTTTTGATGGAATCCATCCGTTACTGCCTGCTTCAATTGTGTATTTGCCATTGTAAATATAGCAAACTCTGTACTCTTTCATTTTCGTTCTCCTCTCTTTTAAACATAAAAAAAAGCAGTTGGTAATATACCAACTGCTAATTAACCAATGGGTTCTATGAAATTATTTACAATGTTAATTATACCAAATAAATAACAGTATGTAAATAATTTAAAAGAAATCTAAGACAATAAATCCAAGAAATCTTTTACGAGTTTATTAATTGGCTCATAATCAACCATATTTAGGAATTTCATGTGTCTTTCTAACTTTTCGTCCCTGTCATATGACTTTTCTGCCTTAATACCTCGCCCAACAGTTTCAACGCCATCAAATAGATGCTTTACAAAAAGTAATGCCTCCATTGAATGCGTTTGTTTTGATTCTCCCATTTTTCCAGCCAATTCTGCTAGAAATACATCATAGAGCTTATCATGCATTTCAGCAACAAGCGGTATGATATCTTCGCTGAGAATATTACAAATAGGGAGCTTTTCTGCATCTACCATATGTATATTTTGCGCATGTGCTTTTCTGTAAGCCATCATACATACTATTGTATGTAAAATATTCACATCTATCAATTTTGACATACATAGATAGTCAAACTCTTCAGATGTATTCGTAAATCTCATCTGATATTTATTTCGTAACTGATGACTTATATCAAAATACGGTTCCAACAACTTTGCCTCAGGGGGGAAAATAGTGAGAAGCAAAACGGGATCTAAAGTAACTAAAATCTGCCCATCTTTATCTATCGTTCTACTGCAGATTATGTGGGTAATCCCTTGGGATATTTTGATATTATGTAATCCCAAAGTATTGCAATAGTCGCGTGCATTTACAATAGTGGTTTTACTATTATCCATGCAAATTAGATTTAAAGACAAATAAATGCCGCATTCCTTAAAATGATTAAGGTAGAAATTAATACCGCTTCTGGCAGTAGATATACATGCTGCAATTTTGTTTTCCCGGATTAATCCTTTGATAATGGTTGGAATACATTTAGGACTCATGATAGAAACCCGGCACTCAGATGTACTATCTTCATTGGATACAAATTCTTCAAATGTTGTATTCTCAGCAACTTGTTTGCAGGAATAGCTGAAAACAGAACAGTTTTTTTCAACAACATTAATTTCAATATCAATATCATTGAAAGTTTTTGTAGTAATTGCTATTATTCTTATTTTGGAATTTTCCAAAATAGATGGAATTAATCCTCCGGCAGCTATTTTGCTTAACCCTAATAACATCATGTAATTCATCATAGCAAGTTCCTCCTTCTTATTTACACCATACAGAAAATTATTATTTTTAGTATGGTCTTTGGCAAAATAATTTGGAATTTAATAGATTTTCTGGTGAGTATTTTCAATATGTTAACTATAAAATCAATTTAATTCTATCTTTCAACTGATTGGCTTTTTCTCTTATGTAATTGGGTAATTGTTTATTATCTATTATTTCTTGACAGAGGTAGTAAATCCTAAAAAGATCTTGATCTCCGATATCTGAGTTATCGGATCTTTCAAGTTTCGAAAGTGTAGCTCTGGATATGTGTAAGCATTTGGCTAATTGCTCTTGCGTCATACTGAGCAAATTCCTAATGATTATTACATCATTTCCAACATTATTATTCTCAGAAAATTCTATTTTGCACATGGATGGATTTGGCATAAGTAATAATTGCACCTCCTACAGAATCTCACACCATATCTATTATGATTCCTCCTTTACCTATTAAAGAGAAACATATACTATCATGTTAAAATAATATCATATATCTAACAAGTTGTAAAGTATTTTTACATAACAGTAAATAATTATACATTCAATAGATAAAAAATAACTCATATAAATCATGATGTAACTAATTTATATGAGTCTTTCTAATTTTCAATATACTTCTTACACGATTAGAGTAGCATATTGTTCAGCTCAAATCAATAAAAATATGGTCGAATAATGCACATAAAATTTATTGAAATTTTTGTAATAATGACTATTGCTCTTGTATGGAATTATCAATATAATAATTCCTGCGGCAACGTCTACTAAACGTGGAAAGTCTTATTTAAAGCTTATTTTTAATTTTCCTTCTCCACCTCTCAAAAGATGTACTGTAGCACTGAATTTACCAGATTTCCCGATCAATCCTGATACAAGAATTTTTTCACCATTCACGATCGCTTGCAGTTCATCATCTGTCAGCTCTTTTTTGCAGCATACAGTAAAGCATTTTGTACCGCATTCAGGACATCTAATAAGGGAACCGGTACGGACCATATGAACATTCTTCTTTTTACATCTGGCTTTTCCACATATTATTGAAGTATCTTCTTTTTCATATTTTGCGCCGCTGTTCTCAAATTCAAAACCTACTTTTCTTTTTTCAGTATCAACGACCAGGAAGGCATTGAATGTTTTTCCAGATTTTGCCTTTAATCCTTTAATTAAATCCGTCTTGTGGTCATACAGGAGCTTATCAAATTGTTCCTGTCCTAATAGATTCATTACTTCTTTATTTAGTCCAAAGCCACAAGTTTTATTTCTGTAATTTTCACAGGCACAGCCAAACCGCGTAGTCATGACTTTACCATTGCATATGGGACAGTTACCTATTTCTTTGGAATCAAAAGGTTCCAGTCCGGGATCTTCCTGAGCTGTTGCTTGCTTGATTGCTTCAACTGCACTTCGTACATAGCTGTACAGCTTTTCTTTATAGACAGCGCCACTGATTTGTCCTTCAGCAATTTGGTTGAGACCTTTTTCCCAGCTTGCAGTCATTTTAGGCGATAACAGGCTAGGTATGTGCTCTTTGATTATATCGTAGAGTATTTCACCGTCGGGATGAGGTTTTATGACTTGTGTCTTGCTGTCCAAAGTAATATATCCTATTTTGATCAGTTTTTTGATTGTGTCAGCCCTTGTTGCACTGGTACCAATTCCTTTTCCCTGTATTTCAGCTCTAAGATCTTCATCCTCAATAAGTTTTCCTGCATTTTCCATAGCAAGAATAATTGAACCGGATGTATATCGTGTTGGAGGTGATGTCTGTCCATTTTTTATTGAAAATTCTGCGTTTAGGATGTCTCCCTTATGGATTCCATGGATAGAGGCAGTTTTTTCATCTTTTGTACCAGTTATCTCCATCCAGCCAGGTTTTTCCAGTATTTTTTCAGAGGCATAAAAATGTTCACCATTAGCATGTTTGAGCAGGATTTCTGTCTTATTATACTCGGCAGGAGGATAGAAAATAGACAGGAATCTATTGGTGATTAATTTATATACGGATAACTGAAGGTCATTGAGCCTGCTTACATCTGTTTCTCCTGTAGGAATGATAGCATAGTGATCGGTTATCTTGCTGTCATCAGTATATTTGGACTTAGAAAGTCCATCATACATATTCTGTAATATGATCTTTTCCGCAATGTCAGCATGATACTGTCCTTTTGCAAGCCCTTCAAGGTTATCTTCTATTACATCAGCGACAGCAGTTGACAGCACCCTTGCATCTGTTCTGGGATAGGTTGTAAGCTTTGCTTCGTAGAGTGCTTGGGCTATTTCAAGTGTTTTATCAGGACTTATTTTGAAGAGCTTTGAACATTCTGCCTGTAGTTCAGCCAGATTGAAAAGTAGTGGAGCCTTTTTCTTTTCAATTTTATTAGTAACATTTTCGACAAGGAGCCGATTATCCTGAGCTAACTGCGCTTTCAACTGAGCTGCATCTTTTTGCATCTTAAAGCCGGTTTGATCATATAGTAGAGGACTTTCATAATACATAGAGCTTGCGTCTGCTTTCCAGTTGGACTTAAATCCGGAATCGGCTTCAATTTTGTAAAAAGAAGTTGGGGTAAAATTACGAATGGCTCTCTCCAGCTCCACTACGAGCCCAAGAACACAAGTCATTACACGTCCTACAGCAATTACTTTTCTTTTCTGGGACTTGATTTTCTGATTATATTCATATCCGAATTTTACCGACATGGCTCTGGAGAAGTTGATACCTACGGCATAATCTTCTATTGCTCTCATATATGCAGATTCTGATAAATTATCATAATACGACAGCTCTTTTGCTTCTCTGATACCATTTTTTATTGATGCATCGGTGTAGGAGTCAATCCAGATCCGCTTTATTCGGATTTTAGGATTAATTCCTGCCTGCATTAAGATCAGTCGTTGTATGTATTCTCCTTCACGACCAGAGTCTCCGGCAATAAAAAGTTCGTCCACATCGTCTCTATGATATAGTTTTTTGACAATCTCGAATTGCTCTTTTACATCCTTTATAACTTCGTACTTGTATACTTCCGGCAAAAAAGGTAAGGTATTGAGCGTCCACTTTTTCAGGTTTTCATCGTATACTTCCGGATAAGAAAGAGTTACAAGATGGCCTACGCTCCAGGTAATTATCCATTCTTCATTTTCGAGATAACCATTTTCTCTTGAAAATGATCCGAGCACCTTAGCGAAGTCAGCGCCTACCGAAGGCTTTTCACAGATGATCAATTTATGTTGAACCAAAATTTTTTCCCTCCTGTTAATATATGCTATGATAATTCTATAGTATATTATACCATATACGGAAAAACAGACAATAAAAAAAGCTGCCAACACTGCAGCTCTTAGGGATCTGTTTAGAATGCATTATTACCTGGAAGGCTTTCCAGATAAAATTTTTCAAAAACAGCAGAAGGATTTTCTTTATATAGATTTTTGAAATAATCGCTCTGCTTCATCATTTTTTTATGCCTGTAATAGGTCGCTTCAGCCATTCCAAGACTCTGAAATATATCACTATCTGTCATGGTCTGACTCATCCAAATTATGTCCGAATACCGGTATAATTTGGATGTATTAATATTCGAGAAAACCTTTTTATGGCGGCCTGCTCTTCTGTTTTTATTTCTGTTATATTTATCAGGAGAAATACTTAATGCTACATGGTCATCTTCCACACGCAGATTAAATCCAACTGCGCTTAACGCATCTCTCATTTTCTCCATATTCTTCTTATTATAGTTTTTATCGTAATATGGATCTATATCCAGAGAGAAATACACCGTGCACAAATCATCTATTTTCATGATTCACGTTCCACCTTTCTGATATAATAATACTATATATACTAATATGAATCAATCATTTTTAAAACTGATTGATAAAATAAAACCCGACTACTTTTTAGTAGTCGGGTTGAGATCAGTAGCTATGCTGGATAACATGTCAGAACATATAATCTAGTACAGCCTCCTGCAGCATCAGTGTCCTTCCCTAAAAACAAAAGGACCTGATTACATATGATCGGTCCATCCTGCCAATTGTGGGCTTTACCTTTCAAGTATTTTTTTCCACAATGCTCCATATCGCATACAATACGGAAATAAGGTTCTTTGCCTGTACATAACCATTTGGGAAGATCCGGTGAATCATACATCATATCACAGATCAATTCTTCAATGTTTATGTTCTGAAAGAAACAGGATGCGCCTTTTACATCTTCAGTCAAGCATCTGTTCATAAGATACTCATCTGTCTTAAAAGAATGCTCGTATACTGCATGGCAGTCATGCAAGGTTTCGGAACAATCTTCAATCATATCAGCTACGAACTGATATTTATTATACATTTCTGCCATACAGAAACTCCTTTCTACAATCTGTTTGCTCTAAAATAGAGCATTTCTTTCTCCGATATTGCTCCTGATTCATTGTCAGAGATATTATCTCTGGTAAGGATGTTGAATCCTGAGAGAGAAGCTTTGGATTTTGCAGTTGTTATGCGGTCAATTGCCTTTTTCTTTCTGCTTGATATATCAGCATTTACCTGACAAGATCCTGCATTTTTCCGAATTGTGTAATCAGTTATTCCACACTTATCATATGCATACAGCATAATCAACAAGTCTGTGCTTTCTACTATTTTCATTTTTCCCTCCAATTCAAAAAAACCGACTGGAAAAATCCAATCGGTTTAATAAATAAAATAGTTTATGAAATTCTTTAATGATTATATTATACCATATTTTCACTAAATAACAACACCTAATTGTATTGACGGTTTTTGGTGGTATAGTATAATATACATAAAGAAATGAATTGAAAGAAACTATCAGATATAGCTTGCATAAATAAGGAGATTACCAGATGAATCAGGAACAGATTGAAATGCTCGTGAGAAATGATATAGATTGTAAGGATAAAATTATAGATGAGCTTACAGATATTTTCTCGGACGATATAGACATTCCAGAATACTTGTACCAAAGAGAGCCGGTGATTTCGGAAGCACATTTATTTATGAAATCGCTTTCGCAGACTATGCCAGTTCAGAAAGGAATCCTAGTCTCAGAGCTGATATTACGACTTCTGGATAACTTGAAAAAAAATCATTATATGTCTGTTTGGGAAACGATACAGGAATATATGACTGAAAGTATGAAATTAATGGAAACATTCATTGACAGGAGTATCGAGGCAGGTTCCTTATCATATATAAAGCTCAATGATATGGATATGAATAATTTTATCGATTATATTTGTGAGTATTTTGGACACATTTTAGAATATCTGAAGGAAGGTTCTTACATGGAGAAGAACGCTCAAAGATATTTTCAGAATTTTGATATTTTGGCCGGAATTGCGCTGGTAAGATCTTTTGAATAAAAAATAGCCCTGCGTTTGAGAAACTGATGAATCAACAGTTACAAACACAAGGCCATTTTTATTTTACGATAGCAAGCTCTTTCACCTGCCTAAAAGCATCCTGTAATAGATCATATCTTTTAAATATGTTCATCTTTGGATGCTGTTCTCCGATCAATTCCAGTTCCAGAAAATTAACAACTTTAGAAAGATTCCTTTCCAAAGTATAATGCTCCTCCAGTTCTGTGTCGTTATAAGCTGCTATTTTTTCTCTTATAGACTGAGCAACTTTTACGTTAGTATAGATCATCATGAGACGATCTGTGGAATACCTCGTAATATCTTTCATATTTTTTCCTTTCTGCCGAAGGCTTATAGAGGTGTTCAAGTTGAACACTTTTTTAATAAAAAAAAACCGACTGGAAATCCCAATCGGTTAAATAAAAAAATACTATTATGAAAATTTTAATATACTTTATTATACCATATTATCATTAATAAACAAGTATAAAATAGGAACTCATGCAAATCTCAGCTGCGGCTGGCTATCATCTATTCTTAGATTAGGCTGCCTCTTAGCTACACACATTTCAGGAAGATTTGCTTTTACCAGTGCTGCAGGAAGAGGTGGACATACTGCATTTCCACATCTGCGCACCTGTTCACTTCTTGGGTATGTCTTTCCTGTACAATCATGGTCGATTATATAGTCATCTGGGAAGCCTTGACATCCATATAGTTCCTTCGGCTCCAGCATCCTTAGTCCAATGTCAACAATCTGATACTCTACACCCTCTATTGTTACCAGGCCGAATCTATCTTTGGAGGTTACTGTATCAAGGGGTTCCTTAATGTCCTGTCCGGTTCCCTGCCCATAATATTTGATCAAAAATGCTCTGACTTCACCAAAGTGACCATCTCCAGCGGTGATTGTTGGTATAGGATCTCGTAAGTCTCGCCCATCACAATGGTTATTCATCTGGATAAGATTTGCTGTAACTATACTGTTATGATCCCACGCTGTTACAGTTGGTAATGGCTTTTCCACACTATCTCCTGCACCTTTGTAACCACCGTCATAATATTTGTGCAAGAATGATGTTACCAATCCATAACGGTTTGAACCATCAACGGTCATAAGCGGATCGTCAATGCCCTGTCCACGCACTTCTCCTAGCGCTGTTTCAGAATGATACTGACTGATTAAACATTGCTGGTTGCCAGTTGTAATGGTATGCAGCGGATCTTCGCAGCTGCCTCCCGGATGATTGGTTGTATTAGTGCCCATATATGGTGCAAGTTTAGGCTCAATAAGACAATGCTCATTTTTGCTCACAATCGTAGTCAGAGGATCTCTTACATCCTTGCTTCTATCCGCTGCAAATCCAGTCTGACCGATTTGTATCATATATGGCTCTACGATTCCATATCCATGCTTTCCTGTAATCGTTGGCAGCGGATTTTTGATATCGTTGGCTTTACGTTCACCGCCATGATTGCATTGGATAATAAACGGCTCTGGATTTTCCAACACAAACTTTTTCAACCCTCTAGCAATACGTTCCATTGTTTTAGGTGCTAGTGGGCGTACCGCCCGGATTCCGTATTTTTCTTTAATTTCATCCGACGTGTCAAATATGCTTGGACATGGCAAGGAGAAATCAAGCTGTGTATATGCACCTACATACGGCTTGAGCAGCCCTGCTTTGACTGCCTCGCTGTCTGCCGGTGCGTGTGTCGGTTTTGGCCATATGATCGGTTTCCCATCACATCTGGCAATCATGAAGAATCGTTTTCTCATTGTAGGAGCCACGTAATCTGCAGCAACAAGCTCATGAAACTCTACCACATATCCCAAATCCGTCAACTGCTGTACAAACTTTTCAAAGGTCTTACCCTGTTTTGCCTTGATTGGATGATGTCCCCGATTCAACGGTCCCCAAGTCTTAAACTCTTCCACATTCTCCAACATAATCACCCTAGGTCTGACTAATCCCGCCCAACGGCAAGCAACCCATGCAAGCCCACGTATAAATTTATCTTTTGGCTTACCTCCTTTTGCTTTGCTGAAATGCTTACAATCTGGCGAAAACCATGCCAACCCTACAGGATGCCCGTTACATGCTGCCACGGGATCTACTTGCCACACGTCCTCACAAAAATGCTTTGTGTTTGGATGATTCGTCTTATGCATCCGTATAGCTTCAGGATCATGGTTGATTGCAATATCCACGCTGTAGCCTGTTGCCATTTCTATCCCTGTGGAAGTTCCACCTCCACCTGCAAAATTGTCAACTACCAATTCTCTATTAATCATAACTTACACCTTCTCTTTATTTTGTAACGATGTTAGCAGTAACGCTGATATTTGCCAGATTCTATGTCTTTTACAAATTTATCCGTAATGTCAATACCGGCATTTAATTTGTTCAGAGAATTATCTTTATCGTGTCTCAGCTCTTCAACAGCGAATCCTTTCGCATCAAAATAGTGATCGATTTCTTCTGTCAGCACTTTGGACTGTTCCACATATTTAGCCAGTTTATGCATTTTGTTTTGAATTTCTAATGATACTTTCATTTATGATACCTTTCTTAGTTTTCTCTGATATGCTCCAGTACGATTCCAGATGCAGGTTTCCCGGATTCTATCCATAGGGATATACATCTGATCATATCTGCTTCGACATTTCGCTGCCTTATGGAATTAGTTCTTGCACAATACAATTTGATATTTTGTGAATCGTAAGGAACTTTAATATCATTCAGGAATTGTATAATATAAGCTTCTTTTTCAGCGTTATTCAGAGGTTTTATTTCGACAGCAAGCGAGAACCTGCTGAATAAAGCCTCATCCATAATGTCACGCCTGTTAGTGGCAGCAAGAATTATGGATTTTGTGTTGATTTTACGGTAATAATCGAGCTCTTGCATAAGAGTTACCGTAATTCGTGACAGCTCTCCACCCGTTACGTCACTTTCTGTACCTCTTTTCTGGGAAATACAGTCGATTTCATCTATCATGAAGATAGCTTTCTTGTCAGCCATAAAGCGGAATACTTTTTGGAGTCTCTTCGTAGTGGAACCGAGCACTCCATCCATCAATGCTGCAAAATTAATATAGACAAAATCAAGATCGAAACGATAGGCAAGATACCTGCCCATCATGGTTTTGCCGGTACCTGGTACTCCATAAAGCAGTGTTGTATTCAGATATGACAGACCGATTTTTTTCATTTCGCTTGATAATTTTCGAATACGTACTATATCTTTAACAAGCTGCTTTGTCTGTTCAGATACATAATATCTGGATATTGGGAAATCGTCGCAATGTTCTGCTTCGAGGCAGTCTTTTATATCAGCGGGAATTTCGAGTCTGGGCTGGGACATAATTTCTTTTCTCCCTTCTTTAAATAGTGGGCAGCCGTGGCATTCAGCTTTAATGTGTCATACAGATCATCCATAGAATTAATATCGAGGGATGAACAGAAAACATGTGCCATGAGCTGATATATCAGAGAAGCGCCGGGATTGTACAACAAATACGGCTGGTACTCCACTACTCCTGAAAATAACGGATCATAGCTGGCAATGACATATTCCATGAATTCAGGATGTTTCATCATCTTTCGGATATTTTTTTCATTCGGGCCATTTACGGCTTCAATGAAAAAGTCTTTTTCTGCCATACCTTCAAGAATCATGGTTCCGACCATGTGGTATCCGTCGTTTTTCTGTACGATACGGAATTTGTTTGCGCCTGGGTTCTCCGGATGGCTTATCTCACCATAAAACCCCAGCTCATTATTTCCTATAAGGGATATAGCTGTAGCCTGCGTTTTAGTGTCAACGCATATATCCTTCGATATTTGAGATAGCTTACTCTGATTTATGATTATTACATTCATATTTAGACCTCCATCTATTTTGTATGTATATTATACCATGCAATAAATAATTGAGAATACCAAGGAGAAATATTTTGTAAAAAAATACGGTATTTTTTATCAGAAATCCCTATTTTGCTGCTGTTGACGGTATTTTTGTATATGGTATAATATACATATATAGATATAAGGAAGGAAGCGAAACAGATATATGAAGATAGATGAAAGTAAGATTGAAGAATCCGTCAGAAATATACTACAAGGATATATGAATATCATGAATACGGACTCCGCTGAAGTATCTATTGCTGATTATTTGCTTCTGAGGAAACAGGTTATTTATGAACATCAGCTATTTGCGCATAATGAGGATTATGCTGCTCAGGAACCACATAATATCGTTCTGATGGGTAAAGCTCCGAAATATGTGAGAAAGCCAGAATACCCAAAAACATCTGAAATGATCAGTGTTCAGAACGGAAACAGCTCACATGACCTGGCTCCTGCAGCTCTTTTTACAGAGGATGCCATAAGTGAACTGGATATTTTAAATTCTATTAAAGACTAGGAAGGATGATTGTATGGAAAAGTATATCAGTGTGGATGCAGGTAAATTTGCCACGAAGGTAGGGTTATTTAATCCGGATGGCAATAAGGCAATGGAATACAAATTCAGAACTAAAATTGATCACGGGGATTTCCGTGATGACAACATGGAGAAGAATACTTATATCATAGAGATTAATGGGGAGACCTACAAGATCGGAAACGGCGCTACGACAGAGGCAAAGCTTGAAATGACGAAAATTGCAAAGGAACATCAGTTATGTGCGCTCACTGCTATTGCCCTGGCTGCAAATGATGGGGATATATTCCATGTCGCAATTGGTTGTCCACTTAAGGAATATGCGGTTGTCGAGAAGAGGGAACAATACAAGGAGAGGCTGCTTCCGGAAGGCGAAATTACGGTAACGTTAAAGAAAAACAGTGACGCAGAGCCGGAAACAATAACATTTACGATTGCTTCCAAGGTTGTATATGCGGAATCGTCTGGAGTATTATATTTGGATCCTATCAGATTTCAGGGAAAGAGCGTCGGAGTTATTGACATAGGTGGAGGAACCGCTTTAGGGAATATATCAGATAACTTTGAAATCCAGCACCAGTTTTCCGTTACTACAGAAAATGGAGGAAATGCGCTTATCACGGAGCTGTCACAGGAGCTTACTGCTAAATTTGGGCGTGTGGATTCCAGTTATGTTGCAAGGTTGTTAAAGCTGCCACCTGAACAAAGATTCCTTTCACCAAAGAATGGGAATCAGGAAGTTCAGGAAGAAAGTAAGCAGTTTATTCATGAATTCCTTATTGGATATCTGAACAGAATCCGTCGTGCCTGTGACGCAAAGAGCTGGTCCATGGATTATATTGATCTTGTTTTTACTGGAGGTACGTCTGAATTGCTTGCATCGGAGATCAGAGAAGTATTCGGGAATGAAGTATATATACCATCCCATTCCGATTATGCCAATGCAGTCGGCTTTTTAAAGAAACTGGTTGCACGTAAGCTGAACGTTGTAGTAGATGTCAAAGAAGAATTTCTGGATGTCTGCACCACAAAGGCCGCTTGATTGACAGGTACTACTTGATTTTCAAGTATAAAAAACAGGTGTTCTTTCTATTTCCGTTATAGAAAGAACACCTGTTTTTATACCCAAGGGATTTGTTTGCCACTATAATCAGATTCTGACTTGTACATTTTCATCTGAGAATTTATCTTGAAGCTCTGCAAAACCATCGGGATTGTATCGGATGCAGCCTTTTATCATTTTACATTGCTTATTGAAGTCGAGATAAATATATATATTATCATTGGTTCCCTCATTCTTTGAAATAAATTTTTCTATATATTCCTTATTATTCATATATTCCTGCATATCTCTAAATTTCAAAAAAATAGTCTTTGGCAACATATTCAGATCAGTAATTTTATCTGCTATTAGGGATGAATTATCTGTATCAGAATCATATTTACCCTCTACGTAAATTACATCATCTATATGCTCATCCGTCAGTATTCCTGCAAATTTTTCATACTGCTTTGGGAATACAGTAACAGATAAATCTCCGGTTCTATCTTCTATCGTTATGAATGCCATTTGGCTGCCCTTCTTTGTGACTATTTTTTTGACAGAAGTTAATATACCGGCGATCTTTACCACATCTGGAATATCATAGTTTTCTTCTGGCGTTTCATCAAAAGGACTATCATATGAATCCTCATCTGCATCTTCACCAGATGAAAAAACACTGCATGTAACATTGCAAGCACGGTTGATATACAGGGTATATTCATCAAGGGGTGAACCTGATAAGTAAAATCCAACGGCTTCCTTTTCAGCTCGCAATAATTCTTTTTTTGAATATTCTCTCATGTCATTAAAGGAATCTGTGATATCCAAATTTTCCTGCTCCTCACTGATTATATTGAACAGGGATATCTGACCAGGTATTATACTGCTTTGCTCTTTTCGGATTCCTTTCAGTATATCTGCTTCGATTGCGCTCACCATAGCTTTTCTTGATTTTTGACAGATAGAGTCAAAAGCACCTGCCTTGATAAGCGCCGTCATTGCGCTTTTTTCAATATCTGGATTCCTTTTTAAAAAGTCGGTCAATGTCTTATATCTGCCGTTTTTGCTCCTTTCAGCAATGATCTGCTGAAGGATGTTCCTGCCAACGCTTTTAATTGCTAATAGTCCGAAACTCAGCTCATTATCTGCTGCCACACAGAAATTAATATCTGATTGATTGATATCAGGTTTGTCTATGACAACATTAGTACTGATAGCTTCTGCATAATATTTTGATAATTTTGAAGTTTTATCCATAACTGATGTCAATAGACCGGCTTCAAATTCAAGAAAATAATGTGATTTTAAATATGCTGTCTGCATACTGACTGCTGCATAACAAGCTGCATGGGATTTATTAAAGGCATATTTAGCAAAATCTATCATCTGATCGTACAGTTCATTTGCGATATCTTCACTTATACCATTTTTTATGCAGCCTTTTATATTGAGGGAGTCATTTCCATATATAAAATTCTTCCCTTCCTCTTCCATGACCTCTATTTTTTTCTTTCCCATTGCTTTGCGCACAAGATCGGCACGCCCCATGGAAAAACCTGCAAGAACTCTTACAATTTGCATGACCTGCTCTTGGTAGACGATTACTCCATAAGTGGCAGACAATATTGGTTCCAGCTGAGGGGTAAGATAAGTGATATTGGCGGGATGCTGCTTCCCTTCAATGTATTGAGGTATGTAGTCCATGGGTCCCGGACGATAAAGCGAAACACCGGCAATAACATCTTCGAAGCAGGATGGTTTTAATTCTTTCAGGAATTTTTTCATGCCCTCACTTTCTAGCTGGAATACGCCGTCTGTTTTACCAGCAGAGATTAAAGACAGGGCATCTTTATCATTTAATATCTCTTCTGACCATAGAGGTACAACTACCCCATATCTTTTATTGATCTCCTTATGAGCAGCGTCTATGATAGTCAGGTTCCTGAGCATGAGCAGATCCTTTTTCAGATTTCCGAGATGCTCCGCTTCAGTCATATTGTACTGACATACCAGGTATCCGGATTTATCCAGAGAAACGGGATACAGCTCTTCGCAGGGAATCGGTGTAGGGATATGGCCACATGCATGTGTAGAGGCTGACTTTTTCAAACCTTCAAGCTTTAGAGCGATTTTCCACAATTCTTCAAGGTTATTTTCCCTGATATAATCAACCAATTCAGGGATTTGTTCGTAACACCTTTTCAGAGTTACATTATTCGTCATTTCTCCTTTTTGAGTATCCATGATTTTTGTCGGAATAAATTTTGTCAGAGTACTCCCTGTAGATGCCGGATATCCCGCAACTCTAGCACAATCTCTTAATACGTTTTTTACTTTCATCGTACCAAAAGTCTGTATTTTTGAAAAACAGTCTGAACCATTTGAAGCAGCTTCAAAGGCTACGACTTCATCTTTATGTGCATAGTCATAATCTACGTCTATATCGGGCATACTGATTCTCTCAGGATTCAGGAATCTTTCGAACAAGAGATTATACTTTATTGGATCTATGTCTGTAATGCCGATACAATAACACATCCTGCTGCCAGCAGCACTGCCTCGGCCGGGGCCCACAAGTATTCCATGCTCTTTGGCCCATATGACAGTTTTTCGTGTGTCAAGAAAGTATTCGGAGAATCCCATTTCTTTTACAACGGACAATTCAAATTCAACATCTTTTTTTGCCTGCTCTTTTTCAGGATCATTTTGAGGATATTTTTCTTTGTATCCTTCCCATGCAAGGTGTTCCAAATATGCAAAATAGTCTGTTCCATATTCTTCAGGAATAACTACTTTAGGCATCCGATAGTTACCATACTCAAATTCAAAATTGCATTTATCTGTAATTTCTATAGTATTATCAAATGCTTCTGGGATATTGGGAAACAGTTTACGCATTTCCTCTTCTGTTTTGATGGAATAGTCTCCTTGGTATACCATATGAGGCTCATTCAGCGTCTTGCCTGTTTGCATGCAGATCAGCCATTCATGTGCCTTTGCATCCTCACTGTTTATATAATGACAGTCATTCGTGCATACCAATTTAATGTCCAATTCTTTGGACATCCTGACAAACTCCTGAGCAATGACAGCTTCTTCCCTGATGCCATGATTTTGAATTTCGAGGTAATAATCATCTTTGAATAGGTCTTTATACCAAAGAGCTGTCTTTTTCGCAGCTTCATACCCTTCTTTTAAAAGTGTTCTCGGCAACCTTCCAGCTATGCAACCCGATAGACATACAAGACCTTCATGATATTGTTGCAGCAGATCTTGATCTATCCTTGGCTTATAATAAAAGCCTTCCGTATTGCTTCTTGATATTAATTTACAAAGATTCTTATATCCCTGATCATCTTTTGCCAACAGAATCAGATGATGATAATTTTTATCTTCGTTTTCGGATTTCTTATCAAATCTGTTCTTGGGAGCTTCGTATACTTCACAACCCAGTATAGGTTTTATTCCCTGATTTTTACACTCAGCATAAAAATCCGGCAACCCATATCCTACACCATGATCAGTAATCGCACAGGCACTCATTCCGGATGCTTTTACTTTTGTAACTACGTCTTTAATTTTTCCCATACCGTCAAGTAACGAATACTCAGTATGAACATGAAGATGCGTAAACAATATACTACCTCCCAACCGATTCCCATATATCAAGGCATATATAATATTGATATATTTTATAAATTATATGGTATATTATACCACATTCAGAAAATTAGGCAAGATAATAGAAAACGTGCGTTCTGTATTTGCAGAAGGGCATAAAAAAAGACCGGTTTCCCAGCCTTTTCATATTAATCAGGCTCATTTAATAGAGCTTCGATTATTTTGAATAACAGCCTTTCCTTTTCCTTGGGGGTAACAGGCAGGCTATAAGCAACCCAGTCATCTTTTTCGCCATTATTACAGGTTGCTATCAGTTCTAACTGTTTAGAATCCGGCGTAAACTGAAGATAAAAATTATAATATACATCGTTATCATTTTCTGCAGACACAAGGTCACTATATCCTTTTTCTCTTCTAATATTGTTTGCTGTCTCGATAAGTTCATCTGTGGATAGACACTCATAATTCCATGTCTTACCGTTTAGATCAAGATTCTGTATGATTAAATTTTCATATCTCATATCCATTAATTCCTCGCAGACCACGAAATTTGCATTCTCATCAAAATAACCACCTACATGATCATCCTGAAACGATTCGCCTGGCTTTCCTTTCATATCAATATCACCTTCATGTGTAATATGCACCGTATTCGTTTTCAACCCTCTTTATGAGTCCATCAGTATCAAAAAAACTTGCCTCATCCTCTCCAACTTCCATAACGCAAGTACAGTTATTTATTAAATCGATTTCCTTTTCCGTAGGATTTTCGCCAAAAAGAATTTTTAACGCAACCTTATCATCAATTACAGGTTTGATTTCAGTTTTTATCACATAACTACAAGCTTTATCTGCTACATATTTTTCACTTTCTGTATCTTCATCTCCATAAAAGCATAACTCATACCAGTGTATTTTCTTGTCCATTTTATTTCTCCTTCTTTATTCATAATTCTTCTCTTCTTTTCCCACGAAATATCCTAAACAATATTTCTGTTCTTTCCTCATGGCATCACAGATTCTCATAATCTGTGAATATCCATCAGACTGACTTACTGTGTATCTTGTAGCAATTTTTTCAATTTCTTTAATATACTCTTCCATGGTATTTCCTTCCATTTTTACATCTTTTCTCCATTAACCTTTCATTATTCCAATAGTGTTTTCTCACTGACGATTGAATCCTCCCATAATTTATCTACAAAAGTTTCCTCTATCCTTGCCAGAATCTCATCGGCTTCTACATTGTATCCAGGAACTTCGAGGAAAGTATATGTCGGCATAATCGCATTTGAGCCAAAAACTCCCATGACAAAAGATATAGGGTTTCCAAATTTATTGCAAAGGAAATACTCTAAAAATTGTTTATGATTATTATTCGCATGAACATATACATATCCATGATTGTCATATCCTCTGCCCTCATTCAAATCTGGATTATAAAATACCTTATAGACTCTAATCGATTCTAGCATTATCTTTTCATCGTGTTCTTGTGCTTCTTTTTCATTATCAAATTCTTTTCCGTCTGATGCTGTGTATATAATTTTTTTCGTTATCATTTTAACCTCCAAATTCAGTTTGGCTAATATTCATATTGTTCCGCTTTCACTTCAAAAGCCACTGTATCATCATCAATTCCAATAGCTTCCATAAAATTCGCAATGCTTGTCCCTCCTACATATGGGAGAAAGACATTTCTTATAATTTCACTGGCATTCAGTTTTACGCAAGGGATCTCATCATCCACCGTGGTATATACATCCAGATAATCCATCAGATTGTTTACCTGCTGTACAACGTCTTCGACAACATTCAGCACTCCCTTATAAATATCAGCATAGCCATTTACATCTATTTTTTTTTGCCCAATATCAAGATATGCTCCGCAATCCGGGCAATTACCTTGCATTACTTGTAATGCTTCAAAACGACTTTTCGTTTTAGCAATCTCTTTAATTTCACAGTATGGGCAGCATGATTTACTCATATATCTACCTCCTTTGATCTCTTGATTCGTCCCATTAAAGGCCATCAAGTGTTATACAAATCTCTATTCTTTTCTTCTTGGGAACGGTGCATCCTTCTCCAGTATCGTATTTTTCGTATTGTGGATTATCTGCAATTCCCAATTCACAATAGTATTCTGGGTATTCATATCCTTCACTTACATAATGACCGCAATTTTCACATTTCATGATATTATTACCTTCCTAAATTCTCAATTTACTACCTCGTCAACAAATCTTTGACTTCATCATATGGTGGATTCCATCTTCTTTTTAATTCAATATCTGTGATGCTATCCGGGAGTCTGTATTCATCTCCCCAACTTTCATGCGCTTGTTTACTCGGATATCCCCAAGTGCCATAGTCACCCCCCTGCAAATGTATAACATAATCTGCCTTGAGGCTGTGGTTTTACAATTCTCCTGGTACAGCTCTTTCTGCCATTCAGAATCGCTCGAACCATTTCTGTATTGAATAACATTGATTTAGTCATTTGATTTACCACCTTTCACAATCTCAATTGCTTGATAAGCAACACAGTGTTCACAACCATGTTCATTCAGGAAACCATCATAAGCATGCTTACAATATTTTGATGTTCCGCATGGATTTTTTGCTAACTCTTCGAGTTGACTTACAGTTTCATCCATTTTTGAAGCAAGACGGTTATACTTTTCAATAAGATTAATGACCGTATTACATCCATCTTCCGTTAGATTAAAGCTATAATTATCCTTCCGTTCTCTATCATTTAGATAATTTGTTATTTCATCATGAAGTTTTACTTCATTGAGTGTAAAATTTGTAATATCCATAATACATATTCCTTTCTTTTCTTAAATTAAGTTGCACCTGATGTATTTGTATATATCAGGTAAACATGTTATCTTAGCTTCTAAAAAGGTATCATACACAGCCTTTTCAAGACGTTCCGTACATACCGTCTGCAGATCAGCATCTTGTCCCAACAGATAATTTAGAATATCATCCATTGAATACTGACTCAGGTACTGAAAGTAATGAGGATTTCTAAGATTGGAAATCAAATTGCACCATGTCTTCCCCTTGGAATCCCTTGTCATCCATTTTCCATCTCTTCTGTAGTGACCTATGATCTCTCCAACCGAAAATGGTTCTGCAGAGACATTTGCCCTGACAATAAGCAGAACAGAACTTTTCTTAATTACCATAATTTCTCCTTTCATGAACAAAAAAAACCGACTGGTAAATACCAATCGGTTTAATAAAAAAAATAGTATATGAAATTTATTATATAAATATTGTACTCTAAAATGAATGGTAATGCAAGTATATAATTGCTTGTTAACGGTTCATTACTTACTACCCCATTACTTACTAATTTCTGCCTCTGTTAGTTCTTCTGCAATTCCAGATAAATCAGGCATATACTCAATAGCTGTAGCTGATGAACGATCAGCAGTAATACCATATTCCTGTTCATTCTTAATACTTACTGTATATGTTGTTCCATTGATCGTGTCTGTAATCCTGTAGAATTGTACCCCATTATATCTGCCAATAAACTCATAATCCAATGCTATGTTATTGATATTGGTTATTGGATTCCCATAGCTATCCTGCGCCATTACGATGGTGCCTCCAAATATTACGTACACGTTGCCTCCCTTTGGGCACATGACACTCAGGTTATCGTGTATAAACTGAGTATAATCAATTACCTTTTTGGCATCTTCCAGATTCTCTTTGTATTCATCCAGATATGTCCTGATCAGACTGGTAATATTATCGTTGCTCATCTGATTAAATACATATCTGTATATTTCTTCTATTTCGGCTGTAAATTCGCCTTCCATAAAGGCATCCTTTACAGCATCAATGATATGATCCGGCTCCACGTCACCTTCTTCCATGGCTGTCAGATAAAATGAAGCTGCGGAGTATACATATTGCTCGAAATTGTCTATATCTTTTGAAAGGAGACTTTCATCAAGTAACAATACATCCTTTATCTGAGATACCAGAGAAGTGTCAAATACAATATCATCTGCATATTCATCATTTTTTATCTCCTGAAGATATTCTAATACAGGCATTTCTTTGTTCTCGTTCATTTCCGTCCCCTCTCCGGAAGCTTCTGTTTCCTCTACGTTTGCTACAGTATCACTGACTACTTCAGGACTGTTTTTGCCACAGGCAGCCATCATAATCGATAGTGATAACACGCTTAACACATATATTGTTTTGTACTTCATGCACAACTCTCCTTTTTGGAATTTATATGTATATTATACCATATAAAATAAAACAAGCAAGCATGATCGGCTTTCTGATAATTTTCTCTGCATATTTATAGGATGAAAAAACCTTCCCAAATCGTGCAAAGGGAAGGTTTATATATATCATGTTGAAGTAAATTTCTTATATCTCGTGTTCCTGCTTCTTCTGATGCAATATACGGTTCTTTTCGTCATCGTTTCGGAGGCAGCTGTTGAACAACGTATCAAATATTTTGTCTATTTGGCTTTTAGAAAGAATTTTACTTTTACTATTAAATTGGCATATGATCCTTTCAAGATCTGTGTCATATCCGACAAATATATCCGGATGATCTTCATGGTAAAATTTATACATATTACTCCAGCCAAGCTCAAATAATGGTTTTCGCTCATGATCTAAAAATGCCACCATATTGTATATCGGCAGGCTATCGACAATATCATTCAGCCCTTTTTCTCTCAATAAATCCTTTAAGCCGAGAATATGTCCACTATTCTGTATTATCGGACTCAAATGAGATTCATTTTTTGCTGTGGTCCACTCTTTATCCTCCATATCTTTACATGTTATCGGAACACTCCAGTTTTTAACTTCAATACAGAATATACCATGTTCGCATATCACAAGACAGTCAATCTCCTGTTCGGCTCTGTTTTTAGCATTTGGCACATAAATATTCCACAACATACGCTTGTATCCTTCATAGGAAGAAAATGTATATTTAGGTACCCAGAATTCTATCTCATCATTCGATGCATTATATAGGCAGTCCGAATAAATATTCCTTATAATATTACCGGTACATCTGTAATAGTCTGAATATGCGTAAGGACGCAGATATGTACCTTTATCGTCTGAATAGGATTCTCCACACAATCTGAAAAATGACGGTTTAAAGTAATTTATATCTTTTTCGAAATAATATTGTTGTGCGTCTATCAGGACGTGATGCTGTATGAGTTTGTTTCGGGCCAGATGATTATAATATTTATCGTATGGAACAAAATACCATCCGTCCATAGGCCGGCTGTTAGCGGCTATATCATAAATTTCTTGAATGTATGAGCTGGAACACATAACGTATTCGTAATCTTCTTCAGCTCTCTCATCATAAACAAGAATGTTTTTAACTCCATTTTGCATAAGGGTTATGGAACGCTGTTTCCCATGCTTTTCTATAATACTGTCAATATACTCGTAATTTAATTCAGGATCCTGCTTATCACAGTTATAATACGAAGCTGTGAATATTGCAGGAATTTTAATGAAACTTGGGCCATTTTCTATATTTTGGAGGATAGTGACAGAACTGCATCCTATATAGTCATCTGTATCTATTTCAGACATGTCATTAATCAGGAATCCATTCAGTTTGGGTATGGAGTGTCTAAAAATATCCTTTAAGTAACCTGAAAAGTTATCTTTCTCCTGTCTGTTTTTAACTTGGGCAGATATATCAGAAGAGACTATATTATTTTCTGGCTTTGGTATTTCCTTTTGCTCAATAGTCGGAGTCGGATTTATTGGTTCAGAATTATGAAACGAATTTTTGATTGCAGCAATCACTTTGTATATCAGATTTGGATTGACCAGATATATTATAAATAAAATAATTGCAGCTGGGATAATAACATAGAGAAGAAATACAAATACCAACAGAAACATGATTGCAGAGCCTCCTTTTTTGCTTTTATTATAGCATATATGTCTGCTTTTTGCGAAAGACTCAGTTAGGGAAAGGAAATGCCTTTTGAGATATACTATATTGACTATTCTTTTTTATGCGTATCAAAAATTATCGGGTGAATATATTAAATGATGAAACTATATTGACTCATTAAAGTGATTAAAAGGTCCTTTACATTTCAATATGTCTCAATTATCCAACAAAAAAAGCACTCATAAGAGTGCTTTTTAATATTTTTCTTTATACTCTGCTTATGCTAATTTTTCGAGAGCTGATTCCAGTGTTCCGAATCTGTTTTTTATGTTTGCATTCTCATTGAAATCATTCATTATATGCATAAATGCAGTTTCAGCATCTGTATATCTGCGTCTCATTGTTTCAGGAGACCCAACTTTTCTGCCTGACACAGAAATGGTATAAGGGAAGTAAATGTTTTCTTCCTTGCGAATGATCAAATCCCATTCATTTCCACAAATCGTATGCCGAAATGACAGGCACTGCCCTGCTTCCCAAGTTTTTGATGCCTGGATTGTATTTAGAACAAATTCTTTATTCATATAACTGCCTCTTTCTGTAATCACCAATATCAATCAATTAGGAATTTCTGATAGAACACTTCTAATTCTTCCTCTGGCATTTGCTCATATGCTTCATCCAATGCAGTATTTATGGCATCTTTGTCCCAGCCGGAGTTAATCTCATATCCAAGAAATTCCTCAATATAATCTGTTCCCCAATCGAGTAATTCCCTTTTAAGATTTTCAAATCTTTTATCCATATAATCATCCTTTCTGTCTGTTAATTTTATGAAACAGATGTAAGTAAATAGGTATAATCATCTTCTACAAATGATTTAAGATCTCCCGGTGTCATAAGAGTCGCTATTTTTGAAAGATTCTTAATGTTCCGTTCTGTATATGCTATAGTTTTTCTATTCATATATTCAGAAGGAATATGCCAATTTGGATATGTTTCATTCTCGCAGCTCCACTTCATATAACCTTCGCCATCCATAGGTTCCCCTTCATTGTAGAATTTCATGAAACAATACTTAATTCCATCATCTGTTACGTCTATAAAAAGCTGTCCATTATTATTATCTTGATTGAATAAATACTGTAAATCTCCGTCCGCATCATCTTTCACTTCTCTGATGATACAAGAACTAAGCGTAATATCTTTCATATCAAAATTTGTATCGCAAATACGTATTAGTTTTTCCAATTTTTCTTCATCATTGAAGTAATATTTGTACTTCATAAAGACATCTTCGATCTCTTCTACAATATATCTTGCACGGCTTATCATCCTTTCTCCGTAGTTCCATCCATAATATCTTGCAATCAGCCCCTTATAGTTATGTGTTATCGGATTTGGAGTTGCAGCCCTGCTTATGTAGTTTACATTGTATCTTATATAAATTTGACTTCTCTGACCCATAATTTCACCATTTTCCCTTTCTTTTCGAAAATAACTCAACTTCATTATTCTAATCGAATATGTAGGCATATCCTTCAGAGACTCCATTTACAGTCATTCCCCAACCGAATTGATATTTGGAGCTATCTCCATTAAGATTCCAATTCAGGGTTTCCTTTACGTCGTCCATATTTAGAAAATGAGTAATTCCACGTTCTTTTATTCTATCTTCGCCCCAATCACTATTTGTACGATTATCATGAACGGATACTGCAGTGATTTGCTTGTGTTCTTTATCACTTATTATTTTTACAATAAGCTTCGCATTCTTTAGAGATTTTAATCGCATAGTTATTTTCTCTCCTTACTTCTTAACTGATCATCAATCTCACCTAACCTGATAAGCAACTGTTCTCTTTCTGATAAAAGCTACTTATTTTTCACTAAGTATTCTTTTAATAGATCTTCGGCAAATGAAATAGCTTCGTCCTGCATTCTCTGATAATCACTGGAGGAATCAGGATAAAACCCTACTTCATTGAAAATGTTATCAATAGCCTTGTGAAAGTCTTTTTGCAAAAATAGATCCATCGTAGCCTGTTTCGTATTTGGAGATGGAAATTGTTTATCTGCATCCAGATACTCTTTGATCCTATGAGCTACATTGATCTGCATAATCGCATAACTCTTAAAATAGCTATTTGTTCTTTGATTTTTATAGAGCTTCATTAAATCATTCATAAAATCACCTCATATATTTCATAATATGCATTTCAGTACAATCATCTGTACCTATTTCTTCACAGCCGATACCCATATATTTGATCTTCAGTTTCTTGCTGCATTGAAGGACGATATCGGCTGAAGGATAGTTATTTCGCAAATTTTTAAATATTAGCCTTAAATATCCATGAGCACGAAAAACAGTCATAATCTCCAACCATTCAATATAAATTCCCTCATTGGGCAGATCAGAGAGAAAAATAAGCCCTATTTGCTGTTGCGCTTCATTCAGAATGCCATAAACACGATCGCATCTGACTTGAAAACACTCGTAGGCAGCTTTATTTTTCTGCACAAATTCTATAGTTGCCTTTGAGGAAACACATCTGCATTCCTGGAATATCTCAATGCACCTGCCTTTTCAATATTTGAAAAAGAGTGAGGGCAACCACTCTCACTCTTTCAAAAATGTTATACATTCTACTATTCATCGACTTTTCCAAATACTTTCTCGTAGTCATCGCCATCAAGATTTTCTTCGGCAAAGTCTTTTGCTTCTTCTTCAGAAATAGGCTTTATTGCATGATGAATGCAATCACTGTGCCATTCTTTTAATATGAAAAACTCACCTGTTTTCTTGCGATACAAGGTTTCCCACAAATAAGGATTACCATTATCATATTCTGTAGATTCTGCAATTTCTTTAGCTGTATCAGTATCATACATTTTTCTATTGATTACTTTTCTCATGATTTTTCTCTCCTTAATTTATTTTATAAACATTCAATAAGGTCTTTATCCCGGCGGTATATATATACTGAGTCGGAAAGGACTTCCTCCGCCTCAACCTGCGACTGGTTAATCTCCTTTACCATCATTTTTAACAGCTCACTTTCCTGTGTTCCGTCAGCCGGCAGAAGAATCACTTCATGGATAGAAGAAGGCAGAATGTACAGATCCTTGCCTGTCACCATGGCAAAGTCCTTTAGGACATCCTTATAGAGGATACAGGCTGCACCATTTACTCTGGATTTATTGCTCAGCACATACATGGGTACCTCCTGCTGTATATCCTCTATCTCGCAATCTCCCGCTTCTCCCCGCGCCTTCATTTCTTCCAGAACAGACTTCATGTCAGCCAGCTCATACCCCTGTAACATCTGCGTATTCTCCAGTGCACGCTCATATAGCTCACGCGCATTGACCTTCCAGAGCTGCATATGGGCATTGCGTATCAGAATAGTGGCATTTGAAAACTCCTCCGCTGACACAAGGCACTGAAATACGATAGACAGATCATGAAACGGGATATGTGGAATATCCTGCAGCAATTCCCTGTTCCTCTCTGTATTGATCAGCTTAAAGATAATTCTGTTCTTCACTGTCTCATAATTCAGGAAAAATTTCATATCAATACTGCGATTGATTTTATTTCTCTCATATGTATCAATAACTTCATCAATAACAGTTCCAAAAGTAGTATCCCCCTTTTCATAGGCATCATAATACGGATTCAGATAAATTGTCGGAGCAACACTAAAATTTCCATTCGCCTTTATCAAAATACCGGTTAAAATCACTCCATTATTTTTTGTGACATTATGGGTACTTACACTATAATGTGCTCCCATTCTATCTGATACTGTGTTTGTTACGGTAGTAATAAAATTTTCGAAATTCATTTTTACTTCTCCTTTTCCTTCTTGTTTTGTTTGTAATTGTTTATTTACTTCTTTTTGTGTTCTTCTTTTTTCTTTACAGAACTGCTGTCTGCAATATGACACTTCCCGGTAACTACCTGGCCATTTTTTACGCAAACCGCATGTTCAATGATGAATGTCCTCATTTTTTCTCCTTCCTGCCGTTTTCAGGCAACAAAAAAACCGACTAGGAATTCCTAATCGGTTTAATAAATAAAGTATATTATGTAATTTTTAATATAGGCATATTATACCATTATGATTATATTATTTCAAGAAAAATCTGAAACAAATAAATTTTGACCGTATGGAACTGATTGGAAGCGAAAATGTGTATCACTGCATATGTAAGAAGTTCCATAAGTTTTCACATCATAGCCAGAAAATCATCCTCAGAAATAATGGCAATCCCCAGTTCTTTTGCTTTTTTATTTTTACCTGAGGCCGACTCCCTATCATTGTTAATTAGATAACTGGTTTTCCCTGATACAGAACCACTTGTTTTTCCACCATTCTGCTCTATGAATGCTTTCATCTCATCTCTGTTCTTGAAATGATGCACATCTCCGGTAATAACAAATGTCAGCCCTTCAAGCTTGGTTCCTGATGGTTTTTTTTCTGGAATAACAATATGAATTTCTTTAAGCAGCCTCTGAATTTCTCTGTTGCAGTTGCATGAGATCTCTTTATCCTGCACAAAAGGAATCCATCTGAGGTATTGATTACCCCAATCTAACAGATTCTGATTCAGCACATCCCCAATACCATCTACCGTTGTAAAATCACAACGGCTATAAATCTTATCAAATAATTCAAGTACATTTCCATTAAATGCCAAATCAAGCATTTTCGCCTGTCCTTCTCCAATACCTGGAATGCCTAAAGAATGTAAGAAAGGTACAAAAGATACATCCCTGCTTTTTTCGATTGCAGCAATCATATTAGCATAGGATTTTTCTCCAAATCCTTCCATGGATATGATCTCTTCCCTATGCGCATCCAGATGATAAAGATCAGAAAACTCCCTTATCCAGCCAAGGCCAACAAATTTTTCAATTGTGGCTTTGGATATTCCTACGATATTGAGGCAGCCCCTGTCTACGAAATGAGTGTACTTGCCTACATGTTTTGCCGAACAGTTAGGATTCGGGCAGATTGATACTTCTACTCCTTCATCTGAAATAACCGGTTCTGTATCAGCTCCGCAACAAGGGCATTGAACCGGATGAGATTCATCATATTTCAGGTCATCCCCTTTTGTCAGATTATCAACAATCTGCGGAATGATTTTATTGGCCTTTATGATACTGACTGTATTACCGGGCCGCAGCTTTAAATCCTTTAATACAGAAACATTGTGGACACTTGCACGACTTACAGTTGTTCCCTCAATCTCAACAGGATCAAAAACAGCAACCGGATTAAGAAGACCGGTGCGACTTGCAGACCATTCTATTTTTCGCAGTGTTGATGTAACAGCTTCATCTTCCCATTTTAAGGCAAAACCTACAAGTCTGTTCGGGAATTTATTTGTGCCTGGTCTCCTTTCTGCATACAGAACATCATTTGCTGCAACTACCAGCCCATCTACCGGGAATTCATATTCAGGAACCTTTGACGTAAACTCTTCCATAGTCCTGATCAGATAGTCTGACGAGCAAAGCAGATATTCAGTTACCGCAAAACCTAACTTTTCCAGATGCTGCATTTCATAAAAAAATTTTCCTAAAAATTCCCGGTCTTCCATATAGACCAGTTTAAACGCATGAAACCAGATTTCTCTGTTTTCCATTTTCTTGCCTGCCTGCATACTCACAGTAGCATTTGCCAGATTTCTTGGATTTTTATATTCATCGTTCGTATTTAAACGCTCAAATTCCCTGTAGCTCATGAGACCTTCCCCACGTACTACAACATGTCCTTTCTGGTCAATATTAAGAGGCAGCCCATGGATAAAAGGAGCATTATGCGTTATATCCTGTCCTACATAACCGTTGCCTCTGGTTACAAGCTGTGTAAGCTTTCCATCATCATAAGTTGCCACCAGAGTAGAGCCATCTTCCTTCCACATAACAACAGCAAGATTGTCCCCATCGGAAAACACTTTAGGGAAAAGACTTATATCTTTGGTCTTGTCAAGTGACAGCGCAGGAAATTCATGCGTTACCTTTGTCAGTGCTTTATTTTCTCTGACATCGGCTCCTACTTTTGCTGACGGGGAATGTGGCAGGACGTTTCCTGTTTCCTTTTCCAGTGTCTCCAGTTCTTCAGATAATTGATCATATTCATAATTGGACATGATTTCCTGTCCGTTATAATACGCTTCTGCAGCAGTACTTAATTGTGCTATGAGAGATTCCATTTTTTCAATTTTATTCATATTTTTCCCTTTCTGCCTAATTAAGGCAATAAAAAACCGATCAGGATAGTCCTAATCGGTTAATTATTACAAATTATTCATTTAATTTATAAAGATATTTTAGCATGGTTCCGGCTGTTTGTGAAGCCTCATATGCATACAGACTATGAGACCATTTCCAAAGAAGGGATCTCCTGATTCGGATTGTAAATGAAATAGTCAGCATTTAACATAGTGCTTTCATAGCTGCTTTCTCCACCTTCAAATGAGTCTATAGTCTCCTTCTCTTCAGGAGTCATCTGCTGATAATGCTTCCTTCCATATTCCTGCGGCAGCCAGTTATTCTGACGGGCCGCAAAAATATTGAATTTTTTCAGAAGTTCCTCATCCTTGAATTCAATATGGCACGTTCCTTTTTTATAGAAACTGACATAAAAATACTTCAGACTAATGTTCTTTGTCTGTCCATTGTTCTCTGCGGACTGTAACCAGCTGCCTAACGGATGCTGCGGTGTACGTCCTCCATCCAGATAGTTCAATGCCTTCTCGATATCACTGAGTTTTTCAATGGTATCATAATAGGTAGGCTTAAAGCTTTTATCCTTCCATCCATAAGAACGGAACGCATCAAGAGGGATAATAACCTTTTTATTAATTATCCACGCTTTATTAGTCGCCCAGCCTGTAAAATAATGGATATTATTCTTACATTCAGGATACCATGCATGTTCCTGGGTTAACTCACTGAACAGTTCCATAATACAATCCTCAATACCTTTGACCACATGCTTCATAACATCGGCCTGAATGGTTCTGATATTGAATTCTGAAAAGTCATATTCTGTTAACTCATGAATTCTGGAACTGTAGCTTCTTCTAAGGTTGCTTGTCATGTCCTTAGTAAATACCGGATTTTCAAATAAAGCAGTCCAGTATTTATTGCGTACCTTGCGAACATAATTATTGATTGTTCCATCACCATGATTGCCTATTTTTAATTCCAATATTGGCTGCGCATAGGTAGTATCAGTGAGACTGTTCAATAAATGAGGCTTTAATTTTTCATATTCTCTGATTAATGCCACACCTGCTTCTACTTCGATATTGTATTGTCTGACTGTAGACTTAACAATGTCACTATCTGCAAGTTCATACGATGCAGAGTCCCCTGTGCATTCAAGGTATTCTTTTTTTCTCATTTCCGAAAAGAAATAGGATTCTTCTTTCTCTTCAGGAATATAGGCCTTAACAACCGCTATTTCAACGGTTGCCGACCTTTCTGCTGCCAGAAACTCATCCTGTAAGAAGTCAATTTGTGCCCCTATTTTTTCCAGGTCTATCAGAAGCTGCTTCCGTTCCTTGGTATATGGATTTCGGATAGTCTCTGCATTCAAGATACAAATGACTGAACCCCCATGCTTCTGCATTTTCAGAGCCTTTGCCAGATGAGCTGCGCCTTCGGAAAAAGGCGGGTTCATAACAATCAGATCATAGGATTTCTGACTTCTGAACGTCATAAAATCATCATGAATCACTCTGTATTCCTTTCCTATTAATGTCTTTCGGAGCACTTCTTCTTTTTCTATGCAGTCAATATCAAGTTCCCTTCTGTAAGGAACAACTTTCTGAAGATAATCGACGATATCTCCCTTTCCTGCGCTGGGTTCCAATACAGTCTGGATCTTGTTCCAGTCCATTCCTGAAAAGACTTTGGATAACAGGGATTCTGGGGTTGGGTAAAATTCATCTAACATATTTTTTCTCCTTTCAAAATAAAAGCAGCATACACTATGTACCCTGCTACTTTTCCTTACTATAGTTTTTATGCTTCACAATATCCTTTCAGATACATGAGCATGTTTTGAGCTGCATCTGAATCTGAATCCTCTGTATAAAAAGATTCTGCAATGTCTCGAAAGCAATCTATGATTACAATCGCTTCAAGATTTCCTGCAAGGACGCAGTTAAAATGGCACTTATCCAGACATTCTTTTACAAGCTCAATTTCAATGCCGCTTAATCCGTAAGCGACATCTGCAGCACAGTCGAATGAATTGCTTTTGTTATCGTCACCATCCGAATGGATGATGATATACTTGTTTCCTTTGGATATGCTGTGTTTTAAAAGCGTACAGACTTCCAGAAATTTTAATAGATCCATATTTCTTCCTCCTTCCTGCCATTTGGCAACAAAAAAACCGGTCAAGGATACATTCCCTGATCGGTAATTGATAAAGTTCATTATGAAATTTTTTATGAGTATATTATACCAAATAATATTCAATTTTTCAATATTTAAAATAATAATGAATTACAGGTAATTGCACAATGCATCTGCATGACATGCAGACAATTTGTAAAAAATTATAATGGAGATACAAAGTAAAAGAAACTTGTAAATAAAACACTATATTTCATGGAACCTCTTATATGATTTCTCGACTTGAAATTTTTCCTTTGCAAGCCAGACAAAGATATGCTATATTGCGAAGAGAAATACGGCAGCTCTGATTTATAAAGAAAATGCCAAATATCATAGTATCTCGCATACTGATATCTGGCATTTATTTTACATAGATGAAAGAGTTTTTGTAAGTATGGTATATGATTCCAAGTTAGGAATATGCAAATATAAATGATGATCTAGTTCATTATACTCTTCTATCACATATCCCATATCATTCATATATTTCCAATATGGTTCGTATTTGTTATCTTTTATTATTCTGCCATTTTTTATAAGTTCCTCCATATTCTTCATTATGTCAGTATCATTTAGTATGATCCTGCGCAATGTGTACGTGGAATTGGACATTTCCCAGTAAGCAAGCAAGGCATTTTTTTTCAGATAATTACATATAGACCATGGATTATACACCTCTAGGGCATTTCCAAATTTATAACCGGAGTACCATTGTCTCAGGTCGTCTATATTGCATGTGCTTTCTACCGCTTTTAAAGAGGATTCCACTTCTTTATCCGTGAATCCAAAGTAAGCACTGTACTCACCTGAAGCAACTGATACTTCTTTAATCTCAGACTGATCAGTAAAAAGACTGTGATTGTAGATTCCTGTAGTTCCCATGATGAGACATTTTTCCATATAGGGATTCTGAAAACAGGAAAGCTGAAGCATTCTTTGTAAGAATGGCAGCATCGTTTTATCATAGACATGTTCCGCTGCATTGGCAGGCGAGTCAAATGAATCAAGTAAGATGATAACCTGCTTGTTATAATACCTATTAAGGAATTTGCAAAGATGATTTATCGCAGTGTAATACATATTATCATCCATATAAGTATTCACAGATATGAAGAATTCTTTTTCTTCCGTAGAAAGAGTATCGCCGTTAAGAAGATATCTGTTTTCTTCATACAGATTCCAGATCATGTACTTTAGCTGTTCACCAGCACCAGCCATGTTATCTGCTGTAATCCCGGCAAAGCTGATATATATAACAGGATACGTACCCTGATAGCATCTATAGCGCTCGTCCTGCCATATACATTTATCTTGGAATAGATCTTCTCTGTTTTTATACTTTTCTGAGAAAAAGCAGTAGACCATATTCATATTTAGAGTTTTACCAAATTGAGGTGGTCTTGTGATAACGGTAACTTTATCCGGAGACTCCCACCATTCTTTAATAAATTGAGTTTTGTCAATATAAAAGCTATTATATTCTATAATACTGTCATACCTCTGATTCCCGATACTAATTTTATTCTCCATTTTTTTACCAAATGTCGCCGTAAAGCCCTTGCTTCAGCAATGGGGATATAAGTCGATTTCCTTTCATTTAAGCACCTAATCTTCCGATATTAAAAAAGCCATGCTGTTATATCAATAACCAGAACTATAAGGTTAAGGATAACTGTATTAAGTTCCCGGTAATGATTGATGGCAAATCCAAACGTATTTCTGTTCTTGTAAAACTAACAAAACTATTCTTGCAAATGTGGATTCCATATTCATAGAGACCTTTTGGGCGCTATAAATATTTGCAACTCAACTGAGTTTGTTGGTAACAGACAAACTGCGTAGAGAACTATATGTTCTGCTCTACGAGGGCTGATGGCACAGCCCTAACTTGGGATACGACCTATCAGAAATGAACTGGTCAGCCGATACCGTTCGGCGGTCGCCAAGAATCCCCTTCCTTTAGGCATGGGGAGTGTCAATCCTTGTGTGAAACTAATCATATATTGATGATACTACAAACTATTATAAAAATACAATAAAAAACAGGCTGTCCTCGCAAACCATGCATAGGACAGCCTGTTATATCACTTTTATGAGATTTTTTTCAACTCATATTCATAGGAATAAAGATTCGTAATTTTTACGGAATCACATTTATAATACTTACTGTACTTATCAATCACATTCGGTATATTACTTTTAGCCGTCATGACATTACAGATTTCAACCCCTTCCACAAAGAAAGTCAATCTGTATCCTGTTCGTTTAAGGATCTGTTCGTTATTATTGATCCATTTCCTTGCTATCAGCTGGAATTTTGCACCAAGCTGCGCCATCTGTAAGAAATGTACATCATCTTCATATAAGGTTTTAAGACATCCGATGTAAAACCTGCCTTCCTCTGAGCCGATATTACCTGATACATACAGATTAACAAAGATTCCTTCATTAGCTCCAAATTCCGTCTCAGCAGTTACACTGAATTCAGTATCTAAAATTTCCCTTGAATGTAACTCATCACCGGCAATATAGTCAAGAAAAATCATATCTTCTTGTTTTTTAAGTGTAGCGGAGACTTCATTGAATAAATCGTTTGTGTTTAAAATATTCATAATTCTAATTCACCTCGTTAATTTTTAATTATTTTATCTACATACTGGAGATCGAGAAGATCTCCATAGTCATCGTAATATTCAGGCAGATTAATTGCATCTGTACTGCCCCCATTGTGCATTTCCCTGATATCTTCAATAAGATGATCAACGATATTCTCCGGGAGAGTCACTTCCTGAATAATTTCATTTTCCGTATCTTTATTTGAGACAAAAGATACTGTTATCTCTTGTCCATAATGCTCATATAGATACTCATCGATTACATCTGCCTCGTCAGTACCTGAATAACAATTTAAAATGCCGTCCCTGAACGAACTTGGGAAGTTAGCGTCCTTTTTCAGGATTTGTGCTGTATTCTCGCAGATCGAATTACAGTTATCCAAAGCATTCATTGCTGTTGCCTTATAATCATTAGCCCGGATAATGTCTGCAAGCTGCTCGTACTCATATCTGGTAAAGACCATCTCTATTCCTTTAATTGGCAGTGTAATATGCTGATACCTGTAAAATAAAGATTCACATATTGCATATTCATAATCATATCGAATGTTTAGAATATCCAAATCTTGCATCTCGGAGGCATCCATTTCTTCTATATGACTGTCCGTTGTAATATACGCAGCTGTTAATTCGAGCCTTGACCATGTTTTTTTCAAGTTCCTAATCGATTCTGCATCTATAGTCTTTCCGTCAACAGTACCTACTTCATAGTCCTGATATAAGTTTCCGTCGAAAGCTGTTTCGTAATTCATTGCATTCAGCTGAATTTCGACCGGACTTACCGTATCAAGAATCAGTTTTTTAAATCTGATTTTTTCAGCCTTTATTTTATCGTTTTCTTTCATTTTAATAGTTATCATTATTTTTAGATCCTCCTTACTTTGAACCGCAACCTATATCGACAGGACTGCGGTGTTTACTATCTGATACTGTTTTTCTTCATTTTCAATACAAAGGACGGAAGCTTATCACTGTCCTCTGTATTAGGTTCTGCCGGCAGCATATATTGCTGCTTTAGTTTTTTATCCATCGATGCTAACTCAGACGGCGAAAATACCATACACTGTGCATATTCGATAGGATGTTCCTGTTTGAAACGCTCTGTGTCGAATTTCGCTCTTTTTGTTGGAGTTTTTAAGGTTACAGCAATGCTCTCCTCGTCACTCCACTTAAAACGCCCATACATAGCGTTTCCAAAAGCTGGATACAGTTTCGCATATATCTCAGCCTTTTTAAGCTCTGCTCTTTTTACTGCTTCCTGAGCCTTTTTAATCTCATCATCAATGGACATTGCCTCTGTAATGATGAACCGGAATGATTCTGGAAGTTCTACCATAGGGCTCTGCTCTGTTGCCGGGCCGAACTTCTCATAGTAGTAATTCAGCAGAAGCTCAGGCTGGTCAAATCCCGGATCTGGCTCGATTCCCTGAGCAACATAGTCATCAAACTCAGATACCGCTGCAAACAGTTTTTCTTCCTGTTCGTAATTGCGATATATTCTCACAATTGCCGTATCTTCAAATGTCTGCCCCCATGAACAGCAGATATCACAGAACTGCACATTAAGGATCGCCATATAATAGACGATCTGATAATAATATGCTTCTGGAATATGCCCATTCTTCCAGTCTTCAATAACTGAAATATTCCTGGGACTTGTTGTTTTGATTTCCAGAATTCCTGTAACAGGTTTTCCTTCAATCACATCAACGATAATACCGTCACAGTTTGCTAATGCCCACGGATATAGGAATTTTCCATTCTTGTCTTTTCTACCATCACGATACATCTGCATCGAAGAGGCATTATCCATTTCGTCGCCGTTGGCCTTTCTCACAATTTCACCATTTGGCTTATAAATCCGTCCTTCGACATAAACGGTAACAGAATACTTACCATTTTTCCTCAATATACTATGATATTTCTTCGCCGTCGGTGTCTCATAGATATGTCCCAATTCAAGGGCATCCGTATTCCCAAAACGACGGAAGAGTTTCTGATTTGTTTTGTCTGCGAACAGATCAAGGCGGGACTTAAAATGAGAGACTCCCATTATGACACCCATATCTGAACCACCATAAGCCCGTTCCAGATAATAATCATTATCCGGTGACGGATTTCTCCATCCTGACCCATGCTGTCTCCAGTGCTGCGCCCATTCTTCATCTGATATCGTTCTGATATCTCCAAGTGGAATTGGGTGGTAGTTATCTTTTAACGGAGCCAGTTCACCGACTACGTTATTATAGAAACTTTTTTCGTTCATTTTTTCTCCTTTCTGCCATAAAAAGGCAACAAAAAAAACCGATCAGGATAATCCTAATCGGTTTAATAAATAAAATTTGACATGAAATTTTTATATATTTATATTATACAATAGCAGAATAATAATAACAAGTGTTTATTCTACTATTGTATCCATTAGGTCAAATGGGTCAAATGAGTCAAATACCCATTAAATCTTGTCTGATTTGACGCATTTGATATGCATCATATTTAGGATCTGCATAGGTTGATATATCAATTTTATTTTCTAGTCCAAGTCTGATTTGAAACATTTGATCTGCATCATATTTAGGATCTGCATAGACTGATACATCCAAATTTTCCTCCAAGCCAAATTTGATTTCTTCCATCTGCTTATAGTTATATTTCGGATCAGCATAAGCAAATATTTCCTTAGAAACATTCCTTTCGATATAATTAATAACGAACTGTGGCAGCCTGTCATAGAGATAAGAATTATACTCTTCGTACTCTTCATCCCCATTATAGAATTCGTCGAATTCTTCTGGGGTAATGCCTTTAGTACTCTCTAGCCAGTCATTGAAGGACATTTTTCCTTCAAAGTCAATCTTGGGAATGTTCTCAAGGTAAAATTCAGAATCAACATCGATCCATCTCATGATCCATGAAGTTCCTTCCTGGAAATACACTGCTGTATTTCCAGCTGATTCCCAGCCAGAAGCAGCAATATATTTCCCGGTCTCGGTATCTACTCCATACCAGAAGCCATTCTTCAAAGTAAAGCCATGATAAATGGCCTTATCAAATTCTGTCATTCGTCTTAATTTTAACATCTTTAACCTCTTTCCCGACGATCGCCGCAAGCCACATATTTCATAAACGCTTGTGGATAGCGTTATTGTTTATTGTACCATAAGCGGTACTAAAATTTAAGTCTTTTATTATTACTATTAGCTAGTCACTACAATGATATCAGATTCAGATATTTCAATATCATATCCATTCTCTTTCAGTTTTTCATAATCTGAAAATCCATAGCTTTCTGCACAGATATCCAGATAATCCGCTAATGGAATAATACCCCTTGTTGTTTTAATGTACTTATCCATTAAATCCTCCTTATATTATTTCATTACCTCTTTCCTTAAATAATTGAGCTAATGAAGGATTATTTCGAACAATGACCTCAATAGCTTTTTTATTTAATTCGGAGACATCATCATTGCAGTACATCCAGTATATATTACCCGGATACTTCGCTGCAGTAGCTCCTAATGTAAGCTCCATAGTTTGGGCTTTGCCACAATCTGCGGGGAGTGCTAAAGCTTTTTCCAGTGGCATGTCCTGATCTGATCCGACATCCTCATGCTCATCCACAGTCTCTGTAACAGAGTTTTCTTCAACTGTCTGTGCTTTCGGTTTGCGTCCTCTTTTAGACTTTACCGTTTCACTTTCAGGAGTATTTTCCTGAGTCTGAGTATCCTTATCCTGAGTCAGGGGATTATCTATTTCCTCTGCTTTCTGCCCTTTTTCGGAAGATACAGGTTCCTTACTGTTGGTTCCTACAGGATCTGCATAAGTCTGATCCTGATTCCTCTGCAGCTGCGCTTCGGCCTCATCCGGGTTTTCCTCAGGTTCGTATTGATATGTATGCCAGATACCAATACCGAACTTCTGCATGGCCTTGCTCTCCGCAAGCCCCTTCGCCGTAGCCTTTGCAAAGGATTTTTTCTCATCCTCAGTCATGTTCTGATCTACAGAAGCAAAGGATACAAAAGCTTCCCCTATAGATACCGGGTTCTGATCTTTCTCTCTACAGTCAAGATAAAGAAGAGCCGTTACGGAATATCCGGCCTCGTTACAATCTATCCTGTACTGGAATCCAGCAAACGGAGCAATAAGCCTTAAGACCATCTCTTTATAGTGCTTAGGCATGTATTTATACTCTCTACCCGTTTCCTGTCCAAATTCGACCTCTTTTTTCACATCGTAAAGATCTGGAAGCCTGCTGAATAACTCTTCCTCCGAAAATCGTTTTATAGGAGCCTCAGGGTGCCTTTCGTTGATAGCAGAAGTTAAAGTATCGGCCATGACATTCTGCAATAGTTCCAATCTCTTTTGATTTATTTCCATTTTTCATTCCTCCTAAGAAAGAAAAAAGAGAACTATATCTGTATAATTCTCTCTTTCCTCAAATATCTTTATTTAATTTTTAATTAAATGGCAATTCCTCATCAATGCCATCTGGAATGTTCATGAAGCCGTCATCATAGTAACCGCTTCCACCAGATGCAGGCGCAGGTGAATGATTCTGATTTCCTGCTCCGGAAGCACCATTATTACCTGTATTTCCGCTGTTGCCAGATGCTGAGGAATTCTTACTCTCAGCAAATTCTGTATCTTCCACCATAATCTGTATAGAATAGACCATCTGTCCGTCCTTATTGGTGTAGTTGTTATTCTGGAGTCTTCCGGTCACGAGAACCTGCATACCCTTACGGTAATACTTCTCGATAAACTCGGCAATCTTTCCGAATGCTGTACAATTGAAGAAATCTGCCTCCGGTTCTCCCTCTCTCTTGAATCTTCTGTTCACTGCAACAGAAAATCTTGCGACAGCCATAGGATTAGCTCCCTGTGAATATCTGATCTCCGGTTCTCGTGTTAAACGTCCCATAATGATTACTTTGTTCATACTGCTTTCCTTTCTCCTGTATAAAAACAGGTTAAAAAATTGATAAAAAAAGCAATATGTGTAAACACATATTGCTCAATTAATAAAGTTAATTATTTTATTTCTAATATGAGTATATTATACCTTATAAAAACAAATATGGCAATATATTATTTTCAGTTTTTTTCTGCCACGATGGAAAAACCTGTGATTCTTTCATCTTCCGGATTAAATACATCTATTCCCTGCGAAAGTTCAGTCTCTATTATGTAAGAATATTCCTGTCCCAATGTGACATCACTTAGACCAAGAAGGCTCTCTATCATGTTCATGTCATCAGCTTCAATCACTGTAAAATGAAGCAATCCTCTGACCGTATAACTCCCTGGTATGTTCTCTGTAGAATATACAAGAGACTTGTCTGTCAGAAAATCTCCCTCAACACTTATATGCTTTGATACTACCTCATTGGCAATCAGTGAAATAATATCGTCTCCTCCAGCCTCATATATTGAAGCTTCAGCTCCTATGGCAGCGCTTGGATGAATCATATCTGAGAGAGTGTCCAATTGCTTACTGAGCTGATCAGATTTATATTGAAAATTAAAAACTGTAGTCCAAAAATCCTTTACTTTCTGGGAAATAGCGCTCATTTCTTCCGAGGAAAGCTGACTAGCAATTTCCTTATTACTCCTGTAATATTCGCCTCTGTCAAATTCAAATAAATACAGACTTTCCGGCATATATGGGTCGCCTGCATATACTGTTTCAAATGCATAGTTGTCTCCATGCTCCCAGTCCCATAAGGAATTATCCTCTTCATTATTTTGCGCAATAGTCTGCTGCCCATATTCCTTATCTGACATTCTGCTTTCATAAATGTACTTTACCGCCAGTGTGCTTCCCAGTGCCAGTGCAGATACAATGAATGCCATTATCCATTGGTTTCTTCTTTTCTTATTCATTTTTTCTTTCCTTTTACCGTTACAATAATGCCTATAAATGATACTATGCATATTACTGCACATAATACCGCAATGATACTCAGAACGCCTGACATATTGCTTTGATTCTGAATATCAGAGGCTGATTCAGTGTTCGCTTGTAGTACACTTTCCGTACTGTCACTGCTGTTACCATCAGCAGTAGTTTCGTCCGGAAGCTCTCTGGATACAGGATAACTGTACTGCTTCTCAACATATTCCTTATTTTTTACAAGCAGATCATTGATCATATTGTCAATCACATATGGATCTTCATCTACAAAATTGAGCGTCCTCTGTTCTTTGGACTCATAATTGTAGTAAGAAAATGAACGGTTTCTGGGATTATCTTCGGTAACACCAATACTTGTTACGAACCCCATTCTGTCCTGATTATCCCTAAAACAGTACCATTGGACATTCTTCTCAGTGCCTGTCAGAGACGTTTCCGTTGTTGTACATTTACCGATGATATCCAGCTCTGAATGAATCGGTAAATCTCCAATGAATTCATATTCTGTCCCTGCCTGTCCTCTGTAATGGATATCCGCTGTAGTCCAAACTTTGAAAGAGTCACAGGGCTCATATTGTGGTGTTTGTGCTGTAATCCCGTTCTTTAATGTTTGAGTCTGCAATGAGTTCACCCATTCATCATCAAATCCTAACAGGCGAGCTGTCTCCTCTGACACATATCCTTCTATATACATTTGCCTGAAGTAATTTGAAAGTATTTCATGCATTGGGAAGGAGACCCCATCTACGTATGGTTCTAAAGCTTTATTTATTGCCTGATCAGTTGTCAGATCCGGATAAACATAATCCTTGTCATTGAATGCGTACTGCCAGATATCCTGAAATATGATTTTATACAATTCGTAATTGGCATCATCTTTATAGTCATCAAGTTCAGGATAATTACATATCCATGATGTATCTTCAGCTCTCACCGGAATCATGCCTAAAGACATATATAACAATGCAGCAAAACATATCGTGACCACTTTTATTTTTTTTATCATATTATTTATTATCCTTCCTTTTATTGTATTTATGTATATTATACCACGCAGATGATAATTGTCAAAAATACCCACTCGAACTGAAGGGGTATAATATAGCATATAAAGATATTACCTAATTTACTGCTCTTTATCTGGATATGTGTAGAATTGATGATGATTAATAGTCATGTAATAAGGATAGGTTCCCCAGTCTGACTGCAAGCCCCCGGCATTTCGGAAAAATAATACCTGTGGATTATTGAATATGCCAAGATTCCCCTCCAGGACCTGTCTGGCTACGAATACCATAGATTCTGTAGGAATCCTGCCTGATATCTTATCAGCATCAGCAAATTGACCGGAATATATGATATCTCCGAGCTCATCAGGGAACATATCAGATGATAAGCGGTTTTTCACAACCTCTGCTACTCCTATCCAGCCATTCATGCCTTCCCCCGCAGCTTCATTGTAGATCAACTGTGCAAGAAGGTAGACATCATTGTCTGTATATATTCCTGAATAGTTATATCCTGCCAATTGATAATCACCATTCAGTACAGCATCCTCAATATTTGCATCGGCCGCTGCTGTCGGAAAATTCTTATATATCGTAAACATATCCGTCTGTTCAATTGCTACCGTTTTTTTTCCGCTGCTGCAGTGAATCCAGTACCCATCTCCTAAGTATATACCCGTATGATTGGTCATGCCCTCTCCTGTATTTAACAGGCCTATATCTCCAGGACTTAATTCATTCTTCGTAATTGTATCAAATGAGTGGAGAATCGAAGTAGTTGATATCATATGATCCGTAACGTCATGAGAATATCCTGCTGTCATAAATACCCATTGAACGAATCCACTGCAATCCAGCCCTTTTTGTATATTTGTGGAATCATCTATAGACCACCATGACGGATCATAGCCCGGATGAGCCGCCTTTCCTCCCCATTCATATGGGACTTTCCCGATCAAGCTGCATGCGACGGTCAGGACTGTCTTTATCTGCGGTGGTATATCCGATTCTTCCACAAGCGAACGTATAAGCTCTCTTTGTTCGTCTGTGATCATACTGTCATTCATGATATTTAGGAAATACGAGCTGTTAAGTCCGTTCCCATTTACAATATTACTCATTTTTTTATAAATAGAGTTATAATACTTTTTGGCTTCCCTTGTCTCATTGAAAGAATAACATTGGTAAATATCATCCTTGGATAATCCTGTCACTTCTGACTTTATATATTTTATTTCTTCTGTATCTGGCATGTATTCTGTGCTTCCTACTTTAGCATAGTATCCATCTTTCTGCTGTTCATACACATCTATCATTGTAGGATAAGAAACTATATCCGTACCCAGTTGTACAAATCTTTTTGAACCAGCAGATGTTTCTACATATGCAGGAATTTGTGTTACATGATATCCCTCCATTGAGCAGACCGCATAGGATGCATGAACAAAATCAATCTGGTATAGGTCGTTTATTACTTTTTCAGAAAATGTCTTCGCAGTTAAATAGGCCGCTATAATAGCTAAATAATCTGTTTCCCTATATGGATTTCCCTGATTTCTCAAATCCTCTACAGACGCATAATAATCATATTTATTTATAACACACCTGTTTTTTATATCGTTCTGAAGTCCATCTAATTCCATAGAAACTTTATCGCTGATCATATCAGATATTGAGAGAATTTTTTCCCTTATTTGTTCATCAGTATCATATTCTCCAGCTTCTCCAGTGATAGATGAAAACTGACATATCAGCAATATCAAAGCCATAAACATACAAAGTTTTTTCATATAGTTACCCTCCTATCGTATATTATACCATATATATGTTAATGGACAATATTTCTAATTATAAACATTAAACAGCAGTTATTTGTTATATGTTGCACACCTAAATTCTAGCAGTACTCCTTC
>OCQC01000033.1_pt1 | contig 213955 bp, 192 predicted proteins | sample 1538401 | NCBI WGS metagenome assembly OCQC01 (sample SAMN04571689, study PRJEB22368) | human gut metagenome | biome: human gut; material: stool | host: Homo sapiens | place: Luxembourg | collected 2012-08-03 | reverse complement strand
TTATGCAAAGATAGGATTTTTACAAATATTACCCCTCAGGTTTTTACATTGACCCGTTTTCCGTGTATTCCATGCCTAAAAAAATATCAAGCATCTTTCGGCATTCCTTCTTTGTTTTTTTAGCGATTCGCTGAAAATTTACCTTTTCATAATCTTTTTGAAATCCTCGGCAATCTGCTGCCCCATATTGACTATCGCGCTATCGACTTTATGTACCTCTGCCGGTGTGACCGCATCTTTGTAGCGCGCCTTGCCGAGCTTGAACTTCATATCGTCCAGAGTTCCGGATATATTCAGGCCCAGTTTGAACGGAATGGGGGATTTCAGGATGGAGATGTGATAGTCGAACTTCATATCCAGCCCTTGTGTGCCGCCTACCGCCGCTCTGTAACGGTCCATTGATATTTCGAACGGATAGACGGTTACATTTCCGTCTTTGATGCCGATGTTTACGGATATGCTGTCTATCATGTTTCTCTTCTTGTTTTTGAAGAAGAATTTTTTGGAGATTTCGGCGAAAGTCTCACCGTCCATCAGCACAAGGCTGTCTCCCTTGACATGAATGGCCGACCGCATGGTGGGGATTTTGATGTTCAGGGCGGAGTCCAGGGAAGCGGCGGCAGCCACATTGAAATCGACCGTTCCTTCGAATGAGCGCAACATGGGAACAATCGTGTCCAGGGAAGGGGCGAAGTCTACCAGCTTCCCGATGTTGATGTTGTGCAGCCGGAAGTCGAAACCGGCAAATCCCTCTTCCGGAGATTTTGCCTGATAGACGAGGGTGGTGTTCATGTCGGAACCCATGCCTTTCATGCTGAGTTGTTTCAGGTAGACGGACTGGTTGCGGATGTCCACAGCTCCGCGGACATCGTTGAATGTGACTTTCTCGTAAAAGACTTTCCTGAAATCGGTCTGCAGTTCAAAATCCAGGTTCTTGGGGATGACGAACAGCTTTACTTCGGTGGAGACCGTATCGCTTTCCGCAGCCAGCGTATCCGACGGGAGTGATATCGACCGTATCAGCTGGTTGCAGTCCAACTGTTCGGACGATACGTCCAGTTTGGCGCGCAAGAGCTTGTGATGCCGCATGGAGCCGTACAGGTCGTGAATTGAACCGGTGGCGGTGATATCGGATTTGCCGATGCGCATGGTGGCATTGCGCAGGGTGATGACGCGGTCGTTTACCGTGACGGAAGTTTTCTGCACCTGTATGGGAAGTGCACATTCCGGGGTGCGGAACGCCATGCGGTGGAAACCGATGATGCCTTTGGGTGTCCACAGCGAATCGCGTACTTTTTCGGCTGTTATTCCGATGCCAGCTTTGTCCATTCCCAGGCGGGTGTCGCCCATGCGGCAGAACAGTGTGTCCGCTTCCAGTGTAAGCCCTATCTGCGGATTGGCAGGGTTGTGCTCTCCGGGTTGCAGTTTGAGGCGGGCGGATGATTTTCCGCAAAAGAGGTCGAGCGAATCCGCCAGGGATACTCTCAACTTGTTCATCTCTATCTTGCATTCCGTCTTGGCAGGGCGCAGCGTGTCTTGGGAAGGATAGGTGCTGATTGCCGCCGTAAAGCTTTCGGTGGCTGAGTTCAGGGCAGGTGAGCGGAGCGTCATATCCTTGATTTCAACACGCCCTCCGAGCCATTCGTTGCCAGCAAAGTCCAGCGTAGCGTTGCTTGTGAACTCGAAATTCTTTTGGGTATGGCGCAGCACGAGTTTGTCCGTTCTGATTTTGCCTTGCATCTTTACCCGTCCCCAATCCTGTTTCTTGAGGGTGGACAGGCGGCAACGCAGTTTCAGGTCGGCATTCATCTTTCCCTCCATGCCGATGCCTTCCTGAAGAGGGAAAATCTGCGCCAGCGTATTCAGGTCGACGGTAGAGCGGGTATGAAAGGTGATGTCCGGGTCGGTGAGCAGGTTGTCCACTTTCATATCGGCCAATATGTCGGTGTCGGCGCCTTTGAACTGGAAGATTTTCAGGTTCAGGCAAGAGGGGGTGTTCCGCATGAGGTCTATCCGGGCGGAAAAGTCGGCGTTTACCTTGTCTATGCCGTAAGGCAGCCCGGCGTATCTGGCGAAAGCGTCTTTTATCCTGATATCCAGCGTGGCAAGGGGCATCTTCTGCTTGCCGTACATGCCTTTCAGCGTGCCAATGAAACTTACTTCTCCTCCTGCCGATACTTCCGCCTTTTTCAGGATGCTCTCCGGAATCATGTGCAGTACGGTTTCCAGCGAGGGGGTGTGCAGTCCGTATTGCAAATCGACGTCGAGCGCTTTGGCTGCGGTGTCGCGGCGCACGGTTCCTTTTACTCCCAATTTCGTACCGTTGATGTCAATCATGGCATCGTGCAGGAGCAGGGAGTGCCGGGTGGTATTCAGTTCAAGGTCGGTGCGCAGGTGGGTGGCGATGCGGTTTGCCAACAACTGCCCGTCTTGCCAGAAGAGAAGGTTCTTGTTGCGGAAATCTACCGCCAGCATGGAATGGCCTTTCTTCATATTGGCTTTCAGGGTAAGGTCGGTGTCCCATAGGTTGGCGAAAATGCGTGTGTCGCGGTCGTCCATGGTTACCGTGGCGTGCTGGATGGAAATTTGCCGGATGTCGAGCTCGTTGATGTTCATGGCATCTCCGGCAGGTGAAGAGGCGGACTGTACCGTATCCGGAACGGTGATGTCCCAGTTGGCAATGCCGTCTTTGTTTTTATAGGCGTAGATATCGGCATGTTCCAGCGCCAGGCGGTGGATACTGATTTTCTGTTGCCGCAGGTAGTCCATGGGGTTGACCACCGCTACCGCCTTTTTGAATGATACCAGGGTGTCGGTCCGTTGCCACAGCGTGTCGCGGATGGCTTTGGAAACCAGGGTTCCGTCGGTCAGTTGCACTCCGAAGCGGGGGAATGTTGAGAAAAAGGTTAGCTCCACGCTTTTCATGTCCAGCTTGGCGTTCAGGTTGCGGTTGGCGGCTTCCAATACTATGGGAGTCAGCTTTTCGGAAGTGAATATGAAGTTCAGGACTACGGCAATCAGTATGCCTGCAACGGCTGTGAGTGCTCCCAGTATGATACCGGACAGTTTGAGTATTTTCTTGGTTTGACTTTTCATTTTGTAATTCGTTCTGTAAATATTGGGCAAGGAGTGATTTCCTTTCCTTAATCATGTGCAAAGTTATAACTGTAATTTGATAAAGCCGTAAGCCGGTATTGTTAAAAAATGATTAAAGGAATTTGTGAATGATTTTTCCGCTATAATGAATAATTGAGTTCTTTTTTTATGTTAAAGCATGAATAAATGCTGCTTAAATTTTATATTTGTACCGTTGGTATCCGGTTACGCTGCCTTATATATAAGGTGTATCGGGATGCCTTAAGTTTAATCTAATAAATTGATGTTATGAAAAAGTACATTGCAGAAATGCTGGGAACCATGGTTCTCGTTCTTATGGGCTGCGGCACGGCAGTCAGTCTGTCGTGCACATCGGCCGACCCTAATCTGGCGGCCACGGTAATAGGTACGGCGCTTGCTTTCGGATTGTCGGTGGTGGCTATGGCCTATACTATCGGTGGCGTTTCGGGCTGCCACATTAATCCGGCGATAACGCTCGGTTGCCTGCTTTCCGGCCGTATGAGCGGAAAGGATGCCGGTATGTATATGCTGTTTCAGGTAATAGGAGCTATTTTAGGTTCTGCCGTTCTTTGGGTGCTGACTTCCAATTCGGGTGTGAGCGGAACAGGCGCCAATGCCTGCCAGGAAGGAGTTTCCGTAACGGGCGCCCTGCTGGCCGAGATTGTGTTTACATTTGTGTTTGTACTGGTGGTATTGGGCACTACCGATGCCAAGAAGGGCGCCGGTAATTTTGCCGGACTTGCCATAGGTCTCTCTTTGGTACTTGTACATTTGGCCTGCATCCGTTATACCGGTACTTCGGTTAATCCGGCTCGCAGTATAGGCCCTGCGCTCTTTCAGGGTGGAGAGGCTTTGAGCCAGTTGTGGATTTTCATTGTAGGCCCGTTTATCGGTGCGGTGCTGAGTGCCGGAGCATGGAAGATATTTGCCGGTGGAAAGGAATGAGCCGGGCCTGGCCTGAACCGGGCTGGTGATATTTGAAGAGGATATTTAAAGAGGATGTTTCCCGACTGTGGCAGAACGCAGTGTTTGGGGAACATCCTCTGTTTTTTTACTCTTTCGACTGGTGTACGGTGAGTTGCGGGAACGGGAATCCGATACCTTCTTCATTGAATGTCTGGTAGACGATTTCGTTGATATCGTACAGTACACTCCAGTAGTCGGCGCTTTTTACCCATACGCGTACCGTGATATCGACGCTGCTTGCGCTCAGTGAACCTAAGACGATGAGAGGAGCGGGGGTGTCCAATATGCGGCTGTCTGCATTGATGATGCGTTGCAGCACGGCTCTTACTCGCTTCACATCCTCGCCGTACTCTACGCCGAACACCCATTCGACACGGCGCTTGTCCTGCTTGCTGTAATTGGTGACGGCATTGCCGCTGAGGCTTCCGTTGGGCACATAAATCATACGGTTGTCGAGGGTGGACAGTATGGTGTGGAAAATCTGTATTTCCTTTATCGTGCCGCTTACTCCCGGTCCGTCTATGTAGTCGCCTACCTTGAACGGCTTGAAAATCAGTATAATCAGTCCGCCGGCAAAGTTGGAAAGGTTTCCGGAAAGCGCCATACCTACAGCCACACCTGCGGATGCAAGCAGCGCCGCAAAGCTGGTGGTTTCCACACCGAGCTTGCCGATGATGGCAAAGGCAAGAATCATATTCAGCAGAATCTTTATCAGGCTCTTCAGGAAGGTCTGTACGCTGGTTTCAATCTTCCGCTTTTCGAGTATTCTGGCCACCAATGCGCTTATCTGCCTGATGATGAAACGTCCGATTACATAGATTAAAATGGCGATTAATATGTCCTTGCCGGCATCCATTCCAAAATCTATCAGTTTTTCCAATGCCTGTTCGAGTTTCCCACCGGCGGCGGGAGTGTTCAATAAAAGTAAATTCATTTCTTTTTCGCAATAAATAAAATAATATTATAAAATAGGTGTATATTCAGCATGCAAAGATAATCAAAATCCGGGCGGTTGTGGCGTATGAAATATATAATGCGTATTATTTCCTAAATAGAATTAAAACATTAATTTTGCCAAATATTACACTCTAACTTAAATAAATTAATAAAAAATGAACGTATGAAAAAAGTATTAACTTTATTCGGATTGCTTTTTGTGCTGTTGGGTAGTGCCCATGCACAGAAAGGAAAACAGGCGATAGGTTTTGGCCTGAGTTACGGAACGGAAATCGAAAGTATCGGGTTGGGTATCAAGTATCAGTACAATATTACCAATCCTATCCGTATAGAGCCGTCTTTCAACTATTTCTTCGAGAATGACAATGTAAGTATGCTGGATTTGAACGTGAATTTTCACTATCTGTTTCCGGTGGCCAAGAGCGTTAAACTTTATCCGTTGTTCGGTTTGACATTGTCCAACTGGATGTTCGACATGCACGACTTTGATATTGATATGGACGAAGGCCATGTGCATATCGACGATAACGGCAATCATAACGAATGCCGGTTCGGTGTAAATCTGGGAGCGGGAGCGGAATTTGCACTGCCTCGTAACTGGGCGATGAATTTTGAGTTCAGATACCAGCTGGTAAGCGATTTCGACCAGGGGGTTATCAATATAGGAGCTGCATACAGATTCTAAGAGAGCAGCGTATATTTTCGGGCACGGATTACACGGAAATACAAATTATACGGAAAACACGGATTTTCTTTATTCTTCTTCTGTGAAATCCGTGTAATCCGTGCCTGAAAAAAATATCATGTGCATTTTGCACGTCCTCTTATAACGCGTTAAACAAGAGGTGTTTCAGTATATCAGAAGTTTGTCCAATCGCACGGAAAAGTCATTGTTTCTCCATATCCGCTGAGGGTGTATGAAGATATGGCTTTATTCTCATTGAGCGTGTAGCTCAGATTATAACGTTCGGTTGAGTTCTCGATCGGATCCTCCAGGTCGGTGTTTTTGATAGTCATTGCGGTGGGCAGGTTTGCACCGGCATTTCCCAGATAACCAGTTATGGCAAAGACGTTGAATACGCAATCGTCCGAAGCCAGCTCTTCCGGGAGAAGAAGCAGGGGCATGGCGTTATAGGTGTTCTTTATTGCCTGGGTATATTCATAGGTTTGGCTGCAGGTGATGTTTTTGCTTTTTGCTTCTATTTTTTCCAATACCTTGTTGTTGTAGGTGTAGTTGATTTCACCTGATTCGGAGTAAGAACCTTCGTCATCTTTACCGTCGGTTTTCATGCTGATTTTCTGCATCTGTCCGTCCGCATTGTAATTGAAAGTATAGGCTATATTCATTTCTTCTCTAAACTCCGGATCCGTATCTGTATATTTTAATTTATAGGCAGTGACAAACCCTGAAGTGTTGAAAGCAAAATCGGAAGCAATCCAGCGTTCGCTTTCACGTTCGGATGAAGTGATGCTGATTAAAGAGCGGATAGGGTCTACCTTTATTGCACGCGAAGAGGCATAATTGAAAACAAGAGTGTTTCCATCTACTTCCGCTTCTTTGATGGTTCCGTCTTCATTGTAGGTTACGTCAACGCCCGACATGGAAGTGGCGCGTACACCGTCGACAACCGATGAGGGAATGCCGATTGGTGCAGGACCGTTACCTTGCGTGCCGTTTTCGTCATCGTCGTCGCAAGCTGTAAGATTCAATGCGCAAATTGAAAAGCAAACACAGTACAGCAGGTTCTTGCTCAAATTTGCCAACTCAAATTTCTTTTTCATAATGTAATTCTCCTAACCCCAATTTCGAAGGTCCGTTAAAAACAGAAATAGAAAGAGATGTGAAATTGTATATGCTATTCTTTATATAAAAGAGAAAAGCTATAACATCCTTTCGTTGCAATTCTTGAATATGTAAAAATATCAGTAATGCAAAAGTAGGGTTGAATTCTTATTTAAGGAAATAAAAACAGAGATTGTTAGGCGCGAAAACCGACCGGATAATCCGGCTTTTGTGATGTATAGTCCGATAGGTTGAATGCAGGTGATTTGTCTTTATTTCTGCATATCCGGCATTAATGATATATTGTCAATATTCAGGAATTAATCTGTTTTTAAATATGATCCCCGGAAGATGGAAATACACCTGATGGGCGTGCCCTGATTTTATCCGCGAACTTTTTCCAGCCTTCGGCCGTTTTGTAGGCTTCGACGGCTTGTGCGGGTACGGAAATGCTTGTTATGGTTTCCGGAAATCCGTACCATTCGCCTTCGGAAGTGGCAGGCGGTGTGAGGGCTTCCACAATGACCTCTTTTATGCCGGTATTGTCGAAAGCGGAAAAGTCGATGCGGGTGACATGGGCGGGAATGGTCAGTGTATGTACCTTTTGGTTGCCGGTTATCAGGCCTTGCCCCAGGATGCTTATGCTTTGAGGAATTTCAAAGCGGGCAAGGTTGGGGCAGCCTACAAGGCAGTGCTCTTTGATTATGGCATCCGGATGGTTGCTTGAGGCAGGACCGTATGCGGATACTTCCGTCAGGTTGGGGCATAGGTAGAAGGCACGTGCTTCTATGGTGGAGATGCTGTTGGGAAGTTGTACGGTGGTGATGCCGCTTCCCCGGAATGCTTCCATACCGATATGTGTGACGCTTTGGGGGATTACTGCGGATTTCAGATGTTCCGTCATCATGAATGCTTGTGTTCCGATGGCTGTGAGTGCAGACGGCAGTAATACTTCTTCTACTCCGGAGCATGCGAAAGCGCTTTCGGGAATCCGGGTGATTTGGGTGTGCGAGAGGTCGACCCGTTTCAGCCGGTCGCAGTAGTAGAACAAATCCGGCGCAAGCTGCTGCAAGGTGGACGGAAATACGATTTCCTGTATGCCGGAGTTGAAGAAGGCCATTTCGCCGATAGAAGTCAGTCCCTCGTTCATCACAACTCGGGTGATTTGCCTGTTCTGCATAAAGGCTTCCGGTGCAATGGCTGTTACGTGTGGGGGAAGGGTGATTTCGCTGTATCCTTTATGTATTTCTGTCAGTACGCCTTCCTGTACGCGGATGGGAGCAATGCTGACGGTGAAGGTTGCCTGACGGTCTTCTATGCCGATGGTCAGTACCAGCCGGTCTGCCGGAGCATCGGAAGAAAAGCCGCTGACTTGTTCCGGAGTTATAGTGACGGGATATTCTTTGCCGTTACTATATATGCCGGTCAGCAGGAGTCCGTCCAAATTGAGTGGTTCTCCCAAAGTATATGCTATTTTATGAGGCGGCTGTGCAATGGACAGCCCGATGAGTGTTCCTTTGTCTTCCGGCTGCTCTTCTCCGGGGGTGAGGGCGGAAGTCAGGCGGATTTCAAGCTGTATGTTTTTTCCGGCATCTATCGTTTTCCCAACGGACCATATACGGTAGTTGTCCGGACCGCCGCCTTCCTGTACGACAAATGTCAGGAAGCGCTGCGATTGTCCGGAGAACCATACTTCGCCGGGTAGCGTGAACAGGGCGATACCCTGCGCATTGGCGGTTGCGCCGGCAGTGGGAGGCGTGAGGTTATCTTGCTCGAATGCCTTGTAGTCTTTTTCGTCATACATCTTTACGGGAATGCCGGGCATCGCTTTTCCGTTTTCGTCATAAACGGTTACGCTTACACGGCTTTCTTTTCCTGTGTGCTGTTCCTTTTCGCATGCTATCGTCAGGAAGACCGCACATACTAAAAAAATAATCTTATTCTTCATATTCTTACACATTTTTAATCGTTGTTCCGGTTGCAAAGATAGTGAATACGGCTCTTCCGGGAGTTACGATTTGAATGTGTAAATCTAACAGGTACGTTTTTATGCTACTGTTTTACAGTGTATTATGAAATGAGGCTTTGCTTTTTTCTAACACGGCTCTGACATCTATCCGAAAAGGGATAAGAACAGGTCGGTATGGGGCGTTCCGGCTGCTTTGATGCGCGACTTCAACCGGGATTTTCGGGCATATATGTTTGCCACGCTCTCTTTCGTGAACAAGCTGATTACCTGCGGGGAGAATCCGGTGAAGATGTAGCAGAGCAGGCGGATGTCATTTTCTTTCATTGCCGGAAAGTCCTGCCGGAGTTTCTGCATGACGTTGTCATGGCAGGTATCTGCCATTTGTTCGAGTTCCCGGAGCATTTCACTGTTTTCCGAGAAGTCGGTGATTATCCGTTTTACTTCCTGAAACATGGCTGCCTGTTGCGATGATGTATTCTCGCGCTCGTAATAGGTTTTTCCGAGTTTGTCGAGGATGTCGAAACGGGAAGCAACCAGGCTTTTCAGCCGTTTTTCCGTGTTCTGCCGTCCTTCCAGTTGCCGGGTGAGCGCCCGGTATTCGGCACGGGCCTCTTCTGCCAGCAGCAGGTAGCGGTCGTTGCGTTCGCGCTGGATGCGCAGGCGCTGGCGGATGATATAAACGGCTATTCCGGCGAGGATGAATATGCCGCAGGTAACGGTGGTTTCCCAGAAGATACGGTTCTTCATCCGGTATTCGGCAAAGGCGGATTGTTCCTGGAAATACTCTTTCTCCGTTATACCGGCGGAGACCTGCATGGTGGAGCGGGTGAGGGAGTCCGTGAGGTAGATATAGCGGTGTATATGGTCGGTCGCTTTCCGGAAGTTTCCGGAGAGGGCCTCTATCCGGTAGGCTGTGTATTGCAGTTCGGCCAGGTCGAGCACGTCATTGTCTTGCGCCTCTGCCAGTTGCAGGTAGTGGCGCGCGCTGTCCGTACGGTGTTTGAGAAGCTGGACGTCTATCATGGTGTGGGGACCGTAGCGGGATGCCTTGCGTGCCGACTGTTCGATGCGTAACAGCAGGTCCTGGGGGATTTGTTTTCTGCCCGATTTTACATAAAGGGAGGCAAGGTTGCTGAGGGCTGCTCCGGCAAGACGTTCGTCTGCCTGTTCGTCGGCAAGGTCGAGGGCGGCGGAATACAGCCTGATGGCACGTTCCAAATCTTTCTGGCGGTAGGATGAGGCTGCCATATCAAGCGTGGCTTCCGTTTCCTTACGAAGACTGTCGGATACTTGAAAATTCTCTCTGGCCTGCTTGAAGTAGTGGTAGGCGCGGACGTAGTTCATCTGTCCGTAGTATATACTGCCGATGCGTTCGTAGAGAAGCCCTTTATTGTAAGGGTCTTGCCGGCTTTGCAGCTGCTCTTCGATTTGCAGGAAGATGCGCAAAGCTCCGGATTTATCGCCGGCATCGGTCAGCAGGCTGTCCGCGAACTCAAGGCTGGGGAGCGGTTTACGTTCATGGCATCCCGCCAGCGACAAGAGCATACATATAATAGGTATGATAAGGCGTTTCATGCCGTGAATGTAGTGATAAAAGATGTTTTGCACAAGTGAAAGGCGGGAAATGAGGAGCTTTGCGTGAATTTCCTGCATTTCTTTTTTTAGGCTTCGCGGAACTTCCTATCTTTGCACTTCTAAATGTAGATAAAACCGTAACACTTTGGAATGGCTATATAGTTTGTTTGTCGAACACTCCGCATTGCAGGCGGTGGTGGTGCTCTCGCTGATTTCCGCTATCGGATTAGGGTTGGGGAAAATACATATTTGCGGTATTTCCCTCGGCGTGACGTTTGTTTTCTTTGCCGGTATTCTTGCCGGACATTTCGGACTGTCCATCGACCCGCAGATGCTGAACTATGCGGAAAGTTTCGGACTGATAATTTTTGTGTATGCACTGGGACTGCAGGTGGGGCCGGGCTTTTTCAGCTCTTTCCGCAAGGGCGGGGTACAGTTGAATATGCTGGCGCTGGGAGTAGTGCTCCTCGGTACGCTGATGACCGTATTGGGCAGTTATACCCTGAATATTTCGTTGCCGGACATGGTGGGCATCCTCTGCGGCGCTACCACCAATACGCCGGCGCTGGGTGCGGCACAGCAGACATTGAAGCAAATGGGGCTGGAAGCCAGTACGCCGGCTTTGGGATGTGCCGTGGCATATCCGCTGGGGGTAGTGGGCGTTATTTTTGCCGTGCTGATAATACGCAAGGCATTGGCGCGTAAGGAAGATCTGGAGTTGAAAGAGAAGGACGATGCGAACAAAACTTACATTGCGGCGTTTCAAGTACACAATCCGGCCATCTTCGATAAAAGCATCAAGGAGATAGGCGGCTTGAATTATCCGAAGTTCGTAATCTCCCGTCTGTGGCGGGACGGCAACGTAAGCATCCCCACTTCCGAGAAGATAATCAGGGAAGGAGACCGCTTGCTGGTGGTGACTTCGGAGAAGTATGCTCCGGCACTGACCGTACTGTTCGGTGAACAGGAACATACCGACTGGAACAAAGAGGATATAGACTGGAATGCCATAGACAGCCAGCTCATCTCGCAGCGTATCGTGGTGACGCGTCCCGAACTGAACGGAAAAAAACTGGGTTCGCTGCACCTGCGCAATCATTACGGCATCAATATCAGCCGTGTGTACCGTAGCGGCGTGCAGTTGCTTGCCACCGCGGAACTGACTTTGCAGTTGGGCGACCGTCTGACAGTGGTAGGTGAGGCTGCCGCCATCCAGAATGTGGAAAAAGTGTTGGGAAATGCCATCAAGAGCCTGAAAGAACCGAATCTGGTAGCGGTGTTTATCGGTATCATCCTGGGTCTGGCTTTGGGTGCGATTCCCATTTCCCTGCCGGGTATCAGCGCTCCGGTGAAGCTGGGACTTGCCGGCGGACCGATTATCGTAGGTATCCTGATTGGTACGTTCGGGCCGAGAATGCACATGATAACCTACACCACACGAAGCGCCAACCTGATGCTCCGTGCATTGGGACTGTCGCTCTACCTGGCTTGTCTGGGACTGGATGCCGGAGCGCATTTCTTTGATACGGTGTTCCGTCCGGAAGGTCTGCTGTGGATTGCCGCAGGGTTCGTGCTGACCGTTGTTCCGGTGCTGATAGTGGGAGTGGTTGCCTTTAAATGGATGAAGGTGGACTTCGGCTCCATGGCAGGTATGCTGTGCGGAAGCATGGCCAACCCGATGGCGCTGAATTATGCCAACGACACCATTCCGGGCGATAATCCGTCGGTGGCTTATGCAACGGTGTATCCGATGTGTATGTTCCTGCGGGTAATCATAGCGCAGGTGCTGCTGATGTTCCTGTTGAATTGAGAGCTGAGAATTGAAAATTGAGAAATAACAGAAAGAGCTTAATTGCTGATAATTGAATATATATCATAAATCTAAAATCATAAATCGTATCATGGGAACTATTACTCCGGAAAGTATAGTCAACGACTTACGCTATTTGCAACTGTTGTCGCGCAGTTTTCCTACCATCGCCGATGCCAGTACGGAAATTATCAATCTGGAAGCTATTCTGAATCTGCCTAAAGGTACGGAACACTTCCTTACGGATATTCATGGAGAGTATGAGGCTTTTCAGCATGTATTGAAGAATGCTTCGGGTGCGGTAAAGCGGAAGGTGAATGAAATCTTCGGGCATACGCTGCGCGAAAGCGAAAAGAAGGAAATCTGTACGCTGATTTATTATCCGGAAGAGAAGTTGCAGTTGATAAAGGAACAGGAAACGGACCTGGACGACTGGTATCTCATCACCCTGAACCAATTGGTGAAAGTCTGCCAGAACGTATCTTCCAAATACACACGCTCGAAAGTGCGTAAAGCCTTGCCGGCGGAGTTCTCCTATATCATTCAGGAGTTGCTGCACGAGTCCAGCGTAGAGCCTAACAAGCATGCGTATATCAACGTCATTATCAGTACGATTATCTCGACCAAGCGTGCGGATGACTTTATCATTGCCATGTGCAAGCTTATCCAACGGCTTACAATCGACTCGCTGCACATCGTGGGCGATATCTACGACCGCGGTCCGGGTGCACATATCATCATGGATACGCTTTGCGACTACCATAATTTCGACATTCAGTGGGGCAACCATGACATACTGTGGATGGGTGCCGCATCGGGCAATGACGCCTGCATAGCGAACGTTATCCGTATGTCCATGCGCTATGCCAACCTGGCGACACTGGAAGACGGTTACGGCATCAACCTGCTGCCGCTGGCTACCTTCGCAATGGATACCTATGCGGATGATCCTTGCACTATCTTTGTTCCGAAGATGAACTTTGCCGATGCCAATTACAACGAAAAGACACTGCGGCTGATTACGCAGATGCACAAGGCGATTACGATAATCCAGTTCAAACTGGAAGCGGAGATTATAAACCGGCGTCCGGAGTTTGATATGGACAACCGGAAACTGCTGCACAAGATTGACTTTGAACGGGGTGTATTTGTGTACGAAGGCAAAGAATACGAACTGCGCGATGCCAATTTTCCGACTATTGACCCTACCGACCCGTATCGCCTGACGGATGAAGAAAGGGAGCTGGTTGAAAAGATTCATGCTTCGTTCATGAACAGCGAGAAACTGAAGAAGCATATGCGTTGCCTGTTTACGTACGGCGGCATGTATCTGGTGTGCAACAGCAACCTGCTTTATCACGCATCCGTGCCCCTGAATGAGGACGGAAGTTTCAAGCATGTACGTATTGGCAAGAAAGAGTACTGGGGGCATAAACTGCTGCAAAAGACCGACCAGCTTATCCGTACCGCCTACTTTGACGAGGATGGTTCGGAGGAGAAGAATTTTGCGTTGGATTATATGTGGTATATGTGGTGCGGCCCGGATGCGCCCTCTTTCGACAAGGATAAGATGGCTACTTTCGAGCGTTACTTCATAGCCGACAAGGCATTGCATAAAGAGAATAAAGGTTATTACTACACGCTTCGCAACCGTGCGGATATTTGCGACAATATCCTGGCGGAGTTCGGGGTGGAGCCGGGACCTCATTCGCATATCATCAACGGACATGTGCCGGTGAAGACGATTAAAGGCGAGCGCCCCATAAAGGCTGATGGAAAGTTACTGGTAATTGACGGCGGTTTCTCCAAAGCCTATCAGCCCGAAACGGGTATTGCGGGCTATACGCTGGTATATCACTCGCACGGCATGCAGTTGGTGCAGCATGACCCGTTCCAAAGCCGTCAGAAAGCGATTGAAGAGGGGCAGGATATCAAGTCCACAACTTTCGTCATCGAATTCAATTCGCAGCGTATGATGGTGAAGGATACCGATAAGGGCAAGCAGCTCGTGACGCAGATTCAGGATTTGAAGAAGTTGCTGGTGGCATATAGAACGGGATTTATCAAAGAAAAGGAGATTTTCTGATATGGCTGTATGTTCCGGTGCTTGCATTGCCTGGCTTTTCAGGCACGGATTAGTATTTGAATAATACCACACCGCCTTCTACAATGGCTCCCTTGTCGAAGTTGGCATTTCTGTTGTAGTATCTGTCCCAACCGTAACCGCCCGTAACGAATACTCCTAATTTTGCCGTCAGACGGTATTCGAGGTTGATACGGGTTTGGAGAGAATAGAGACGGGAAGGGAAGCCATAGTCTTTATTCTTGAAAGTTTCTACGTGCTGGTATCCCAAATCGCCGCTGATGAACAGTTGCTTGCAGACGGGCAATTCCAGTCCGGCGCGGTAGAAAAGCGCACCGGAGAACTTATCGCTGAAGTCAAGGAAATGCGTACCGCCACCGAGGATGGTATAGAACAGTTTGTTCTTGAAGCGGGCTGCAAGGTTCAGTTTCGTGGTGTTGCCGCCGAAAAACATCATCTGTACTTTGGTGTCCGGGTTGGCGTTGACCAGTCCCAGTTGGAAACCGTCCAGCTTCTCCTTGTAGTAGTTTACCAAACCTATCTGAAGGCCTTTGGCACGGACGGTTACATTCAGGGGGGAGAGCTGCACGCCGGCAGACGTACCGCCTGTGATATTGCCCAGACCGGAAATCTGGAGCCCTTTCATATCATCGCCCACCACATTCAGCAGGCCGGATATGGTGACACCGGAAAAATTGCCGCCCGATATATTGGCGAGTCCTGAAAGCTGTACGCCGGCAGTCTTTTCGCCTGTAATGTTCAGCAAGCCGCCTACAATCATTCCGTTGCTGTTATCGCCCGTGATATTGGCAAGGCCGGAGAAGACCATTCCCCGTGCGTGATTACCCGTGATGCCCACAAGACCGGAAACGGACAGACCGCTGAGGTTATTGCCGTTGATATTGGTGATGCCCGCTACCTGTACGCCCCGCATACTTCCACCCACCATATTGGATATACCGGAGATTTGAACTCCGTTCATGTCTCTGCCCGTAACAGCTCCCAAAACATTTACTCCCAAGCCGTTCAAACGGTTCATCGCCGAGAAGATACCGAGATTGAAGAATGTACTTCCGACCGTATCCGTACGCTGTGTGGAAAGATTCTTCCAAAGGGAAAGGTTGATACCGGTTTTTTCTTTATGGGCAGACTGTTGCCTGCCTGTCCGGGCATAGCCTGTCCCTGCCAATAGCAGGGACAGACAGATAAGTGGAAATATACGTTTCATAATTCTTTATAATGTTTCATCGGGCCAGGGCGCCAGCCGGTTGGTGGCACGTAATACAGGACGCTGCGCATCCACCGACCGCAGATAGTTGCTCAGCTTTTTTGATAGTTTCTTTACAAGTTTGGGGTTCTCGGCGGCTACGTCATGTTTTTCGCTGATGTCGGCAGGGATATTGAACAATTCGTGCTTGCCGCTGTCGAAGTAGTACACCAGTTTCCATTCTCCGGAACGGATGGAGCAGGTGGCGCCTATACCCGGACCGGAAGGGCCCCAACTGTGCGGGTAATGCCAGTAGATGTCACGGGCGGGCATTTTACCTTTGCCCGTAAGCAGGGGCAGGAAGCTGATGCCGTCGCGTTTCTGTACCGTATTGTAGTGCTTCACACCGGCTATTTCGAGAATAGTGGGGAAGAAATCTTCTATCATCAGATAATGGTCGCATTTGGTTTCTGCCGCTACTACGCCGGGCCAGCGTACAATCATCGGTTCGCGCACTCCGCCTTCGTAGGCGGAACCTTTTCCGCTGTTGAGCGGATAGTTCTGCCTGTGCAGCTCTCCTGCACGGGTGTGTGCAGCCAGGCCGCCATTATCGGACATGAAGAGCAGTACAGTGTTGTCGGTGAGATTGTTTTTGTCCAGATAGTCCATCAGGTCGCCGAGGCTTTTGTCCATGCCTTCAATCAGGGTGGCATACGCAGCTTCTACCGGGGGAAGTCCTTTGTCCAGATATTTTTGGTAGAAACGCATGTCGGGCTGGATAGGCGTATGGATGGCATAATGGGCCATGTAGAGGAAGAAAGGCTTGTCCGTTGTCCGGGCGTTGTCCAAAGCTTTCTCGGCTTCTATGGTAAGGGCTTCGGAGAGGAATATGTCTTTGCCGTGATATTTTTCCAGTCCGGGTACGGCAGCCAGCGGGCTTTTTCCGCCGGGTTTGTTTCCGAAGTTCTGCATGCCGTAGTAGCTGGCGGGAGAGCCTGCCGCATGACCGGCTATGTTCACGTCAAAACCCATTTTCAGCGGATCGGCTCCGGGCGTGTCATTAGCTCCGAAGTGGGCTTTTCCGCAATGGATGGTGTGGTAACCGTTGTCCTTGAGCACTTGTGCCAGCGAGGTGACTTGCGCGGTGCGTTCCACACCCGGTTCCTGACAGATACCGTTGACATTCCATTCGGGGTATATCATAACGGAGTCCGGCTGTTCGTGGGTGGTATTCTTGCGTAACGTCCAGCTTGTCACCCGGTGACGCGCAGCGTTCATACCCGTAAAAAGGCTGACGCGCGTAGGCGAACTGATGCTACAGGCATAGGCTTGCGTGAACATCTTGCCCTGCTTTGCCAGACGTTCCATATTGGGTGTATGGTACGTGTCGTTGTAGCGGGTGCGTTGTGTCCAGAAAGACAGGGATGTGTCCTGCCAACCCATATCATCTACCAAGAATAAAATAATGTTCGGACGCTTGTCCGTAACAGGAGCCGTTCCATTTGACGGCTTTGTGTGTACTTCTCCTGCCATTCCACATAACGGAAGCAGCGCAGCAGATAATAACAATTCGTTTTTCATCGGGAAAAGAGAGGTTAGGGTTAGTGGTTAGTGATTAGTGGTTAGTGATTAACATTAAAAATAGCGGTAAATAATTAGCGCAATATACTGCACAGCCTACTAATCGCTAATCACTAACCGCTAATTACTATTTCATCATCCTTTTGCTTCCTGATACAGGAAGCGTTTGATAGATTTTTTGGGTGTCTTTTCAAATTCTTCGGGATATATCTTCATTTTGGAAATCTGGCTGTAGGCAGGCAGTTCTGCATTCAGAGCCACACGATTCTCTTCCATGACACGTTCTATATCGTCGTTGTTGAGGCCGTGGGCAAAGGCATCGTCAAAGTCGGGATATACCAGTCCCACGAGCTTTTCGTTCTGCTGTACGATGATGCTTTCAGCTACGTATGGCAGGTTGTTCAGCTTGTCTTCTATTTCTTCGGGGTAGATGTTCTGCCCGTTTGGACCGAGGAGCATATTCTTGCTGCGTCCTTTGATGGTGACATTGCCTTCGGCATCCATCAGGGCAAGGTCGCCGGTGTGCAGCCAACCGTCTTTGTCCACAACTTCGGCGGTAGCCTCTTCATTCTTGTAGTAGCCCAGCATGACGTTGGGGCCGCGGCAGACAATCTCGCCGGGGATATTCTCCGGATCGGGAGAGAGAATCTTCACTTCCATGCGCGGAGCGGCTTTTCCGCAGGAACCGGGTTTGAAGCGCGTCCAGTCTTCGTAACAGATGATAGGGCCGCATTCCGTCATACCGTAACCCACGGTATAGGGGAAATCTATCATGCGCAGGAACTGTTCTACTTCCTGATTGAATGCCGCACCGCCGACAATGACTGTGGCAAAATTGCCGCCGAATGCCTGTACCATTTGCTCGCGTACGGTGGCTTTTATCTTGTCGTTAATGATAGGCACTTTCAGCAACAGTTTCATGGTAGGCGTTTCCAGCTTGGGCAATACACTCTTCTTGATAATCTTTTCGATAATGAGCGGTACGGCTACGATGAGGTTCGGCTTTATGTCGGCGAATGCCTGGAAGATAATCTTCGGACTTGGCATACGGGTGAGGTAGTAGATGTGGCAACCTACGGAGAACTCGTACAGGAATTCGAATGCCAATCCGTACATATGAGCCATCGGCAGCATGCATACCAGTTTGTCGCCGGCTTTCAGCGGCAGTACTTCGAAAGCGAATCGGGTATTGGACCACAGGCTGCGATAGGGGAGCATTACGCCTTTCGAGTAACTGGTAGTACCGGAAGTATAGTTAATGACCGCCAGCTCTTCGGGTTGGTCTTTGTGATAGTCGATGTGTTCCTTACGGAAGTTCTTGGGAAATTTCTTGCCGAATATCTCATTGAGGTGATCGCGGGCGTAAGTAACCCGTTCGTTGCGCGAGACCAGCAAGGTGAAGTCCGTCATCATGAAGATACCTTCGAGCAACGGCATGGCGCTTTCGTTGAGATTTTCCCACACCTGGTCGCCGACAAAAAGAAGCTTGGCTTCGGAATGGTTGACGATGTTATGCACATTGTCCGCCTTGAATTCGTGAAGAATGGGCACGATGACCGCACCATACGTCAGGGTAGCGAGGAAAGTGACTCCCCAATGCGAACTGTTACGTCCGCAGACGGCGATTTTATCGCCTTTTCTGATGCCGCTCGCTTCAAAGATGATATGCAGTTTTTCTATTTTGCGGGCTACATCCTTGTATTGCAGGGTGGCTCCCTTATAATCGGTCAGGGCATCCAGATCCCAGTTTTCCTTTATACTATTCTCTATATAGGCGATAAAACTTTGTTCCATTATATATTGCACATTTAGTTGAAAATTGTGCAAATATAAGGGTTTATGTAGAGAATGCAAACTTTTAGGGGGAAAAAGCATTTTATGCAAATTCCCCCTTTGAGCCTATTTATTGTTATCCAGGTACCAGCGGTACATCCGCTCTACACCTTCTTCGATGTCTATTTTATGATGCCAGCCCAATGCGTGCAGCTTACTCGGATCGGTAAGTTTGCGCATGGTCCCATCGGGTTTGGAAGTGTCGAAGGTCAGCTTTCCGCGATAACCCACAACGTTGACAATCAGTTCGGCAAGCCGGCGGATAGTGATTTCCTTACCTGTGCCGATGTTGATGTGGCAGTTGCGGATGTCCTTGTCTCCGGGGTTGCAGGTGTCTTTGAAGTCTACGTGCTCCATGACGAATACGCTAGCATCCGCCATTTCCTCGCTCCAGAGGAATTCGCGCAACGGAGTTCCCGTACCCCAAAGCCGGACTTCTTTTTCGCTGATGCCGTATTTGGACAGTATGTTCAGTATCTCTCCGTTGCTGTTGCTGCCATTGATTCCTTCTACCGGACGCAGGTTCATGTCACGGCGTACGGCATCCCAGTCGCCTTGTTGCAGGCAGTGGGCCAGGTGTATCTTGCGAATCATGGCAGGAAGTACGTGGCTGCGTTCCAGGTCGAAGTTGTCGTTGGGACCGTAGAGGTTGGTGGGCATGACGGCAATGTAGTTCGTGCCGTATTGCAGGTTGAAGCTTTCGCACATTTTCAATCCGGCAATTTTGGCAATGGCGTACGGTTCGTTGGTGTACTCCAGGGGTGAGGTGAGGAGTACGTCTTCTTTCATCGGCTGTTCGGCATCACGCGGATAGATACAGGTGCTGCCCAGAAAGAGCAGTTTCTTGACATTGTGGCGGAAACTTTCGCCTATGACATTCTGCTGTATCTGGAGATTCTTGTAAATGAAATCGGCACGGTAGATGCTGTTTGCCATGATACCGCCCACGAAAGCAGCGGCAAGGAATACGTATTCCGGCTGTTCCTCATCGAAGAAACGGCAGACGGCAACACCGTCCAGCAGGTCGAGTTCTTTGTGGGTTCTGCCCACGAGATTGGTATAGCCTTTCTCTTGCAGGTTTTTCCAGATAGCAGAGCCTACCAGTCCGCGATGCCCTGCGATGTATATTTTTGCGTTCTTGTGTAACATTGTTATAAAATGAATTGGTTTCAGACAGAAGAACAAAAGAACATATTCGGTTTATACTCTTTTTTATTTTCTCATATATATATATGTTCTTTTGTTCTTCTGTCTGAAAAATTAAATTATCTGTTTCAGTCTTCTTTGCTTCTCAAATGCAGTTTCCGTACAAACTTCATGTCATGTTCCGCCATGATGTGTACCAACTCCTCAAAGCTTGTCTGCTGCGGATTCCAGCCCAGTAACGTTTTGGCTTTGGTAGGGTCTCCCAGCAACTGTTCCACTTCGGAAGGACGGAAATATTTGGGATCCACCTCTACCAGTACCTTACCGGTTTGGCTGTCAATACCTTTCTCGTTCACGCCTTCGCCTTCCCAGCGCAGTTCTATGCCGGTTTCCTTAAAGGCAAGTGTGGCAAATTCGCGTACGGTGTGCATCTCTCCGGTAGCAATCACAAAGTCTTCCGGCGTATCGTGTTGCAGGATAAGCCACATACATTCCACATAGTCTTTGGCATATCCCCAGTCGCGGCGTGCATCCAGATTGCCCAAATACAGTTTGTCCTGGAATCCTTGTGCAATGCGGGCGGCAGCCAGCGTAATCTTGCGGGTAACGAAGGTTTCGCCGCGGCGCTCGCTTTCGTGGTTGAAGAGAATGCCGTTTACGGCGAACATTCCGTAACTTTCGCGGTAGTTCTTTGTAATCCAGAAACCGTATTGCTTGGCTACGCCGTAGGGACTGCGCGGGTAGAAAGGGGTAGTCTCCTTCTGCGGCACTTCCTGCACCTTGCCGAACAGTTCCGAGGTAGATGCCTGATATATCCTGGTTTTCTTTTCCAGACCGAGAATGCGTACAGCTTCGAGCATGCGCAGCGTACCTATAGCATCTGTTTCGGCGGTATATTCGGGTACATCGAACGAGACCTTTACGTGGCTCTGTGCAGCAAGGTTGTATATCTCGTCCGGCTGCACTTGCTGGATAATGCGTATCAGCGAACTGCTGTCCGTCATATCTCCATAATGCAGGTTGATAGTTCGCTTCTGCTTCATGTCGCGCACCCACTCATCGAAATACAAGTGCTCGATGCGTCCGGTATTGAACGAAGATGAGCGGCGCAATATGCCGTGTACTTCATATCCTTTTTGCAACAGGAATTCTGCGAGGAACGAACCGTCCTGTCCGGTTATTCCGGAGATTAGAGCTTTTTTCATTGTTTCTGGTATTATACTTTTTTTTGATTGTTGCATATTTCGTCCTGCAAAAATCGTAATTTATTGTGAGACAACAAAGCCAATGCGGTAAATGATTTTGAGATTATTTTTGCTTTATACCGGGAGTAGCGTCCGGATGATTGCCGGGAAGCGGATATGACATCGTTTTTCTGTGTCAATCCTTTATGAAAAAAATGAATTAATTTCAAATTTGATACGAACAAACAGACGCTATTTTTTGTTTTAATAACAAAGATAAATTATACAAGTATATGGAGAATTTAAATAAAACAGACATTGGACTGATAGGGCTGGCCGTGATGGGCGAGAATCTTGCATTGAATATGGCGGACAAGGGCTGGCGGGTTTCGGTTTATAACCGTACGGTTCCGGGGATTGAAGAAGGTGTGGTGGAACGTTTTATAAACGGACGCGCACAGGGTAAAAGTATTGAAGGATATACGGATATAGCTCGTTTTGTGGAGTCTGTAGCCGTTCCGCGCAAGATAATGATGATGGTTCGTGCCGGTAGTGCGGTAGACGAACTGCTGGAGCAGCTTTTCCCGTTGCTCTCTCCGGGAGATATATTGATAGACGGCGGCAATTCCAATTATGAAGATACCAATCGCCGTGTGGCATTGGCCGAAGCGAGAGGCTTCCGTTTTGTGGGAGCAGGTGTTTCCGGCGGTGAAGAGGGTGCATTGAATGGAGCTTCTATCATGCCGGGCGGTTCGGTAAGCGCCTGGGAAGAAGTGAAGCCTGTTTTGCAGAGTATTGCTGCCAAAGCATCCGACGGCATGCCTTGCTGCCAGTGGGTGGGACCGGCCGGTTCGGGACATTTTGTCAAGATGATTCATAATGGCATCGAATATGGCGATATGCAGCTTATTTCCGAAGCCTATTGGGTGATGAAGAACCTGCTGAAGCTGGATAACGGAGAAATGTCCTCGGTCTTTTCGCAATGGAATGAGGGCAAATTGCGTAGCTATCTTATTGAAATTACTGCTAATATCTTGCAGCATAAAGATAAGTCGGGCGGTTATCTGATAGATAAAATACTGGATACAGCCGGACAAAAAGGTACAGGCAAATGGTCGGTAATCAATGCTATGGAGCTTGGTATGCCGTTGGGGCTGATTGCCACGGCTGTTTTTGAACGCAGCTTGTCGGCTCAGAAAGAACTGCGGAAGTCGGCTGCCGGGCATTTTACCTGCCGGCGCACGGAGGTGGTATACAACAAATCCGAAATGGTAGGAGATATTTATTCGGCGCTTTATGCATCCAAACTGGTGTCTTATGCTCAAGGCTTTGCTGTATTGCAACGTGCTTCGGACTCTTTCGGATGGAACCTCGACCTGGCTTCCATTGCCCGTATGTGGCGTGGCGGTTGCATCATCCGCAGTATCTTCCTCAATGATATTGCAGCCGCTTTCGAGCGGAGTGAGAAACCGCAGCATCTTCTTCTTACTCCTTATTTCAGCAATGAGATGAAACAACTGCTCTCCGGTTGGAAACATCTGGTGGCACAGGCTATGAAAGAGGAACTTCCAGTTCCTGCATTTTCATCGGCATTGAATTATTTTTATTCACTCGTCTCCGCCAACTTACCGGCGAATATGATTCAGGCACAGCGCGATTATTTCGGAGCGCATACCTTTGAGCGTGTGGACGGACTGCGTGGGCAGTTCTTCCATGAAAACTGGACAGGACACGGCGGAGAAACGAAGTCGGGAACCTATAACGTGTAGTCTTTCTTTAGTGTGAAGATTACTGAAATTCCCCTACAAACATAAAGCTATGAGTAAATTTGTGATGATAATTTTCGGCGCTTCCGGTGACCTGACGAAGCGCAAGTTAATACCGGCATTATATAATCTGTACAAGGATAACCGCCTGCCGGAAGGTTTTGCTGTTTTAGGCATCGGACGTACCGGATACCGGGATGATACCTACCGTGCTTATATACGGACGGAAATGGAACGTTTTGTGGCTTCGGAAGAACATGCCGGCGGACGTATGACTGATTTTTGCAATCATCTGTACTATCTTTCGCTTAATCCGGCCGAGGCTGCCGATTATGGAAATCTGGATGCCCGTCTCCGGGAACTGACGGGTGAGCAGGAGCCGGATGGCATGTTGTACTATCTGGCAACGCCGCCGTCGCTGTATGGTGTGATTCCTCTTCATCTTAAGACTGCCCGCCTGAACCGTCCTCATACGCGTATCATCGTCGAGAAGCCTTTCGGTTATGATTTGGAATCTGCCCGTGAACTGAACCGTATCTATGCTTCCGTATTCGAGGAGCATCAGATTTACCGTATAGACCATTTCCTGGGTAAAGAGACTGCGCAGAACATTCTGGCTTTTCGTTTTGCCAATGGCATCTTCGAGCCGCTTTGGAACCGTAATTACATTGACTATGTAGAGATTACCGCAGTAGAGAATTTGGGTATCGAACAGCGTGGAGGGTTTTATGAAGGAACTGGAGCATTGCGTGATATGGTACAGAATCACCTTATTCAGTTGGTAGCGCTTACCGCGATGGAACCGCCGGCGGTTTTCAATGCCGATAATTTTCGCAACGAGGTGGTAAAAGTATATGAATCTCTCTCTCCCTTGACAGAAGAAGACCTGAACGAGCACATTGTCCGTGGGCAATATACCGCGTCTGCGACCAAGCCCGGTTATCGTGAAGAGAAGAACGTAGCTTCCGATTCCCGTACCGAAACTTATATTGCCATGAAAATAGGCATTGACAACTGGCGGTGGAGCGGCGTTCCTTTCTATATCCGTACCGGAAAACAGATGCCGACCAAGGTGACCGAAATCGTGGTACACTTCCGCGAGACACCTCATCAGATGTTCCGTTGTGAAGGCGGTCACTGCCCGCGTGCCAACAAACTGATTCTGCGTTTGCAGCCCAATGAGGGTATTGTGCTGAAGTTCGGAATGAAAGTTCCGGGACCGGGGTTTGATGTGAAACAGGTGATGATGGACTTCAGTTATTCCGATTTGGGCGGTCTGCCCGCCGGAGACGCGTATGCCCGTCTGATTGAAGACTGTATACAGGGAGACCAGACACTCTTTACCCGTAGCGATGCCGTGGATGCGTCATGGCGTTTTTTCAATCCTGTGCTGAAGTATTGGCAGGAACATCCGGATGCACCGCTTTACGGTTATCCCGTGGGAACGTGGGGACCTTTGGAAAGTGAAGCTATGATGCGCGAGCATGGGGCCGAATGGACTAACCCGTGTAAGAATTTGACGAATACTGATGAATATTGTGAATTATGAAAAGTTATGTATATCCTGCTGCAACCTCGACTGCACGTGCTCTTATCCGATATATAATTGATATGATGAACCGGGAGCCGGAGCGGATTTTTTACTTTGCTTTCAGTGGAGGAACGACTCCTTCCCTTATGTTCGACATTTGGGCGCATGAGTTCAGAGAAGAGACTCCTTGGATGCGGATGCGGATTTTCTGGGTGGACGAACGTTGTGTATCCGTCAGCGACTCGGACAGTAATTACGGTACTATGCTGCGTTTGCTGCTGCAAGAGGTAGGCATGCCCGATGAATATGTATACCCCATTCATGGTGATTGCCGTAATCCGGCGCAAGAGGCGAAACGTTATTCGGATTTGGTTTCCGGTACGGTTCCTTTGCGCCGGGGTTTCCCGACCTTTGACATAGTGCTGTTGGGAGCAGGTGATGACGGACATACTTCTTCTATTTTCCCCGGTCAGGAGTATCTGCTCTCTTCTTTTCATCCGTATGAAAAGAGTATAAATCCTTATAACGGGCAGCCGCGTATTGCCATGACGGGATGTCTGCTGTTCAGTGCCAGAAAACTTATATTCTTGATAACGGGCAAGAACAAGACGGAAGTTGTTTATGACATTCTGAAATCGGGCGATACCGGTCCGGCTGCCTACGTGGCGCATCATGCCGCGGATGTGGACATCTTTACCGACATAGAAATTGACGGATAGCGGTTACCTTTTTGAGGTTCCGCTTTCCAGTATGCTTACGATGGAGAAGAGTGTGAAGCAGATACCGCCCAATCCTGCCAGTACACGTGCCGGTACAAAGTAGGCTTCGTGTATACTTGCCATTTCAAAAAGGAAGGCAGACAGGAATAGACAGAGCAGTGCGGTAAATACAGGTATCAAGGGAATTCGGTTTGCCAGTTTGAAAGTGTTGCGCCATATTGCTGCCAGGAGTATGACTTTGCTTGAAATGCTGTAGCAAACCAATCCCAGGCCTATCATTATATACCCTATGGAAGATTCGGCAGGGTTCGGGTTTTTCAGTATCAGTAGCCCCCAAAGGATGCTGAGTGTTCCCATGGCAAGTACCATTACAGGCCACCATTTACGTTCTGCATGCGAGTAACTGTTACGTATTTGGCGTACGATAGTTGCCACCAATGCCACGAGGCTTGTACAGATGCAGGCTATTCCTGCCATGACATGCCCTGCTACATAATAGGCGTTGTGCACATCGCTTTTTGCAAGCAGCTGGAATGTCCATATCCAAGTGGCAAGTGCCAGCAATGCCGCAACAACTATAAGAAGCTTACCTTGTGTGCCGTTAAAGGCTTGTGGGGGCACATCGTTTTCCGTCGTTTGGGAATTGGCAGGTATAAGGGTGAACCGGGTGGAAGAAGTGGCGGTCGTTGCCACACAGGCAGTGATGAAAGCTACGCCGCAGATTACATGTCCGGCTACGAAATGACTGGCGGTGGCAGCTTCGCTGATATATTCCCAGCCGCAGATGAAAGTCAGTAGGGCAGCCAGATAGCCAAGCACGGGCAGAGCGTACAGGACAACCGTATTGTATGTGTGAATAATCTGCCGGATAATGGTAGCCGCTGTTGCAAACAAGGCAATGCAAATCATTCCTAATGACATTACTACCGGACCGGCAACGTTTTTTGCCGGGTCCGTTCCCATATCAAGTACAAAAGCTCCGTAACCAAAACAAAACAGGGCCATCAGCAGAGGGATGGTGCGAAAGAGAACACTGATTCCGTAATTCATAATTATTTTCTATTAAAGTTTTCCCCTCTAACAGCAGCATTATGACTTTGTTTCTCATTTTAAGCTTTATTCATAGGATATAATACTTTGACAGTCCGGTTTAGGGTGCAAGGCGGTTTATCTCCCATTTTTCGGAGTTTGGACACGATAGGCCGGAAGCGGACTTTTCTTCGTGGAGAGTATATTCGAAACGGTCGTGCAGCCTGCTTTCCCGTCCCTGCCAGAATTCGAAGCGGGTGGGGGTGACGGCAAAACCGCCCCAGTTGTCGGGACGTGGTACGGTCTGTCCGGTCAGCCTGGCAGCTTCCTTTACAAAAGCGCGGATTATTTTCATCCGGCTGCTGATGACGTGACTTTGGGGGGATATTCTTGCGCCGATCCGGCTTTTGTAGGGTCGGGTGGAGAAGTAAGCGTCCGATTCTTGAGGAGTGCATTTCTCTGCTTTCCCTTCAATATGTACTTGTCTTTCCAGCTTATGCCAAACGAAAGAGAGGGAGATGTAGGGATTGGCTGTGAGTTGCCGTCCCTTACGGCTTTCGTAGTTGGTGAAGAAAATGAGTTTACCATTTTCCACGCCTTTCAGCAGTACGGTGCGGGTAGAGGGCCGTCCGTCCGGTGAGACGGTGGCTACAATCATGGCGGTAGGTTCGTTCTCGCCGCAATGCAGGGCGTCGTTGAGCCAGCGGGCGAATTGCTCGAAGGGATTCTCCGAGATAGTATTCCGGGTGAGCTTGCCTTTCTTATATTCTTTTCGTATGTCCGAGAATTGGGAATCCATATAATTACTGTTTATTATTATAACAATGAAAGAGCGAAAGGGTTGAAATACGGATACGTTGACCGCTAAAAATATCTTTTTTTCTTCTTTTTTTATAATTGTAATGATAATTCTTCTCGGTTTCGTTATGTGTTTCCGTTCTATAGGACGATTTCATGTAAATAATGTTTATATTTGTACTTCAATTACAAACATTGTTTATATGAGCGACAGACAACAATTCATTATAGATTGCACATCTCTTATTCCTGTTATAGGAACTTTGGTTTTAATAAAAATAGCTAACGAACAAATGGTTACCATGGTTGCTGCTTATGTACTTTGTGGCGAACTTTTGGGTGTGTTGATCAGTAGGATATTGAGGTTATATTATATTGATGTGGCTTTCGTCTGGTTGGGTGGAATTATGCTTTGGCTGTGGTATTGGTTCGGAGTACAACCCAGCTATATGGGGTGATAGAGTATCAGCTGCAAGTGTGGATAGGACGTCTTGTAATTCAAGTTATCAAATGGACAGACGATTAATCGGAAGAAGTTGATACTCATAAAATTAGTATTTAATAGGTCTATAATAAAAGCACTTCCAACGTTCGCTTACGGAGGAAGTGCTTTACACAAAAACTAAACTAGACTTAACTAAACTATTCTATTGGGGGAGTTTCACAACTCCTATCTGTTCGCGGCAAAGGTAAAAAAACATCTTTTAATATGCAATAGGATATTATTAGAAATAGCCCGATTTCAATAAAATATAAACCTATAAGGGTATTTTTAACTCCTTTTATTAAGAAAATCTTGGAATATTTGTTTATAACTGTCACTGACGGGGATATAGTTCTTGCCAAAAACAATACGTCCACGGTCGATGATACGTATTTTGTCTTTTTGGACGATATAGGAACGATGCACGCGTATGAAGCGTGAAGCAGGCAGAAGTTCTTCTATGGACTTCATGCTCATGAGCGAGAGAATGGGTTTGGGAGAGTTCTCCTCATAGATTTTGATATAATCTTTCAAGCCTTCGATGTAAAGAATATTTTTGAGCTCCACTTGTATCAGTTTGTAATCACTTTTTACGAAGATGCTTTCAATTTCCTCTTGGGGCTGTTGCAGCAGTTCGAACCACTTCACTGCTTTATTGGCGGCTTGCAGAAAGTCTGCATACGAGATGGGTTTCAGCAGATAATCGAGGGCGTTGACCCTATACCCGTCTATGGCATATTGGTCGAAAGCGGTGGTGAAAACGATACGGGTATGTGTATCTACCATTCTGGAGAATTCCAGGCCGTTGAGTTCGGGCATTTGGATATCAAGAAAAAGAAGGTCGACACGCTTGTCCGGCAAGTCGCTCATCGCTTGCACTGCACTGGAGTATTTGCCGGCAAGCTCCAGAAACGGGGTTTTGTTGACGTAGCTCTCCAAAAGGTTCAGGGCCAGCGGTTCGTCATCTACGATTGCGCACTTCAGATTCATGTTGTCAGTAATTGATTGTTAAAACCGATTTATATTCTTTTCCGTCCTCACTTATGCCGTGCTTCCATGCGTACCGGCCGGGATAGGTCAGTTCCAGACGCTTGCCTACTTGTTCCAGTCCGATGCCGCTGCCGCTTTTGTCGGCTTCGCTCTTGGGGTGGTAGCTGTTGGTGATTTCGCAACGTACTTCATGCACGTTCTCGCTGAAATATATACGGATATGGCTGGGCTCGGTGGGAGAGATGCCATGTTTGAAAGCATTCTCTATGAGGGAGATGAATATCAGCGGGGCAATCTCCGTAGGGCTGTCGGGACGAATGTCGAAACGCGTTTCAACAGTGACGTTGGATGAGAGACGGATGCGCATCAAGGCGATGTAGTTCTTGATGAAATCCATTTCCTTGCCTAAAGTTACGAAGTTCTGCTGATTGTCGTAAAGGACATGGCGCAATAAACGGCTCAGTTCCTGTACGGCTGTTTGTGCCTTATCCGTATCAAAGGCAATGAGTGCGTAGATATTGTTCAGCGTGTTGAGCAGGAAATGCGGGTTGAGCTGGTTGCGGAGATTCTTTAATTCGGCTTCCGTGCGACTTTTTTCGGCTTCGCGGCGGGCGGCTTCCACCTGCACCCAACGTCCGCTGAGGCGAATGGCCGCACTCAACCCTACGGTAAGTATCATGGAAAAGAAATCGCGCATGATGAATATCCACTTCGGCGGACCGATGTGTCTTTGGCCCTCACCGTCGGCTTTTGCGTAGGTGTGGAATGCGTACTCCTGCCAAAAGTGTACACCGGCTGTAACGCAAGTTATCAGCAGTATGTTCAGCAGGAGATACTGCCGTATGCGCCCCTCGAACAGATAACGGGGAATGAGGAAGCAGTAATTGCAGTAGAATACGATAAGAAAAGACAACGGAACAATGCTGCCATGACGCAGGTAGTCCATCCATGTAATGGTGAAACCGCTGCGTGTCATCATCACGAAAGGAAAAGCAAATACAATTCCCCAGCCGATGATATGAATCAGGGCTTCGATGATGCGCGACCGTGAGTAGAGAATTTGTTTCATACAAATGCAAAGATAGTTTTTTTTAGCGATAAGCGATTATCACTCGTATCGTATTGCTTCTATCGGGTCTAAGTCTGCTGCTTTCTTTGCAGGATACCATCCGAAGAACACTCCTGTCACCGTACAGACGGCAAAGCTGAGGAATACGCTCCATGCCTGTATATAAATAGGCCAATGGGCTGCGCTCTTCACAATCCAGCTTGCGCCGCAGCCGATGATGACGCCGATGAGGCCGCCGGTGATGCTGATGAGGATGGCCTCGATGAGGAATTGCGACAGGATGTCCACTCCTCTGGCACCCACACTCATGCGCAGACCGATTTCGCGGGTGCGCTCCGTTACGGATACATACATGATGTTCATGATGCCGATGCCGCCTACCACCAGCGATATGCCGGCGATGCAGGCGAGGAGAGTAGTCATCAGGTCGGTGGTGGTGTTCAGCATAGAGCTGAGCTCCTGCTGGCTGCGTATGGTGAAATCATCGTCGTCGCTGTCCTTCAGTTTATGGTTCCGGCGCAGAATTCCGGTGATTTCTTCGGTGGCGTTGTCCGTCATGTCCTCGGTGAGTGCGGATGCGAAGATACCTTGCAGATAGGTCTGTGCAAGCAGACGTTTCATTACGGTGGTGTAGGGGGCAAGTACAACGTCGTCCTGGTCCATGCCCATGCTGTTGTATCCTTTGGCTTTCAGTACGCCCGTCACGCGGAAAGGCACTTGGTTGAAGCGGATAATGCGTCCTACGGGGTCTTCTCCGTTGGGGAAAAGATTATCCTGTGTTGTCTTGCCGATGACACATACTTTGGCGGAAGTCTGTATGTCGGTTTCTGTAAACATCGTGCCGTTCTCCACTGTAAGCTGGCGGATTTCAAGGTAGTCCGTGCCTACGCCGCTTACGGATGAGGGGTAGTTGTTATTGCCTGCAATGAGCTGTCCCGATGAGGATACGTTGGGGCTGACGGCAGCCAGGAAGTTCGTTTCGTTGCGCAATGCCTCGTAGTCGGTGAGCTTCAGCGTCTGCATGGCGCTGGGGTCTTGGCGGACGCCGCCGCGCATATCCGCTCCCGGATGAATCATTATCATATTCGAGCCCATTTCGGAGATTTGCGCCTGAATGCTTTTTTTTGAACCCTGTCCGATAGCGAGCATCGTGATGACGGACGCCACGCCGATGATGATGCCCAACATCGTGAGGAAGGCACGCAGTTTATTGTTGGCAAGTGCCCGGAAGGCTATTTTGAAAAGGTTGGTTCCATTCATTGATTTGTAGTTTTATGATATTGTTTTTCTTTTTTCATCCTGCGATAAAGTAATTTACGTACTGCGTCAGTCATCCTCCTGCTTGGGCAGTGCTGCCAGTGTTTCGGCGGCATTCAGAATGTTTCGGTTGGGCTTGTCGTCCTTCACTTGTCCGTCGCGCAATACGATGTTGCGGCTGCTGTATTGGGCTATTTCCGGATTGTGCGTTACGAAAATGATGGTGCGTCCTTCGGCATGCAGTTTCTGGAAGAGCACCAGGATTTCGAATGAGGTACGGGTATCCAGATTACCGGTGGCTTCGTCCGCCAGGATTACGGCAGGGTTGTTTACCAATGCACGGGCGATGGCTACGCGTTGCATCTGTCCGCCGGACATCTGGTTGGACTTGTGCTCCAGCCGGTCGCCCAGCCCTACGGCTTTCAGCGCTTCGATGGCGCGTTTCCGGCGTTCGGCTGCCGATACGGACGAGTTGTACATCAGCGGCAGTTCCACATTTTCCACGGCTGTGGTTTTTGCCAGCAGGTTATAGTTCTGGAACACGAAGCCGATTTTACGGTTGCGGAGTACGGCACGCTGGGACTTGCTCATGGTGCGTACGGAGATGCCGTCCAGCAGATACTCTCCTACGGTGGGCGTATCCAGGCAGCCGAGTATGTTCAACAGCGTTGATTTGCCCGAACCGGACGTACCCATGATGGTGACGAACTCTCCCTCGCCGATAGAGAATGATACGCCGCGCAGTGCATGCACCGTTTCGTCTCCCACCTGGAAGTTCCGCTTTATGTTTTGAAGTTCAATTACGGTTTTGCTCATGATTAATGATGTATGGTTTACTTTGTACTGTACTTTTATACTCAGTCTCTGTACGCTGTTTCATCGGCTGTTGTTTTTCTTCTTGCTTCCCGGCGGGCCCGGCATGAACGGGCTTTTCTCACCGCTTGGTTCCTGCGGCATATCCGCCGTTGGGCCTTCGCCCGGCATGCGCCCTATGGTGGCTTCGGTCACTACTGTCGCACCTTCATCGATGCCGCTTACAATCTCCGTATTCACACCGTTGGAGATACCTACCGTTACCGGATGCGCGATGAATGTATTGCCCTCGCGTGTCCAGAGTTTGTGTTCGCTTTCGCAATCTTTCACAATGTCATTCTCGCCGATAAGCGGCTTTTCGGGTGTGAAGCGGAGCGCACGTGCCGGAACGGAAAGCACATTCTTGCGGTCGAGTGTGTAAATCGTGACGTTGGCCGTTAGGCGCGGTTTCAGTTTCAGGTCGGGGTTGGGAGCGGATATGACAACTTCGTAGGTGACGACCGTACCGGATGTGCCGCTGCTGCCGGAACTTGTAGAGCTGTCCTCTCCCAAGCGGATTTGCGTTACTACGCCCTCAAACGTGTCATTGGGATAGGCGTCTACGCTAAACGTCACGCGTTGCCCGTCTTTCACGCCGCCTATGTCGGCTTCATCCACATCGGCCACAACCTGCATCTGCGTCAGGTCGGCAGCGATGGTGAACAGGGTAGGAGTCTCGAAACCGGATGCCACCGTTTGCCCTTCCTCTACCGCACGGTTGATGACCACGCCGTCGATGGGCGAAGTGATGGTGGCGTACGACAGGTTGCGCTCCGCCTTTGCCAGCGACGCCTGACAGCTTTCGTAGCTGCTTTTCGCTTTCTCGTAATTGTAGACGGATTGCTCGTAGTCGGTATCGCTGATAAGCTGCTTTTCGTGCAGTCCCCGGTTGCGTTCGTAGTTCTTCCGCTGATATTCGTATTCGGCTTTCGCACCGTTGTAGGCGGCGCGTTGGGATGCCACTTCGCTTTGCAGGGTCACACGGTCCATTTCGGCTATGAGCTGGCCTTTGGTAACTACGGAATTGTAGTCGGCATATATCTTGTCGATGATGCCGCTTACCTGCGTGCCGACTTCCACTTCCGTCACCGGTTCGATGGTGCCGGTGGCGGTTATGGATTCCGATATCTCGCCTTTGATTACGGTGGCTGTCTCGTAGGTCACTTTATGTTTGGCCGTGGAGCCGCCGAAAAGCCGGATGCTTATGCCGGCTACCGCCACAACGGCTACGGCGATAAGGATAATCTTTTTCTTGTTCATATTCTGTATATCATTATTGGGTTTTAAGTAGCGTTGGTCTATACCGCAAGAGATAGTTGCGTATGGGGATTATTATATTGAATAGGTCAAAGCGTAATCTGTTCTCCTTGGTAGAATTTCAGCAGTTGCGTGTTCAGTATTGCCATGTATTTGGCTTGCAGGGTTTCCTGTTGCGCGTTGAGCAGGTTGTTTTTCTCGGTCAGCAGTTCCACGGTATTCTTCATGCCGAGGTTGAATTGCTCTTGGATGAGGTCGTAGCTGGTCTGTGTGCTTCGTAGCTTCTCTATGGCGGCAACGTAGCGTTGCTGTGCGCTGTTGGCATCCAGCCATAACCCTTCGATGGTCTTGTACAGGTTTTTCTGATTGTCCAGCAAGTCCAGTTCGCTGTTCTGCTTCTGTATCTTGGCTTTCTGTACGGCGCTCTTGGTCTGCCGGTTGTTGAAGATGGGTACGCTTACGGTTACTCCCAAAGAGTTGTTCCAGTTCTGCTTGATTTGTTCGCCGAAGGTGAAGTCATTGCCGTTGGTGTTCGTGCTACCTATGCCTGCACTGAGGCTGATGGTGGGGATGTAACCGGAGCGGGCAATATTGATGTCGAGTTCCGAGGCTTTGACATTCAGTCGGCCTGCTTCGATTTCCGGGCGCAGGGTGAGGGCGGAGCGGTAGACATCGGTCTTTGAGGGTAGCGGCGACAATACATTCTCATCGCCGAGTGTGGGGATGTAAAGCGTCATTTCCTTTTCGCCGTCCAGTTCGAGGAGTTGTTTCAGTTGCAGTTTGTAATCTTGCAGGGTAGCTTGTGCCGTTACCAATTGATATTTGTCGGTGCTGACCTGCGCTTCCAGTTGGGCGAGGTCGCTCCTGGCGATGCTTCCCGCTGCAAGCAGGGCGCGTGCCCGTTCGCATTCCGCCCGGCTGACGTCGAGGGTTGCTTCATTTACCTTGACGGCTTCGGCTGCATAGAGAATCTGCACGTAAATCTGCGTAATGCTCTCTTCGATGGTGTTCTCGCTTTCCGCCACGCCCAGTTCGGCAATGCGGTTGTTCATCCGCTGCTGTTTCAAGGTATTCAGCCGTTTGCTGCCGTTGTAAAGCGTCCAGTTGGCATCGATGCCATAGCTGCCGTTGTAGCTGGTCTTGCTTTGGCTGCTGGTGATGTTGTCGCCGTCTATTATCGTATTGGTCTGGCTGTTGGGCCGGTTTACGATACGTTGGCTTACGGATGCCGTGAGGCTGGGGAAGAGGGCTGCCCTGGCAGTCTTTACGTCTACTTCGGCGCTCTCGGCGTTGAGACGGTTCTTGCGTATCGTGATGTTTTGCTGCAAAGCATAGTCGATGCAGGCTTGCAGGTTCCATTGTGCGGGAAGCGTCTGCGTGCTGTCCTGCTGTTGCGTACCGATAGCGGTTTCCTGCGTTTGCGGCATTGCGTTGCCGACACAGGTGCTTGCCGCACAGAGCGATATTACGGTCAATCTTTTTACATTTATCATATTACCTTGTTTCTATGGTTTTACCATTGCAAAAGTATGCGCAGCCTCTTGAAACGGCAAAAACAATAGACCATTGCCGGGATTGTGCCGACGGATTACTTTTTCCTGCCGATAATTAAGAGTTTGCTTTGCTGTTTTTATGAGGTCAAAATACACTTGCTGATTTCTATTAGGCACGGATTTCACGGAAAACCAGGTTTTCTTTATTCTTTTTTTATCGTGAAAATCCGTGAAATCCGTGCCTAATAGAAACCAATAGTAAGCGAATTTTAGTTTTGACCCCGTAAAGACAGTAGATATCTTCCCAAAGAACTTCTTTATAGAATACCGGACAAAAATCAAGCTGGCTATAACTTTTCAGTTTTTTATTTGTTATTTATATAAAAGTATTTTATATTTGTAATGATTATAATTTGAACTTTATGAAAAACCTTGTTACCAGTATCTGGCAATTCTATGTCGATGGCTTCCGAAGCATGACATTGGGGCGTACCTTGTGGCTGATAATTGCAATCAAATTGTTTATCATGTTTTTTATTCTTCGTCTTTTCTTCTTTCCGAACTATTTGAATGAAGCTGCCGGGGAAGGCGATAAAGAAGATTACGTCAGCAGTGAACTGATTATGCGGGCGGGAAGATAGGGGATAGTGATAAGCGGTTAATGATTAAGGAGGGAGGTATTCCTTTTCCTTATTTATATCTTATATTTTATACTTTAATTTCATACTTAATATTTATTCTCATGCTTGAAAACATTGACACTTCTCTGATTGATTGGTCGAGAGCGCAATTTGCCTTGACCGCTATCTATCACTGGATTTTTGTGCCGCTTACTTTAGGATTGGCGGTAATTATGGGCATCATGGAAACGGTGTACTACCGTACGGGTGACAAGTTCTGGAAACATACTGCCAAGTTCTGGATGAAACTCTTCGGCATCAACTTTGCCATAGGTGTGGCAACGGGACTGATTCTGGAGTTTGAATTCGGTACGAACTGGAGTAATTACAGTTGGTTCGTGGGCGACATCTTCGGTGCGCCGCTTGCTATCGAAGGTATTTTGGCATTCTTTATGGAAGCCACGTTCATTGCTGTGATGTTCTTCGGTTGGGACAAGGTAAGCAAACGTTTCCACCTGGCTTCTACCTGGCTTACGGGACTTGGTGCTACTATCTCCGCCTGGTGGATTCTGGTGGCGAATGCCTGGATGCAGAATCCGGTAGGTATGGAGTTCAATCCCGATACCGCCCGTAACGAGATGGTTGACTTCTGGGCGGTAGCCACTTCGCCGATGGCAGTCAATAAGTTCTTCCACAGCGTGCTGTCCGGCTGGGTACTGGCTGCGGTGTTCGTGGTAGGTGTGAGTTGCTGGTATCTGTGGAAAAACCGTGAGAAGAAGTTTGCTTTGGCAAGCATAAAGATAGCTGCCTGGGTAGGACTGTGTGCCGCTGTGCTTTCCGCGTGGACGGGCGACGGTTCCGGTTATCAGGTGGCACAGAAACAACCCATGAAGCTCGCTGCCATGGAGGGTTACTATCAGGGGCAGGAAGGAGCCGGACTGGTGGCTTTCGGCATTCTCAATTCCGACAAGAAGACGGCCGATGACGGTAAGGATGCTTTCCTCTTCCGCATGGAGATTCCCAAGTTCCTTTCATTGCTTGCCGAGCGCGATTCAAAGGCTTTCGTACCGGGCATCAACGACCTGCTGAAAGGCGGCTATCCCTTGAAAGACGGTACAACCGCGCTCTCTGCTCAGGAGAAGATTGAAAAGGGAAAGACGGCTATCGGGGCTTTCTCCGCTTATCGTGCCGCCAAAGCTGCGGGCAACGATGCCGAGGCGCAGGTGGCTGCCAAAGTGTTGAAAGAGAATGTGGCGTATTTCGGTTACGGTTATATCAAGGATGTGAACGAACTGGTTCCCAACGTGCCGCTCACCTTCTATATGTTCCGTGTCATGGTGATACTGGGCGGGTACTTCATCCTCTTCTTCATTGTGGTTCTCGTTCTTGCCTACAAGAAGGATTTGTCGCAGATGCGCTGGATGCATTGGGTGGCAATGCTGACCATTCCGCTGGGCTATCTTGCCGGGCAGGCAGGTTGGGTGGTTGCCGAATGCGGACGTCAGCCGTGGGCCATTCAGGATATGTTGCCCACAAGTGCCGCCATTTCCAAACTGGATGTCGGCTCCGTGCAGACCACATTCTTCATTTTCCTTGTACTGTTCACCGTTATGCTGATTGCCGAAGTAGGCATTATGCTGAAAGCCATACGGAAAGGACCGGAAAAAGAACTTTCTCATCAATCATAACTTATAACTCATAACTCATTACATGAATACCTATATATTTCTTCAACATTATTGGTGGTTTATAGTATCCCTGTTGGGAGCCATCCTTGTATTCCTGCTGTTTGTGCAGGGCGGTAACTCGCTGATATTCTGTCTGGGCAAGACGGAAGAGCAGCGCAAGATGATAATAAACTCTACGGGGCGCAAGTGGGAGTTTACGTTTACTACGCTCGTAACGTTCGGCGGTGCGTTCTTTGCATCGTTCCCGTTGTTCTACAGTACGAGCTTCGGCGGTGCGTACTGGCTGTGGATGATTATCTTGTTTACTTTCGTGTTGCAGGCTGTAAGCTACGAGTTTCAGTCGAAAGCGGGCAATCTGTTGGGCAAGACGACGTATCGCGCTTTTCTGGTGATAAACGGAGTGGTAGGGCCGGTGCTGCTGGGCGGTGCGGTGGCAACGTTCTTCACGGGTTCGGAGTTCTATATCAACAAAGGTAATATTGCCGATACGGTGATGCCGGTTATCAGCAGTTGGGCCAATGCAGGGCACGGGCTGGATGCGTTGCTCAATCCGTGGAATGTAGTGTTGGGACTGGCTGTGTTCTTCCTGGCGCGTATTCTCGGTGCGCTTTACTTCATTAACAATATCGGCGATGCGGATTTGGTGAAACGTTGCCGTCGTGCGCTGTGGGGCAATACGGGGCTGTTTCTGGTGTTCTTCCTTGCATTCGTTATCCGTACGCTGCTTGCCGAAGGCTACGCGGTGAATCCGGAAACCGGAGAGGTATTTATGGAACCCTATAAGTATCTGACAAACTTTATCGAAATGCCCGTGGTGCTGCTCGTATTCCTTATCGGTGTGCTTGCCGTGCTTTGGGGAATTGTCCGCACAGTGTGGAAACCGTCTTTCGACAAGGGTATATGGTTTGCAGGCGCAGGCACTGTGCTCACGGTATTGGCGCTGTTGCTGGTGGCGGGTTATAACAATACTGCCTATTATCCCTCTACCGCCGACCTGCAAAGTTCGCTTACGCTGGCAAACAGTTGTTCCAGCCAGTTTACGTTGCGGGTAATGGCCTACGTATCTGTCCTGGTTCCTTTTGTGCTTGCCTACATTTTCTACGCATGGCGCAGCATCGACAGGAAGAAGATAGATGCCGAAGAGATGCAGGATGAAAAAGGACACGCCTATTGATTTTATAACTCCGGGGATTTGCTCCCGGTTTCCCTGGAGTTTCTTTGAAAATGCCGGGGGATATAAGAGAAAACTCCTCACGTTTGGGTTGCAAACGTGAGGAGTTTTCTTTTTGTTCTTATGTTCTTATGTCCGAAAACCGGATTGTTATTTTCCCGCTTCCGCATTCTTAATCATCTGCTCGCTGGCATACATGAATATTACCACACGGCGATTTTCGCTCGCCGACAGGCTTTCGTCGTATTCATTGTAGCCCACACCTTCCACTTGCTTGAACTGAGAGGGAGATACGCCGCAATCCTGCAGATAATTCTCTACGGCATAGGCACGGTTCTTGGATACCTTCATGTTGGCTTCGTACGTACCGACCTTGTCCGTATGGCCTATGATGGCGATGTCCGTAGTTGTGTCTTCCTTCAGAATCTTGGCGAGGTCGCGCAAGGAAGCTTTCGCATCGTTGCTCAGCGTAGAGGAGTTGAAAGCAAACAGAATACCGGAGTCGAACGTCACCTTGACGGCATCCAGATTATTGGCATCTTTCACCATTTCCACCTGTGCGCCTTCAATCTTGGCAGCTTCGGCAGCCTTTTTATCCATCTTATGACCGATAGCCACACCTGCGCCCGTACCTACCGCTGCGCCTACTGCCGCACCGATAGCAGCGCCTTTACCCTTACCGAACAGTCCGCCGATAATGGCTCCTGCCGCAGCACCCGAGCCACCGCCGATAATGCCGCCTTTCGTCGTATTGTTCATTGTACCGCAACTACCCAGTAGTATGGCGCCGCTCAGCAGAAATGCTGTCATTTTCATCTTTTTCATACCTTTTATTTTTTAATTGGTTCAAGTTTTACTAATGCAAATTTATGTATATAATACATTTGTTGGCATTAAAAAGTTTACCATTGCAGTTTTTTTAGAGAATTTTCCTTTTAATAAAGAGAAAACGACCGGACTTATACGTTACTTGTAATTCAGGAAGTTTTCCTGCACCAGCTTTCCTGCCTGCCATACGGCGCGTATGTTCAGTTCCTTGTCCATGATGAGGATGTCGGCGTCCTTGTCCTTTTGCAGGGAACCTTTGCGGTCGTACACGCCCATGATGCGTGCCGGGGTTTCGGAAGCCATGCGCAGGGCGTCGCCCAACGGGATACCCGCCTTGACCATAGTACGCACCAGCACGTCCATGGTGGCGATACTGCCTGCCAATGAGGAGCGGTCGGCAAGCTTGCACACACCGTCTTCGATGATGTAGCGCGAGTCGTTGATTTCCTTGCCTTCGGTGGCGGCGCAGGAGAGGGCGTCCGTTACAAGGCAGGTGTGCTCTACGCCTTTCAGCTTGTATGCCAGTTTCAGGATGGTGGACGGCAGGTGGATGCCGTCGGCAATGAGTTCGATGGTCATGCCGTCGGTCAGGTAGACACTTTCCACAGTGCCTTCGTACTTGTACTCGCGGCGTTTGTGGAAGCCGGGCATGGCGTTGTAGAAGTGGGCGGCATGGGTAAATCCGGCTTCGTAGGCGGCACGGATACCGTCGTATTCGGCTTCGGTGTGCGATACGGCTGCCAGTATGCCTTTTTCGCGCAGGTAGCTTGCAAATTCCAGTGCTCCGGGCAGTTCGGGAGAGGCGTCCCAGCGGCGGATGCAACGGGTGCTTTCCACCAACTCGCGGTATTCCTGTCCGTCAATCTCCTTCACCTGGTCGGCAAACTGTTCGCCTGCCATTTTCTTGTTGAGATAGGGACCTTCGATGTGCAATCCCAGTACGGGACTGCCAGGCTCTGCCATAAGCTGCTCGCACACTTGGGCTGCCTGGTGCAGCTTTTCGAACGGAGATGAGGAAATGGTAGGGTAGAAACTCGTAGCACCATGACCGAGGTGCGCATTGATGATGCTGCGAAACGCTTCTTCGGTACATTCGGTGAAGTCGTGGCCGCCACCGCCATGCGCGTGCATACACACGAAGCCGGGCACGATATACATGCCTTTGGCATCGATGAGGCGTGCGCCGATGAGGGCGAGGTCACAGTTGGTCACTTCGAGTATTTTTCCGTCGCGCATCAGGACGGAACCTTCATTCAGCCAGCCTTGCGGGGTGAATATGCGTCCGTTGATAATTTGAGTAAGCATTTTTAGATTTATGATTTAAGATTTATGAATTATAATCCCAGCGTTGTGCTTTTGAATTTATCGAAGGCCAAAATTAAGCATTATAAATTAAAAATCCTATATGCGGGATTTTTTAATCATCTTCTTCTCCGTCTTCGGTGGCGGCGTTGTTTCTGCCGGTATTTGCGTATCCTGCCGTATACCAGCCAGACGAACAATACTCCGAATACGGAGAATATCAGCAGTACGATGCCCGTGTTGAGGTTGTCGCCTTTCACACGGCTCCACATTTCGAGTACGAGTTCGGTGCGGTTGCCGAAGTCGCGTATCATGGCGCAGCGTTCCACCACTTTCCTGTCGGGATATTGCACGGGGTTTATCTGCAGGCTGTCCGCACCCACACCTTCACCGAAGAAATAGCTGAGGTCGGAACGTGTCGCGATGGCGGTGTCCCGTTTGGCTTCCATGATTTCAGGGGTGGCAACGGCGCTGACGTAGCCTATGGCGTCCATATTGCGCAGGGCGATGTCGGGTCGGCAGAGGTAGTTGATGAAGTAAGCGGCAGCTTTGGGATTGCCTGCATATTTGGGGATTACCCAGCCGTCGTACCAGATGTTGCTGCCTTCGCGCGGCACTTCGTAGGCAAGGTCCACGCCCACGGCACGGGCTTCTTCGATGGCCCATACGGCGTCGCCGCTCCAGGTGAGGTTAAGCCAGGTCTTGTTCTTGGTCATCATCTCCTTGCCGAAGTCGGCTTCCCAGCCTGCGATGTTGGGCTTCATGGCTTTCAGATACTTCTCGGCAAGGGCTATGGCTTCGGGAGAGTTATCGTTCATCAGTTGCTCCACGGTGACGGTGCTGTCGGCAAGCTGTCGGGCATGGGCGTAGATGATGGCGGTTCCGTAGGCATCGCGGTAACTGTCTTTCATCAGGATTTTGCCTTTGTTCCTGGGGTTCCAGAGGCAGTGCCAACTGCCGGCTTCGTCGGGGGTGATGAAGTTGCGGTTGTAGAGGATGCCGGCTGTGCCCCACATATAGGGTACGGCATAGTCGGTGGTGGTGCGTCCCGGCTGGCTGGTCTTGTTCAGTTCCCGGCGGATGTAGGGGGAGATGTTGGGCAGATAGTCCGGGGTCTTGCCGAAGTTGCGGTCGATGGGCAGGAGAAGGTCTTTCTTCAGCATCCGCTCGATGATGTACTCCGAGGGGCATACCACGTCGAAATCCTCGTGGCCGCGCTCTATCTTGGTGAGCATGATTTCGTTGATGTCGAACACCTGGTAGATGAGGCGGATGTCCTCGCCCGTCTGCTGCTTGTACCAGGCGGGAAATTCGGCCAGTACATCTTCGTCGATGTAGTCGGCCCAGTTGTAGACTTTCAGTACGTGGCTGCGCTCTTCGCCCGAATCCTTGCACGAGACGGCTGCGAGGACGAGGCAAAGGAGAAGGAATATGTCTGTTAATCTTTTCATTTTTTATTCAGCAGGTTTATCTTGACTATGCTTTCGTTTTTCGGCTTACGGGATGAATCTCTCCGTGCTGCGGGACGAATACTCTTATCTTGCGAGACGCAGGCGGACTTATTTCTTCCGTGCACGTTCCGCACGCTTGTTGATGACAATCAGCAGCACCAGCACCGTAATGAAAATAAGGGTGGACAGAGGACGCAGCTCCGGTGTCAGTCCGCCTTTACGCGCATCGGCGTAGATATAGGTGGAGAGCGTTTCCAGTCCTTCGTTTCCAATGGTGAATATGGTTACTGCGAAGTCGTCGATAGAGAGCGTAAAGGCAAGGATGAAGCCGCTGATCATGCCCGGAAGTATCTCTGGCAGAATTACCTTGCGCAATGCCTGAAAGGGAGTGGCGCCAAGGTCGAGGGCGGCTTCGTACACGTTCTGGTTCATCTTCTTCAAGCGGGGCATTACGCTCAGCACTACGTAAGGGGTGCAGAATGTGATGTGCGCCAGTACCACGGTTGTGAATCCCTGCGAGATACCGCAACTGACGAACAGCAGGAACAGCGACACGCCCGTAATGATGTCCGCATTCATCATCGGAATGGCATTGGCGAAGTTCATTACCCGGCGCGTGCGTGTGCGCAGGTTGAAGATGCCGATGGCCGCGATGCTGCCCAACGCCGTACTGGCGGTGGCTGCTAACATGGCAATGGCAAATGTGTTCCAGATGGCGCTCGTCAGCGAGTGGTGCATGCCGCCTGTGAAGAGGGAGCTGTACAGCTTGGTGGAGAATCCCGTCCAGTTGCCCAGCACTTTGGCTTCGGTGAAAGAAAATACCATGATGATAAGGATAGGCGAGTACAGCAGCGCAAGCAGCAGCCACAGATACCCTTTGGCAAGAATACGCGTCATCATATCACACCTCCGCTTTCATTGGATGCGCCGTCCTCTTCGTTCGTAAAGAGGATGGTGACGCCTATCAGCAACAGCATGATGAGCGACAGGGCTGCACCGTAGTTCCACATTCCGTTGTATATGTTCTCCTGCACAGTTGTTCCGAAGAGCTTGATGTTGTTCATCGTCAGCAGTTCGGCTATGGCAAAGGTGCTTACCGTAGGCATGAACACCATTACGATGCCGCTCATGATGCCCGGCATGGAGAGGGGCAGGATTACTTTGCCGAATACCTGCAAGGGGTTGGCTCCGAGGTCTTGGGCGGCTTCTATGAGGCTGCGGTCCATTTTCTGCAGAGTGTTGTAGATGGGGTATATCATGAACGGCAGGAAGTTGTAAACCATGCCGAACACGAGTGCACCTTCGCCCAAAGGCAGGTTCAGAAAGTCGAACAGCGCCACTGTGGCGAGTGTGCGTATCAGTATGTTCACCCACATGGGCAGGATGAACAGCACCACCATGGTCTGCGAAGTGTTGAACTGCTTCTGGCTGAGGATGTATGCCGCCGGATAACCCAGCAACAGACAGGTCAGCGTGGTGATGAGAGCGATGCCGATGGAGTAGATGAAGGTGTTCATCGCCTCCGGGTGCATCATGAACTTGCGGAAGTTGGCAAAGGTGAAAGCTCCGTCGGCATCCGTAAAGGCGTACAGCACAATCAGCAGTAGCGGCACTATCGCAAATATCAGCAGGAACAGTGCGTAGGGCAGTGTCCAGTTGCGTCGCCGCAGGAAGAAATGGGATAACTTATCAAGCATTACTCTATTATATCTTATATCAAGCGCTACTCTATTTAATCAAGTATTACTTTATTATATTAGGATTATGAACGGTAAGATGACGGGATGATATCTTATCGTTTTATCACTCTGATGTTTTCGTGCGCTATCCGTATGCCCACGCGGTCTCCGTCGTCCCAAACGTCGTTGGTGTCTACGAAGATGTCCTCGTCCCAATCGGTAAACACGGTGAGGTGATAATGGTTTCCTTTGTAGAGGATGAATTTCACTTCGCCCGTCAGTCGTCCGTCTTCTTCGTTATCCTCCAGGATGACGTTTTGGAAGTCCACTTCCACCGTTACAGGCGTTTCGGGACCGATGTCTTGCACCGGACTGCATTCGAAGCTGCAACTCAGGAATTCCACGTGCGTTTCGTCCAGGAGCTTGCCCTCGAAAGTGTTGCAGGTGCGTTCTTTCTTCATTACGTGGATGTCGAAAGGTTTTACCAGCAGACCCACTTCGCGGCCTGCCTCGAAGCAGTGGTAATCCTGTACCATCAGCTCATAACCCTCGCGGGTCTGTACCAGCATTTCGTAGTGCACGCCTTTGAAGATGGAGCTTGTTACGGTTCCCGTGAGTTGCGCCGCATCCGAGGGTTCGAAGATGTAGATGTCCTCCGGACGGATTACGACGTCCACCTGTGTACGGTCGCCGAAACCGGTATCCACGCAGTCGAACTCGTGTTCGCAGAAGCGGACGAGCCGGTCGTGCACCATGACACCGTTCAGTATGTTGCTCTCGCCGATGAAGTCGGCTACGAAAGAGTTGATAGGCTCGTTGTAGATGTCTGTCGGAGTGCCGATTTGCTGTATCCTGCCTTCGCTCATCACGACGATGGTGTCGCTCAGGGTGAGGGCTTCTTCCTGGTCGTGGGTGACGTATATGAAGGTGATGCCCAGCTTCTGGTGCATCTCTTTGAGTTCCATCTGCATGTCCTTGCGCATCTTCAGGTCGAGGGCGGCAAGGGGCTCGTCGAGGAGCAGCACTTCGGGTTCGTTGACGATGGCACGGGCTATGGCAACGCGCTGTTGCTGTCCGCCGGAAAGGGAGTCTACATCGCGGTCTTCATAGTCGGTCATGCCCACCATGCGGAGCGCCTGCTTCACTTTCTTTTCGATAGTGGCGGCGGGGAGCTTCTTCAGCTTGAGGCCGAAAGCAATATTATTGAATACGTTGAGGTGAGGAAACAGGGCGTACTTCTGGAACACCGTATTCACCGGGCGGCGGTGGGGTGGTGTCTGCGTGATGTCTTTTCCTGCAATGGTAATCACTCCTTCCGAAGCTGTCTGGAAGCCCGCAATCAGACGCAGCAATGTCGTCTTTCCGCAACCGGACGGTCCCAATATCGTTACAAACTCGCCCTTGCGGACAGACAAATTCACATCATTCAGTACGGCTTTGTCTCCGAAAAACTTCGATACGTGCTCTACACCGATGATGCAGTCGGACTTTTGCATAAGCGTTTCTTACTTTATCCAAACTAATTAAACAAATCTCTACCTGATATAGTCAGTCATAAAAAAAGTGGCGCAAAGGTACATATTTTCTTGAAAACTTTAGAGTTTGTTTAAAAATTGTTCAGCATTCTTTTGCGAGTTCTTTGGAGACGGATGTTTCCTCTTTTTATTCGCCACACACCCGCTTTGTTCTCATAAAACGCCTCCAAAGAACTCGCAAAAGAAATGGAAGGAAATACTTGGGAAAAGAAAAATCGAACAACCCAAAACAGAGTCATGAGTTATAAATTGCGGGTAATTGACCGATACTCGCAAATAAGTCCTAACTTTGCAGTCCGTAACATTAAAGTCTTCGTAAGAAATGGAAAAGAAAACAGTACTCATCACAGGTGCTTCTTCGGGTATAGGAGAGGGCTGTGCACGTAAGTTTGCCATGAATGGTTACCGCCTGATTCTCAACGGACGGAATGTAGAGAAACTGACTGCCGTAAAGCGCGAACTGGAAACGGAATATCGCGCGGATGTCTGTCTGCTACCTTTCGACGTACGCGACCGCGGGGCTGCGAAAGCGGCTCTTGACTCGCTTCCCGAAGAATGGAAAGCGATAGATATCCTCATTAATAATGCCGGACTGGTAATCGGCGTAGACAAGGAACACGAAGGCAATCCGGACGAATGGGACATCGTGCTTGATACCAATATCAAAGCATTGCTTGCCATGACCCGTCTGGTGGTTCCCGGAATGGTGGAACGCGGACGCGGCCATGTCATCAATATGGGTTCCATTGCAGGCGATTATGCCTATCCGGGCGGTAGTGTGTATTGTGCCAGCAAGGCTGCCGTAAAGGCGTTGTCAGACGGCTTGCGCATCGACCTTGTGGATACTCCCATACGGGTGACCAACATCAAGCCCGGTTTGGTGGAGACGAATTTCTCCGTAGTGCGTTTCCGTGGCGACAAGGCGGCTGCCGATAATGTGTACAAGGGCATCCGTCCGCTTACAGGCGACGACATTGCCGAAGTGGTGTACTTTGCCGCTGCTGTACCCGAGCATATACAAGTGGCCGAGGTGTTGGTAATGCCTACCAATCAGGCTACGGGTACAATCGTCAGCCGGAAATAAGCACTTTTCCGTAACAACAGAATCTAAGAGAATAAGAGTAAACTCTGCCAATCATGACTAATAAGTACGAAGAACGCCTGGGCACGGAGCGTATGCTGCCTTTGGTTTTCAAGATGGCGCTACCTGCGGTGGCAGCACAGTTTGTCAATCTGCTTTACAGCATTGTAGACCGTATTTACATCGGACACATACCGGGCATCGGAACCGATGCGCTGGCGGGAGTGGGAGTGACCATTTCGCTCGTTGTGCTGATTTCTTCTTTCTCCGCCATTGTGGGTGGTGGCGGTGCTCCGTTGGCTGCCATTGCCCTCGGACAGGGCAACCGTCGCCGTGCCGGAAAGATACTTGGCAATGGCTTTACTCTGTTGATTCTTTTCACTTTGCTCACTTCGTTCATAGCCTATACCTTTATGGAGCCTATCCTGCTTTTTACGGGTGCTTCGGAGCATACGCTGGGCTATGCGGAAGACTATCTTTCCATTTATCTGTTGGGGACGCTGTTTGTGGAAGTGTCTACCGGACTGAATGCTTTCATCAATGCACAGGGGCGCCCTGCGGTTGCCATGTGTTCGGTGTTGATAGGGGCTTTGTTGAATATTATTCTTGATCCTATATTCATATTCTGGTTGGATATGGGAGTGAAAGGCGCTGCGTTGGCTACGGTGCTGTCGCAGGCTTGCAGTGCGGTGTGGGTGCTGTCCTTCCTTTTCTCACGGCGCGCTTCCCTGCCTTTGGAAAGGCGGTATATGAAGCTGGAAAAGAGTATCGTGCTCTCCATGCTGGCGCTCGGCGTATCGCCTTTTATCATGGCGAGTACGGAAAGCCTGGTGGGGTTTGTGCTCAACAGCAGTCTGAAAGAATTCGGAGATATCTATGTCAGTGCGCTTACCGTCCTGCAAACGTCTATGCAGTTTGCCAGCGTGCCGCTGACGGGGTTTGCGCAGGGGGTTGTTCCGGTGGCAAGCTATAACTACGGGCATGGCGACAAGCAGCGTGTGAAGGAGTGCTTCCGGATTGCGCTGATTACAATGTTTTCTTTCAATCTCGTCCTGATGCTGTTTATGATTTGCTTCCCTGCGATTGTGGCATCCGCCTTTACGAGCGATGCAAGGCTGATAGAAACTGTTCGCTGGACGATGCCTGTATTCTTGGGCGGTATGACGATTTTCGGTTTACAGCGTGCCTGTCAGAATATGTTCGTGGCGTTGGGGCAGGCCAGAATATCCATTTTCATAGCATTGCTGCGTAAGGTAATCCTGCTGATACCGTTGGCGTTGATACTGCCGCATTTTATGGGAGTAGCAGGTGTATATGCGGCAGAAGCCATATCCGATGCTACGGCTGCTGTTTGCTGTACGCTGCTGTTTTTCTGGCAGTTCCCTAAAATACTGAGGAGAATAAAAAGTAAAAGCCTGTCTGAATAAGGTACGTTCTTGTTATGGCATTCCGTCTCTTTTCGCTTTGTTGAGGATGGTTGCTTCCCTTATTTGTTCTCGTCATTCCCGGTTCGGATATGTTGAATTGCATACCTCTTTAATTTCAGAATCAATGATTCGGGTATAAATATCCGTAAATCATATACAACTCGGTTTGCGTAATCGTGGTAATTTTGCAATTGGAAAACAACCGGAAATATCAATAACTTCATACGGTAAATGGAATGACTATGAACAGGATTCTTTTAATTTCAGTATTCAGTATTTTAACTTTCAATATTATGGCACAGGAGAAAATAGTACAGACAGCCGGGCGCACCCGATTAGGAGAGTTCGCCCCTAAATTCGCGGAGCTCAACGACGATGTTCTTTTCGGAGAAGTGTGGAGCCGCACCGACAAGCTTGGTCTGCGCGACCGTAGTTTAGTAACCGTTACCTCACTTATCAGTCAGGGTATTACAGACAATTCGCTCGTATTTCATCTGCAGTCGGCAAAGAAGAACGGCATTACCCGTACTGAGATTGCCGAAATCATTACCCACATCGGTTTTTATGCCGGTTGGCCGAAAGCATGGGCGGCGTTCAATCTGGCAAAAGACGTATGGGCGGAAGATGCCGTTGGTGAAGATGCTAAAGCCGCTTTCCAGCGCGGAATGATTTTTCCTGTCGGCGAACCGAACACTGCATACGCGAAGTATTTCACCGGCAACAGTTACCTTGCTCCCATTTCGCGCGAGCAGGTGAATATATCCAATGTTACGTTTGAACCTCGTTGCCGCAATAACTGGCACATCCATCGTGCCAAAAGTGGTGGCGGACAAATGCTGATTGGCGTAGCCGGACGCGGCTGGTATCAGGAAGAGGGGAAACCTGCCGTGGAAATTCTCCCGGGCACGGTTATCCGTATTCCGGCAAACGTCAAGCACTGGCATGGAGCTGCTGCAGACTGTTGGTTTGCTCATCTGGCTTTCGAGGTTCCCGGTGAAAGTGCTTTCAATGAATGGCTCGAACCGGTGACGGACGAAGAGTATGATAACCTCGAAACAAATAAGCGGTAATTGCGACCGAGTCTATTTCTTCTTTCTTCTTGAGGAAACGAGTGTCTCAACAAATATACGTAAACGTATGATAGGCATAAGGAGATGCTCAGGTCACCCCATCGTGACAAATAAAAAAAATCAAATCATAACAAAATGAAACAATTTATATTGGTAATTATGAGTTTACTAACTTTCAGTTGCTCATCGAAAGCACAAAAACAGACAACGGATACCGGTATGCAATCCGATAAGAAAATTCTCGTGGCCTATTTCTCCTGCACTGGAACTACGGAAAAAATTGCCGGTGCCATTGCTCAAGCAGTTAACGGTAAGCTGTATCGGATTACTCCGGCTGTAGCCTACACTTCGGCAGACCTTAATTGGAATAACAAAGCAAGCCGTAGTTCGGTAGAAATGGCGGATGAAAATTCACGTCCTGCATTGGGTGGGGAGACACTCAATCTGAAAGATTACGACGTAGTATTCCTCGGTTATCCGATATGGTGGGATTTGTGTCCTCGTCCGGTCAATACATTTCTTGAGAAATATGACTTCTCCGGTAAGACCGTCATTCCATTTGCCACTTCCGGCGGCAGTTCTATTACAGGTAGCGTGAAACAGCTCAAGGCACTATATCCTCAAATCGGATGGCAGGCAGGACGGCTATGCAATGGAAGTGCAAAGCAAGCAGGGGATTGGGCAAAGCGGGTAATCAGTGTAGAATAGAATACCATACCATTGTAACTGCCCAATATCACCAGATTCACCGATGAACGTCATTGGTTTTTTAGTATTACTTTATCAGCTATAGTAAATTGACTCAATAAATCAAGTTCATCATGAAATATACTATAATTAGGGATATCCAGTAAATGTCTCTAAAAAATAAGATGGCATGTGAAGATGATAGAGCATAACCACTTCATATGCCATTTTTATAGTCATTTTTCTGTGCTTTCTCACATAATTCTATCCGCAAGGATATGAAGTTCTGGAAAGAGCCTGATGCTTTCTTCTGATTGTGTGAGTAAAATCATATCATGCTGCTTTAGCCGTTCTGTTTATTTCCTTGTACTGATGTATTTTACAATCTCCGCTCCTTTAAAATAAATAACCAGCGAACTGACAATAATCAGCATTCCCGCTACCGTACTGAATGTGGGGTATTCTCCCGCAAGCATTATCCAACTTAATACAGCTCCGAGAATCGGGTTGATAAGGCGGCACATATTGATGTCGCTGACTTTTGCGCCTTTGCTTTGCAACGCCATAAACCAGAAGCTGAATGCAAAGACGGAAATAAATACGAGGATGCCCAGGCTGATATAAAATCCGGCAGGCTTGCCGATGAAAGAGTGATAACCTTCCGTGCCCAGTCCTATGACGTAGATAAGGGCGCCACCGAAAAACATCTGTACGGCATTCAGGAAGATAGGGTTGACCTTGCCTTTCTCTTCGGATACGGAGATGGCGGAATAGCCCTGAAAGATAATGCTGAGCAACAGTAGTATGATGCCTGTGATGCCTTTCCAGTCCAGCGGTTCACCGTCGCTGCCCATCCCTACAATCAGCAAGAGGCCTGCAAGGCTGATGATAAGGCTGACGATTTTGTAACCGTTCAGTTTGTCGTTACTTGCCAGCAGATGGGCAAGCAGTACATTGATAAGCGGCGTCATGCCCATGATGATGGATGATATAGCCCCGCTTACGAAGTCCACTCCGAAATAAAAGGCCGTATAACCCATGAACATATTAATGAATATCAGATTGAGGAACAGTTTGCGGTGCTGCTTGATTTCCTGCCACATCCCCTTGTGCCAGGTATAGGCAAAAAGCAGAACGCCTACACTGGTGAAACGCAGCCCGGCAAAATTCATCGGAGTAAAATCATAACTGAGCCCTTGCTTGATGAACGGGTTTACGATGGCCCATAACACAGATGCCAATATAGCGTATAGCAGTCCTTTTTTCATGCTTATAGAAAGTAGTTTGGTAAAATCGGGTGCAAAGATACGCCTTTCTTTTGAATTAAAAATTAAGCCAGCGTTTGAAAGCGGCGAGTTTCTCCTCGCTGATTGTGATTTTACTCTTATACGGCGGACGTACCGTTACCGATATTTTTCCGTTGAAGTAGGGTTCGGCATGGTCTATGGCATCGATGCACAGGATAATTTGCCGGTTGGCACGGAAGAAGCGGTCGGGATCCAGTTGTTCGGAAAGCTTATTCAACGAGAGGTCGAGTACATGTTCCTGATTGTTGCGGGTAACGGCAAAGGTCATTTTGTTCTCCGAATAAAAATAAGCTATATCGCTGACCTGCAAAGACCAGAAACGGTCGGCGCGGTATATGAGGAAACGGGTGCGGTATTGCTTTTCTTTGGATTGCAGGGCATCCAGCAGAGTTGCCAGATAGTCGTCGGGACGGGGATTGCTGCACTGCTGCAAGTGTTCGTATTTATCAATGGCTTCCTGCAAACGCTGCTCATCTATCGGCTTCAGGATATAGTCGATGCTGTTGACGGTGAACGCACGGACTGCATACTGGTCGTAAGCGGTGGTAAAGATGATGGTGGATGAGGGATGAGCTGCCGACAGAAAGTCGAACGAGTTGCCGTCGGCAAGTTGTATGTCGAGGAAGAGAAGATCGGGGTGGGGATGCGTGGCAAACCACTCGGTAGCTTCTTCCACACTGCCTGGAATTACGGTGATGTCCCATTCCGGGCGCAAGCGGGCAATCATGGAATGCAGCAGGCGGGCAGCAGGAATCTCGTCTTCAATGATGGCAATAGCAGGCTTATTCATATAGCAAAGGGACTTTTACAGTAAATTTTTCGGTTTCGTTCTTGATAATGATTTTCTTGCCCGACATCAGTTCGCAACGTTTGGCAAGGTTTTCCAGTCCTATTCCGGATGATGCGACACTCTTTTTGGGGTGTATCGGATTGCTGACGGACAGATAATCATCTTCGATGCGGATAGTGATAACCATAGGTTTGCCGGGAGTGATGGAATTGTGTTTGATTACATTCTCTACCAATAATTGCAGCGTGAGGGGCGGCAGCATCTTTTCCGCATATTCCGCAGGAACGTTGTTTTGGCACGTAAGGCAGTTGCCCAGACGGACCTCATGCAGGAAAAGGTACGAACGGATAAATTCCAGCTCTTCACCGAGCGTCACCAGTGTCTTGTCCTGGCATTGCAGCACGTAACGGTAAACACTGGACAGGTGCTTGGTGAAGTGTACCGCATTTTGGGGGTTATACTCAATTTCAGCTATAAGCGTGTTGAGGCTGTTGAACAGAAAATGAGGATTGAGCTGGTTTTGCAGGGCGGTGTAGCGTGCCGTGTCGTTTTCGGCCTGCAATACAGCCGCCCGTTGTTGCAGCCTCAACGCCTTTTGGGTAGAACGGTTTGCCAGTAATAATCCCAAGACAACAAGTTCCACAAGCCAGATGGTAATCAGCATCCACCACCCTCTTGGCTGAATGGAGAACGGATTGGCTGCTCCCGCCAGTATTTTGGCGCTTACAAGCAGCCCATAGTTCAGCAACAGGAAGAGCGACATGCCTGCCAGATAGATGACGGGAATTTTCCACCGTGAACGCATATTTACGGCATACTGTGTATTAATCCATGAACTGAGGCGGAGGGTAGCATATCCCAGCACATTGAATGCCAGGATAAAATAGATGAACGCTCCGCGGGAATAGAGTGCATCGGCAATATGAGGAGACAGATTGGTGTAGTCTACCAGCAGGAAGTAGGAGAACGCTCCTAATCCGGAGAACAGAATGCCGTATATCAGATTATTCCATTTCATGGGGGACAAAGTTATAATGTTTTGGGAAAACTCAATAGTTGTGCAATGCTTTTATCAGGCCGGAGTAGGAGCCTTGTGCCGAAACTTTGGCTTGTACGTAGTTTATTTGCGAGGCTTGCCGGTAGTTCTGGGCTTCAATGACTTCCATGATGGAGATTTTCCCCTCTTCATAACGTTCCAGTGCCTTCTGTTCGTTTTCACGTGCTTTCTCAAGGGAACTTCCGGTGAGGTCCACCTGTTTTATGGCTTGTGCAAGAGAAGTGCGGGCGGTTTGTATTTCGAGGTTTACGTTATCCGTCACTTTATTGAGATAGTCGTTTGCCATGCCTACTTTCCAGGTGGAAGAACGTTTTTCGTTGCGTCGTTTGCCCCATTCGAAAATAGGAACGGACAATTTGGCGTATATGGCATAGTTAGGGTCGAGGTCGGTTTTGAAGTCATAGCCGGGTGAGGAATAGCTGCCGTCTATTCCGACATACAGTTGCGGCTTGTATTTGGAGTCCGTCAGCTTGCCCTGGCTTTCGGCTATTTTTATTTGGTCGTGCGCCATAAGCAGTTCGGGACGGTTGCTGCCGTCGGATGCCGGCAGGTTGTCGGACGGAAGCACTACGGGAATGGACTCCTGCACTTCGGTCTCGGATTCGAGCGGCATGCCTATCAGGGAGTTGAGCGCCATGCGTCCGGTTTCAAAACTGTTACGTGCCTGCAATACCTGGTATTCGGCTTCATTGAGTTTGACTTCTGCCATGAGCAGGTCTTGAGGGTCGACAAGTCCCGCCTCAACGCGTTCGCGGATAGTGCGCGCCAGTGAAGCGACCGAATTGCGGTAGTCTGTGGCTATGTTCATCAGTTCCCGGCGGGCTACGGCATTCCAGTATTGCATATCCGTCTGGTAGCATACGGAGGAGTGGAGCAGTTCCGCCTGATGAACATTCATGGATTGTTGGTGCTTTGCCAGCCGGATGGATTCGCGGATGCGTCCGCCGGTGTAGAGGGGCTGCATCAACGAGAGGGATGCGCCGTATTTCATGTCACGCCCTTCGAAAGTGAGAGGATTGCTTTGGGGCAGGTTCACGGTAAGTTCGATGGGATTTCCGGTGTACTGGAAGTTTGCGTCTCCCGACAGCTTGGGCTTTAAATCGGCTTTGGCGGCTTTTATCAGCTCCATGCTGGAAGCTATGTTCTTGTCTGCCGCACGCAAGTCGTGGTTATAGTCCAGAGCCATTGCCCTATATTTCTCCAGCAGGGAATCCTGCTGGGAAAATACGGGTTGAACACACAAATAAAAAAGTAATAAAGTATAGAATGTCTTCATGCTTACTTATTGATTTTGATACGATAAAACAGGATATATAATGCCGGAGTGACAAATAGCGTCAGCAAAGTGGCGAATGTCAGTCCGAAGATAATTGTAGCTGCCATGCCGCCGAAAGCAATATCGAACAGCAACGGAACCATACCGAGAATGGTGGTCGTGGCCGCCATTAGTACGGGACGGGTACGCGAAACGGTGGATTCTATTACGGCTGTGTAAGCAGGAACTCCTTCGCGGCGCTGAATGTTGATTTCGTCTATCAGCACGATAACGTTTTTGATAATCATACCCAGCAATCCCAGCCAGCCGGCAATGGAGAAGAAGCCGAAATCGAATCCGGTGAGCAGCATTCCTACGGCGACACCTATCAGTGACAGGGGAAGTATACACAGGATGATGATGGGCTGGCGGAAGTTGCCGAACAGCGCCACCAGAATTACAATCAGCATGAGGAATGCCAGCGGGAAGTATTTGGCAATCGCTTCCATGGCTTCACCCTGGTCTTTGTACTGCGAATCCCAAAAGAATGTATAACCCGGCGGTAGCGGCATTGCCTCTATCTCACTGCGTATTTCCCCGTGTACCTCTGCCATGGTATGCCCAGGTTTTACGCCGCACATGGCAGCCATGCTGAGCTGACGGTTATAGGTACGCATCTGCGGAAATTCCCACGTTGTTTCAATGCGTTCCGTCACTTGCGATAAGGGAGCCGAGCGTTCACCGTTCCATACGGAGAAGTTGCCCAGGGAAGCCGCATCCGTAATGTCGTATCCTTCGGACTTCAGCAGAACAGGGACTTTCTTCTCATTATCCCGATAGATGCCTACCGGTACACCGTCGCTGATGGATTTGACGGATTGCATCATCTGCGCTTTGGTGATGCCCAGTTCGCCGGCTTTTACCGGATCGTAGACGGGGCGTAGCATCAATGCCATATTTCCCCATTCGTTACGGGCATCCGCTACTTTAGGATTGCGGCGCATAATTTCGATGGCCTGCCCTACGAGCGAATCGAGCACTGCCGGGTCGGGGCCCAGGAAGCGGGCTTCGATAACGGCTTCCGTCAGCGGGCTCAGTTCGAATTTGTTTACTTTGATGAGCGGTCCGGGAAATTTCAGGCGGATAGAGTCCTGCAATGCGGCGTTGAGCCGGCGCGACTCTTCCGAAGTATGGCACTTCACAAGCAGTTGTGTATAGTTGGACTGAGGTCCGAATGCTACGTTCGACAGATAATAGCGGGGTGGGGTCCTGCCGATGAAGGTAGATACCATTTCCGCTTCCCCGTGTGTACGGATATATTCTGCCATTTCTTCTGCCAGCTTCCCGGTTTCGTCGATGTTGGAACCTTCGGGCAGCCATACGTCTACGGTAAAATATTGCTTGTCCAGTGCAGGTACGAATACTTTGGGGATGAACTTGAAGCTCCATGCAGAGAGTACCAGCAGTAAGACCATGCAGGCTATTGTGGCATAGCGATGTTTGATGACCCAGCGCAGGGAACGGCGGAACATATTGTAATACTTTCCGTCGAACAGGGCGCTTTTCAACTCTTCCGGCCGGGGACGGCGTACAAATTCCTGAATGAAGAACGGAGTTTGCGTCAGTGCGAACACCCAGCTGAACATCAGCGAAACCCCGATAACGATTACCAGCGAGGAAAGCAGCTCACCGGTAATGTGGGGTGAAAAATAAATGGGCAGGAACGTCAATATGGCAATGACGGTTGCCGCCAGCAACGGCAGGGCAGTGGAGGAACAGGCGCGCATGATGGCAACCCGCTTTCTCATGCCCCGTTGCATGTTTACCAGTGCGGAGTCGGACACCACAATGGCATTATCCACCAGCATGCCCATGGCAATGATGATAGCAGCCAATGACATGCGTTGAAGTGCAATGTCGGTGCATAACATCACTATCAGGGTGGCAAAAATGGAGAATACCAGTCCGCTGCCTATCAGCAATCCGTTTTTGAAACCGATAAAAAAGAGCAGGATTGCCACTACGGTAAGTACGGATATGATGAGGTTGAGGATAAAACCCTGGTTGGCGACTGCCGATTCGTAGCCCTGGTCGTACAGGGTTACAAGTTCGAAGCCTTCGGGCATGCTGCCCGACATCTGTTGGAGCGATTCCTTGACGGCGGCTGCCATATCGACCACATTTCCGGTGGGAACGGTGGAAATGGCGATGCCGACAGCGGGTTGTCCGTTGATGCGCATCAGGTTGCTTGCCGGGGTCTGGTAGCTTTCTTCAATCCGGGTAATGTCCGCAAGCCGGAAATGCTCTCCGGTGCGTGATACGATTGTAAGGTTGCGTATGTCGTCCAGCGAATAGAAATTTCCGGTGGACTCGATACGCAGGCGGTTGGAACCGACGTCTATGCCGCCGGCATCCACAACTTTGTTCTGAGCCTCGAACGCGCGGGCGATGTCGGCCATCGTGATGCCGCTACGGGCCATGACGGAGGGACTTACGGAAATGTCTATCGTAGGTGTCTGTGTTCCGTAAATCTCTACTTTGGCAACATCCTTTACTTTCAGAATTTCATTCTTTATCAGTTTGGCTTCATCTTCAAGTTCGCGGTAGCTGTGTCCGCTTCCGGTAAGCCCGTAAAAAACGCCCAGCACATCGCCGAAGTCATCATTCACAACAGAGGGACCGGCGCCTTCGGGCAGCTTGCTCTGTACGTCGCTTACTTTGCGGCGCAGTTTGTCCCAAAGTTGCTGCATTTCGTCGGCACGGGTTTCTTTCTTTACATAAACGGTGATTTTGGACAGTCCTGCACGGTTCTCCGTTTTCAGGTAATAGAGTTCGCCCAATGCCTGGATGGACTCTTCCAGTACATCTGTAACCTGTGACTGTACTTCCGAGGGAGAAGCTCCCGGATAGGGAGTCAATACCAGTGCCTGTTTAATGGTGAACGGAGCATCTTCCAGCTTGCCCATTTTGACGTACGCCAGCAATCCGCCTGCCAATACTAATACCAACAGCAGGATTGTGACGGGCTTTTTCGATAAAAAGTATTTTACCAGTTTCATAATTACTTGTCTTTAGAGGTAATGTCTACTTTCATGCCGTCCGAGAGAAAACGCAGACCGCTTGTTGCGAGGGTTTCTCCTATTTGCAGTCCGTCTGCAATCTGTACCAGTCCGTCGGGCAGCAATTTGGCTACTGTTACTTTACGGCGGCTGACTTGCGATGTGGCAGGATTAACCACCCATACATAATCGCCCGTGGAAGGCCGGTGACAGAGTGCCGCCTGGGAGATGCAGAAACCGGCGGCACTCTCTGTCTGCGGTGTGTCCAGAATCGCTTTGCCGGACATGCCTGCAAGCAGTTTACCACCTTCATTGGGCAATATGGCTGTAAGCAGATAGGACAGATTGTTGCGGGTAGTGCCTTTGGACACCTCTATGACCTTGGCCCGGTAGGTCTGTCCGGGGATGGCGTCGAAGCATATCCGTATGCTGTCCGACGACTGTGCCGCATAGGCTATTTCCTGCGGTACATATATTTCTATCCTTAGCTGATGTATGTCGATAAGGGATACGACTGGCTGGGTTGCCTTGACATCCTGGAATTTTTCGATGTACACTTCACCTACATATCCGGTGAAAGGGGCTGTAAGGCGGGTATCTTCCAGTTCGCATACGGCGGTATCAAAGGCTGTTTTGGCGGAGATATAATCGGCTTTTGCCTTTTCGTAGGTGCTGGCGGATATGTTCTCTTTCCGGTATAGCGCCTCTATGCGTTCGAACTCGGCCTTGCTTTGGCGGTAAACGGCTTCGGCGCGTTCCTTGCGGATGCGGAAATCGCGCGGGTCTATCTCTGCAATGATGTTTCCTCGTTCGTATCGGTTACCGGCATACACGTCGAAGCGGTCGATAGGCCCGCCTACCCGGAATGACAGTTCGCTGGTGCGGAACGGCCGGGCTATGAAAGGAAACTCTTTATTGCCGTTTTGGGGCAATGCAGTAACTTGGGAAGTGCTGACTGACAGCTCTTGCTTGTCTTGGGTATCCTTGCCGCCGCAAGCATGGAACAGCAGGGCAAGAACAGACAATAGGATAACGGGTACTTTTGTTCTCATATATATATCATTCTGATTTTTTTCCAAAAGTACGGAAGGACACACTGTTTTGCCGGGAAATAATTTCCGAAGCCGGGAAACTTAACGCTGGAAAAGGGGAAATAAGGGATAAAAGGGGGATGGACCAGAAACGGGAAGAGGCTGATATGTATCTTTTCAGGCACGGGATTACACGGGAAAAAGATAGAGCAAAAACCCGGTGGCAGAAGGTAGAAAAGAACAAAGCGGAGTGAAGGCAAACTGCCTGCTCCGCTTTAAATAAAAAGACATTGAAAAGGGTATTGCAAAGAATAGTTTAGTTCTCGTCCGTTTTAAAGTCAATGGTTTTGTAATATTCTCCGTCGTGCAGACTTTTTACGCGGATATTGAGTCCGGTTTTTCCGGGTATCCGGTCTGCTATCTTATCCAGTTTGAACGAGACAAGCCCTTGTCCCGGCATGAGCGGCTCGTCACCGTAAGCATTCTGGCGGAATTCCAGCGTAATATATCCCTCTTTGTCATTCTTGTCGTCGGATGCTTCGTTGACTATGAGGTTCAGCATATGTTTTTTATCATTGCTATTGCTGTGGTATAGCTGGTATTGGATGTTCAGGTAGTTGTCCGTAATCCACATATTGTTGATGTTGATGCGGTCGTCGCCGATGCTGTCGGCCTTTTCGGCAGGCATGAAATAAATGTCTTTGGTAAGGATATTCTCTACATGGTTGATTTTGGCATTGTAATCGTAGCCGGTTACTTCTTCATCCAGCAGGTTGAAATATACAAAGGCACGCTGTCCTTCCACCAAGGTATAGTTATCCACTTGGGCAGTGTCACCGGGAAACATTTTGGTTCCTTCATCGAGTGCGAAGTAGTAGTCTTTTCCGTCAATTATTCGCACTGTGCCGATGGCGAGCAACGGGTGTTCGTCATCATCCCAATCGTCCAGGCAGGATTGCAGTACGGGAGTGGCGATGAACAACAGCAGAAATGCGGCTAATATCGTTCTAAACTTTTTCATAAGTAGAGGTTTTGTTATTGGTTCTGTTTTAGGTTTTGTATTCAGAAAATGCCGGGATTGCACAAATACTGCTTATAAGAATGTTAAAGAAAATAAAGAATAAATTTCCTATCTGCCGGATGCAGTATTTTTGTGCCCGTTGCATTTATAAGGTAAACACGTGTTAAAAGAGAGGATGGAAGAACAGGTATTGGCAGAACGTTGCAGGCAAGGCGACAACCTTGCCCGCAAAGAACTGTACGAACAGTATGCGGGGCGGATGCTCGGCGTATGTTTGCGTTACGCCGGTGACCGGGAAACTGCACAGGATTTGATGCATGACGGTTTCCTGAAGCTCTTCGACTCTTTCGATAAGTTCACTTGGCGGGGAGAGGGTTCTTTGCGGGCTTGGATGGAACGTGTAATGGTGAATACGGTATTGCAGTATTTGCGGAAGAATGATGTGATGAGCCAGTCCGCTGCCCTGGACGATGTGCCGGAGACGTATGAGGAACCGGATGCTTCAGCGGTGGATACTATTCCTCAAAAGGTATTGATGCAGTTTATAAGCGAGCTTCCCGCCGGTTATCGTACCGTATTCAACCTGTTTGTTTTTGAAGATAAATCTCATAAGGAGATTGCCCGGTTGCTGGGTATCAACGAAAAGTCATCGGCTTCACAACTGGTACGTGCCAAAGCTGCTTTGGCTGCCAAGGTGAAGGAGTGGATGAAAAGAAACGCATAAATGGAGAAACGTATGGAAGATGAATTGTGGATGCGAAAGATAAAGGAGCGGTTGGACGATTATTCCGAACCGCTGCCCGTTTCCGGCTGGGAACGGCTTGAGAAGGATTTGTCCGTTTCGAAGCCTCCGGTAGCCGGAAAACGGCGGATTATACCTTTCCGCCGCTGGGCTGTAGCTGCGGCTGCGGCACTGCTCGTTGCGGTGTCGTCGGTGAGTGTATGGCTGCTCCAAAGCCCTGTGGGAGAGGAGATGCGGAATACGGCTGCACCGGCATTGGCTGCCGTGCCGGACAAGCTGCCGGAGCAACAGACGCCTTCAGTACGGACAGAGATAACAGAACCCGACTATCGCGCACAGAAACAGGAATCTCCGGCGGATACGAACCGGCGTTCCTTGCTGGCACAACAACTGAATACCGTAGATGAAACGGAGCGGGAAACGGTCATCCAATCCTTGGGCGCAGAGCCGGAAGTTCAGACTGGGAACGCACAGAAACCGACTGCGGAGTCGGCACGGGTAAATCAGGAGGCAGCAGAAGAAGAGAGAAGGGAAGAGGAGCGTACGGAAAAGATTGAGCGCCGCCGCCCGTCAGGCAGAGACAAATTGCATTTGCCGGTTGGCGGAGCGAAGCGGGAGCAGTCGCGTGGCTGGTCGGTCGGATTGGCAGTAGGAAATACGGGCGGATTGATTTCGGGAAGCAGTATAAGTGAAAGCGGGCTGCTTCAAAACGGACAGAACTTCGGTGTTTCCGGCGGAAGGGTAGACCTCACCACAATGTCTGACGGGATAATGGAAGTGCCGGAAGGGCAGGAGCTTGTCTTTAAAGATGGCATACCTTATCTGCAGAGGAGTTCCGGACAGGTGGTGGATATAGACCATAAACAGCCATTGTCTTTCGGCTTCTCGGTACGTAAAGGGCTTGGACGGGGTTTCTCCGTGGAAACGGGCTTGACGTATACGTACCTCGCTTCGGATGTGAAATTTGCCGGAAGTTCGGAAACGGTCAGCCAGAAATTGCATTATTTGGGTATTCCTTTGCGTGCCAACTGGAACTTTGTAGATAAGAAGTCCTTTATCATGTATGTTTCTGCCGGCGGCGCCATGGAAAAATGCGTTTACGGAAAAATAGGAAGTAAAAACGAAACCGTGAAACCGCTGCAATTCTCTGTAATGGGAGCTGTGGGTGCACAGTATAATATAAGTAGCAGAGTCGGCATTTATGTAGAACCGGGAGTGTCTTATTTCTTTGACGACGGTTCGGACATTGAGACTATACGAAAAGAAAATCCCTGTAACTTTACCTTACAGGGTGGAATACGGTTGACTTACTGATTAAATTGAGAGTTGAGAATTAAAAAATAGAGAAACGGGCTGCACTATAAAGTCTTTATCGGTATAAAAACCGGTTTCATTATTATGGTGCAGCCCGTTTCTCTATTTTTAATTCTCAATTTACCACTACTGTGGGAAAGTACTCTTTAAAGAGTTTTTCGGCTCGTTCCAGTTGTGCGGGGGTATTCTCTACTACTTCTTTTAACTGATAATCCCAGCCCATAGCTTCGTATTTATGCACCCCTAAGCGGTGGTAGGGAAGTATTTCCACCCGTTGTATGCTTTGGTATTTGCCGAGCTGTTCGCCCATGTTGCGTATGTCTTCTTCAAAATCACTATATCCCGGTACCAGGACATAGCGCAGCCAAAACGGATGTCCCTGTTGTTCCAGCCAGGCAGCGGTGCGCAGGGTTTGTTCGTTGCTGCGTCCGGTCAGGGTACGGTGGCGTTCGGGATTGAATTCTTTGATATCGAGCAATACCAAGTCCGTCAGACTTAACAATTCCTCAACTTTGTCGTTCCAGATTCCGCCATTGGTGTCAAGACAGATGTGGATGCCGTTTGCTTTCAAGTCTTTGAACAGTGGTATCAATGCCTCTGCCTGCAAGGTAGGTTCACCGCCGGAGAAAGTAATTCCCCCTTTTTTCCCGAAGAAAGCTTTTTGGCTGACAGCCATTTGCAGGATTTCACCGGCAGAAGTAGGAGTACCGCCCTTTACATCTATTGTATCGGGGTTGGCACAATACAGGCAACGGAAAGGACAGCCCTGAAGGAATACGACAAGCCGCAGCCCCGGACCGTCGAAAGTGCCCATTGATTCGTATGAATGAACATTAATCATAATAGTGTATTATAAGCAAAGAATGTAGTAAAAAAGAAAGCACGGACTACAGGGGTGTTACTCCGGATTTTTGCTTAATCCGTGAAATCCGTGTAATCCGTGCTTTAAAAGGTTATGTATCCGTTTTACCGATTACATTCTTTCGTGGAAACTGCGGCTGATAACTTCCAGTTGGTGTTCGCGGCTCAGTTTCACGAAGTTTACGGCATATCCGGAAACGCGGATGGTAAGTTGCGGATATTTCTCCGGATGTTCCATGGCGTCTTCCAGCATTTCACGGTTCAGTACGTTCACGTTGAGGTGGTGTGCACCTTTGGTGAAGTAACCGTCCATCATGGTAACCAGATTCTCTACGCGTTCCTCGGCAGTGGGACCCAATGATTTCGGAACGATGGAGAATGTGTTGCTGATACCGTCCTGTGAGTCGCGGTAGCGCAGTTTGGCTACGGAACTCAAAGAGGCGATGGCACCGTTCTTGTCGCGTCCGTGCATCGGGTTGGCTCCCGGAGCGAAAGCAACGCCTTTGGCGCGTCCGTCGGGAGTGGCTCCGGTCTTCTTACCGTACATCACGTTGGAAGTGATAGTCAGCAGTGACAGGGTAGGACGGGCGTTCTTGTAAACGGGCAGCTTCTTCAGCTCTTCGCTGAAGTAGTACACCAGATCTACACCAAGGTGGTCTACACGGTCGTCGTTGTTGCCGAAGCACGGGAAAGAACCTTCGATGTCGAAACCTTCCGTCAGGCCGATGTCGTTACGGCGTGCCGTTACTTTGGCGTATTTGATGGCAGACAATGAGTCGATGGCAATGGAAAGTCCGGCTACGCCGTATGCAAGGTTAATGCGCGGGTCTGTATCTACGAATGCCATTTGGGCTTTTTCGTAATAATACTTGTCGTGCATGTAGTGGATGATGTTCATTGCTTCGTTGTAAACGCGGGCAATCTCCGTCAGCACTTTCTTGTAGTTGTTCATTACCTCTTCAAAGTTCAGCGTATCGTGAGTCAGTACGGGGATACCTTTCACCATTACAGTTCCGGTGTTTTCGCAACGTCCGCCGTTGATGGCAAGCAGCAATGCTTTGGCAAGGTTGGCGCGTGCGCCGAAGAACTGGATTTGCTTACCGATGGCCTGGTAGGATACACAGCAGGCGATACCGTAGTCGTCGCAGTTGCGCACCTCGCGCATCAGGTTGTCGTTCTCGTACTGGATAGAGCTGGTATCTACGGATACCTTGGCACAGAATTCCTTGAAACCTTCCGGCAGTTCGGGACTCCACAGCACAGTCATGTTAGGCTCGGGAGACGGGCCGAGGTTGTACAATGTTTGCAGGAAGCGGAAAGAGGTTTTTGTCACCTTTACGCGACCGTCGTTGAAGCGTCCGCCGATAGCTTCGGTAACCCAGGTAGGATCTCCGGCGAAGATGTCATTGTAGGATTGCATACGCAGGTGGCGTACCATGCGCAGTTTGATGATGAACTGGTCAATCAGCTCCTGTGCAAAAGTTTCGTCAATCTTACCGTGGGCCAAATCATATTCAATGAAAATGTCAAGGAATGAAGATACATTACCCAATGACATGGCGGCACCGTCTTGTTCTTTTACAGCGGCAAGGTATGCCATGTATACCCACTGTACGGCTTCCTGAGCAGATGTGGCAGGGTGGCTGAGGTCGAGGCCGTAGTATTCGCCCATGGTCTTGATGTCCTTCAAGGCTTTGATTTGCTCTGCCACTTCTTCGCGCAGGCGGATGCGTGCTTCGGTCATAGGGCCGGTCAGGTGGCGCAAGTCTTCCTGTTTGGCTTCGATGAGGCGGTCGATACCGTACAATGCCAGACGGCGGTAGTCACCGATGATACGTCCGCGTGCATAGTTGTCGGGAAGTCCGGTGAGGAAGCCCAATGAACGGAACGAACGGATTTCTTCGGTATATACATCGAATACGCCGTCGTTGTGTGTTTTGCGGTAGTGTGTAAAGATGTCTTTTACTTTATCGTCTACCTCCACGCCGTTTTCGCGGCATGCTTTTGCCACTACATTGATGCCGCCGAAAGGTTTGATGGCGCGTCTCAGCAGTTCATCTGTCTGCAAGCCTACGATAAGTTCGTTCTCCTTATCTATATAGCCTGCTTTGTGGGAAGTGATGGTAGATACTGTTGTATGATCTAATGAACGGACACCGTTATTGGCTCTTTCTTCTTCCAGTGCTTTCAGACAGAGGTTCCAGATATGCTTGGTGCGCTCCGTTGGTCCTTGCAGGAAAGATGCGTCTCCGGTGTAGGACGTGATGTTTTTACTAACGAAATCACTTACATTGATTTCTTTGCTCCAAAGCCCGTCAATAAAGGTTTTGTTTAATTCCATAATGTTCTTTTAATAAAAGTGATTAGATATGTTATCCTTTAGAGCGCGCAAAATTACGGAAAAATTTCCGTAATTACACAATAATATGGAGGATTTTTATGTTGAAGAGCATAAAATAGCTATTATTAGGTAGGAAGTGCCACCGGGTGTTGATTCGTGTCCGTCCGATTAATATCTGTACTCTTATCAACTATTATTATTTATGCTGAAATCTATTCGTCCCACAATAATTTCCCTTTCGTCCGACAGCTGTTTTATTTTCGTCCGACAACTGTCGGACGAAAATAAAACAGCTGTCGGACGAAAAGATTTTAGTAACATTTTATTAGTTCCTTTTATGCCGTATTTTTAGTTTTTGCGGATATGTGAATTATTTTATTCCGGATTTGTTTGCGAATTAAAAAAAGAAGCGCTATCTTTGCACCGCTTTAAGAGAAAAGCACTTCTTGAAAAAGAAGTTTTGGAGAGGTGGCAGAGTGGTCGATTGCGGCGGTCTTGAAAACCGTTGTGCTGCGAGGCACCCGGGGTTCGAATCCCTGTCTCTCCGCAATAAACATTGAAAATCAATAGTTTACAAGAATTACACCCGGTTTTACACCCTACAATGTAAAATTGGGCGTTTTTAGTTTATTTAGCTTGTCCTACTTCAATTCTATGGCTTACCCGGTTGTATATCGGTGCTTTCTCCATAATCGCTTGCTTGCTTTTCTTGCCTCAAACAGCCTTAGAGCAACATTTAGACTATCTTTTTATATCTTATCTCAAAAACAGGAAAAAATGAAGAAGGGTGAAAATAAAACATAACTATTTGCTAATCATTGACTAATCAAGGGAAAGATAAGGCTATTTATATGTTTGTTTTTGGGTGTTCCTCCTTGTTGTTATGACATCCGTTCCTCTTTCGACTGATATTTACTTCACCGATTTTGAAAGGGGGTGCGATATATCCTGATTGAATGAGATGTAGCAAAGAATATTTCTTGCTTCAATCTTCTAAAAAAAGTAGTATGGAAGATTTTAAAACGGCAATCTTGGAAGAGTTGAAAGAAATCAAATCACTCAGCCTTCTTGCAGCAAAGAATGTATTGACTATTGAAGAAGTTGCTTTGCTGACCGGATTAAGTGTTTCTTGTCTTTATAAAAAGACGTGTGCAAAGCAGATACCTTTTTACCGTTCCAGTAAGCGGATTTATTTCAATCGTCAGGAAATAGAGTCGTGGATGATGAGTGTCAGGATTTCCGGTAGTTCCCTTATATAATAAGGGGTGAGTTATCTACAAAATTTGTATATCACATAAATCTTATGTTATGTATGATACCGTTAGATTTTATCAACGAGACTACCGGATAGACCCGAATATGCTAAGTCAGTATCTTAGTAATTGTGATGCGAAAACAAATGTTGAAACGGGTGAGATTCGTTATAATGAAGGGTATATAGGAAAAGCATATATTAGAGTAGGAATAGGTTGGATATATTGTGATTGCAGTTTCCCTCGTTTGCTCTATCCCGATAACTCATTCACGTTGAAACGTATGGACGCAAAAGCATGTATTGAGTTTCTATCCGATACTTTGCATTACGACATGAATAACGCAAGTGTAACTCGGATAGATGTAGCAACTACGTTTAGCATGGGGCAACCAGTGAGAATGTATTTTGATTGTTTGGGAGCTTTGAGCCGTTTCAAAAGAGTAGTAGTCGTGAAAGATGAGACTTTGGAATATAGGCAAGGAACTGTAGATAAAGAAGGACAATGTCTTGCTTTTTATGATAAACAGCTTGAATCGCTTGAAAAAAGAAAACTTCATCCCAAAGGATTGGTAGGCGATAATTTGCTACGCTACGAGCACCGTTGGTTCGGTAGGCTTGCTACTCGTTTAAAAGAGCCGGAAGTAACAGGGGGCACCTTGTATGATGAAAGGTTTTATCGCAAAATCGCGGAGCTATGGGGAGAGGATTATTTCAAGATAGAGAAAAAGAAGGCTGTTGCTGCGGAAGCTATGAGGTTAATCAAAACGCCTAATGAGGCTTTTAATATCATTACTGCACATGGTCTTTCAAAAATCCCGAATGAAGAACTAATCCGTTATATTAATCAGATAGCTAACAATGCAGGTTTTTCGGCAAATGAGACTTATAGATTGAGAAAGAAAATAAAGGAGATATCAAGTAATCCTACAATTACGGAAGATATGTCGTTGGCTAAAGAGCTTGATGTGAGAATCTTGGAAGTGTTAGATAATCTTCAATAGGTCGTTGTACTAAAAAAGAAGGTCAGGGAGGCTTAAAAAAACAGCCTTTCCTGACCTTCTTTTTTAAAAGGTAAGACAATCATAGGTTTGAAGAATTTCTTCCTGACGAAGCCCTAAGTATCGTTTGGTGATAGCAACCGAACTATGGTTGAATAATTCCATTAATTTAATTAAAGCAAGTTCCGAGTTCTCTCCATTCATCGTATAGACCTGCCTTCCGAAAGTCTTTCTAAGGCTGTGGCAAGAGAAGTTCTTAATTTTTAGTCGGTACTTCCTTCTCACCTCTTTAAGAACGACATTAATCCGTTGGACTGTGAATACCGTTCCTTTCTGGCTTATGAGGATTGGCGCATTAACTCCGACCGGATTTATATGCTTGTAACATTCTTTGATGTGCTGCTGTAACTGGGGATTGATTCTGATTATTCTTTGCTTACTGGTCTTTTTCTCTATTACAGTAAACTCGTCTGCACCAAGTATCTGCTTCCACCTTAAAGCGAGAATATCAGAAATCCGTAATCCAGTGAAACATCCCAAAGATATGAGAAGTGAAATCTTATAATTTCCGTCTTTGGCTAATTTACGGATTAGGTTCATCGCATCCGACCACACAAGATAGTCTGCTGTTGTTGTTGAGTATTTGAGTGACATGATATTCGGTTTTGTATGTAAATGAATAAAAGTGAATGTTATTTTTGAGTATGGTTTGCTAATTGGTTGATTATTAGAGGAACATTCACTAATATAGAAAGTGAATGTTTTATCTCGGTCAGATTACGAGTACCCATGTCGGCTACCCACCACCTGACCGGAATAGAAGCCTTATAACAGCCCTTCATCGGCAAAGCTGTAATAGCTATCATCCGTCAAAATAATGTGGTCAATGACCGCTATTCGCATTATTTCGGCTGCTTTCTTTGCCTGCTCCGTCAAGGCAATATCCTGCTGACTGGGGTGTAGTTTTCCGCTTGGATGATTGTGCGCGAGAATTATAGCCGTAGCGTTGGTAAGCAAGGCTGCTTGCAGGATTATCCGTACATCAGCACTCGTTTCGGTTATTCCTCCTTCCGAAATCTGTGTATAGCCTAAGACCTCCTGCGCTTGGTTCAGGAACACCGTTTTAAAATATTCCTTATAGCCGATTGTACCTTCCCTGAACGTAGGTAGTAACATTCTGTACGCATCGAAAGATGTAGCGATTTTTCGCTTCTTTCTAACTGTTGATTTATAGGAAAGCTCCACCTCTCCCGCTTGATAATCTATATCCATGATATGTGATGTTTGATTAATTAATAAAAGAGGACACCATGCTGATGATATCCTCTTGATAATAGTTGTCTGTACTTTATCAGATGAACGGAAGATAAGTATCATCCAGCACACCGCTGTCTATTATCCGTTTACACAGCTTATGTGATGCTTGGTTCCTGAGGTCTGTCCCATAGCTGTCGTCACCTACCATTCGGATAACCGCCACTATGGTACGCATCAACTCTTGCTGTAGGGTGCGGTGGTAGAACCGGGTGCTTTCTGCAAATCTCTTGGGGCTCCAGCCCATATCATTTAAGGCTCGTTCCAGTTCCTGTGCTGCCTTGTATTCACGACTGTTTTGTAATTCCATATTATTGTAGTTTTAGGAAGTTCATAAAATAAAGAAAGGACAACTAATTGAATAGCTGCCCTTTCTTCTCTCTCAATCAACACCACTTAGCCCAAGAACCAAGCGTATTTGTTATCAATTCCTTGCAGGACGTTGTTAAGCCCTACACTGACTTCCGTAGCATTTACGGCTCGTTGCAGATAAGTATCAATGTAGCTGCCCTTGTTAGCCTGCGTTAAAAGATTATGAAAATCGAACATGGATATAGCATTATCCTTTGCTCCGAACACTTCGTTGTGGTAGTAGTCGCGACAAACAGAATTAATCTGGCTGTCGGTTATCAGTAATCTTGGAACTGCTTTCTGTCTTGCAGGTGACAATGCTTGGTACATCCGCATCCGTCCTACGATTTGCGCAAACTGGGTTTCGGATAGTGAGGTGTCGGTAAGCATCTGCATCAGGTGGATTTCCTTTGCAGGATTAAAACTGTGGAACAGTTCAAGCACGTTGCGATAGAGTTCACTGATGCTCGTCACCTCCATGTTGTATTTCAGCCCTTCACCAGTTAGCACCTGATTGGAACAGATATGCACTCTCCAACCGACAAAGACGGAGAACTTCTCTATTCCTTTGGTGGCTCGGTACAAATTAAGGTCGCTGTAGTTCCGCACTCCACCGATGCACAATTCAAGTCGTTGCCCTCTTACCGTTTCGGTAATGGTTGGGATGGTAAAAGCAAACGCAAGCCGTTGGTAGAACTGCGTCTTTTCGCATTCTAAAAGCTCTGAGGCTTTCTTTCCCAATGCTTGCGGTACTCTGCCTCGGACGATGTGTGACACCCTTATATCGGGGTTATTTACCCGTTCTCCTGCATAGAAGGAACTGGCTGCATCATGCACGCAGGATATAAAATCTTGGTGGGCGATAGTCAGCTCTTGGTTCGCCCATGTTGGAACGACACACTTGTTTGCAAGCTCGTTCATGGTGATTGCATCGGTATTTGCTTCAAGAAAATTGACACCCGACTTTGCTGCCATTTCGTCTTGGATAACGGTTGCTTCTTCTGCAAACTCACCCAAATTCAAAGATTCTCTACGCTGTGCCGCATTGGGCATGATTACTAAATTTCTCATAACAGTAAATTTAAAAAGTGAATATTGATTGAATAGGGCAGATACCGGGTATTGCTAAGGATTGCTCCGTACATGTATCTGCCTGAATAGCGATTTGAGCTATAAATTCGACTTGGGAGATAGTATGAATGGAATAGCGGAATTTATATGTCTGATGTGCTTTCGAGAAAGGAAACGGTATAGCTTCCTTGACTTCGCTGTTTTAAATTTTAGTTAATGTAATAAATTCTATATTGTACTAATTACGAGTGATTGAATGAATAAAAATCATCAGTGATTTGAGGGAGTGCTTTTCCGGAAAACATCTTCCTGCCTATGTATAGAAGCAGTACATGGCTCAATATTGAGCTACTAAAATTTCGTTAAATGGTTGGTTTTGATTGAAAACCTCCGTTCTTGAATTAGAGAAGGGTAGATATATAAATTTAAAATTGGAAGTATGGAGGGGGAGGATTTCAGAGGTGGAGTGGTGTGCTTATCAATATGAAGAAATTTAGCCCCCTCTTTTATTATGGAGGAAAAGGATTATATATTTCTACCCTCCCAGTCTGCTAAATCTACTATCAGAACTTATTCAGATTACCCAGCTATTCCCTTCATTGCATAGCTATAAAAATGAAGTCGTAATAGAGTGTTCCATCACGACTTCATTAGCATAATTATAGTTTATCAAAAATAGATAGTTCCTTCTCCAGTGCTTACGTAACTGTTGAAATCTCCTATATTTTCTTTTTGCCATCTATCAGTGGGATGTGAAACTTTATCGACATAATACCAATCATTGCCCCCAATAAATTGATAAGAATGAACAAGCCATCCTATTTGAACCTTATCAAAATCACGAATTGCTTTCTTGCATCTCAATTTGACCTTTTTAGCTTTAGTGGTATCTTTGCCTTTTATCAAATATCCAATAGTCGTTATATATTCCTCACCATTATATGTTTCAATTTTCTGATAAGAATCTGCAATCTTTACATTTGCAACGCCTATGCTTGTTATAAGCAACATAGTGGCTAATAAAAATAATGTTCTCATAAAATTACGTTTTAAGTTACTGATATATTCAATTAGAAGAATAATTAGATGTTATTAATCTATTTATTATCTCTTTAAATAGTGTTGCTGCGTGTATATGACCGCTTGCAGGAAGCCCTTGTTTCTTCAAGACCACAAGAATTGTATATTGAGGATTGTCAGCAGGGAAGTAACCACAGAAATCCATGATATAGGTTAAATCATCAGGATTTCCTATCTGTATTGTTCCTCCTTTGCCCGCTACCTTTGCCTTATTTGTATTGGCACGCTTTCCAAGTCCTTCTGCTGCCGTTCTTTCCAGTGCTTGACGAATACTATCTATGTTTGCTTTAGAGGCTATCTGAGGGCTGATAATAGCTACACTATCCTTATATAGCTGGGGCTGCACCATGCACCCATGATTGGCTATTGCATTATAGAAAGCAATCAACTGTATAGGAGCAATTTTTGAGGTAGCCATATTAGTGGACGGTATGCACTCCAACCCTTTGACAGAATCGGGTTTACCATAACCGATTTGCCCGATTGCAGCCTCGTATTCGGATTTATTATCGTCAAAGGCACGTTCCCTTATCAAGACTTCTCCAATGCGAGAACTGGCGGCTATTGCCCATTCTACCGTTATCTTCCCATAGCCACCTCTATGCCAGTTATGGTCTTTTATTGTATCACTGTCAGAGATATAAATACCTTCGCCTACATCTACGGTGTCGGATAGACTGACCTTGCCAGTCTCCAATGCAGCCAAAAGGGTGGCTACTTGCCTCTGCTCCGTTGGATATGGGGTGCAGAAATCAGTTGTAGGCTGGAACGGAGAGAGGGTATCTTTTCGTTCCAGTCCTACCATTGCTTTGATATAGCCCGTAGTAGTTTCCATGATGATAGCTTTGCCTGATGTAACTTTATGCTTTTCTAAAGTCGCAGTTAAGAGGGGAGCTAACCGCTTCTGCCATATCGTATCAATAGTTGAGTTATTTTCAACAGCCCTATTTGCACAACTAAATAAACTCCCTATCATAATGAAATATAAACATAAAGCAATTTTAGTTCTATATTTTATCATCATAATTGTATTCCTAATCCCATGCCATTTTCTAACCATATATTGTAACATTCTGGATTTTTTTTATAAGGAGCTATTTTAATTCTAACAGAAGCAACACGTCTTATAGTACCTTCACCGCGTTCATCGGGTACGTATGGAAAATGTCGAAGCCATTTTTCCTTTGTTTCATTAAATTTATCAGAATAGTATTCAATAGTACCCGTATATTCATACCACTCATTATTTTTTTTCCTTCTTTTCTTCTCTTTTTTATCAATATTAGTGTTTAAACCTATCACTTTTATTTTTGCAATATAATCAGAGGGTCTACCCCCTGAGTAAGTAGAATAGCTATAGATAACAAATTCACCATAATTCCCTTTCATAACATATCCAATGCCAGAACCATAATTGATATTCATACCATCTTCCCATCTATCATCCCAGTAACCATTAAAACATTTCCCATATCGAAAATAAGTTTGTCCTAATGCGGTAGTCGTAATAAATAATATTGTGATTATAAAAAGTACTCGTTTCATATCAACATAGTTTAATAATTAAAATAAATAACTCCTCTTGATGAGCTTACTTTCCATTCAAAATTATTAGCTAAATCCTCACCATCAAGATAAGCATTTACTTTAGAGGCGGTAGCACCATCTTCACTCATCCATCTTTCGTATTCAGGAAGATAGATGGATTTTAAATAGATGATTGTTCCAGTAAAAGAATTGACGGAATTTACTTTTATTTTAATCCTCTTGAACCTTTGAGTATAGCTGTCATAGTAGTAACCAGCAACAGTAGTATATTTTTGTTGCTGTCGGTTGTTGGTCTGAGAATTTTCATTTTCGTATATCGAATGATAACGAACAAGAGGAACCTGAGAATATGCTATCAAGGATAGCGTACAACAGATAAGCATAATTAAAACTCTTTTCATGATTAAATTATTTGTGCCGACCAGTTCCCGAAGTAAGCGGTTTTCATTTTAGATATAGGCATATAAAAAGCGTGGGAACTTCTGTATTACCTAATCTGAGGCTCTGGACTGCCCACCTTCAAGTAATAAACAGAAGCCCACGCCCAATGATATATAGACTACTTCCATGTAGGAGTAGGTATATAACACAAGCGTGAGCGTTCTTGTCTATCATCCTTGAAGGTTGAAATTGTCCAGATTTCAGATTAAGGATAATATCTTAAACGCTCTTTTTCGTTAATATGTCTGCCCTCCAAACTTGGAGAACGCTGCAAAGTTATAGAAAAGGCGTTGGAACTCAAAAGAAAACACCTTGAATTTCACGAGAGTAGGTTGTAGAGCATATTTCGGAGAATGTATGAATAGCCAAAGCTGCCTCTTGGTATCTGTATGAGTAGCGAGCCTACAGAAGCCGAATAGGGGTGATTTTGGAACGGTTTTCAGCATTGACAATAAATGGTTACAGAGAAACAGAACTGCCTAAATCGGGCGAGAATCAAGGGATGGGAGAGGTTTTTTATGGTTGATTTGGAGCGAGGATATTGCGAAGTCCATAGAGGCAATTGGAGGCGATTTCCGGGACTTTCCTGCCAATGGTGGTAAAATGATAGATTCAAGTGAAAAAACAAAATTACGAGACGCAAAAAGCCGTTATCAAAGGCGATAACGGCTCTGTTCTATATGATTAATCAGTGCTTTCGGGGATTTGATTTTCGAGAATTGTTCAGGAGCTCCAATGCTAAATCTGCATCAATAATAATCTTTCTACCTACTTGCGAGATAGCCTTGTTGATTACTCCGCTTTTCTTTATCCGATTGGCGGTGACTATGGAGCAACCCAGTAATCCTGCCAGCCCTGCTAAACCGTAAACATAACGTTTGTTATCGTTGGTCTGTTCTGAGGAAACTGGTTGCGTTGATTGCTGACGAGAAATTAGCGGTGCTAAAATATCAAGCAGCTCTTGAACTGTCAAAGCGCCCAAAGGCTTGTTCATTTCAGTCATTTTTCAATTGTTTAAGTAAAATAAGCTGCCTCTTGCGTATTATGAAAACGCTAAGAAAGGGGACGGCTTTCATCTGAGTAGAAATCAAATTTTGTATTAATTTCTACCTTCCTCTTGCAATCTGAAACACTCTTACTGTTCTGCTGATTTGAACAAGTTGTTTTTGTTATAATGAAATCCTGCATTTATCTATCAAGAATATCATGCAGAATTTTTGTTTATCTGTCTCTATGCAATTTTCTGCATAGAGGGGCTGTATCATGATAGCTTCTTTCATGGGAATTTGGCTATCTTTACGCCTCGGTTTTAAAAAGATATCTTTTCAGCAAAGGTAGTATAAAATTCAATAACTACCAACTATAAACATAGAATTTCAGATTTTACCTCTGATTTATTCGTTTGAAAGTAAAAGATATTACATATTATTGAATTTAGTCATTGCATTCGCCTTTGTCTCATCCGCTATGTCTATGTATGGTTTCATCGCCTTGTAGTCACTGTGTCCTGTCCATTTCATCACCACTTGTGGGGGGATACCCAATGCTAAAGCATTGCAGATAAAAGTTCTTCTTCCGGTATGGGTTCCCAGCAGGGCGTATTTGGGGGTGACAGTATCTATGCGTTCATTTCCCTTGTAGTAAGTTTCTCTTACCGGGTCATTGATTTCCGCAAGCTCTCCCAGCTCCTTCAAATAATCGTTCATCTTTTGATTGCTGATGACCGGAAGTGCCTTATGCTTTTCAAAGTGTACGTCCTTGTATTTATCCAGTATCGCCTTGCTGTGGTCGTTCAATTCTATAATCAGGCTGTCTGCCGTTTTTATGGTGGTTATCTCTATATGGTCTTGCTTGATGTCGCTCCGTTTCAAATTGTACACATCCGAGTAGCGCAGCCCACTGAAACAGCAGAACAGAAAAACGTCCCTTACACGTTCAAGGTATTGCTTAGTTGGGGGTATCTGATAGGTTTTCAATTTATTCAGCTCCTCCGGTGTGAGGAATATCACTTTTTTGGGTGTGTTTTTCAATTTAGGTTTGAAGCTGTCATAAGCAGCGTTTTGACTATATCCTTTTTTGTAACTCCACCGTAGAAACCATTTCAGAAAAGAAATCTGTTTGCCTATGGTGCTGTTGCGCATGTCTTTATCGCTTTGCAGGAAGTCTACATAGTCATTCAGACCGTTCTCGGTGAATGTATCAAAAGAAAGCGTATTCCTGAACTCGTTCAAATGGTTCTTCATTGCTGCGAACTTCTCGTAGGTTGCTTTCGTCCAGTTGTTCAATCTTCCGCTTTCTTTTACAAATTCTTCGAACGCTTCCCAAAAACTGACATTAGGTTCTTTGGCTGCATCTTTTCTGTCGGTTGCATCCTTCATTCTTGCGTTGAAGGTTTCCTTTATCCGTTCTGTGGTGGGAAACTCGTTTTTAACTTCAAACTCTTTGAAGATGTTTTGTATCTCCGTACATAGCCTTAGCAGGTCTGCATTAATTTCAGATGCGCTTTGCTTTAGTTTGTTGGTGCATCCTTTTTTTACTTGCTGCTTGGCTGCATCCCATTTGGCTGCATCAATGCGGTAGCCGGTTGTAAACTCTATGCGCTGATTTGCGAATATCACACGCATACGGATGGGGAGGTTTATTGTAATCAAGACTCCGTCTCGCCTTCTGCTTTCGAGGGCAAAAATAATATTTCTCTTAATATTCATAATTGTAAAATTAGAATTTACGCCCAAAATTACACCCAGAAAATGAGATATGCAAGGCTTTTGAAAAATATTTTGTTTGAATGGCAGTTTGTAATAACTTGGTAATTAACAGTATATTGGTATTTTATGATATTCTATGAAAATATAGGTGATAGAGCCTGTCTCTCCGCTGAAAAGAATTGCAAAACAAAGAAAATCCCTGTAAGTTAATACTTTACAGGGATTTTTTGTTTTTGGTGCATGGCAAAAATAAGCATATCAAAGCATTCTTTCGGTGTACTATTCGGTGTACCTGATTGCCTTCAATGTCAGGTACACCTATTAAGTAAATAATTCATTGTTTATCAGTGTTTTGCATCTTGACTTGTTGCTCTTGGAATTTTAGTTTTGTGATTAAAAAACAAGTAAGATGGAAAGAACAACATTTTGTCTATTGTTCTACATTCGTAGGACGAAATTGAATCGGAACGGTGAGGCTCCGATAATGATGAGAATTACAGTGAATGGAGTTCGGGTTGATGCTTCAGTGAAGAAAACAATTCTTCCGGGATTCTGTGTGGAAATAAATGGATGGATAAAAACATTTAAAGGCAGGGAATTTTTGCTACAGCAAGAAAATATATATAGAAGCTCCTTAACAAGCTCAAGTATATGAGTGATGTTGAGATTATGATCCTGTTTTACTTCAGACTGCTTAAAGCATTATCATAAGGAATATTTCTGTAAACATTTGAAGTACTTTTTCTCGTGACAGGTATCCTATGACCGTTTTGTAGAACAGTGGAAGGAAGCACTGTTTCCTCTGACCCATTTTCATCAAGATTTTAAATTTTGTCAAACTCATATTATATATAAAAAATATTCTTTTTTTATGTCACTTTGTCATTGTTTTATTGAGGTAATTGGGGAGAAGGGTAGAGCTTGATGATCTGATTGAACTTTTGAATATAACTATGCCATATTTATTATACTTCCTTGTTGTTTCCTAAAAAAAATTGTAAATTTACCTCGACACTAACGTGATGAGGTCTCGATAGCTACATGTCGGGATATTTTTGTTAAGAGTCTGGCAAGAAAGAGTGAAACGATAAAACGGATACATAGTATGGCTATTAAATTTGACTTGTTTGAGAATCTGGTAAAGGACGGAATTGTTGCTTCAAAGTTGCATGTAAAATGATTATAAAGTATGGGGTAACTATCCGCTAAATTCGGGAAGTGATACACAAAAATGTACTGTGGCCCTGGTGGATGTGATTGCTGTCATTACAGCCCTGAACGATGAACTTTATGAGAACCTGAGCAACGGGTATGCCGTACACTTGGACGGCTCGGCTATTTCATCTGAGTCTGAAGTGTGTCGGACATAAGCCCAAATAGGTGAAAGATGATGATGTACAGGTGAGCAGCATCAAGTTCATATCCGACAAGGACTTGATTGAACGTTTTCAGACTATGTATCTGAAGTGCAAAGTGGACGAGGAAGAGGTGAAGTAGAAATTATCGGAGTGTGCCAAGACTTATTCTTTCTTGTAACGTAGTGTTTTTTTTAGGAGCATTGGGTTTAATTCATTGAAGTTAATGTGGGTGATTCGTGAATTGGTGAAGGAAGGGATATTAAAGAATGGGAGACGAAGTGTCCCGGTATATGTGGAAAATTGTTTAGAAAAGTAAGATAAACAGATGGAACGAGTGAAATTTATCGTATTTTAAAACTGGATAAATACATGACTATGGATATAATAGATAAAAGAATATATTCTTGTAATGAAGCAATCTATAAAAACATAGAGTCATTGCAGGCTAATGAACGAGGTTTGTTGTCTCAGAACATTTTATCGCAATTGCGTAATTTTTTGGAATGTGTTTTTTTGAAGATTTATGTGGCTTCAGGCAATTCATTGGTAGAAAATGAGTATCAGAACATAAAAAATGCTATTAAGTTTATTAATACTCTTCAGGGGAAGTATCGTTTCTTGAATCAATTCCATAAATTATTGCAAATATCGGTCTCTCATTATACATTGGATCCGGATAGTTCAGAGAGGTTGATGCTTAAATATTATGAATATCTGTTGCGCATAAAGACTTTTATGAAGGATAACTATGGAATAGAATTGCTGGAAAATCTTCATAAGTTCCCGTTGAATACTGATACTGCATTTACTCAATATTATGAAGCTATAGAGAAAGTACTTGAAAATAAGGCTGTCATAGCTCGGAAAACAATTCAGCATGGGCGGTTCTATATTGAAAAGTTACATCCTGTAATTGTTAATGATGTGATTTTTTATGAAGTGACTTTTATCCCAGCGCATGATAAATCTAGTAAATTTGACAGGATAATTGCCTTCACGAAACAGGAAATATCTTCGTATTATGCGGTGGAATTGCATTTGGCAGAGTTTGATATTCAAGTGTTGGAATGTAGGATGCCGATTGTGGTGATTGTAGATTGGAGTGTATCTATAAGGGCTTGTGAGTTTAGGAATTTTGCAAAGATTTTTGGATTTTCACAAGAATATGGAGAACTTAAAGAATATTCTAATTTAATGAAGCTCTTGACTCAATCCAGAATGAATCTTGTTGATTTGATGGATGCTTCAGATATATTTTATGCAAAATGCATAAAATATATACGGGAAGGAACTAGAAATAATCTTATATCCAGTCTTTTAACGACTTGCCGGAGTCTTATTTCTAATGGTGGGGCAGGAACAAATGTACTTCGTTATTTGCTTTATCATTTGAATAATAAGATAATTAAGCGACAATTATCTGTAAATCAATGTACTGAACTTTCTAATTTGTATTTAAGGTATCAGTGTATTCCTTTTGATAAGATTCCATTTAATTTTTCGTTGGTAAATCATAATCCTTCAATTTCCGATTTGTTCTATTGTATAGACTACTCCGGTCGCAAACATGAATTGTTTGCTCGATTTATAAAAAACAATACAGAGCGTAACGGAGCATTGTATACTCCTGCAAATGAAGTGCAGCACTTCGAGGAGCCGGAGATTTTGGCAGAAAAGTATAATGACGTGTTATACAAAAAACATCAGCATTTGCGTATTGAGTCTTATAAAGAACATTTTTATATCAAAGAATATGAAGACCATGTTCGAAACATAATCTCGAATCTGTTGAAGCATGCAGAGAATGGGATTAGAAACTATGTCAATTCAGTGGAATCCTGGATAAGAACTCCAGAGATTAACATAGATAGTGAAGAAAAGAAGGAGGCAATAAAGACTTTGTTCAAAGATTCTAAAGTTGCTCTTATTTACGGTCCGGCTGGTACGGGAAAATCTATGATGATAAATTATATTTCCTTATTTTTTAAAGATAAACATAAAATTTTTTTAGCGAACACAAATCCTGCAGTAGAAAATCTTCGTCGTAAAGTGACGGCTGACAATGCGGATTTTATGACAATTACAAAATATCTTTCGGCTAGCAGTTCTAATTTGGAATGCGATATTTTATGTGTAGATGAATGTAGTACTGTAAGTAACAGGGATATGGTAAAGGTGCTAGAAAAATCAAGTTTTCAGCTTCTATTGTTAGTTGGGGATGTATACCAAATTGAATCAATATTATTTGGTAATTGGTTTAGTATTGCCCATTTTATTATGCCTAAAAGTGCAGTAGTTGAACTGACTTCTACATATCGTACGACTGATCATGGTTTGAAAGAAGTTTGGGATAAGGTACGGCGGATTACGGATGACAGGTTAGAATTCATTACTAAGTATGGATTTTCATCAGCTTTGGATGATTCCATATTCTCAAAAAGCATGGACGATGAGATTATTCTTTGCTTGAATTATGACGGTTTGTATGGAATTAACAACATGAATAAGTTTTTACAAAGCAATAATCCCAATCCTTCTGTGAGAATCGGAGTGCAGACTTACAAGGTAGGGGATCCGGTTTTGTTTAATGAATCAAACAGGTTTGCTCCCTTGATTTACAATAATCTGAAAGGAAAGATTTTAGCTATAGAGGAAAAAGAAGACTGTGTGTATTTCACGATAGAAATATATCTGGTTGTCAATGAACTAGATGTCTTAGGGTTAGATTTAGTGCTGTTGGATTCTGTAGCTGAAAATACTTCTGTTATCTGTTTTAAGGTAGAACTTCAAAATGACGGAGATGAAGATGATGATGATTTGGGTTCCATTGTTCCGTTTCAGATAGCCTATGCTGTTTCTATTCATAAGGCTCAGGGATTAGAATATGATTCCGTGAAAGTAGTAATTACAAACGAAATTGAGGAAATGGTAAGTCACAACATTTTCTATACGGCTATTACAAGAGCTAAAGAAAAATTAAAAATATATTGGAGTCCTGAAACGGAAAAACGTGTTCTGGAAAATATGAAAGTGCAGTTTAACGATAAAGACTATAGGCTTTTTAAAGAAAAATTTAAGTCGGAACTTAATTTAACATGAGTTCGATATAAAATTAAAAGATAGTAAGAAACAATAGACTATAATATGACAATGAATTGTCAATGAAATTACTGGACGAACGGCATTTGGAGTATTCTATCTGTGCGATGTTTCTTAGTTCATCATTGATTGTTTTAATCAAGGCTATTTTTCTAAGTAAAATTTTGTTGGCAATGCTTATCAGGGGATTTCTAATTTTCGGTGTACTATTCGGTGTATCTGATTGTTTTTAATACCAGTACGCTTATTGATTTTTTTGAACAGTTCGTGGGTTTTGAGTTCGGCACGCGATCCACTGGCTGGATACATCAATCCGCAATTGTTGGCATGTCAAACTTATTCGGGTGTGACGCTTGCTCACGAATTGGGACATTATTTCGGCTTGCGTCATGTGTTGGGTTACAATCCTTTGATCCCTGGCCCAAAACAGACACTTAGCTGCTTGAACCGTTCGGTAAAAAGTCTTATAGATTTGCCGCATGAGATTGCAATATGTGGTTTGGATGGTATTTATAGCCAAAAAATTAAAGATTGATTCAAATCAGTACCAGTTCTTAAGAAGTAAATATATTAATTCTCTCTTAAAGTAGCCGGTGGGAGTGCCGACAAATACCGTCATCTGCTTGATAGAAAGTCAATGGTAGTTTTTTTAATATTGAAATTAATGTATCAATTCTTTTATTTTTCAGACTTATAGCTATCCTGTAATCCAGTACTGAATATTTCTCGTAAGGCGATACGCAATCCGTTTGTAAATGATTCTTTGATATATAAAGAATTTGTGGGGCAGTTTTTGGCACATAATTGGCATTGAATGCAGTTTTCTCCATGTATGGGCAGTATGGCATCTTTCTTTTGAAAAACATTCATAGGGCAGACATTGATGCATTTGCTGCATTGTATGCAGGAGCTGATATTAAGAAATACTACTTTGTTGTTTGCTATCTTGTTTTGTTTTTCACGAAAAAAGACAATGCCTTGTTTGCTTTCTGTTACGGTTGAGGAGGTGATGATGGACGAAAGAGGATGTAGTTTGCATTGCAGTTTTTCAGCAAACAGCCGGGCTTTGAATAAATCATTCGTGTTAGGTCTGTTTTTATTATAGCCGTTTGTCAAGACCCAAGGACCTGTTCGGTCAAAGCCCACACAGGAGAACTCATCAACAAGATTGGCTTTCTTCTGTTTTATGATATTTTTCAGTGTTCTGTGGTAATTGCCCAAAAACGGACGACAGCGGGTGGAAAATATGAATATGTTTTTTCCTTGTAAAGGCAATGCTGAAACGAACCGTTGCAATCGGATGGCATGTTGACCAAAATGTATTGCTGAACCGATTCCTATTAAATCGTACTGTGATAAATCAAAATCGGATATTTTGGTTTCTATTGCTATCAAGTCGGCAGAAAGAGTTGCTGCTATGCTTTCGGCAATTTTTAATGTATTTCCGTTATAGGTGGATGAATAGAATATGACTGTTTTCATTTGATTTTTGATATTAAGAATGTATCAATGTAATCAGAGATAATATTTTTCAGTTCCTCCCATGCTTCCGGCTGGCTAAAATCTATTCCATTGAACATATTATATTGTCGGGTAAATAATATGATATAGTTAATCGCGGCTATGATAACAGTAATATAAAAATTGCAATTATGGCAAGTCTTTCCTAATCTCTTTTCTAACTCCAACTGTAACTTATGACCGTTCTTCTCCCGCTCTGCCTGTATTGTCCGAAATGATGATTTTCCTGATAATTCCCATACATACAATTCTTGCATAAGATGGCTATCTTTCAGATATTCCAATTGTTTTAATAATATTGTTTTTATTATATCCTTAAGATTAGCGGTTGTAGCCTGTGCTATCTGACCGGCAAACTCGGAATAGGCAAATGAATAAAAATCATATTGCTTCGCCCAGGCTGCCAATAGCCCGTCTAAACCACCAAAATAACGGTATATCAAAACTTTATCACATTGTGCTTTCTTTGCAATACGGTTAATACCTATTTGGGTAAAACCTTCTTCTTCAATTATTTTGCTGACTGCTTCAAGCAATCGCTTTTCCGTTTCTTTTAATTCCATAATTTATATTTGTCACTATTTGGTGACAAATATAAGTAACCATGTGGTGACATCAAAGAAATACGCTTTTTATTTTCATTATTGGCCGTTATCTGTTGATATAAGAGTTTGTGGAAAAGTCTGTTTTTATAGGTATCCAGCTGTCTACTAAGGCCTGATGTTCTTTCATCCATTGGCGGACGGCATAGGTTTCCGTTTTTTGTGTTTTTTCTATAGTGGCCATCAGCGAGCTGATTTGCTGGTCATCCAGTCGGATATTTCGTAAAAGTTCGGCAACAAACGGATATTTTTCACTAAAATCTTTCCAGACTACAGTATGGATGGATTCAGCTTTTCCATATATCTGTTTGGGGTCATCGAGTATTTTCAGCTTATAGCGTCCGAACATCCAGTGTGGAGTCCAGCCGGTCACTACTATCCATTCTTTTTTTCGGATTGCTTTATCTAATGATGTGGTCATGGCAGGGGCGCTTGCGGTCATCAGTTTATAGTCCAAACCATATTCGTTTAATGCTTTTTCGGTTGTTTTCATGATTCCGGCTCCTGCATCAATACCGATGATTTGACTGGAGAACTTATCTTTATGTCCGTTTAATTCTTCAATGGATTGAATGGTGACATATTCTGGTACTACCAGACCGATGCGTGCATTATCGTATACATTGCCGATGACTTCCAATTTGTCTCCGTATTGCTCCATATAATCATGCATGGTTACCGGTAGCCATACATCCATGAATACATCCGCTTTTTTGCGCGATAAAGATGCGAAGATAGGAGCTAAATCAGCATTCAGCATCCGTACATCGTAGCCATGTTCTTCCAATATCACTTTTATCAGATAAGACATTGCGATGCCTTCTGACCAATTGGCATAGGCTATGCTGATTTTCTTATTGTCATTGAGGTTACCGCAAGCTGTCGGCAGCAAGGCTGCCAACAACAGTACGGCTATTATTTTCAGTCTGTTCATATCGTTTATTTCTTTTCAGTTCTATAATTTTTTCTTTTTGCCTTGTGCCATACCCTGGGTGATACGGTCCAACACAATAGCTAATATAACGACGGCTATACCGCCTTCAAATCCAAGTCCTATTTTCATTTGGGTAATTCCTTTCAATACAATTTCTCCCAAGCCACCGGCGGAAATCATAGCGGCAATCACCACCATGGACAGAGACATCATGATAGTCTGGTTTATTCCTGTCATTATAGTGGGCAGCGCCAAGGGTAGTTGTACCTTGTAGAGTAACTGCCAGGGAGTGGCACCGAAAGAGCGGGAAGCTTCTACCACGTTTTTCGGAACTTGGCGGATGCCGAGCCCGGTTAGCCGCACTACAGGCGGCATGGCGAAGATAACGGTTGCAAATGCGCCCGGTACGGTACCCAAACCAAAGAATAGTACCGCCGGAATCAGGTATACAAAAGCGGGCATGGTTTGCATGAAGTCCAGTATGGGACGCATGATTTTATTACACCGATTGCTGTTGGCAGTCCAGATGCCTAATGGCACGCCCAGCAGCAGTGCAAGACAAGTGGATGACAATACGAGGGCTAATGTCTGCATGGTTTCTTCCCAAAAGCCCATTCCGTAAATAAGCAATAGTCCCAAAATGGTAAATACGGCTGTTCCTTTGCCCGACTTTATCCAAGCAAGAACTGTCAAAGCGATGATGGTAATGTAAAAGGGGATGCCGTACAGTACGTGTTGGAAACTGTCTATAAAACCGCCGATACCTATGCTCAGAGTGTCGAAGAATGTAGCGAAATGGTTAGTGAGCCAGTTGATGGCTGTTTCTATATATTGTCCTATGTTTATCATAATTCTATTGCGTTTTGAATGATTTCATTAATTTCTTCCTTGTTTTTTCCGGTCACTTCGATGATGAGTGACGACAATGGAACTACTCCCTGAAATTCCCGGTTCTCGTTTACTACCCAGATAGGAGAATTAGTGCGGGTCATAAGCGGCAGGATGTCCTCGAGTATGGTATCGCTCAGTACAGAGTGTACTTCGTGACGTACAACGGTGTCTATCGAACGGATTTGCTCTTTTCGCAGCTTTAGCAGGTCATTTAGTCTGACCTCTCCAATCAGTATATTGCCGGCATCTACCACCGGCAGGACAGTGAGGTTACGTTCTCGCATTTTGCGGATCAATACCTCGGGACCTTCTTTCTTCAGTCTCGCCACAAGCGGTTTGTCTGCCATAATGGAACTGGCGGTGATTATTTTGGAGCGGTCTACATTTTCTACGAAACGTTCTACGTAGGCATTGGCAGGTTCGGTCAATATTTCTTCGGAAGTACCTGTCTGTACAATTTCACCGTCTTTCATGATGGCGATGCGGTCGCCCAGCTTGATGGCTTCGTTCAGGTCGTGAGTAATAAAAACAATTGTCTTTTTCATTTTCGACTGTAGGGTCAGTAATTCATCTTGCATCTGTACACGTATCAGTGGATCAAGGGCGGAAAAAGCTTCGTCCATAAGCAACACTTCCGGGTTGTTGGCAAGGGCGCGTGCCAAGCCAACACGTTGCTGCATGCCACCGGAGAGCTGCCCTACCATTTGGTTTTCATATCCTTTCAGTCCAACTTGTTGCATGCACTCCATAGCTTTCTTTTCACGTTTTTCTTTTTCTACTCCTTGCAGTTCCAATCCAAAAGCAATGTTGTGCAAAACGGAGCGGTGGGGTAGTAAGCCGAAGTGCTGAAATACCATGGCAAGTTCCTTTCTGCGTATTTGCAGCAGTTGTTGCTTTGAAGCCTTCGAAATATCAGTATCGTTGATTATTATTTCTCCTGAAGTGGGACGTATTAGTTGGTTGATGCAGCGCAGCAAGGTCGACTTTCCACTGCCGGAGAGTCCCATTATTACGAATATTTCGCCTTCGTTGATGGATAGATTGGTATCTTTTACGGCAACAGTACATCCGGTTACCTTTAATATTTCCTCTTTAGTTTTGCCTTCTTTCAGCATTTTCTCTGCTTTATGCTTTTCTTTTCCAAAGATTAGATATAGGTTTCTAATTTCGATTTTACTCATAATAATATTGTTTTATTTTAATATAGTTTCTGGTTCACATTTTATTTTCACACTGGACGGGTTTATTTAACTCGGATTGTTTCGGGACGGGACGAGTAAATATGGAATTAAAATGAGGGATTTGTCGTTTTACTGTTATATAAACGGATTGTCGTTTTGTTTTGTTCAAGGAGATATAAAAAACGTCTCATTTTTGTAAGCAATACGGAAGTGATAGAATTCATAGATAGTCTTTTAAAAGGGGAGCATTCAAGCATATAAAAATAAATCAGCAAGAAGACAAAATGCTTGAAAAAGATTGTTGCACCTATCGCATCTATTGTACAAAAGTGATACTGTAAAGGTGATAATTGAGTTTGGTTATTGAAGTTTTTTAGGAAAACTACGTGGATTTGGCTTAATTTAATATGTATTCGATAGATTATTTATACCAAATATTTGGTGGTTTCGAAAACTTCCTTTACTTTTGCGCCCCGAAAAGGAGAGGTGCTCGAGTGGTTGAAGAGGCACGCCTGGAAAGCGTGTATACCCCAAAAGGGTATCCGGGGTTCGAATCCCCGTCTCTCCGCTGGAAAGAATTGCAAAACAAAGAAAATCCCTGTAAATTAATACTTTACAGGTTTTCTTTCTTTGGGCACATAGCAAAATAAGCATAAAAAAAAGGCTCAGTAGCTTTTTAGTGGGGATACGCATATAGCATTAGCAATGTGGAATAGAAAGAACTTCTTGTCAGCTACACCGCTAAGGTTTGCTCTGAACAATTTGATTTTGGCATTGAAAGATTCTGCCTTCGCATTTGAAGAACGGTGGTTGTAGAAATTGAGTATTTCATCATAGTGTTCATAAAAAGTAGCAGCAATGACGTTCAATGAACGCATCCCTGCATCTTCTACTTTGTTATACCATCGTGCCATAGCCAGATATGCAGCATCCTTTATGGTATTCTTTGAGAATATCATCCGCAGGGAATGGCACAAACCATATGCTTTCTTGATATCAGGATATTCTTCAAATAGGATGGCTGCTCTTTGTTTCTGTCTTTCTGTCCATTTATCGGCTGACTTGAAAAGCAAATACCGAGAACGTATAAGCAATTCCCTACGAGTATCACCATTGGAATATCGGTATGGGACATAATCTTTGTTGTTCTGTTTTGCTTCCTCCATTTCCTCGTTGGCTTGCTGTATGGCATCCCAACGGTGTTTGATGCGTAATTCCTGCACGGCATCACAAGCTAATTTTTGAATGTGAAAACGGTCTATAACACGACCGGCTTTAGGAAATGCAGTCCGTACAATCTTGCGCATGGAGTCTGAAAGAACAAGTGTTACCTCTTTAACGGCATAGCGACTTTCCTCGTCAATTCGTTGCAGCACAGCTATTACATCCTCTGATTTAGTCCCTGCCACGGCAGCTACCAGGGAACACTCTCTCGTACAGGCATCGTGGTTGGTCACAAAGGTGTAAAGTTTACCGTTGGAGAGTGAGGTCTCGTCAATTGCCAAATGCAGTCCCATATTCTCCGGAAACAGCATCCATTCATCAGCATGAGATAGCTGCTCCCACTTGCGATATCCACTGAGGACCTCCTTATACTGTTTCTCAAATGTATGACAGTCTATATGATAGAATTCCTCAAGCGTACGGCAGGTTACCGGGGATGGTTCCATACGTTTCTTTTAAAAAAGCTCCAAATTCTTTGGAGTATCGGGTCCCCTTGGCACAACGTTGAGGTCGATGGGAATACTAAAGCTTTTGCCTGTGCTTAAGTCTGTCCAACGCCGACGTCTGATTCTGAGAATTACCTTATGATCTCCTATGGGAAAGTCCGTCACATTTACAGCTTCCATAAAACCTTTGGATTCAAGATGTACGTCGTTGCTTAACTCTGGATTCATCTTTTCATCCAGACTGATATGAATCTCTTGAGAGGTTTGTTCAACTCTTGAGATAAGAAAGTAATCTAATATCTGCGCCGGCAACACAAGGCTGGCCAGCATGTTCAAATAATTGTTTTTCATAATGCGAAGTAAGTAATGCTTCATGAGTATAAAAAATAATCCCCACTAAAAATCTACTGAGCCTAAAAAAGGACCAACGTAAAAATATTTGGCACCCTCGATTTATTCTTATCCTTACTAGATATTAAAAGCAATTATTCAATTAGCAAAAAGATGTTTTGAATTTTTTTATCCCCTCTTTATTTCGCATATCCGACAGGATGATTTAGTAATAAATGTTGGGACTTTTTTAGCTTTAATATTTTTTCCAATGCATTTTTATCCATTGTCATCCGTGGTACTGTAACTAAGCCAGCCGAGGAACAGAATAGTGAAATATTTTGAGAAATAATCCCAGTATCACAAGCTCCTACAATTAGCAACTGTTCAGGATTTCCGCTATTAAAGCGGGACAAGTCAGCAACCAGTATCAGACATACAGGGGCTTCTGTTACAAAATTCTGTTGTCCGGCTACGGCAGAACGATAATCACCTTTAGCAACAGGTTGCAACTGATGTGCTTTGGCATCGTATAAATAACACCCATCTTTCATACATACATATACGTCAACTTCCTGTACATTATTTGCCGATGGTGCGGTACGTTTGCCTTCTGACGGACGGTTTATTCCGTTGGCTGCCCAAAGCAGGTCGGATAAATCCTGATGCGTCAGTTGTTTATTGGCAAATGCTCGTTCCGAATGTCTTTTATTCAATGCCTGCATCAATGTAAGATTTCTGCTTTTATCCGGCTTATTCAAATTTATAACTTTCAATTCTTGAGCCTGTAATCCCATTATAATGCCCAATAATAAAACTGATAAAATTATTTTTTTCATATCTGCTCCTGTTATTTACTCAAATGAAGTCTGATTACATTTTCAATGATGGGTTCATAATTCATTTTATCAAACTTGACGAATAAATCATCTTTTGAGCCAATAGTACCACCGTCACCAATAACCATTGGAGTGACATTGAAATAAATGTCTGTTACCAAATCCTTGTCAAGGAAAGCATTGTAAGTCTGTACTCCGCCACCAACGATTATTTCTTCCATACCTTTTCCTCTTAGGTATTCTACCGCTTCTTCAGGAGTATGAACGGTTTTGTGACCGCTTCGGGCTTCGTGATTGTTGGATAGCACGACGATTTCTTTTCCTGCAAGGGCATCTTGCAACGCATCGATAAACATGGTATAAGTAGAATACCCAAAAACAATGTTGCCGGACTCAACGGCTTTCTGTACAAGAAATTCCATGACTTCCGGTGCTATCTGATGATTGGGATTGTTTGCCAGCAATACTTTTCCGTTTGCTGACACTGATGCAATTAATGTTACTTTCATACGATTGTTTTTTTATTGGCAATATTAGAAACATCCTTTCAATATCGAATGAATGTTTTGATTTGATGCAAAAGTAGTGTATCTTTGCTTACTAAAGTATATCAATATACTTTAGTATAGTAATATACAAGAGTATAGTTGTGGACTATTTAAATAAACTGGTTATATGGAAGACTTTAATGGATGCCCTTATTCAAATATTGTTGCTCTAAATGATACGCTGACTATTTTATCCGGTAAATGGAAGCTTAATATTATCCGGGCTTTGCTTTTTAGAAAATATAGGTTTAATGAACTTCAAAAGAAAATACCTCATATTACTCCCCGTATGTTGTCAAAGGAATTAAAAGAACTCGAATTGAACGGGGTTGTAAAGAGAGCTGTTTATAATACAGTGCCAGTGACGGTAGAATATGAATTGACATCTTCTGGGTTTCGGTTGAAAGAATTAATTGCAGCAATGATTCAATGGGGTGTTGCTCATCGGGAATATGTGAAGAGTGTCAATATCAATGATTGATACGTTATATAAGTTAATTATCCTTACACTAAAGCCTAAAGATTGTAAATCAAATATTTGCATAGTTCAAAAAGAAGCCATATCTTTGAACCCATGAGATAGGCAGACAAACAGTGGACAAAGCCGGACAAATGTCTAAAGATACAAAAAAAAACAACTAAATTGCAATACTTTGTGTATGAATTATTTAGATGATTTACAATGCTTGCTAAATGTCTCTATTTATGGCTACAATATAAGAAATGTCAGTAATGACAGTAGCGGTTGTTTTCTATCGCTCGTTTCCTTACTTATAAAGTATAAAGTTGTATATTATAAGTATTCAATTTAATTGCATATTTATAATGGACGTGGTTGCGAAATTCTCAGACAGCTGACTATTGCTGCAACAATAGCAAAACCTGTTGCTGAATACAGACATGTTTGCGAACTGTTGATTGGAACTAAATAGAATATCATGGCAACTTGTGTAGCTCCCAGTGTTTGTCCCAGTAGACGGGCAGTACCCAGCATACCGCTTGCTCCTCCACTACGGTTGGATGGAGCGGAGGAGATGATGGTACTGTTGTTGGGTGTTTGGAATAAGCCGAAACCGGATCCACAAATGAACAGCCGCCATATAATATCCATATTAGTAGGGTTGGAAGGGAGTACTGCGAGCAGAAAAAGTCCTATAGCAAATATTGTCATGCCGATGCTTCCCAGTATTCCGGCATGGATACGTTCTACTAGCCGTCCGGCAAGCGGAGCAATAATCATTGTCGCTATTGGCCAGGGAGTAAGGAGTAATCCGGTTGTCACATCGCTACGTTTCAAAGTCTCCTGGAGGAAAAAGGGGAGGGAGAGCATGGCTAGCATTTGCCCGGTGAAGGAACAGATGGATGTGCCGATAGACATGGAGAAAATAGGGATACGCATCAGGTCGACTGGTAATAAAGGAAATTGTTGGCGTAATTGGCGACGTACAAAGAAATAACCAATTATTAACAACGCAAATACCCCGACTATGATCAATGTTGTGTTTTCTTTGTGGGTAATACCCTCTAATAAGAATATAAGTAGACCAAAGGTGACTGCATTCATCAGACAACTGAACTTGTCGAAATGGCGTCCGGTTACTTTTACCGGATTGTCAGGAAGGTATATCAGTCCGATTATGAGTGTAGCAATTCCCACTGGGATGTTGATGGCAAAAAGCCAATGCCATGAACCCAATGAGAGAATAATTGAAGCGATTGTCGGTCCGGCAGCGGTCGACACGGCAATGACAAGGGCGTTGATGCCCATTCCGCGACCAAGAAAACGTTTGGGATAGATGATCCGGAGTAGCGCCGTATTCACACCAGTGATTGCGGCAGCGCCGAATCCTTGTAAAATACGGGCGGTAGTCAGCGTCCAGAACGAGTCGGCACAAGCACAGATCCCTGAGGTGATGCTGAATAGCAAAACACCAGATAAGTAAATTTTCCGGTAACCGTAAATGTCTCCCAATGAAGAGAAAGAGAGGAGTGAAATGGTAATAGCCATCTGATAAGCATTTACTATCCAAATCGTTACGGATGGTGAAGTTCCTAGGTCGTGGGCGATGGTCGGTAAAGCCACATTGGCGATTGTAACGTCTATCACAGATATTCCAACTCCTAGAGCAGTGGCTAAAATAGCCCAATAACGCTTGGATAACGGTAAACCGCCGTTCTCATTTACAGGTATGATGTGATTTTGCAGTATCATTCTTATCATAATTCATTACTGCCCACTAAAAAAGGAACATAGTTAAAAATAAAATAAGTTCAGTTCACTTGAATCATTTAAATCTTTGACATTGAAAAAATGATATCATTATAAATTGCTGATTCCAAGAGGTATAACTTTTATTACATACTATGATTGATGTAGGCTACATATTAACATCTAATAGGAAACCGAATACAAAACCAATAATGAATTGGAAAAGTTGTATCCGTGGGAACCTCTGGTGGAGGATGAGAATCTGAAGCCCGATGAAAAGAAAGTTCATTATGTGAGTATATTCTACAATTGTAAATAGGGAAACTATGCTAGCTTCTTCTGCGAGTGCTATAATAAATGGGATAGTGGCAATCACACTACTGCCAAAGTTTGGCCGTATGCAGAGGGCTACTCCACATGTCATTATGGACAATGAAACGATGAGCAATAAATGTTGCCATGAAAACGAAATGATTCTTTTTTTCATGAAAAATAAAATTTAGCTGCATAATATATAGATTATAAGAGAATTATAAAAATCTGCGATTTGAATATAACAAAATATTGAAAATTATAGAATCCTCTGATATCCATTATCTATTACTATATAACACCCTATTCTATTTTATAATCTCACCATGTCTTTATTTTATGTTCATGGATATGGCAAGAAAAACAAGCAACACAGTCCAACATCATTGGACTGTGTTACCGGTTATGATTATTTTTTGTATCCGCACTTAGGACATGCACTTTCCTCATTCAGCGTAACACCACAAAGAGGACAGCGTTGAATCTTATTTTTTGTAACAAATTCAGCAGAACCAGCATTTACTCCACTTGTGAATGTGATTTTTGCTATATTCAGTTTGTCTTTAAGAAGAGCGTATACGATCTTTATCATGCCCTCCACAGTCATGGTCTCTTTTGTTACTACAAGACGCGCATCCGGGTATGCCGTGGCCAGCTCAATCTTGAAAGCCTCACCCTTCATTGTGTTTTGAGGATTTCCATTCTTGATACCTTGTTTTTCATATACCCCAAGAACTGCGGGTAAAAGCGGATCATCCTCCCTGAGGACTAAAGCATGGTCAAAGTTTTTTAGCACATTCCATGCGATTTTTTGGATTTCATTACAAGGATATACCATATTTACTCCCGTATTTATAGTATCCTCCACTTCAATAGTCAGAACACCGGTATGTCCATGAAGATACTGGGCTTCTCCTCGAAAACCATAAAATCTGTGTGCATACTGTAAATCAAATGTTGTTATACTTCTCATATCAATATTGGTTATTGGTTATTGTTTTCATTGCAGCAAAAGCTATGAATATTGTGATAACAAACTTCTATACCAAACTCTCTCAAACCGGAAGAACCAGATCTTATCAGCATTTTATTCATCAGCTTTTAGAAATTAAGAATCTTAATATCTTTCTGAAATAATCTTTGTTATCTCTATTAATTGTCATATGCAAAGTTCGGAAATCGTGATTATTACTCCATGTTCCAAATAGAACCTTGTTTGGTTAATTGCGACACAAACAATACATTGTTTGAATCGTAAATTTATCACCATGTGTAGTCTGCATATGATTATAGTAATAATAAAATAAACAGAATTTAGTCCGCTTGCTTTTTTATAGCAGTATAGTTAGGACGAGAGTTTTTGCTAGTCAGATATACGCCCGAGAGAACCAAAACGATTCCGACTATCGCAACTGGGGTCACTTCCTCATGTAGGAATATAGTCGCCCCGACCGTTGTGGCAAGAGGATTCAGATAAAGATAGTTGGATGCCTGTATCGTCCCCAGTTGCTTTACGACAATATTCCACAACAGATAACAGGCAGACGAAGCTATGACACCTAAAAAAAGGAGATTGCTCCACACTTCACTGTCTAGCAATACAGCAGGGTTTATCAATGAGGGCAGAAAAAAGAAAGTGGGCAGAATTGTTATTATACCATAGAAAAATATTTTTCTGGTAATGAAAGCTGGAGAATATTTCCGGGTGAGACTCCGAATAACAAGACTGTAAAACGCCCATGACAGAGAAGCCAAAAGAGTCAGTAAATCTCCCAAAGGTGATATCCGAAGAATGAAACTTCCGTTGAATATCAGCAAGCCTACACCCAACAGAGCAACAATAGATCCGTGTATGAAGCCTCTTGAGACCTTTTCCATCCGAACGGACAATACGGTCAGAGCAGCAGTCAACAACGGGGTCGTACATATGATGAAAGAAACATTTGAAGCCTGTGTCAGCCCCAGAGCCATGTTCTGTAAAAAGAAGAACAGGGAACCACCCAATACTCCGCCACCCACCAGATATAGCTCATCTTTCAGATTACGGGCAAAAAAACGATGGAAGGAGATAGGACACACTGCAGCATAAGCCAGCAAAAAACGGAATAGGAAAATCTCCTGAGGAGACAGACCATGAACTATTAGAACCTTGGTGGAAATAAAAGTCATTCCCCATACCACGACGACCATAACAGCGGCCAGATGATAAAATATATGTTTCATTACAATTAAAATATTTTTAATTCTGATGTACATGCTTTTTTGCTTACAGTCAAATTGATATATATCCAGCCGGATATCCCAGCTCTTTGGAACGGACTTCCATCCATACCAATCAGTATGACAACGGGCTTTTCAATCCACACCAGTTCAATACATAAGGCCCGGAAGAATATTATTTATACTTCTATACAGTTTGCCGTATGTAAATAAAAGGAAACTGACTTTAACATATTCACATTAAAGCGGTGTGAAAATAGTAAAATAATGAAAGGCAAATACGGATGAAGTCAGGTATTTTCAAAATATGTCTCAAATATAGTAGATATTGTCTGCTTTAATAGATTTGAGAAATACATAACCTATCGAAACTTAGAATGGGAAGTCTGATTGTATCCCTAAAAGAAAAATTATCGGTAATTATGAGGTTATCCCTCCTTGTCAACATGTTCCGCTCCGTATCCATAGAATATTCCAGAGGGGGTTCTTTCGCGTGGAAAAGCTTTCCAGTTTCACTCCCCAACTTGTGCGTGTATTGTACAGCATCCACTTTTACAAGTTGTGGAGTTTTTTATATTCGTCACGAAAGTTTGCAGGAGATGTCTCTGATTTCTTTTTGAAGAATTTTCCGAAGGATGACTGGTCTGAAAAGCCTAATTGTTCAGCAATCTCCTTTACAGTCAGATCCGTAAAGACCAGCAGGCGTCTAGCATCTGTATAAAGTGCTTCCGCTATATAATTATTCACTGTTTTTCCAGAAATCTGACGTATCACTCTTGACAGGTATGTCTGGGATATGTGAAGGGAATCAGCATAAAACTGAAGTTCATGCTCTTTCCTGTAATTCTCAGCCAACAACTTTCTGAAAAGTCGGAACAAAGCATCGGAATGCTTGACCCTTCCGGCTGGATGTACATTTTGACTGTGGAAGATTTCCGTTATTTGCAGCAATAGGAAATTGACCAGTGAACCAGCCATTTCTGCAGGATGGTCGGAGGTGAGGTAGTGGGACATTAGGTCTAGCGTTTTGTGTATATGTACAGTATCGCTGTCCTCTAGCCGTAAAACATATGTCGTATGGCTGCTGTTATAAAGCCGTTTGTATACATAGTTTCCTATGGAAAGGGAGTCAAAAAAGAAAGGCTCCATGCATAGACCACATGTACCGAAGTCGGAACTTTTTTTCATTAACTTTACAGACATTCTTGGAGCGACAAGAAGCATGTCCCCCTTTCCTACAATATAGGAATGACAGTCAACTACAAATTCTGCTGTTCCGGTTTCCACCAATATATAAAAGAAAGCACCGGCACGGAACATCTCATTACTGTACTTGTCTAAAAAAAACTCAATGTTTAGGATATAAACTCCTTTATTGTATGTGGTGACTGTCTGCATTTCCTGCACCAGGGTCGACAATGTTTCTTTTGTATGCTCCATAAGCACAAACTATTTCTATATATTTTTCTAAAGTGACCATTTTTTCTATAAACTTGGATAAAAGCCTGACATCCAATGAGCGGATATGGAAAAAGGGCAGCAAGATACAAAGAAAAGAGCAGATATACAAAAAGAGCCGGATTATACACGAAGTCGTATAAATATATGTATCTGTGTTGGAAAATGATGGCATTGGTATCATCAGAAAGGAACTGGTACTAAAGCTGATGAGTCTGTTATGTGGGACTACGAAAAGTATTGTATTTGAATAGGTTATGTTTTTTTTAGAGCAGGAATATCGGGCATAAGCTTACTACATTTGCAATCAGTAAGCCAAGATGGAGATTTATGCATGCCGTTATCTCAATTTGTTTAACTGTAAAAACATAATAAAGTAATGAGTAGTGTCAAACTTATCAGAGATCCCAAGACGGATCATTTGCTGACACCGGAGAACTTCGCATTGTTAGTCATCAATTATCAGCTGATATTCTTGCTTTCGAGTACTGGGAACTTCCGGAAGAATAAGAGGAAGGGGCTACTCCGCCATACCAGTTGAACTTTCTTGGAGCATCAAAATGTGTAAAGGCCTCCGTAGTAATTATCATGTTGGCTGCTGCTACACGTCCAACACCGTCTATGGACATCAGCAGCTCCTTTTGCCTGAACAATATAGGACAGAAACCATTAATGTCTGTAAATGTTTCATTTTGCATTCATACAAGGCTTTCGGCATATAATACTTTGTCTTTTATCTGTCCTTTATATTTAGCTAAATCCGTTACATAGGAACATCCATTTGCTGCCGCCCTTTTAGGAAACATCCATCTCTCCGACAGCGAGATCAGCTCCCTGATGCGGGCCATAGAGGAAACCTGTGAGACCGAGACTAGAGCCGTACACTGGTGAGTAAACCAGCATAGGGATTTGATAGATGGTTGAACTCCGGACAAGGAGAAATGTAGTCGGTGAACATCACATTGGAATAGATGGCTTTCAAATTCTTTTCTTCACAAGGCGGAATGATAACTTCTTTTCGAATTTATGATAATATTAAAAAGAATATCTGTCTGGCTACCTTGTATAAACAAAAAGACTGTTTTACATAATTCTATGTCCAATGTATATAATGAAAATACGATTGCTCATTTTTAATTTTGCATTATCATAATTAACATCATAAAACAAGCATTTTTCGTTTAAAAACAATCAGCGACAATATGAAAAAAATATGCTTTTTTTTCTTTCTGCTGTTCAGCTTGCAGTCTTTCTCACAGAAGGTTGTGTTAAAAAACAACCTTGTCTATGATGCCCTGCTGACACCCAATCTTTCTGTAGAGTTTTCCCTGGGGAAGAAATGGACCTTGGATACCCAAATCGGTATGAATTTCTTTTTTTATGAAAATGATGCCACGGCAAACGGTTACAAAACAAAGAAATGGAGTCACTGGCTTGTACAGCCGGAGATAAGATATTGGATCTGTGAAACATTCAATGGCTGGTTTCTTGGCCTTCATGCCCACGGAGGGCAGATGAATGTGGGAGGCATAAATATTCCTTTTATTATTCAAAACCACTCCAAAGAAATGAAAGATTACCGTTATGAGGGGTATTTTTACGGTGGGGGTATCAGTACGGGCTACCATTGGATACTGTCCAGCAGATTCAGTGTAGAGGCATCCTTAGGACTGGGCTATGCGCGTGTTAAATATGACAGGTTCAGATGTACTTCTTGTGGGAAAAAGGATGGTAAGGGGAAAGCTGATTATCTGGGACCTACAAAGCTTGCCGTTTCGATTATCTATATAATTAAATAAATGATGCTTTGCATATATAAATATTAAAAACAGAATCAATGAAACCAATACAATATTATATAGGAATACTTTCTGTGCTGGGATATGTATACTGTTTGCCGGTGGTAGGACAGGTGGAGGATAAGGTTGTCAGAAAGGGGAATCCTCGTTTGGAATATACAGATGTGAAAACCGGACGTAGTCCGGAAGGGAAAATGTTTACCGTTTCTTTCAATATAGTAGAATCCATCAATCGGTTGAAGACACAGGAAATTGTTTATATCTATCCTTCTCTGGTATCTTCTGACGGCAATATCAGGACTACTTTCTCGCCTTTGTGTATTTCCGGAAAGAAAAGATACAAGGTTGTTGCCCGTAAGGAAAAACTGGGTGGTAACCCAGGTACATTACTTCCTGTGAAGGATATTCGCAGTTCCAGAGATTTGAGGAAGCCTGGAATCACCGTCAGGGAAGCATTACCTTTTGAACGTTGGATGGCTTCCGGCCATTTCTTTCTTCGTGAAGAGGTGTATGGATGTGCCGAGTGCGGTAAAGGTGTGAGCCAGTTGAATATACCGGTAACCGGGATAGACCTTTTTGGCCCGGAAGACTATAAATACATTTTTTATACTCCGGAAAAGGTGGAGATAAAATGTTATGAAGAAGAATTTGACTGTAAGGTCACTTTCAAATCTGCACAGCATGGACTTCTTCTTGGATTTGGTAAAAATCAGGAAGAATTAGCCCGTCTGGATGATTTTGTATCCAAAGGGCTTCGGATCAAAGGGGCTAGGCTTCGTGAGGTACATATCATGGGATACGCTTCTCCGGAAGGTGAGTTTAGTTATAATAAACATTTGGCGGAACGTCGTACTCATACACTTTCTTATTATGTACTGAGTAAGTATCCGCAGCTCAAGAAAGCCTCCATATACGAAATAGAAGGGGTGGGTGAAGACTGGAAAGGCTTGGAAAATATTATAAATGTATCTTCTTTGGCATATAAGGATGAAATTTTATCCGCTATTAAAAGGCATCATACGGATGTGGCCCGTGAAGCGGCTATACGCTCTTTAGATGGGGGAAAGGTTTATGTGGAGTTGCTTTCCACAGTTTATCCCACTTTGCGCCGTACCGTTTTTCACATGGAATTTGATGTTCGTCCCTATACGGATGACGAATTGGAGGAAATGTTTATTACCGTTCCCGGATGCCTGAGCCAGTATGAGATGTACAGGCTGGCGCAACAGTATGTCGAACAGGGAAAAAATCCGGTAAACATATATAAGAAGGCTTATGAACAGTTTGCACTTGATCCGCTGGCGGCACTCAACTATGCCAATGCGCTTTTAAAGTATGAAAAGGATGCGGATAAGGCTCTGATGATATTGGACACAGTAAAGAGTGACAGCCGTTCTGTTTATCCTATGGCAATTGCCCATAGTATGAAAGGAGACTGGCGGAAGGCGGAGGAATTACTGAAAAAAGACATGGAGCCCCGGGAATGAAAACTCCTGGACTTTCCATGACAGGATTAACGGATAAATAGCAAGCATTTAATGTATTAATAATTAAATTATTTATTTACTAAACAGTTTAAGTTATGAAAGTAAACAATTTATTTTTAGTGGGAGTTGCAGCCTTAAGTCTGGGCATGACAGCTTGTAATAATGAGGATGTCCCTCAGGTGAACAATCCGGGCGAGGGAACAACATTTGCAGGAATGTATATTTCCGCTATGAAGGATGTTTCAACCAGAGCGGTGAATGACAATCAGGAAGATTATGGAGGAAGAACGGAAGAGAGTAAGCTTACGGAATTACAGCTTCTCTCAAATGTCCTGCCTCAAACATGGATGTTAGGGACGGCAGCTGATGAAACAGGCAAGTTTTGGGAAACGCAAACAGCCGGTACATTCAAGGTTGCTCCATGGAAGACGAATCCCGGTCCTCAATCCATGGCACTGTTGTTTAACAAGGGTACCCTTTCCGCCGATATTGCAACAGCTGCGGATCAGACATATGGTAGTACAGCTACCGCAGTAAAAGATATTGCTGCTCTTGCCACAGACAACAAGTTTGTCATGACTTCGAGAGCCGAGCAGAAAACTATTGTTCCCAGTATTACCGAGGATGCTGCCAAAACGGGTACAAGTGAGGCTCAAAATGTATTCTCCTTTGATGTGGAGCGTATCGTGGTACAAGGACTGGTTGCGAAGGATGCCGCATTGAAAGAAACAACCGCGGATGGAAAAGGAAAGGTTGATCTTACCGACATCACGTATACTGCCATCAACGGTGCCGCAAAGACATATCTTTTCCGTAACCATGCGGGAAAGCGTACAATTGGAGATGCCGACGGCCTTTACGAGGGCTTTGCATCAGCCATTGATGGATATACCGATTTTGAGACGGCCAAAGAACCGGAAGGTTCAGCTAAAGAAAATTTAATCCGTTTGGGGAATCTTCTGTCAAAAGACAATCCACAGCAGGATGATCTTGGTATGTATGCTGCTAAAAATGCTGCAGCAAGCGCCTCTGAAGCTAAAACAGGAGCAGGCATTTATTTTCTGGAAAATTCCGTAAAAAAGGATGCATTCACTGCTAAAAACAAGAATTTCGGTTACTACCGTCTGCCCTATGCCAAGGTCTATACCACTTATACTCCGAATGAAGTATGGAAACTTGAAGACGGAAAATTGGTCAAAGAGACTAATTTTCAAAAAGGGACAACATTTTTCCGGGGGGAAAAAGACGGTCTTATCTATGCTAGCAAGGAAGCCGCAAAGAAAAGCCAGTTAAATCCGGATCAAGGAGCTTATACTTACATGAACGGAAAATGTGCATACCGTGCGTTGTGGAACCGTCAGACTGTTACAGCTGATGGAAAATCGATTGTGAACGCTGACACGCGCCGTAACAACACCTATCTGTTGACAATCAAGGCTTTCCAAGGATTGGGCATGCCATGGGATCCTTCCGATCCAAAAGATCCATATCTGCCGAAACCGACAGATCCTACTGAACCGACAAATCCAGAAAATCCGGATATCGAGAAAGAAGAAACCTATATGCGTGTCGAGGCTAAAGTGCTCCAATGGAACCTCGTTTCACGTGATGTCGTTCTGGAGTAATTTTAGTATTAGATTGCTGATAAATTCAGCCTACAATTTCTTACATAGCTGTAGAGAGAGAAGAGGAATTTTTCCTCTTCTCTCTCCAATCAACAAACAGTTTGGTTTCAAACTGTTAAATAACCCCAACATAAACTATATCAAATGAGAATCAGAAGTGTACATTACATCGCATTTATCATGTTGCTGGTTTACTGTCTTATAGGATGTAATTCTGCGGTATTTGATGACTTGGGTGGTTGTCCGCAAGGTGTTTATTTCCAGTTCTATAGACAGACCCCTTGCGAACAATTTCCTGGATATCCGTCAGATATCAGAGAAGTCCGGGTATTTGTCTTTGATGATGATGATCTGCTGGTGGGCGAATTTTCTGACAAGAAGGCAGTCCTTTCGGCAGATTATTCTTTGTCCGCCACATTGCGGCATACGGGAAAACTCACGTTTGTCGCATGGGGTGGCAGTGACCTGGAGGCCTATGATTTTTCAGATTTTCGGGAAGGCGTTACTACCAGACAGGAAATGCAAGTGTCACTGCGGTTGAAAAACGGACGGATTTCCTCAGCCCCCGGGCCTCTGTATGTCGGTCTCGCCTCCATATCACTGGAGAACCGGAAGGATATGGGAAGCGTGTATGAACGGGTGGCTTTCAATATGCAGGAATTGACATACCGGGTACACTTCACAATCAGTTCCATAGGTTCCCCTTTCCCCATAGACGAGGAATTCGTCATCAGGATAGAAGATGACAACGGTGTGTATGATTTCAACGGCCGGATCGCCCTTTGTGAACGTTTTGAATACGAGACCGAAGCCGTACGTGACGCTGAAGGGGCATTGAAAGCGGATTTCACGCTGATGAAACTGGAAGAGGGAAGAAATGCGTTCGTATCTCTGATTGACAAGACAACCGGGGAGATTCTTTATACCGCTAATCTGGTTGATGACATCCTCATGTTCCGGGGAGATGCGGGCGAACCGCCGTATAGCCTGGAATGTGACCATGATTTTCCCATAACCCTGAAACTCAAGTACGAAAAGGAAACATGGATGCTGATACAAGCGACCGTTCTGGATTGGAATGTCGTTTCCCGCCCCATAGAATTGGAGAACTGATAATCAGACAGATTTTAAAACTAATGATTCGTGTAATATTAGAAAGGAATTGGTATTATTATAAAAATGATAGATAATGAAATACGGAATTGTGATAAAGCTGTTGATGGTGGCCTGTGTATCAATTGTACAATTGACCGGATGTTCGTCTGATACGGAAGAGTTAGAAAAGTCAGTTTCGGGTATTCCCATCCGGATTGTGGCGGAAATGAATGGAGGAACCGGTATTTCTCAGATGACAAAGGCGTCTGTACGTTCATCCGGAGAGTGGAAAGAGAACTATATCGGTGCAGAGGAATATGAGAAAACTGTTAAACATGTTCTTCTCTTCGCTTTTAAGAATATGGAGAGCTCTCCGGAAAAAGTTATTTTCTATTATTCCCAAGGAACAACCAACCCGTTGGCGGGTATAACCGGCATTGAGCATTTTGAGATGAGAGAGATGGGTAGAGTGAATGCAGGCGAATCCAATATAGCCTTGGACCTGGAGTTGATGGGAGGCGATTATAATTTTGTTTTGTTGGTTAATTGTGAATCCGGATTGGAAAAAATCAGGAATGGACATACAATTCCTGATCCGAAGCAATTAATGGAAAAGACCGAAATTTTCACATCTGACGATCTGAAAGGAGAAAACCGGAAGTATCTTCCCATGACTGGGCAGTGTAACTTCCATGTTCCGGATAATGTAGTTAGTAATAATAGGATTACCCTTTCTCCCTGCATACTTCTGGAACGTATGCATGCCCGTATTGAGTTCATACTTACAACAGTTGATGACAGGGGGAATTATCTGTCTCCTTTGTTACCTCTTTCCAAAGTGACAAAACTCACCCTGAACAATGAAGCTAGCGGTTATTCTGTACTGCCTTCTTCTGGGGAATACACCGCCACTGGAAGTGGTAATCCGGATATGAGAGGAGTAGATTATGCGGGGACTCCCCTATTATTGCCGGAAAGAGCTAGTTTCCATGACGGTGCCAACGAGGGGTCCGGAGAATCCGCTTTTGTGACCAAATGCAAAGAAAGACTGCTTCCATATATGGGTAAGACACCTAGCTACATCTATGTGGCTCCGGGAGTCTACGGGAAAGGGAAAGAGGGGGCGCTGGCCTTGGTCTTATCCGTCGATTATCGGATGGGAACCCCCGATAAGCCGTATAGGATCGAACTCTATAATCCGGATCTTTCCGAGAATGATAAGGGTTATTACAACATCCGGCGTAATACGGTTTACCGTGTCTTCGCCACACTGAAAGGACCCGGAAATATGGAATATGACATAGTTGTGGACGAATGGGAGGATACGGAGGTGGCTATCCCCTGGTAACTAAGGTATGGTCAGTCATGCCATCACGAAGAAAAACAGTTTAAAGAATAGATACATATGAGAATCAAACATTACACTTTGATAGTCGCTTTTCTGGCGATATCTATGGGAATCCCTCTCGTGCAAGGGTGCAGTGATCCCTTCGATGAGTATGGAAACGGCGGGACAGAAATGCCTGTCAGGGACGGCTGGACGTCTGTCAGCATGTCTGTCGAAGGACTTGGTCTTCGAAATCCCCTGACACGGTCCCTTACACCGGAGGGGGAGAATTCCACGGCAGCGGAGAGGATTAGGGTACTTGTGTTTGACAAGGACAACAAGTTTTCATATGAGGCCAAAGTGACCTCCTATATTCCTTCCGGTGATCCGGCTGACAAGAAAGACAAGGGTACCATGACCTTGTTGGCGAAAAATACTCCTTCAGGCGATACCAGTACATTCGTGATGCTGGCCAATGTCACCCGGTCAGCTAATACAGACGCAGACGGACTGGCTGGAAAGACACGGGAGGAAGTCATGCAACTTTTCACTTTCTCCATGCCGGACAAGGGGATATGGAAAGACGGGGAGTTGCCGATGTGGGGTGCCTCGGACCCGGTCAGGGTGGATCACAGTGCCGGTGCCGTTCCCAAACTTGGAACTGTCTATCTGGTCCGTGCCGTGGCATGTGTGGACGTGGGGCTTAACTTGAGTAACATATCGGAAGGGGCTTCTACATTCGACGAGAAAGCCGGGGGGATTGAAGGGATAACGCTGACTAAAGTGTTTTTTTATAATACCAATACGACGGGACGGGTCTCTCCGTTCGAGAACGGGATTTACTGGGATGAGGCCAATAGAAAGGCGAAACAGCCTTCTATTCCTGATCCTGCTCCGGCTGTGACAGAAAAGATTGATAGAACATCTTCCATAGTGGATGAGAAAATCTTGTTACGTGAGGTATATGTTCCAGAGGCGGTCAATGTGCCGACGGCTGCCACGCAAGGAGCCAACGGAGAAACTCTTCCTGAGAATAATACGGAAAATTACTTGAAACGTCCTTATATCGTTGTCGGACTGACCGGTGCAGATAAGAGCCGTCCTGACAAGGAAACTTTCTTCCGGATAGACTACCTGAAACGTACCGGAGCCGAGGCTGATGCGACATACGAGTACCTTCCCTTGCTGCGTAACCACCGTTATCTGGTAAATATCAAGGCTGTAGGTGGTCCGGGATTCGATACGGAAGAGGATGCTAGGAAAGGGCCGGCCGCTAACATCATGTATAATGTTGTGGTATGGAACGAGTCCACTATGTCTGATGTATTGTATGACGGGCAATATATGCTGGGGGTCAGTGCCGACCATTTCACTTTTTATAGGGAGGGAGGCAGCCTGACGGCGAAAGTGCAGACTTCCTGGCCAGAAGGATTTACGATAGAGGGACTGCCTGCATGGATCAGTTATTCTATAAAACCTTCGGATCCGGATAAGACCGCACCGACGGATGAGAAAACCGCGACCTTTACGGTCACAGAGCATGTGGATGCATCCCGAAGGTGGCCGGAAAAGCCGGAAGATGCCCAGAATGCGTTGAAAGCCGCTTATGTGAAGGCGGGGCGTATGAAATGGTTTCTTGGCTTTGAGCAGTCTAAGGATATCAATGTCACCTTACAGATTTTTGCGGACGAGGCCTGCAGCCGGCCGCTGGAGTTTATTGAGGTCAATCAGTATGGCGAGAGCTATGGGCAGGCGGATAAGGTGATAACGAAAGACGGGCGGACGCTTACAGCGGAAGAGGCAGGTGCCAGGGTTACTTTCTATGTAAAGACAGAACCGCATGATTTGGAGCCCGTTTTCCATGCCGAAGCCGCCAATCCGTTCAAGATAAAGAAAACGGGTCAACTTGCCGGGGGAATATGGAAGTACACGGTGACGGCTCCCGACATTACAGGAAATACGGAGTATTTCGATAATTTCAATACCACTTATACTTTCACCGTCACACATGTGGAAACCGGTAGAAGTGCGTCGGGGAAACTCAGCCTCTTGCAGAAAGAATATAATGCTATCCCCTTTTTTGACAAATTCCTGCATCAGTCATTGCTGGTATCCAATAACAGTATCTATCTGATGGATGGCAAACAGAAGCAATATTATGTCAAAGCCAACAGCGAATACAAAATTGAGTTGGTTTCCGCTTTGTCCGACAACGGAGCAGGTGATGTGATAGAGACGTTCGCTCCTTTCTATGAGAAGGATCCTTCCCTTTCCGGGAAACCAGTTTCTTTCACGGCTGTTGACGATATCACAACCTCACGTCTTTACTCCGGTAAGGCGAAATTCAAGATTTATTCCCCTGATGGTCTTTTTCCGGAAAGAGAATTTGAGTTGGAGCTGGTTTCCGGAATTGTGCAGCCTGAAGCGAATACATATATGCTTAAAGCGGGAGCAAAGCAAGGGATCTTTATTCCTGTTTCCCGGGTAAATACTGCCTATGAGTATTACAAAAAGCTTCTGGATCATGACGCTGTTTTAAGTGATAAGCAGGGACTTCCCGGTAGCAAAGAGGATTTCATGTTGAATAAGTTGGATGCAGATGATGATTGGAGAGTCAATATCGTGTGGACGGATATTAAAGAGGCTGGTGGGCATAATGATATAGAAAAAGCGGGACTCAGTGAATTGTCCGAACAGGGAGGTTCCGGTCCGGGATCATATATTTATGTCAAGCCAGGGCAGACTCCGGGAAATGTGTTGATAGAAATTAAATCTGGAAAGATCAAGGGGAATCCGACACTCTGGTCCTGGCATATCTGGATTGTTGACAAGTATCCGACAGTCTTGGATGTTGCGAGTCAGGGAGGTGATGGTCCGAAAACGGTTCAATTGATGTCGCATCTGTTGGGAGCATACGAAAGGGTCCAATCACAGTATAGTGCAGATGCATATAGGGAATTTGGTATGCAATATCAATGGGGCAGGAAAGATCCGTTCCCGGCACATGATGTTCGTGTCAATAAAAACTTTTATGACGGCAGTGGCAAGCTATTTGATTTCCTTTGGGAACAGAGAGGAAATGATGTGGATTATGGAAAAACAGATGCTCAGCAAGCGAGAGGGGCTGCTCTTACGATGAAACAGAGCATCGAACATCCAAACGCTATCGTCTCTCATCAAAGTTTTTGGCTGTATGAATGTTTCCCGCATGGGTTTGTTAGTTATTTCAAAGACCGCTGGGTATTCCTGTATCCATGGAACCAGCCTTCTCGGACAGGGAATCCGGAGGATGTAGGCGGGAAAACCGTATTTGACCCTTCTCCTTACGGATTCCGGATTATGTCGCAGAAAGAGGCTGTAACTTTGAGGTCTGCATATTATTATGCAAGTCGTTCCGGTCTTAACACACCGCTGCCTGGAAGTATCTATGACGGCAGTTTTACAGATGGCAAGTCTGGGGGTAATGAAGTCATTTTCGCCGTGGCACAAGCCAGAAGCGATACTCATGCAGGGCGTTATCTGCTTAATTCCACTGGAGGTCCTGCCGGTTGGGCGCCTACTTCCAATACAAGCGCTGTTTACAGGCGTTGCATGACCTATTCCGTACGTCCGGTCATTGATCCGGATGTGCAGGAAGACTACAAAAAGTATTTGCCGGAATAAGTCATACTCCGTGTGAGCTTTTGCTTGCACGGAGTAAAAAATCTTGTTGTATTTTTCTGCAGCGTATTATATTCAGGTGTCTTTTTATAGTCATATATTCACGAAATAAATAACATGAGTTCGAAATAAGAATAAATATAATCTATAGATACATAGGAACATAGTAATAAAAGTATTAAATTTATGGTGACAAATTATATCGTTTAAACGATTACCACTATGTTCTCAGAGTCTAAAGTTACAGAGATTCATTGTCTGTCCGATGATTTTTGTAAGAAATTTGTGTTGTAACAGGAAAAATATATGATTAAGGATAAGAAAAAAAGATATTGCAACAAGCCCAACTGCATGAGTGATGCTGAGATTATGGGTATTCTTATCCTGTTTCATTTAGGGGCCGCTGTTTCAAGCATTATTACAAAGGGTATGTATGCAAACATATTAGGCACTTGTTCCTGAATCTGGTTTCCTATAACCGTTTCGTAGAGTTGGAGAAAGAAATACAGCTTCCTCTAACTATCTTCATTAAGAAGCTTCTATTGGGAACGTGTACGGGCATTAGTTTTGCTGATTCCACTCCTTTGCATGTATGTCGTAACCAAAGGATTCTGATTCATAAAACATTTGAAGGACTTGCAGAACGTGGAAAATGCTCTATGGGATGGCTCTTTGGATTTGAACTGCATTTGATAATTAATGATAAGGGGGGGGAAAATCCTCTATTTCATGTTTACTCTTGGGAATGTGAATGACCGGAAACCGTTAAAGTAGGGTAGGTTTCTGGAGAACATCAAAGGGAAACTCTGTGCAGACAAAGGATATATCGGATGGGTCTCATTTGAGAGCCTTTTCCTTGATGGCATAAAGCTTGTCACTAAAGTTAAAAACAATATTAGAAACTCACTAATGAGTATTGCTGACAAGATTCTGCTCAAGAAAAGAGCTTTGATTGAAACAGTCAATGACGAGTTGAAAAACATAGCACAGATAGAGCACTCCAGACATCGTTCTTTTAACAACTTCATTGCTAATTCTCTGTCAGCCATTGCTGCATACTGTTTCTTTGAAAAGAAACCCGCTATTGATGTCATTTTTATCAATGACTGGCAACTGGTTATTTTCTAATTTTATTTCGAACTTGCATTAAGTAAGAGTGTAATAGGAAGAAAGTAGCAGCATATACGCGGTGAATTATTCGGTGTCATAGGAGCAGAGGCTTTTGGTAAGATACTGATAATGAATAGGGAAATTAAAAGTTAATCATTCCCCGTCTCTCCGCTGGAAAGAATTGCAAAACAAAGAAAATCCCTGTAAATTAATATTTTACGGGGATTTTATTTTTGGTGCATAGCAAAAATAAGCATATCAAAGCATAGAAAACATAACGATTTTAATAGAATTAAGGATCATATCCAATCCTTTAATTCTTTATAAAGGAATAATATACCCAATAGATAAAAATCCAAGCCATATCTCCAGCAAGCAGACTGATAATTCGTTGCCTGAATTTTAAATCATACTTTTCCGCTTTCAACTGTTTCAGTTTGGGAAAGAAGTCGCTTGGCAGGTAATGCCTTTTAAACAAGTAAAACGGGGCGAACATAAACATGAAGAGCATTTCCCACCATTTATAGCTGATATTCCTGTTCCTTTCGTTACGCTTGTCCATGCGTACCTGTTCTGCACGTGCGGCGGCATCCAGTCTTCGCATGAAGGCTTCCTCTTTCTCCTCCATGATGTCGGCTATTATCTTGTCGTTCACGCCTCGGTTATATAGTTCCAACTTCGCCTGCTGCACCTGCTTGTCGGTATATTCGCCTGTCACGTTATTGGCAATCAGCAATAACTCATCTGTTACATATTTTTTTAATTCTTTATTCATTGCATTTAATGTTTTGGTAAGGGACACTTTGACTATTGTGATAAACGTTTTCCATTTCCTTGTATTTTCCAACGGAAGTCGGAAGGATTGAAAGCGATAGTCAACGAATCTATTTCTTTTTTAGTTTATAAATATAAGGTAATGAAAGGTTTTCTGCAAATGAAATTCTTGCTACGCCCATATCATAGTTGACTCTTATCGACAAAGGAATATCCGGGTCTTCATACCAATATTCAATGACTGGATACAATGAACCATCCTCTGTAAAATCAGTTTCTGAAGAGATGTAAGCATAATCGGATATGGAAGCATAACCTTTATACACATCTACCTGCTCCCCCTTTTTGATAGAAGATAGAGCGAAATAAATTCTTTTTTTATTGATTCTTTTGATTATTAACTCTTGATATACCGTGTTATTCTTATAGCACAAGGTATCTGTATCCAATACTTGGCCTATAACTGTCATAGACGGAAACAAGAAGAGTAAAACTGTATGAAGTAATTTTATTACCATTGTATTTATGATTTATTATGTTGTCAATGATTAAGCGAGGAACGCTGTCAAGCGTAATCACGCTTCGTTATAAACTCAATGTGTTTTGCATGATTGGCTTTCATTTGCCCACCATTCTTGTTCTTCCACTTCACGGGCCTTTTGTATCTCATCCGTTGTCAGATTTTCATTGTGGTAGGCATTATATAGATTCTCCCAGCCATTCTTACGATATTTTGGTAGCACAATCCATTCGCCAGCATCATTAAACAGGCAGAAGTTTACAGGAGTATCGGGTATGACTTCATCTGCCCAAGAGCAGATCTTTATCAGCCCATTTGCAGATCTCCAGTTGCCCCTATATTCAGCCAAGTTCAATCTCAGTTCTGCCATTTCATTCCGTCCTTTCTCTATTTGCTGTCCGTTAACCCGATACCCTTGCTTGAAAAAACCGGAAAATACACCGCTATATCGTTTATCTCCGTATTCTGCAAACGAATAATGCCCGTATATGAAACCGTCCACTTCCATACATTCACTTTTCATCATTTGAGAACAAGAAGAAATGCTATCTATATAAATATTTCCTTTAAACAGACAGATTAAAGTCAATCGGGTACGACTGGCACCTTTTATCTCATATTCTTTATTATCCATTTTCCGAACTTCGGTAAAATGAATGTCAATTCGGCTACAGTCTTCTCCTAATATGCCAATCATGCTTAAATTGTCAAATAAGCCTGAAAGATCTTGCCGCAAAATATCCGCTTTGGGATTTTGTGAATAGGCTACTCCACAAATCCAAAAGAGGAAAAAAATATTAATATGGTATATTATCTGTTTCATATATCTATCACTTTCAACTCAAAAACAGCACTTTTTTATCTTAAAGATAAAAACATAGCCTATATAAAATTTCAAATCTTTCCTATTTACTGATTTTATTGTATTTACCGTCCAAAGACAGTTAAACAGAATCAATTATTAGACTTTACAATCGGAAAAGACATGATACTGTCTTTTGCATTAAGTAATGAATGACAGTGTCCAATAAAAACATTTTTACTTTCATCTACCTGAAAAGAATATATCTCATATCTCTTGTGTGGAGTAACATCACTACCATCAAAACTACCAATATATTTCTCTATTATTCCTTGTTTCTTATATACTCTCTTTTCATTATAGTCATCAAATAGTGATGCCGTTACATAATGACGGATTATATACTGCTTATCTTCAGCTATCTTTTCGGAATTGCTTGAACAGTCAATGAATATTACCAACAACATGAACAACCCTTTAGGAATTAACAGACTCATAATTATACTGAGCAAATAGATATTTCTATATATCCGTATGCCGTATTTGACTCCTTTAGGTACTTTATCAGGTATGCGTATAAAAAATGAGAATATCAAGGACAAGACGAACAGATACCCGATAATATATCCGATATTCCATCGTATTTGATCCATTTCCGGAACAGAGCATAGGATTGTCAGCCCCAGTATTCCACATAAAGCATGAATACCAAGAATGGTATAAAAGAACTTAGATTTCGTTATATTTCGATGCATATTGTTTATAATGGTTAGAAAGGAGTATCACCAGATGTTATCTTTCGTAGTTACCGATATTTTATTTTTTTTATATATACAATCTATTTTATCTGTCTGAATTAACCCTTTCTTACATACAAGAAACTTATAGACTTTTTCTTCTTTCATAATTTCTTGTCTATCATCTTCCAGGTTTGTCCAGACAAAATGTAGCACTTGACCGGGATAACGTTCTTGTATAGTTGAAGGAATCAGTTCGGGAACAACTTTGCAAATGACTGTATTTTGTTTAATCTCCCAATTCCCTGTATAGAAAACAGTTCCAGATATATCCCAGCTAACCCATTCATCAATCAATTCAAATGTGCTGTCAGCATTTAATTTCATGGTTGCATCAGATGTAACCAGACAGTCGCTGTTTTCTAGTTCCCATCTACATTTATATGTACCGACCAGTTCTGATTTTCTGATAGTATCTTTAACTGATAGATTGGTCGTTTTATATTTCTGGTGATAATACCAATTATTGCAAGACTTTGGGTATCTCCAGATATGGATATTCTGTGGAAGCGTATCATTCGCAATAAATTCCACTACTTGAAAACAGTAAGGATACCTTGTGTCAAAATGTTCTATGAGCAGTGTATCTCCACGCATACATTTAATGGAAAAATCCGAATCGCAAACGATAGGATATCGTTGTTTAGGATTATGTTTTATATATAGTTCATGTAGGAAAGTAGCTTCACTGGCATCACCATCATATACAATGTTCCCACGGAAAAGAATGGAGTCTTTCCCTGTTTGCCCCATTATCATTTGAAATGGGAATAGCACTGACAATATGATATAAAAAAGTATCTTCATTTTACGTTTTTATCGGTAATGGTTAGAAAGTAGCATCGTCAGAGGCTATCTTTTGTTGTTACTAACTTATTAAATCTTTATTGTATAATTTTTAGCCAATGACGATGTATTATTATAAAATAAAGTAATACAACCAAAATGGGATAAATCATCCATGATATGAAGGAAGAAATCTTTTGGCTATTAAATATTAGAGGTTTACTCCTTATAATTTCCATACCTTTTTTCCTTTTGATATAATACGAACAGAATGTCTTGTATAGTAAAACATAGATTATGATAAAAAACACAAAAGGGGTTTTATAATTGAAATTCTCCTTTATCAGTAGATACGTCAATACTATAACAGGAAGAAATAATATTCCACATATTATCTGTATCGTCCGCTCATGTGGATTTTCCAATATAAATTTATCCCTATTAAATATGAATATCTGATAATACATCGCATCTAAAATGAATTTTATCATAAAGAGTTATTCGTATTGTTAGTAATGGTTAGAAAGGGGCATCGTCAGATGCTATCTTTCGTAGTTACCGATATTTTTCCTTAATGTCTTATGAATAAAGTTATCCAAGTCTTTGGAGTTATAGAATTTCCATGATGAATATGCAATCATATTACCTTCCGGATTTTGTGATATGCTCCAATAATTCATACATTCTTTGTTCACATATTCCTTAATTCTGATAATTTCTTCCAGCGATAAACTGCTTAATTGAACAAAATATTCGCCGGAATAATCTTTGTTGATAAATGATGTACTATCAACAAACTTGTTCATGTGTGCGATACAAGCATAAAGGGCATATCCTTTTGCGTCTTCAAACCGTTCTCTATATGCAATCTTTTGCGTTGTACAACTTGCAGTTACACAAATCACACACATCATTGTTATCATTTGTAGGTGTTTCATATCTATAACTTTAGTCATTATCGGTAATGGTTAGAAAGGAGCATCGTCAGATGCTATCTTTCGTTGTTATAAACTTAATTGTTCTTGCTCACTTACATTTTCGTTTATTAGTCTGCACATATATTCTTGCAGGCAATAATTATATATTTCAGCAGTAAGTAATGATTTTATATATTCCACATTTTCATATATGTATTTCATTTTATAAGCTAATATTTCAAAGGGCATATCTTCGTTATTATATGTAGCCATTATCTGCCATAAATTTGAAATCGTTTGGCTTATGTCATTATCTTGGTACTGTTTATTGGCTTCCATATTCTGATATTTATAGATGTAATACTCTGTGTATGCTGGTATGCGGTATGTTTCATGTGCAAAGCCAGTTCCGCCCCCGGCAATACATCTCAACATATCATTTACACAATAGAATATTTTGTTTAATGTCTTACGTTCACAACGATAGTGTTTCCTATTATTGGCATTAAACTGTGCATACCATATACAATATAAGTCAAATCCAGTTTCTCCATAGAAATAACCTTGCAATGAAGTATATTGTTGGCGGTATAATGTATCGGGATAAACCGCTGCCGAATTTGCAAACAATCTTTCCGCATCTTCTTCTATATAGCGGTACTCTTTTTTACTTTGTTTACGGAATTTATCAATATTGAGTATATCATCTTGTATGTTACGTTCACACAGAGTTTTACTACAAGAGCAACCCATTACCACGAAAATGGCAAGAACAAATAGTACTATGTTTGCAATGCGATACATATTGTTTATAATGGGTTGCAGCTTGCCACCGTTAGGTGGAATAGGTGCTTGTTATCAACATATTATTCATCTACTAAATCAGCCAAACGATCCATTGCAGGTTGCAAGTCTTCAGGGATACCTTCTTCCCAAGAAGGCACATCCAATGCAATACCATCTAAAGCAGTAAACATTTCTTGGGGAATGGGAATCTTAAATTCCGAAGGATTCAAACTTGCAGTCCAGTCATATCCATCTTGATACGAATCATGACAAGGATTGAAAGCGTAGCGTTGGTTCCTGTAAAATCCTGCTGTGTAATTCTGTTCAATTGTTTGGATGATGTCATAATCTTCAAGATACCAACTATGAGTATTTTCACATTCCTCACGGTTTACAAACTGTTTGCTGAAATCTGGAGCCATCCGCCAATAAAGTAGCAGGCATGTTCCTTTGTCTGTATCGGGCTGCTCGACAATCCATTGGATAACTTTCTTAGGATTATCAAAATTCCAGCTTAGAGCCAGCATTTGGCGAATTTCTGAATCATGTTTCTTTAAGTAATCAATGATGAGTTCGGCACTCAGTTCATCGTAAACGTCTTCATCAATACGTTTATCACCCCAATCGTAATTTTCGTCTAAAAGTTTGTTTATAAAGTCCATAATTGTAATTTATTAATTTGTTGATAATATTATTTGTAAAAACACTTGTTTGGTATCTTCTATTTTGATAACTGACACCTGACAGGTGTGTTTCCTAATCTCTAATAGCTACACCCTACAAATCATCCAGCATATCAAGTGGATTGGGTATGCTTGACTTGAGGGCATTCGTTACATGAAGATAAATATTCGTCATCTTTATATTGTTGTATCCCAGCAAATTTTGCCCATGATGCGTACCTGTATCCGTTCACTGACAACGCCTTGTGAGGTGAGATTCAGTAGTTTCAGATAGTCTTCCGGTAACATGTATGTCTGTTGTGAATTGGGATGCTGCACGTACGTCCGGCTGTAATCTATGTAGGCGTAGGGAGAAGAGCGGTCGGAGAAATCCGGTAGTTTAAAGGCGGTAACTGTTATGTAGGCGGAAGCGTTGTCCGCCATTTGTATGCCGCTCTCCTGGGAAAGCAGTAGGGCAATTGCCGGATTATTTGCATACTTTATCCGTATGTAGTGTTCACCGTTCCCTTTTTCTCTATACAGGACGATGCTTGACCGTTGCTTCTGTATCTTGTCCATATCTTTGGCGGTTGCTTTATACCTCAAAGATAAAGCAAAGTATTGAAATCTGAACGGTTGTTCAGAAAATATTTTTATCGAAATATTTTAAATATTGCTAAAAGAAGTCAGGCTTTCAGGAGCGAGTATAGACAATCTAATTTCTCCTTCAATTCGTCTACATCCAGACCATTCAGGAACGATTGCTCGTAGGACATGCCCAGGAATATTTGACGGAACAACGAGGCGGTCTTTTTCACATCCGTATCTTGCTTTATTTCACCGCTCTCTTTTGCCTTCTGTATGACCGCCTTCCATAGTTCGTGTTCCTTGCGGAATATTTCTTCCATTTTTTCACGGGCTCCGGGATAATACATCCTCACTTGGGAAAGGAAATGGAAATAATAGAAGTTGGGACAGCATTCATTATCATCTGCACAGCATTGTACCTGTTTGATGATATGGTTCATGACTGCACTCACTCCTGCCACATACTGTTCTATAAATTCAGCCAGTGTTTCCGTCGGCCCGGCAAACTTGTTGGCCGGTGTCTGCATCTGTATGACATACTTGTCTGCTACCGCCATAAACAAGTCGAGTTTATGGGGAAAATAATATACTACCCCCGTCTTTACCACCCCGCAGGCTTTCGCCAGCGTGCTGATACTCGCTTTCTCGTAGTTCATCCTCAAAAACACCTTGAATGCCTTGTCTATCACTTCTTCCCGGTTGGTAATCATATCGGATTATCCTCTTTTATGTTTCTTTTTGCGAAGGTGTGCTTTTTATTTTGAAGTTTTTACGTTAGTTCGTTTACATCAAAGCCGTCAAATCGCAGTATATACAAAAAAAAGCAGTTATCTTTTTAGATAACTGCTTGATTTTCAAGTGATCCGCTTGGGGCTCGAACCCAAGACCCCAACATTAAAAGTGTTGTGCTCTACCTGCTGAGCTAGCGAATCAATCCTTATTGCTGTTAAGCGAGTGCAAAGATAGATACTTTTTTGAAAGTTGCAAAAAAATTTCGCTTTTTTTCTTATCTTTGTACCGAAATTTCGTGTGCAGGAGTCTCACACTTCATCTCGAACATTATATTTTATACTTTATATTTTATACTTAACTCACATGGCAACAGTAGACGATAAGAAAATTATCTTTTCTATGGTAGGGCTGAACAAGACCATTCAGCAGAACAATAAGCAGGTGTTGAAGAACATCTACCTTTCGTTCTTCTACGGAGCGAAAATCGGTATCATCGGTTTGAACGGTTCGGGTAAATCGACCTTGCTGAAGATTATCGCCGGCTTGGACAAATCCTATCAGGGCGAAGTGGTGTTCTCGCCCGGATATTCGGTAGGATATTTGGCTCAGGAGCCTTACCTTGATCCCGCGAAGACAGTGAAAGAAGTGGTGATGGAAGGCGTACAGCCCATTGTAGATGCGCTGGCAGAGTACGAGGAAATCAATCAGAAGTTCGGACTGCCCGAATACTACGAAGATCAGGACAAGATGGACAAGCTCTTCACCCGTCAGGCGGAGCTGCAGGACATCATCGACGCTACCGATGCCTGGAATCTCGACAGTAAGCTGGAGCGTGCGATGGATGCGCTTCGTTGTCCACCCGAAGACCAGTCGGTAGAACATCTTTCCGGTGGTGAACGCCGTCGTGTGGCGCTCTGTCGTCTGTTGCTTCAAAAGCCCGACATACTGCTCCTCGATGAGCCTACCAACCACCTTGATGCCGAATCCATCGACTGGCTGGAGCAGCACTTGCAGCAGTACGAAGGTACGGTAATTGCTGTAACTCACGACCGGTACTTCCTCGACCATGTGGCAGGCTGGATACTCGAACTCGATCGTGGCGAAGGTATTCCCTGGAAAGGCAACTACTCCAGCTGGCTCGAACAAAAGACCAAGCGCATGGAGCAGGAAGAAAAGACTGCCAGCAAACGCCGCAAGACGTTGGAACGCGAGCTAGAGTGGGTGCGTATGGCTCCCAAAGCCCGTCAGGCAAAGGGAAAAGCCCGTCTGAACTCTTATGACAAACTGCTGAACGAAGACGTGAAGGAGAAAGAAGAGAAGCTCGAAATCTTCATCCCCAACGGTCCCCGTCTGGGCAACAAGGTTATTGAAGCTAAGCATGTAGCAAAAGCTTTTGGCGACAAACTTTTGTTTGACGACCTTAACTTCATGTTGCCGCCTAACGGTATTGTAGGCATCATTGGTCCTAACGGAGCGGGTAAAACCACCCTTTTCCGCCTTATTATGGGGCTGGATACGCCCGATAGTGGCGAGTTCGAGGTAGGAGAGACCGTAAAAGTAGCCTATGTGGACCAGCAGCACAAGGATATCGATCCCAATAAGAGCGTTTATCAGGTAATTTCCGGCGGCAACGACCTCATCCGCATGGGTGGGCGCGATATCAATGCCCGTGCCTACTTGTCGCGTTTCAATTTTTCCGGCGCAGATCAGGAAAAGCTTTGCGGTGTACTTTCCGGCGGTGAGCGCAACCGTCTTCACCTGGCTCTCTGTCTCAAGGAAGAAGGCAATGTGTTGCTTCTTGACGAACCCACCAATGACATTGACGTCAATACACTGCGTGCTCTCGAAGAAGGTCTTGAGGATTTTGCCGGATGTGCTGTTGTCATCAGTCACGACCGTTGGTTCCTCGACCGTATCTGTACGCATATTCTTGCATTTGAAGGCGATTCTAATGTATTTTTCTTTGAAGGCTCCTATTCGGAGTACGAAGAAAATAAACTGAAACGTTTGGGTAAGGAAGAACCTACTCGCGTTCGTTATAGAAAGTTAATGAATGATTAGTCCGGGTTTTAAACTGAAAGCATACCTGCTTTATCTGTAATAAAAAGAAACTCTGCAAGATATTTGTGGAGTTTCTTTTTTTTTAAAGTTTTTAGAATGCTTTATTAGGCTGAAAAAATGTAGTGCAATCGTAATAATTATTTGATATATAAATAGTATATTTGCAACTCAATATCATTTTAAACTTTAATTAACACTATCTATTAACAAAAAGCAGAATTATGAGAAAACATCTAATTCAATTTCTGTTGGTTGCCGTGTTGTTGGTATTTACTTCCGCAGCATGGGCTCAGACCACAGTGCATGGTCAGCTTGTCGACGCTGAAACCGGCGAACCTTTGGTAGGTGCTGCCGTTATGGTAGAGGGAACCACTCAAGGTTCCGTGACCGACATTGACGGCTATTTCAAGCAAAGCGTTGCTTCGAATGCCACATTACTTTTCAAATACATCGGTTATAAAGACCAGAAGAAAAAGATTACACAGAAAGGCGCTTCCGTAGAGTTGGGGACCATCAAGATGCAACCTGATGCAGTGATGCTGTCGGATGTGACGATTACATCGTCCGTTGCAGTGGCCCGTAAAACTCCGGTTGCGGTATCTACCGTAGACCCGGTGTTCATTGAAGAAAAACTCGGTTCGCAGGAGTTTCCCGAAATTCTGAAATCCACTCCGGGTGTATATACCACAAAAGATGGTGGTGGTTATGGTGATGCGCAGACTCGTATCCGCGGTTTCTCCAGCGAGAATGTGGCCATGATGATTAACGGTGTGCCCATGAATGGTATGGAGAACCAGAAGGTGTACTGGTCCAACTGGGCAGGTTTGTCCGACGTAACCCGCAGCATGCAGGTGCAGCGCGGTTTGGGTGCTGCCAAAGTGTCTGTTCCGGCAGTGGGCGGTTCTATCAATATCATCACTAAGAGCACGGAAGCAAAGCGAGGCGGATTCGTATCTTACGGCATGGGTAACGACGGTTACAATAAAATCCTTTTCAGCGTATCGTCCGGTTTGTCCAAAGACGGTTGGGCGTTCACATTATTGGGTGGTAAGACCTGGGGTGACGGATACATCCAGGGTACGGAGTTTGAAGGCTACAACTGGTTTGCCAGTGTTGCCAAGCGTTTCAACGACAATCACCAGTTGTCTCTTACTGCGTTCGGTGCTCCGCAGTGGCATAATCAGCGCAACAATCAGAACGGGCTTACCATCAAGGAATGGCAGCGCGTAAAGCAATACATGGGCGAGGACAGTCCTTATAAGTATAACCCCACTTTCGGTTACAGAAACGGACAGGTATTCAACTCATCCAGAAACTCATACCACAAGCCGCAGATTTCATTGAACCACTTGTGGCAGATAGACCGCAAATCAAGTTTGAGTACGGCACTGTACGTATCCATCGGCCGCGGTAACGGTTACAGCGGTTCGGGCGATGCTGCCAACCGCAGCAAGTGGTATGGTGCAAGCAACGGATTGGTGAACAATGAATTCCGCGAAGTGGACGGCACATTTGCATACGATGAGGTAGAAGCCATGAATGCGGCAAGTACTACCGGTTCTAAGATGATAATGTCCAAGGCAATGAACAACCATACATGGTATGGATTGCTTTCCACTTATACCACCAAGTTCGGCGAGAACTTCGACTTCTATGGCGGTATCGACTTGCGTTACTACAAAGGATTGCACCAGAATGTGATTACCGACCTTTTTGGCGGTTCATACTTCGTGGATATAGACAACCGTAAAAATGTACGTGTTGAGAATAATGCGGCGGCTGCCGATCCCAATTTCAAGAATCAAAAACTGGGAGTAGGCGATGTGATATACCGCGACTATGACGGCTTTGTAATGTCTGAAGGTGTATTCGCACAGTTGGAATATAACTACGACAAGTTGAGCGCATTTGTTTCCGGTGGTCTTTCAAACACCAGCTACTGGCGTTACGACCGTCTGTATTACGATAAGGCACATGCCAAGTCAGACAAGAAACACTATCTGGGCGGAAACGTCAAAGGCGGTATTAACTATAACCTCAACGAGTACAACAATATCTACTTCAATGCCGGTTACATTAACCGCGCCCCGATGTTCGATACATCTTTCATCAACTCTCAGAACTCACACGCACGCAACAGCGATGCCAAGAACGAGAAAGTAATGTCCTTTGAGTTGGGCTACGGTTTCCGTACAGGTTTCTTCACAGCCAATGTGAACGCTTATTACACCCGTTGGAAAGACAAGGCACTCTACGACTCAGGTACATACAACTATGAGAATGAGGAAGGCGTAGAGATAGAAGACCGCTGGACGCTGAACATGACCGGAGCTAATGCCAACCACATGGGTATAGAGTTTGATTTCGTTGCCAAGCCGCTCAGATGGCTTGATGTAACGGGTATGTTCTCTTGGGGAGACTGGCGTTGGAACGGTAACGCAAAAGGTTTCTACTACAACGGAGCAGGCCAGATGCTTGCCGACCTGAAGACCGGTGAAGTAGTGAGCGATATGGCTAATGCAGAGCAATACCGTGCCAACATCAAGATGGACAACATCCACGTAGGTGGTTCGGCACAGACCACAGCCGCTTTGGGTGTGAATGTACGTCCTATGAAAGGTTTGCGCCTTAGTCTGGACTGGAACTTCTTTGCCCGCAACTATGCCGGATACGACATCGATGCAGGACAAGCCGGTATGGGTAATGAATACGTGGTTACAGAACCCTGGGAGATACCTTCCTACCATACATTCGACCTGAGTGCGGGTTATTCCTTCGACTTCGGTAAGGTACGTGCCACTTTGAGCGGTAACGTCAACAACCTCTTGGATCAGGAATACATTGCCGATGCACGCGATGGCAGCAAGCACGATTGGGAAACCGCAACACGTGTACTTTACGGTTTCGGCCGTACTTATTCCGTACGCTTGAAATTCAATTTCTAAACCTTTAAGAGCTATAATTATGAATAAAAAGTTAATATACGGCTTGTGCGCTGCCTCGTTCCTGATGACGGCGTGCGACTATAATGAAGATAACTTCCCCGGCTTCGACCAGGAACCTCTGACAGACGTTGTCTACTACGAAGGAGAATTTACCGGGAAGTATCCTACCGAAGGCTATTTCAGCCTTGTGCAGGGCGATGAAGAGTCAGGAAAGGCAACCATAGAAAAAGCATTGATCGAAATGCTTGAGGATACCTATCCGTATTGTGATAAGGGATCATCGGCAAAGATTAAGGTGAAGGTGGCAGATGTGATGCCTTCTCAGGAGCCTGACTATGAAGATGTCTATAAGTTGCAAAAGGCTGATTATGACTCGATGGGGGAAGAAAAGGGGCAACCTGGCAAATACGATAATTTCGATAGTAAAATGGATATAAACGCCTATCTGACCGCTTTCTGCAGTACGAAATATGCAGATAAGACCGAAGGATTTGTTTGTAAGATTACTTATAAATTTCATATCGGTAACGGGAATACTGTCGACCAGTCCAGATACTACAAAAAAGGTGCGGACGGTTGGAAAGAAGAACCGCTTGTTTACGATGCGGATAAGGAATGCGAGTTAAAGCCCGATGATTATGAAGCTATGGGTATATCTGAATCGAAAATTGAGACATTTGTTTCCAATGAGCAAGCTGATGCTTGTTTGCCGATATTCCTGCTGAACAAATATGCCTATGTTGCAAAGAACGGTCTGACTGTAGAAGTAACATATAAAGTATCCAATAAGGAGAAAAAAGCCATTTACCGTTACAACGGTTCCGCTTGGGAAGTATACAATCCGGAGGAATCCGTTGTCGTTTCCGTTACCGAGCGTATCACAGTGATGAAGTTCGACGGCAAGGAATGGAAGCTTTCCAACCTTATCAGCGATATCAAGGAACTGTCTCTCACCAATGCTGAATACACTAAGTTGGTAGAGTGGGTGAAGGAAAACAAACCGGAGTTTATGAGTACACAGAACACAACTTCCGAGTACTATTTCGGCGCCGATACAAAGAATAACAATATCAACAACAAGTATTCCACTTGGACTCAATATTACAATGTAGACGGCTATCTGAACGATTTGAAAGATGAGGAAATCCAGGCTATCATGGACGAACGTCTGGCAAAAGAAGCCTTCCCGCTCATCCTGCTGCCCGATATGGTGAATAATCCCGACCCGGATATAAGCTATACTGTTATCTATAAGATATACGGCGGACGTGGCAACGGTAATTATGCAATGTCGTTCTACTATAGTAAGGAAGATAATGCTTACACATGGGATGAAATGGCACCTGTTATGCAATAATAGGGTGTAACATCATTTCAAAGAACTCTGAAAAAGACGGGGGGAGTTGTCCTGCAAAGGGCAGTTCCTCCCGTTTTGTTTTCCTGTTTTCTTATAGATTAATCAATTTCATGTCAGTAAAAATATCGGTTAGCATATTGCTATGTTGGCATAACGAATCGATGTAGTTTTGTTCCCGACTTTCTGATAACCTGGTGTGCGTTCTGCAGTGATTGCCATAATAATGTTTGATTTTAAATTATGAATATGGATTGTTTTACGATTCGTCCCGGTAAGGTTGAGTAACGATAAGTAAGATCAGGTAATGTTTCTATCATGCGGGTCATTTCTTTTTTTTATTGTATTATTTATCCATAATCATGCAAATAATAGCAAAAAGTGTTATCTTTGAGCATCTTTCTTTCCGTAAGGGGAGTGAGGTGCATTTTTTCGATGCGGGTGTTTCCCAAACATGTTTTTGTAAAGCAGATAAGATACCCCCTTACATAACCCCAAAAAATAAACTAATGGATAAAAGTCCTCTATGCACCTGCCTGATAAAGCAGGATTTGGAAGAAGCCGCCGATCCTTATGAGTTTCTTGATAAAAACTACTCGATTTCCGGTATTCTCGACAATTTGGATAAACTCTCCCCAAAAGAATTGAAATGTGCTTGCTGCCTGTTCGGTGTGGCATTGCAGAAAGCCTGCAAGAAGAAAAGGCGGTGGTAGAGGATGGCATAGTATTGTTTGTCTTTATAAGAAGCATGGCGGGGTGGTTATGCGACAAATAAAATCAGGCTTAATTCTTAAAAAATGTAGCATGATTGTAATGTATTTATATATTATTTTGCTTATCTTTGCCAATGTTTTCAAAAATATAACATTTTAAGAAACTAATTAAAAGCTATTATGTTAAAAGTATTAAGACTTATTTTTACGTTTATGCTGGTTCTGACGGCTGCGGGCGTAAATGCGCAGGTTACGACTTCCGCTATCAGCGGTAAGGTGACCGACGAACAGAATGAGACGGTAATCGGAGCGACGATTGTTGCCGTTCATGAGCCTTCCGGTACACAGTACGGTGCTATTACCAATGTGGATGGACGTTATACGATTCAGGGTATGCGTACGGGTGGTCCGTACAAGCTTACAGTGTCTTATGTAGGTTATCAGAGCGCAGTGTTCACCGGTATCATGTTGGAATTAGGTAACACTTATACACAAAACGTAAAACTGCACCCCAGTTCGGAATTGCTGGATGAAGTGGTTGTCGTAGCCGATGCCAAAACACAAAGCGGTGCTGCTACCAACTTCTCTGCCAACTCTATTGAAAATACTCCGACTGTAGACCGTAACATCTACGACATCGTGAAGAACAGTCCGTTGGCTATGACTTCCAAAAACGGCGGTATCACTTTCGTAGGCTCCAACAACCGTTACAACAGTTTCCAGATTGACGGTACGGTGGCCAACGACGTGTTCGGTCTTTCTGCCGGTGGCACGAACGGTGCTCAGACAGGCGCCAATCCTATTTCTATGGATGCCATTCAGGAAATTCAGGTAGTGGTGGCTCCTTACGACGTTCGCCAAAGCGGATTTACGGGCGGCGGTATCAACGCCATCACCAAGCAGGGTACGAACGAAACCCACGGTTCCGCTTACACTTATTTCAACAACCAGAATATGTATGGCAAGTATAGTGCCGTACGCGGTTACGAAAAGTCGCCGATGTCCCAGCAGTTCGACCGTACCTACGGTGGTACGTTGGGTGGTGCTATCATCAAGAACAAACTGTTCTACTTTGTCAGTGCAGAAGGTAAGAAGAACAGCTATCCTTCAAGCACTTATCCGGGATATACCACTAATTACATCACCAGCACCACTGCCAAGCAGATTGCCGACCAATACAAGAAGCTCACCGGTATAGAAGAAACTTACGGTGAACGTGATATCGAACAGAAATCTTTCGGTCTTCTGGCACGTGTGGACTGGAATATCAGCGAAAAGCATAAACTTGCCGTACGCTACCAGCACAACAACTCTTATAAAGATGTGTACGGAGCAAATTCCACCACTTACTATTTCGGCAACAGCGGTTATCGCATGAACAACAAGATGAATTCGGTAGTGGCCGAGTTGAACTCTCGTCTGGGAGATAACCTCTACAACGAGTTGCGTGCGTCGGGTACGTTTGTCCGTGACTTCCGCGATACGGAATATTCAGGTCCTTGCGTACAAATCAGCAATGTCACAGGCGGTGACGGTGAAACTAAGATTACAGCCAATATCGGTACGGAGTTCTCTTCCGGTGCCAACAAGCTGAATCAGGATGTGTATAGCTTTGAGGATAACCTCTCTTGGTACCTTGGCAACCATACACTGACTTTCGGTACTCACAACGAAATCTACAAAATCAGCAACTTGTTTATCCAGGCTTCGGAAGGTGCATGGTACTATAACTCTTTGGATTACTTCCTGCAAGACAAGCCCTACAAGTTTACTTACAAGTACAGCGACCCCGACATGACGGGTGGTAACCTGAAATATGCTCCTGTTATGAAAGCTGGTCAGTTCGGTTTCTATGCTCAGGACAAATGGGTAGTGTCAAGAGACTTCAACTTCACTTACGGTATCCGCTTCGATATTCCTCTGCTGTTCAACAAACCTACTGTGAATCCTACTTTCAACGACTTTGCAGCCGGACGTAATATGGGTGTGCGCGTAGGCGAAACTCCGAGTGCCAAGCTGATGGTTTCACCGCGTGTGGGCTTTAGCTGGTATACCGACGAAGAACATCGCACGCTTATCCGTGGTGGTGTAGGTATCTTTACCGGTCGTGTACCGTTTGTGTGGCTCAGTAACTCGTTCAACAATACGGGTATGGAACAGAAAGGTACTACTCTCCAGCCCAAGGATGAATCGGGTAAGAACGATACCAATGAAGCTCCTTCATTGGGAGAATACAAGGATAATCCGCTGGCTGCCGCTACAGGAAGCATGAAGCAGGATATCGTGACTACCGACAAGAAGTTCAAGTATCCGCAGGTGTTGCGTGCCAATCTGGCTTGGGAACAGTTCTTGCCGGGTGATGTGAAGATGACTCTCGAGGGTGTTTACTCCAAGACCATGAATAATGTATTCTTCGAGAATCTTGCTCTTGTAGAAAACGGACAGGTGTATGCCGTTCCGGGTGTAGAGGCTTCCGCTTCTCCTTCTTATAAGGTACAGGCGGGTGACTATTACTCTATTATCAACCTGAAGAATACAAACAAGGGTTATAGCTATGCTCTTTCGGCCTTGCTGGAGAAACACTTCGGATTCGGTCTTGACATGTCTGCATCTTATACCTTCGGACACTCCAAGTCTGTAAACGACGGAACTTCTTCCGTTGCCTACTCTAACTGGAAGTACAACTACTCCCGCGACACCAACAGCGGTAATGAACTGGGTTTCTCCAAGTTCGATATTCCTCACCGCGTAATGGCTCAGGTGGCTTACACCACTCCGAAATACTGGAACAACTGGATGAGCACTTCTATCTCTGTTATCTACAACGGATTCTCCGGAAACCGTTACAGCCTGACCATGAATGAAACTTCCGACTTCAACGGCGACGGACAGAAGGGTAACTCCCTGCTGTATATTCCGACTGACGAAGAGTTGGATAAGATGAAGTTCGTGGATGCCACAAACAAAAAGGGAGAGGTAACCATGACTGCCGAAGAAAGCCGCCAAGCTTTCAAACAGTGGATTGAAGGTGATGCTTATGCCAAGGATCATCGCGGACAGTATGCCGAGCGTAATTCCAACCTCACCAAGTGGGAACATGAAATCAATCTCCATCTGGCTCAGACCATCTATAATCCTAAGGGGTTGGGCAAACTGGAATTTACTTTCGACATTATCAACTTTGCCAATATGTTGAACAAGAAGTGGGGAGCAACCTATGGTTCACTCTATAACCTTTCACCGATTTCCGTTACGAAACTGACAACGGTGGACGGTCAGACCACTCCTAACTATATTTACAACAAGTCCGAAATCACCAAGAGCGATGTTTCCTCACGCTGGCATGCCCAGGTGGGTATCCGCTTGACGTTCTAAGGATATTTTTGTTCATGTTTATTTTTACGGTAGAGCTGTTCCGGGAAACCGGGGCAGCTCTATTTTTTTTATTGTACCTTGAGCGTAAGAGGAAATATGGTATGGCAGAGTGGAGGGTGTTTGGAATCGTCTTTTAATACTTCACCGTAAATATCACCGGGTTGTGGTCACTGCATAAATCCAGATTGGGAGAGTAGTAGTCGGTGCATTCCAGCTCCGGTGAGTGGAAGGCATAGTCGATGCGTAGCATGCGCTTGCCGTAACGGTAGGTGTACATATAACCGTGTCCGCCTGTCTTGAAGCCGTCCTTGAGACTCTCGGAGAGCCGGTGATAGGTGTAGGATGAGGGTAGGGAGTTGAAGTCTCCGCACACCAGTACGGGGTGAGGGCTGGCAGTGGCGAGCTGACAGATGCTGTCGGTCTGGAAAGCACGTTTCACGAAGTTTTCATGCAGGGTTTCCGCTGCATCCTGTACGGCTTGCGCTTCACGGCGTGTATTGTCGGCGGCAAGTTCGCGTTCCCATTTTTTACGGTTCTGGCTGACGCTGGTAGTTTGCAGGTGATTGTTCAGCAAGCGGATGGTATCTGTATTCAGAATGATGTCGCACAGCATGCTGCAATTGGCGCTGTGAGGGTAGGTGATGAAACGTCCGCCGATAAGCGGGTAGCGGCTGAATACGGCGATGGGGAGGATGCCGCGGATGGAGCCGTCTGCGGGGATAATGGCATATTGCCAGTGAGAAAGGGCACGACGCAGACTGTCTGCCGTGAAGTGTTTGTTTTCGCCGAATTCCTGAAAGCAGAGTACATCGACGTGTTGTTGCTGCATATACTTGGCAATCTGCTTGCAGGAGTAGCCGGTAATTTCGTTTCCGAAGTTATGGACGTTGTAGGTGGCTACGGTGAGGTAACCGCTGTTTTTGCCTTGCCGGTTCGGTGCCGGTGCGGTGGCGGGTATTTCGTGGGGAGAACCGAAACGGATAACAGCTGTGAGGTATTCCCAGTTGAAGAAGAAAGCTGCCAGCGTGACGAACGCCCATTTCCTGCGTGCCAATGCCCAGCAGAGGGCAACAATCAGGCAGGACACCAGCAGTACCGGTACGGCAAGTCCCAGCAAGGGCATGATGGTGGAATGTTCCGGATGGTAATGCCCGGAACGGGATGCGATGATGGTGACAACAGCCAGTGCAAATGTGGTAGCTATCAGTATCAGATGAAATAGACCTTTGACGGCGGTTTTTCCCATGATTAACGCGGGTGTGTTTTATAAAAGTGTGGCGAAAGCCCCGGCTACAAGCTTGCCGGAGCTTTCGTCACACCCTTTTGCTGGTTATTTTATTACTGAATTAATCGGCTTTCCGTCCAAGAAAGCTTTTATATTATCCAGCATGATTTGCATGAGGCGTTCGCGTGCGGCGGCACTTGCCCAGGCTATGTGCGGGGTGATGTAGCAGTTTCGGGCGGTGAGCAGCGGGTTGTCGGCACGGGGCGGTTCCTGCGAAAGCACATCCAGTCCGGCGGCAGAGATGGTTCCGTTGTTCAGTGCATCGGCAAGGTCTTGCTCGTTGACCAGCGGACCGCGTCCGGTGTTGATGAGGATGGCGTTGGGCTTCATCTGTTTCAAGCGGGCGGCATTGACCAGTTCACGGGTGGAGTCGGTGAGGGGGCAGTGCAGGCTGATGATGTCGCAGTTGGCAAAAAGTTCGTCGAGCTCCGTTTTCTTGATTTCGGGAGGAAGCTGGAAAGGCGATTTGGATGTGTACGCATGTACCTCCATGCCGAAGCCGATGGCGATGCGGGCGGTGTTGTAGCCGGTTTGCCCAAGACCGATGATACCGATTTTCTTGCCACTCAGTTCGATGAGCGGAGTGTCCCAGAAGCAGAAATCGGGGCTGTTGGTCCAACGGCCTTTGTGTATCTCGTCGGTGTAGTGCTGCACCCGTTGGGTGATGTTGAGGATGTGGGCAAAAACCATTTGCGCAACGGACGGGGTGCTGTATGCCGGGATGTTGGTGACCGTGATACCCCGTTCTTTGGCAGCGGCGGTATCAATGATGTTGTATCCGGTGGCAAGTACGCCGATGTATTTCAACTGGGGCAGGGCTGCGATGGTTGTTGCATCGAGCACTACTTTGTTCGTCAGCAGGATGTCTGCTCCGGCAGCACGTTCAAGCACTTCGGCAGGGGCGGTACGGTCGTAAACGGTACATTCGCCCAGGCTCTTCAGTTCGTCCCAGGAGAGGTCTCCGGGGTTGGCGGCATAGCCGTCGAGGACTACTATTTTCATAAGTGTTATTATAAGTTGTTTCTAATGTTGTTCTGCAGAATTTCCATTTCTAAAATCTTTCCTTTCCCCACAGGGCCTGCATCCTTTCTTTATGCTTTTGTTCGGCGGCATTTGCTTGCGGCTCCCAGATGCGGCGGTCTTTCAGTTCGTCGGGCAGGAACTGCTGGCGCACGAAGTTGCCGGGGTAGTCGTGGGCATATTTATAGTTGTCGCCATAGCCAAGCTGTTTCATCAGTTTGGTGGGGGCGTTGCGCAGGTGCAGGGGAACGGGCAGGTTGCCGGTTTGCCGCACCAGTTCGAGGGCATCGTTGATGGCCATATAGGCCGAGTTGCTCTTGGGACTGGTGGCGAGGTAGATGGTCGTCTCCGCCAGCGGGATGCGTCCTTCGGGCCAGCCCACTTTCATGATGGTATCGAAACAGGCGTTGGCCAGCAGCAGTGCGTTGGGGTTTGCCAGCCCGATATCCTCGGAGGCGGAGATAACGAGACGGCGGGCTATGAAAGCAGGGTCTTCACCGCCCTCTACCATGCGTGCCAGCCAGTAAATGGCTCCGTCCGGGTCGCTGCCGCGGATGGACTTGATAAAGGCGGAGATGATGTCGTAGTGCATCTCCCCGTCTTTGTCGTAGGCGAGGGGATTCTGCTGGAGGCGTTCGGTCACCATCTCGTCGGTGATGACAACGGGGTCTGCGGTTTCGGACTGCACCACGAGGTCGAGGATATTAAGCAGTTTGCGGGCATCGCCGCCGCTGTAGCGGAGCATGGCGGTAGTCTCCTTGAGCTCTATCTGCCGTTCTTTCAGTTGCACATCCGTGGTTATGGCGCGCTGGAGCAGTTCCAGCAAGTCATCCTTCTCCAGTGATTTCAGTACGTAGAGCTGGCAGCGGGAGAGCAGCGGGCGGATTACTTCGAACGAGGGATTCTCGGTGGTGGCACCTATCAGCGTCACCGTTCCCTGCTCCACAGCGCCCAGCAGCGAGTCCTGCTGCGACTTGCTGAAACGGTGGATTTCGTCAATGAACAGTATCGGGCTTGCCTGCGAGAAGAAGCGGTTGCTCTTGGCGCGGTCTATCACATCGCGCACATCCTTCACCCCGCTGGTCACGGCACTGAGCGTGTAGAACGGCGTCTCCAGCTTATTGGCTATAATCTGCGCCAGCGTCGTCTTACCCACTCCCGGCGGGCCCCACAGAATGAACGAGGAGATACGTCCCGCATCAATCATCTTACGAAGCACAGCCCCCGGTCCCACCAGGTGCTTCTGCCCGATATATTCGTCTAATGTCTTGGGTCTGAGTCTTTCTGCTAAAGGTTGCATGGGGTTAGCGATTAGGGGTTAGGGGTTAGCGATTAGTGATTAGCGATTAGGGGTTAGTGATTAGGGGTTAGCGATAGGCTTTTTTTACGGGTGATGATGGAAGAGGTTATCATCTTCATCAGTTCCGTACAATCGGTATCCAAGGACACATATTGCTCTGTGGTGATGTAGTTTGTTTTATTTAGCAATTCGAGCCAGTATAGGGTTTCTGAACATTCCTTTTGAGCAACGGAATATTTGTGTATAAAGTCGGCAGGGGACTCGGCAAACAGTCCTTCCCTGATATTGGCTCCCACCGACGTACCGCTTCTTAAGATTTGTTTAGACATAATTCTTTCCTGTTTGGTTTCATTCAAGAAATTATATAAATTCACAATGCGTATAGCAAAGTTCATTGATTTGTTTTTTAATATTCCCTCTCCCATATAACCGCTCCTCGCTCATCACTAATCACTAATCGCTAATCACTAACTAAAAAATCATCAATATCATAAAGCGCACTCCGCCTTTCTTCACCCCCGGGATGTCGGTATAGGTGAGGCGGCGCACATATTCTATATGCAGCAGTTTGAAGATGTTGTAGATGCCTACGCTGGCTTCGATGTAAGGGGTCTTGCCCATGACATGGCTGGTGGGCACGCCGTCGCGCATCGGGAAGAGGAAGAGGTCGGGGTTGCTGCTTTTGTAGGGGTTGTTCTTGTCCGTGAGCGTGCCCCACATGCCGCGGATGCGGAACATCTCTCTCCATTTCAGTTTCTTGATGAGGGGGATGCGGTTGAAGAGCTTCCCGTTCATGTCGTAGCTGAGGGCGAGCGAGGCGTAGCGGTCGTTCAGGAACTCCATGTTGTCGATGAGGTTGAACGATTCGTTGTTCTGAGTGATGTATGAGAGGTTCGCCATGGGCAGGTTCAGCAGCGGGAAAGGAACGGTGTTCCACTGCGCGCCGGCACGGGCGGTAACGTCCAGCTTGCCCCACGAGCCGAACCAGAAACGTTTACGGATGCTGGCTTCTGTGAGGTTGAAGTTGTATTCGCCGCCCAGCACGCCTTTCAGACCGACGGTGTGCGAGAGGGTGAACGTGGGGGCGTCCAACGACACGGGAACACGGCGTTGCTTGGTGTTGACAAACGTTTCGCCGGGAGAGTAGCGCAGGGTCACTCCGAGTTCGGTGGTGGTGATGTCGTGCACCAGGGTATTCTTCTCGTCCCATTCGCCGGGGGTAGTGCCGTTGTTCTTCCAGTATTGCAGCATGCCGGCGGGCTGGTCGTTGCGGTGGCGCGCCATGGCCTTGACGGAGAAGCCGGTATTGGTTTCCAGCTCGTAGGTCAGGGTGGCGTCGCGCATGTACGACATCTGGTCTACGGTAGTCCATTTCCAGCCCACGAACATATTGTCCTTGTCCGTAGCCAGATACTTGTCCATAGGAGACATCACGTCGTAGGTGTACTGGAAAGCGAGGTAGTGCTTGGGAAATTCCCAAAGGACGTACTCGCGCTTGTTGAAAGAGTAGGCAGCCTGTCCGGAGTAGAACCACTTCTTGTCGCGCGTGCCGTAGGCGCCGTAACCGCTGAAGCTCCAGTGCGGATGCAGGTTACCGGTGGTCATGCCGCTGAGACGGAAACGGGTTCCGTTCACATAGTTGCTGGTAATCATGGTGTTGATAGGGCCGAAGTCGAACTTGCTGGGGTGCTTCTTGCTGCCCGTCTCCACGAAGTTCTCGATAAGCGCCTTTGCACCGAAGATGACGTACTTGAAGCCCGGTATCTGCTCGATGCGGTTCATGAACACGTCCATGGAACTTTCCTTTTTGGTGAGCGGCACCTGGCGTACTTTGGCCCAGTATTCGTCGCTCTTGGCAAGCATGTTGGCTTCCTTGATGACGCTGCCTTTCAGGCGGAACAGGCGGGGTTCTATCTCGTCGAATTTATAGTCGCTGTACTTGGTGGTGCGCTGCACTTCCAGGCCTTGTATGCCTTTCATCAGGGCGAGCTCCACGGTCATGTCGTCGTCGGTGAGCACCCAGTTGCTGTCGGGCAGTTGCTCAAACTGCTGCACGATGTCGAGGTTCTCCACGAAGTTGACACCCGTCTTCTTGGGCAGGTTCATCACGGCTTTCTTTACGGCATAGGTGGAGTCTTTCACTACGTACAGATGTCCCGTGAAACCGAAGTCCTGCGGGTTCTGCGGCACGAAGGTGAGGTGTACGCACTCCTGCTTGTCCACCATGAGGGTGTCCATCAGGTAGAATTTATAGAAGCTGATGGCTCCGCGTCCGATAGGGCTTACGAAGCGGCGTTGCAGCAGGCGGATGTCATCGTCGTAGATGTTGACGTCGGAAAAGACATCGGTAAGGATAGTACCTAACATATCGCCCGTGTTGAAGAACTCCTCGATGCCGTTGGAGTTCATTCCCTCGATGATGGTCTTCTCGCTCTTGGGACTTTTGCGGTAGATGGTTCTGGAAGCCGTCTCCTTGATGGAGATGGGTAGAATCATCTTATTGGTCTTGGGCGACACTTCCACCTGGTCCTTGAAGAAAGAGAATTTCTTGTAGATGCCTTTCTCCATTTTCTCCGGCGTGACGTCGTTGATGGACATCTTCATCTTTTCGTACTTCTGATACTGGTAGAAGTTGTTCTCCTCGAGCTTCAGGGCTTTTTTGTGCTCGATGACCTTCTTCATAAACTCCACGGCAGGATTGTTCTTGCGCGAATACTTCTCTTTCTTGGGCTTGACGACGACTTCGGAAAGCATTACATCGGCAGGCGCCAGCGCCACGTTGAGCACTTTCGTACCGGGGGCGAACTTCACTTTCTTGGTGATGTAGCCGATGGCGGAGAATGTCAGTTCATTCCACCCTTTACGCGTCTCTACCTGGTATTCTCCGTCGGCATTGGAGATGCCTCCTACGCCTTTTCCTTCGTATTGCACGGTGATGTACATCAACGGTTCGTGGGTGAGTGAGTCCGTTATAACGCCTCTTATCTGTGCTGATGCGCCGGCAGAGGCGAATAGTAAAAGCAAGAGGATGAGGGTAATGTTATATAGTCGTTTCATACATTTCATAATCAAGCTGCAAAGTTAACAATTTACTGTTAATCAAGAAGCAAATATATTTTAAAGAATGAGAGGGATGTTTAAGAGGTGGAGGAACGGGCAAGGTGATGAGCCGACAGGAGAATGTTGCCTTTTTCTTCCTTTTATTTATCAATATCGGTAGGATAGGTCGGGATTTGTGCCGTATAGGAAGAATGGGGCGGATTGGAACTTTGAGCCTTTGGTATAATTGGATACTTTTGTCTTGCCGTACGGTAACGTACGATACGGAATGACTCCCAATGATAATATATGGACAGACTTGCTTAAACTATTCTTCTTTTTTACAATACTGTGTTTAGTGTGGGGAGATGTGCCGGACCAGCATTTTTTGTATGGGCACATCTCCTTTTTTATGCGGTTTTCCGAACGCGGGTCTTATAGCTTCTCCCCGTTTATCAACGTCTGTACGATACGCTCGGCTGTACGTCCGTCCCAGCGGTCGGGCAGGGTGGTGTGCTTCCATTCGCCGTGCAGCAGTTGGTCGAGGGCGGCGGAGAGGGCAAAGGAGTTCTCCCCGACAAGCTCGTTGGTTCCGATGCGCCAGGTTTCGGGGTGCTCGGCATAGGTGTTGAGCGTGATGCAGGGCACATCGAGGAAGGTGGCTTCTTCGGCTATGTTGCCGGAGTCGGTCACGATACCTTTGGCCTGGTTGATGAGGAAGCCGAAGTGCAGGTAGCTTTGAGGCGGCAGGATGTGCAGGCTGGGCATGTCAAGCCCCAATGATTTTACGGCACGCTCCACGTACGGGTGTATGGGGGCTACGATGGGCATATCGCCCGCTTTTTCGGCCACTGTCTGCATCAGCGAACCGAGTACGGCTTTCTTTTCCAGCAGGTCGTGGCGGTTCAGGGTGAGCAGGAGATAGTTGCCCTTGCGCAGTCCGAGGCTGGAGAACCAGAGCGGCTGTACAAGGCGGTGGCGGTTGTAGCGGATGGTGTCGATGAGGATATTGCCTACGTAGTGGATATACTCCGGTATCATACCCTCCTGGTTGAGGTTGCGGTTGGCCACCATGCCGGCGGTGAAGAGATAGTCGGAGATGGCGTCTACAATCGTGCGGTTGACCTCACGCGGCATGTTCATGTCGAACGAGCGCGTGCCGGCTATGACGTGTGCCACCTTCAGTCCGCGCTTCTTGGCTACGATGGCGCAGCTCATGGTGGCGGTCATGTCGTCCACTACGAGCACCACTTGGGCGGGGTGTTCGTCGAGCTCTCGCTCGAAGGCCAGCATGATGGCGGCTGCCACCTGGGAGTGGTCGCGTCCGCTGATGCCCAGATAGGCGTCGGGCTTGCGCATGGCAAGGTCGGAGAAGAGCGAGGCGTCCAGGGTGGTGTCGTCCTGCGGTCCGGTGTAGACTATGCGATAGGATATATTTTTACCTGCCTCTCTGGCTGCGTCTATGGCGCGGCAGAGGGGAGCGATTTTCATAAAGTTGGGGCGTGCGCCCGATACGATGGTTATTTTCATTGCTGATATAAATTGGCGGTACAAAAATACACTTTCTTAGGGAAATTATTTGTTACTTTGCAAAAAAAAGAAATGCTCTCATGCCAACATTTGTTCAGATACTCGACTTTATCGGTACATTTGCTTTCGCCATCAGCGGCATACGGCTGGCTTCGGCGAAACGTTTCGATTGGTTCGGCGCTTACGTCGTGGGTTTCGTAACGGCCATCGGCGGCGGTACGATACGCGACCTGCTGCTGGATGTGACTCCCGGCTGGATGACCGACCCTATTTATCTGATATGTACCGGACTGGCATTGCTGTGGGTTATCTTCTTCGGAAAGCACCTTATCCATCTGCACAATACATTCTTTATATTCGACACCATCGGTCTGGCACTGTTTACGGTGGTGGGCGTGGGCAAGAGCCTGGCGCTGGGCTATCCTTTCTGGGTGGCCATTATCATGGGCAGCATCACCGGAGCCGCGGGCGGTGTGATACGCGATGTGTTTATCAATGAGATACCGCTCATATTCCGTAAGGAGATTTATGCGATGGCGTGCGTAGTGGGCGGTACGATGTATTGGATTTGTGGGCTTGCCGGCATGCAGTCTTACGGCTGCCAGGTGATAGGCGGGATATCCGTGTTCATCACCCGTATTCTGGCCGTGAAATATAAGATTTGCCTGCCCATACTCTCGGGCAACGATGAGGAAGGGCAGGAGAAAGAGGGGTGACTTTATACTTTATACCTTCTCTCTCATACCTCATATAGCTGTATTTTGTTTATCTTATGGTAATATTGGCATAAATTATAGCCAAAATCGTACGCCGATTATAGTCAAAATTGTACTTCCTGCTGAAAACCAGCCGCTTTATCTCACCTGAAAACTGTCAAGATAGGGGGTGAAATCTGTTAAATGATAGTTTTCACCCCAAAGAATACCCGTATTCCAGCCCTCAGGACTTGGAAACTTCCGTATACTTGCAACCACTAAACCGAAACGAATATTAACCATTTTAAAAAATTAGCAAAGTATGAATACTTACAGTTTTAGAAAAGATTTACTTGCCGTGCAAGAAGAACTGCTTCGCTTTGCATACAAATTAACGGCCGACCGGGAAGAAGCGAATGATTTGTTGCAGGAGACCTCTCTTAAAGCCTTGGACAATGAGGATAAATATGAACCCGACACCAACTTTAAAGGTTGGATGTATACCATTATGCGTAACATCTTTATAAATAACTACCGGAAGATAGTCCGTGAACAAACTTTCGTAGACCAGACCGATAACCTGTATCACCTGAGCATGCCGCAGGATTCCGGTTTCGCCAGCACCGAAGGCGCATACGACCTGAAAGAAATGCACCGCATCGTCAATTCATTGCCGCGCGATTATAAAGTACCCTTCTCCATGCACGTTTCCGGATTCAAATACCGCGAAATTGCCGAACGCCTCGGACTTCCCCTCGGAACGGTAAAAAGCCGCATCTTCTTTACAAGACAGAAACTGCAGGAAGAATTGAAGGACTTCATTTAGAGTCTGTCCGGTTTCTGCCCGGCATTCTTTCGGGAGTTCTTGGGGCTGTTTCTCTAAGGAGCATAGCGGATTGTGTGACGGATAAAAAGAGGAAAACAGCGGTGAGGTGAAAGAAAATGTGTGAAGAGAAAGAGTCCGCAAAAGACAGGGTGCGATACGGGCAGTCTAAAGTAGAACTTTAGAATCGCCAAGTAGTACTTTAGACTTCTAAAGTGCCACTTTGGATGTCTCAAGTCAAACGTTACGTCCCTTGTTCCTCAATTTTCTATTTCCCAATTTACCAAATGATATAAAACATATCTTTCAAGTGAATATTTATGGGATTATTTTGACTATATGTCAGAATAATCCTTTATATTTGTATATATCAAGTTAACCGAGTGAACAAATAGCTAATTACCTATTACAATGAAAAAGGAAATCAAATTCAGTCTTGTTTACCGAGATATGTGGCAGTCGTCCGGTAAATACCAGCCGCGAGTAGACCAGTTGGTACGCATCGCACCGTTGATAATCGAAATGGGGTGTTTTGCCCGGGTCGAGACCAACGGCGGAGCTTTCGAGCAAGTGAACCTTCTCTATGGCGAGAACCCCAACAAGGCAGTACGCGCCTTTACCAAACCCTTTAATGATGCAGGCATACAGACCCACATGCTCGACCGCGGACTGAATGCGCTGCGTATGTACCCCGTTCCCGCCGATGTGCGCCGCCTGATGTATAAGGTAAAGCATGCACAAGGTGTGGACATCACCCGTATTTTCTGCGGACTGAACGAAACGCGCAACATCATCCCCTCTATCCGCTATGCGCTTGAGGCAGGCATGATACCGCAGGCAACGCTCTGCATCACTCATTCGCCCGTGCATACGGTAGAGTACTATGCACACATTGCCGACCAGCTCATTGAGGCGGGAGCACCCGAAATCTGTTTGAAGGATATGGCAGGCATCGGCCGTCCGGGTATGCTGGGCGAGCTGACAAAGGCTATCAAGGAGAAACATCCCGATGTACTGATACAGTATCACGGACATAGCGGTCCGGGACTTTCAATGGCATCCATTCTTGAAGTATGCGAGAACGGCGCTGATATAATAGATGTGGCTATGGAGCCCATGTCATGGGGAAAGGTGCATCCGGACGTTATTTCCGTACAGGCCATGCTGCGCGACAAAGGCTTCCAGGTGCCCGATATCAACATGAAGGCCTATATGAAAGCACGTGCCATGACGCAGGAATTCATAGACGATTTCCTCGGTTACTTTATGGACCCCACCAACAAGCATATGTCGTCCCTGCTCCTGAAGTGCGGGCTTCCGGGCGGTATGATGGGTTCCATGATGGCAGACCTGAAAGGCGTGCACTCCGGTATCAACATGATACTGAAAAGCAAGAACCAGCCCGAACTCAGCATAGACGACCTGCTGGTAATGCTTTTCGATGAAGTGGAATATGTATGGCCCAAGCTGGGTTATCCGCCTTTGGTGACCCCGTTCAGCCAGTACGTCAAGAACGTGGCGCTGATGAACGTGATGCAACTGGTGAAAGGCGAAGAACGCTGGACGATGATTGACAACCATACGTGGGATATGATTCTGGGCAAGAGCGGACGCCTGCCGGGTAAGCTGGCTCCCGAAATCGTGGAGCTTGCCAAATCCAAAGGTTACGAATTTGTCGACACAGACCCGCAGTCCAACTATCCGGATGCTTTGGACGAATACCGCAAGGAGATGGACGAAAACGGATGGGAGTATGGCGAGGACGATGAGGAGCTTTTCGAGCTGGCTATGCACGACCGGCAGTACCGTGACTATAAGTCGGACGTTGCCAAGAAGCGTTTCCGCGACGAGCTGGAGCGCGTAAAGGACGCTTCCATGGCAAAGAGCGGATATTCGGAAGAGGAGATAAAGAAGCTGAAACGCGCCAAAGCCGATCCTATCATAGCCCCGTCCAAAGGGCAGGTGCTTTGGGAGGTTTCCGTGGAAGGTCCGTCTTCCGCGCCGTTTATCGGGCGTAAGTATCAGCACGATGAGGTGTTCTGCTATGTCTCTACACCGTGGGGCGAGTACGAAAAGGTAATGACCGGCTTTACGGGCCGTGTTGTGGAGGTATGTGCCCAGCAAGGCGCCAACGTCAATAAGGGAGACGTCATAGCGTATATCCAGCGGAGCGATATCTTTGCATAATGATTGGTAAGGGTGTGTCAAGGCCTATCCGGGGCTTGACACACCTGTTTGTTTCAGGTATTTATTTATCAGTTCTTTCAATATCTCCTGCGTATAGGGCTTTATCAGGAAATCATTGCATCCTGCATCGAGAGCCGCTTGTCTGTCATGTTCGTAGGCATAGGCGGTAAGAGCTATGATGGGTATCCCGGGCGAAAGCTCGCGGATGATTTTCGTTGCGTCCAGTCCGTTGAGGTTGGGCATTTTCATATCCATCAGAATTAAATCCGGATGCAGCTCCTCGAACATGGTTACGGCTTCCATGCCGTCCTTGGCGCGTTCCAGGTGGTACGACTTTCCTAATATTGCTTTGACAAGGATGTAGTTGCTGTCCGTATCTTCGGCTATCAGGATAGTGGGCTGCCGGGTGTCCCGGGATGCTCCGGCTGTTTGTGTCGCTTGGTGTTCGTGTGTTTCTTCATCAGGGTCGTAAGTATTGTTGCCTGTTTCTGCATTGCCGGGAGTGTTGAAGCTGGTTTCGGATAGAGGGTTCTGGTCTTCCGCTGTTTCCCTTTTGTCTTTTGCCAGAGGCAGGGTAAAGGTAAAAGTCGTTCCTTTCCCCACTTCCGAACAGACGGAGATGGTTCCGCCCAATCGTTCGATAATGGTTTTGCAGATAGACAGTCCCAATCCCGTACCTTGCGCAAAGGTATTCACCTTTACAAAGCGTTCAAAGACCTTTGCCAGTTTGTCAGTTTGGATGCCGATGCCGGTGTCGCTGACGTGAAATTCTATTCCGTTTCCTTTGCGGCGGTATCCGTAGCCAACGCTGCCTCTTGTGGTGAATTTGAAGGCATTTCCGATGAGGTTCGATATTACCTGGAAGATGCGGTTCTTGTCACCTTCAACGGTAATCTCCTCGTCCGAGGCTTCGTAAACAAGCTCCACACCTTCGGGACAGCGGAATTTCAGCGCGTCGTGTATTTCCTTGCAGAGCGGGTGCAGGCGCACCGGGGTGATGGTGAATTCTACGATGCCTGCTTCAATCTTGGAGAGGTCCAGGATTTCGTTTATCAGTTGCAGAAGTCTTTCGTTGTTGGCTTCCACGATGTCGTAGTAGTTTTGCCGCTCTTCGGCATCGGTGCTCTCGGCAATGATTCTGGAAAAGCCTACGATGGCGTTGAGCGGGGTACGTATCTCGTGGCTCATATTGGCAAGGAAAGCCGATTTCAACTGGTCGGAAGTCTCCGCTTTCTCTTTGGCCACGAGCAGTTCCCGTTTCATCCGTTCCATTTCGGTGATGTCCCATTCGATACTCAATAGGATGGGTGGGAAGTCGTTGCTTTCAATACGCATCTTCCGTTTGTCCAGAAAGATGGATTTACCGTTCTGGTCGTGCTCTTCGGTAATCCAGTGCTTCTCGATTCCGGTCCGGGCTATTTCAACATCCTGCTTTCTCTTCTCTTGTGCCAGCTCGGGAGGATAGAAGTCGAAATCGTCTTTGCCCAATGCCTCTTTAAGGGGGATGTTGCGGTTGTACGATTCGCGGTTGCGGTACAGGTATTTAAAGCCGCTTTGGATGTCCTTGACAACGATACCGGCAGGCAGGTTTTCAATGGTTTTGTCCAGAATCTGGCTGAACCGTTTGATTTGCTGCTCGTTCCTGATGCGTTGGGTGATGTCCCGGCTGAATCCCCATAGGATGGCCTCGCCTTTGTCGCTTGTCACCCAATAGGCACTTCCTTCCATAGCCAGCACTTCGGGGTGTTCGGGCAGGGGATGGTAAAGGATGAAGCCGTTACGTTTTTCTCCCTTTCTGAGTGACTTGATTAATCTTTGCCAGGAATTCTCGTCTTGTGCATTTGCGTTTATCCGGTAGATGTTCAGTGTGCTGACGTCGTCCGTTATGCTGATGTTGTGATGCTCCCGGAAACGGCGGTTGGCAAAGACGAGCGTACCGTCTTCACGGGCGGCAAATATGTCTTCGGTGGAGTTATTGATGGCGTGCGTCAGCAGGGTGATGTCATTGCGCCGTTGCTGGATGTCGGTGATGTTCTGTATGTAGCCTTCCAGAATGCCGGTTCCGTCGGGGAGTGTTTCGTGCGAGAAGGTTTTCAGGCGGATATAGAATATCCGTTTCTTGAAAAGGATGCGGTAGTCTATGCTGTTTTCTGTATTTCCCTGAAGGTTCTGTGCCAGCCACTTGCCGAATATTTCCCTATCCTCGGGCAGGATGTACATAGTGTAGTCCTGGAGCGGAATTTCCTGTTCCTCTGCAGTGCACATTACACCGGAGTGACCGGTGTAGTAGAAGCATTGCCTGCCGGAGTTGTATTTCCATCTTCCGATGAGGGCGGCTTTCTGTATTTCATTAAGTTCGTGGTTTTTCTTTTCCAGTTCCCGTTTGCGCTGGCTGCGTTCGGTGATGTCGCGGTATTGGCAGAGCACCATATCTTCGTAGGGGCGCATGATGCACTTAAAGAAGTAGGTTTCGCTGCCGATAGTCAGTTCGTAGTTTCGGGCGGAAACTTCCTTGTACGCAAGTACTTTCTTGAATTCGGGGTAAACCTGCCGGTAGGTAACAGACGGTAGCAGTTGGAGTATGTTCCTGCCCAGTAACTGATTTTCTTTCAAAAACCACAAGTCTGCGTTATGTACTGCGATGTCCACGCAGATGCCGTTTCTGTCCAATAAAATCATGGTGTCCGATGTCAGCTCCAGCAGCTTTTCGGCATTCTCTGCGTTTTTCAGGATGTTTTTCATAGTTCTCTTGTTTTATGCCCTCCGTGCTTTTTCCCATGCGCCGCCGGTCTGCCCCCGCCGTTTGCGCAGGTAATTGAAACCGCGGACAACATTAATGTTCATGAAAAGAAAATAATAAGGAACAAAGAGTATTTTATTCTTGATATGTTTCGCTGACAGGTAATGCCCCCAACTCGCCATGAAGTAGAACAGTGCTTGCAGCAGCCAAATGACGGCATAGAGCAGAGGGGTGTTTGACGTAAAAATGAGAATCGTATTGAGGGGGAACAGCAGGAACAACAGTACGGGCGTAAGCGACCATCTCAGTACGCGGTGGGATATGTATTGAAAACAAAACACACCGTAGCGCAGCGGATTGAGCAATGCACGCAGACGCCAGACGGACTGCAAGCCACCGGCAGCGATACGCACTTTACGTTTTTCTTCTTCGTGCATGTCTGCCGAACCGTTTTCTACGGCATAGGCATCGGCGCAATAAGCGATGGTATATCCGCGCATCACAATGTGCAGGGAGAGGATGAAGTCGTCCAGCAGTGTGTCGGCAGGCATCTCCTCGTACAGCTCGCGACGGATGGCAAACAACTCTCCGGCTGCCCCTACGGCAGAGTAGAGGCGGGAGTCCAGTTGCTTGAGGGCGGACTCGTATTTCCAGTAAAGGCCTTCGCCGCCGGATGCAGCGTTGGCTTTGTCCTGTAAGGCGATGCGCTTCTCTCCGGCCACACAGCCCACTTTGGGATTGGCGAATGCGCGTACAATCTCGCGCAATGCTTCACGGTTGAGGTGTGTATTGGCATCGGTGAATACCACAAGCGGGGTGGTGACGAACCGGATGCCGCGGTTCAGTGCGGCGGTCTTTCCCTCTCTTTGGGGTTGATAAAGCACGGTGACTTGCGGCCAGTGCGAGAGACGCTCGTTGGTGCGGTCGTTGCTGCCGTCCGTTATCCAGAGTATATGCAGCTTGTCTGCCGGATAGTCCAGGGAAAGGCTGTTGCGCATCTTATCGTCTACGACATCTTCTTCATTATAGGCAGTAATGAATAGCGTCAGTTCGGGAAGCATGCAGTCTGCCGGCAGGGGCGGGGGAGGTGTTTGACGAAAACATTCCTTTAGTCTGACCAGGACATAAAGGAGCATTCCATAGCCTATATATGTATAGAATATAACGAGTAAACTTATCCAAAAGACAGTTTCGCAAATTTTCATCCGTATCAGATTCTTATATTTCTATTTCGGGAGCAGGGGGATTAATGCCCAAAAATATGGATAATCTTTTGGCGGTGCAAGAAAAAGGAAGAATTTATTAGTGATTGGCAGGTAAATGGTAGATGATTGCTGACGGGCAGACTGTGTTTTATTATGCCGCATGGCGCTAACGGCTGCCCGTCAGTTATTTAAAATGCTTCCGTCATATTGAAATAGAACAGCGTCTGGTCGTTTACGGTATTTTTGCCTAAGTCCAGACGCACGTTCATACGGGGTTGGACTTCGATGCGCAGACCTACACCGTAGTTGGGCAGTACGCCTTCAATCTTGCCCATGGTGGGACCCATGAAACCGCATCCGGTCCAGGCCACGAAACCGATGTGATGCAGCAGGCGTTTTATCCAGTTGCTGCGGTCGGTGTTTATCATCTGGCGGTATTCGGCCATGACGACGTGCGAGGATTTGTCGCGATACTGCCCCATGTAGTAGCCGCGCAGGTCGAAAGGCGTTCCGGTCAGGGAGTATTGGGTGAGGGGGACATTGCCGAATACGTTCTTGCTTTGCGCGGTCCAGGCGAATACCTTGCGGTGGCCTACGGACTTGTACTGGCGGTAGTCCAGTTCCAGACGGTAGAAGTTGTTGTCACTGCCGAAAGCCTTGCTGTACATCATGCCCCGGAAATCCAGGTATATACCCTTGTAGGCGTTGGCGGGAATGTCGCGGCTGTCGTAAGTGAGGAGGAAACCGAGACCGGCATTGAAGTTCTTGTAGCCGTTGGCCGTACCGCCGGCTGCCACGTAGTCGGGCTCTTCGATGAGATGCTTGGCTGGGTCGGTTATCTTGTCGTAGTTGATGTCTACCTGCGGGCCGGCAAAGACGTTGCTTTCTCCCAGGCGGAACAGGAACCACGGGTTGATTTGTATGCCGCTGTAACGGTATTTGCTGGTACTGTCGCTTCGGACGTAATCTTTGTTCGTGCCGTAACCGATGCCGTAGAAGTTGTCTTCCGTATTCTTGTAGACAAACTTTCCGAAGATGCGGAAGCGGTCGCCTTTAAAGAAGAGCTGCGGCTTTACCATCAGGTTGACGCCGCCTTTGAACATATAGGCTATGGACATGGGCAGCACCGAACGCAACTGTGTGGTGTCGCTTGGATTCATACGGAAAGTCATCAGCGCGCTTCCGCCTATCAGTGCGCCGAAATCGGGCGTATAGCTGGGACCGCCCAATATGTTATAGTGGAAATTTCTGCGGGCTACCCTTTGTTTGCGCAATTCCTTTTTGGTCAGTGCGGGAGTGGTGTCGTTGGTAGCTGTAACGGTCTGCTCTTGTGCTGAAGCAGTCGTCAGTATCAGTATCAGAGTAAATATACTCAGTATGTATTTTCTCATATCGTACGAATATGGCTGCAAAGAAAACTATTTTATTTGAATTGGTTTTGAATAGAATAGATAATAAATCTAAAGAGGGCACTAAAATTATCAAAAAAGACATTACATTTGCTTTGTCAAGGCTTTTAGATGGGGAATGCAAAGTTCTTAGACATAAGAGAATACTCTGTATGCTTTGTCTGCTTTGTGGTGAAAGTATCTGTTTATCATCTTATTTAATATCGAACATACATAACAAATAATGAAATGAACAAACGTATTTTATCTGTAATTGTTTTCGGCGCCGCACTGCTTTCGGCGCAGGCGCAGGACGGCAAGGGCGGGATAAGCCCTGCCATGCTCGGCCAGATTCAACAGAGTTATCAAGGTACGCCTTCCGACAAGGCGTTGCGCAATGCCATCGGCAACAACGACATCCGCAAGCTGGCGCTCAACCAGGAGAATATGCAGGATATGGATACCCATTTTTCTATCAGGGTGGATTCCAAAGGCATCACCGACCAGAAGTCTTCCGGCCGTTGCTGGCTGTTCACCGGGCTGAACGTAATGCGTGCCAAGGCCCTTGCACGTTATGGCTTCCCGGCTTTCGAGTTCTCGGAGATATATCCCTTCTTCTGGGACCAGTTGGAGAAATCCAACCTCTTCCTGCAAGGCATTATCGACACTGCCGACAAACCGCTGGACGACAAGACGGTGGAATGGCTGCTGAAACATCCGTTGAGCGATGGCGGCACATTTACCGGAGTGGCGGACATCGTTTCCAAATACGGCCTTGTGCCCAAATCTGCCATGCCGGAGACGAACAGCAGCGAGAATACCGCCCGTATGGCTAATCTCATCTCTTTGAAACTGAAAGAGTACGCCCTTCAGCTCCGCAACCTTGCTGCCGAAGGCGCCAAGCCTGCCGCTCTGGAGAAAGAGAAAACCGCCATGTTGGGCACTGTCTATCGCATGCTGGTGCTGAACCTGGGTGTTCCGCCTACAGAATTCGACTATGTGCGTACCGATGCCCAAGGCAATCCGGTGGAGACGGAGCACCATACCCCGATGTCTTTCCTTGAGAAATATGGTGACAAACAACTGCTCACCAACTACGTGATGCTGATGAACGACCCCAGCCGCGAGTATTACAAATGCTATGAGATTGACTACGACCGCCACCGCTACGACGGCAAGAACTGGACGTACGTAAACCTGCCCGTAGAGGATATCAAGCAAATGGCTATCGCTTCGTTGAAAGACAGTACCATGATGTATTTCTCCTGCGACGTGGGCAAATTCCTGAATTCGGAACGCGGTTTGCTCGATGTGAAAAACTATGACTATGAATCGCTCATGGGCACTACCTTCGGAATGGACAAGAAACAACGCATCCAAACCTTCTCCAGCGGCTCTTCCCACGCCATGACACTGATGGCGGTAGACCTGGACAAAGACGGAAAACCCGTCAAATGGATGGTCGAAAACAGCTGGGGTGCTGACAGCGGCTACAAAGGCCACCTCATCATGACGGACGAATGGTTCGACGAATACATGTTCCGCCTGGTAGTGGAAACCAAATACGTCCCTGCTAAGATAATGGAACTCCTCAAACAAAAGCCCGTCCGCCTGCCGGCATGGGACCCGATGTTTGCAAACGATTAGCGGTTAGTGGTTAGTGATTAGTGATTAGTGATTAGTAGGCTGCGCTATAACTCTGCAGGATATCCATTCCCAACCGTTCATCGCTAATCGCTAATCACTAACCGCTAATCCCTACCCTCGTGTTCGTTAACGAAAGGAATTACGGAAATTTCTCCGTAATTCCTTTCTTTTTTGCTCTTTATTCACATTCTTTTTTGCTACTTTTGCGGGCAAATTAATGAAACCATTATTTTATATAAACGCATGGCAAATGTAATTAAGTTACGCAAAGGCCTTGACATCAACCTGAAAGGCAAAGCTGCCGAAGAGTTTATGTCTGTGAAAGAGCCGGGATTCTACTCGTTGGTTCCCGATGATTTTACGGGTATCACTCCGAAAGTGGTGGTGAAGGAACAGGAGTATGTGATGGCCGGGGGACCCTTGTTTATCGACAAGAATCATCCTGAATTGAAATTTGTTTCGCCCGTAAGCGGCGTAGTGACGAGCGTGGAACGCGGTGCACGTCGTAAGGTGCTGAACATCGTGGTAGAGGCTGCCGCCGAGCAGGACTACGAGGAGTTCGGCAAGATGGACCCGTCCAAGATGAGCGCACAGGAAGTAAAGGACGCATTGCTGCAAGCCGGTATGTTCGCCTTTATCCGCCAACGTCCGTACGACGTAATCGCCGACCCGACGGTGACGCCGAAAGCAATCTTTATCTCCGCTTTCGACAGCAACCCGCTGGCTCCCGACTTCGAGTTCGTCCTGAAGGGCGAGGAAGCAAACTTCCAGACAGGACTTGACGCTTTGTCCCGCATGGCAAAAACCTATCTGAGTATCAGTGTAAAACAAAAAGAAGCCGCACTTGTGCAGGCAAAGAACGTTACCCTTACCGCATTCGACGGGCCTAATCCGGCAGGTAACGTAGGTGTACAAATCAACCACATCTCTCCCATAGTGAAAGGCGAGACGGTATGGACCATCGGCGCGGAAGCCGTAATCTTTATCGGCCGTTTGATGAACACCGGTCGCGTAGACCTCACCCGTACCGTAGCCGTAACAGGCAGTGAAGTGCTGAAACCCGCATACTGCAAGTTGCGTGTAGGCGCATTGCTCACCAATGTTTTCAAAGGCAATGTAACCACCGACAAAGACCTGCGCTACATCAGCGGTAATGTGCTGACGGGTAAGAAAGTTGCCCCCAACGGTTTCCTCGGCGCTTTCGACAGTCAGCTCTCCGTAATCCCCGAAGGAGATGAAATCCACGAAATGCTGGGTTGGATTATGCCGCGTTTCAATCAGTTCAGTGTCAACCGCTCTTATTTCAGTTGGCTGATGGGTAAGAAAGAATATGTAATCGACGCCCGTATCAAGGGTGGCGAACGCCATATGATTATGTCCAACGAATACGACCGCGTGTTCCCCATGGACATCTACCCCGAATATCTGCTGAAGGCCATCATCGCGGGAGACATCGACCGCATGGAAGCTCTGGGCATCTACGAAGTAGCTCCCGAAGACTTTGCGCTCTGCGAATTCGTATGCTCTTCCAAAGTGGAAGTCCAGCGTATCGTTCGTGCCGGTCTCGACATGCTCCGTGCCGAAATGGCTTAGGAAATTAAGAATTAAGAATTAAAAATTAAAAAATGACGGTTGAAACATTGCGATATAACCTGCCAAGTGTATACGGCGCAGCCTATTTCTCAATTTTCAATTCTCAATTATCAATTTAATAAATGAAAGCGTTAAGAAATTATCTCGACAAGATAAAGCCGAACTTTGAAGAGGGCGGCAAATTCCACGCATTTCGTTCGGTGTTCGACGGCTTCGAGACATTCCTGTTCGTGCCCAACACCACTGCGAAATCGGGAACGCATATTCACGACTCTATCGACAGCAAACGCATCATGTCGATGGTGGTTATTGCGTTGATGCCGGCGCTGCTGTTCGGTATGTATAACGTAGGTTACCAGCATTTCCACGCCACCGGTGCTGCCGGCGGTTTCTGGGAAATGTTCGCTTACGGTTTCCTGGCTGTATTGCCTAAAATCATTGTATCTTATGTAGTGGGTCTGGGCATCGAGTTTGTTGTGGCCCAGTGGAAGAAGGAAGAAATTCAGGAAGGTTTCCTGGTTTCGGGTATCTTGATTCCGATGATTGTGCCGGTAGACTGTCCGTTGTGGATTCTGGCGGTGGCCACTGCATTCTCCGTAATCTTTGCCAAGGAAGTATTCGGCGGTACGGGTATGAACGTGTTCAACGTTGCCCTGATTACGCGTGCCTTCCTGTTCTTCGCCTATCCTACGAAGATGTCCGGTGATGCCGTTTGGGTATCGGGCGACAGCATCTTCGGTTTGGGACAGACGGTAGACGGGCTCACCGTTGCCACTCCGCTGGGAGCAGCCGCTACTGCGGGCGCTTATCCGGAATTCTCGTGGGACATGGTGACCGGCCTTATTCCGGGCTCCATCGGTGAAACCAGCGTCATTGCCATCGCCCTCGGCGCCATCCTGCTGCTGTGGACGGGCATCGCAAGCTGGAAAACGATGTTCTCCGTGTTCGTGGGTGGTGCATTCATGGGCTGGGTGTTCAACACCATCGGTCCGGACACTGCAATGGCCAACATGCCGTGGTACGAACATCTCGTGCTGGGCGGTTTCTGCTTCGGCGCCGTATTCATGGCTACCGACCCCGTAACTTCTGCCCGTACGGAAACAGGTAAGTACATCTTCGGATTCCTTATCGGCGCAATGGCTATCATCATCCGCGTGCTGAACCCCGGTTATCCCGAAGGCATGATGCTTGCCATCCTGCTGATGAATATCTTCGCTCCGCTGATTGACTACTGTGTGGTACAGGGTAACATCAGCCGTCGCGAGAAACGTGCAATCAAGTCTAACAATTAAATACCGGAAAAGAAATGAATACCAATAGTAATAGTTATACTATCATTTATGCTTCGGTAATGGTTGTTATCGTTGCATTCCTGCTGGCATTCGTAAGTTCTTCTCTGCGTGCCACTCAGAACAAGAACGTGGAGCTGGATACGAAGAAGCAGATTCTTGCCGCCCTCAACATCAAAAATGTAGAGGATGCAGATGCAGAATATAATAAGTACATCAAGGGCGATATGCTGATGAACGAGGACGGTACGCTGACCGAGAACACCGGCGCATTTGCCACCGCTTACGAGAAAGAAGCCAAGGAAAACCACCGTCTGCACGTGTTTGTGGCCGAAGTGGACGGAGAGACGAAATATGTATTCCCCGTTTACGGTGCAGGTCTTTGGGGTGCTATCTGGGGGTATGTGGCCCTGAACAGCGACAAGGATACCGTTTACGGCGTTTACTTCTCTCATGCCAGCGAAACCCCGGGTCTGGGTGCGGAAATCGCAACCCCTCAGTTCCAGGGAGAATTTCCGGGCAAGAAGACACTGGAGAACGGTGAAATTGCCCTCGGCGTTGTGAAGAACGGAAAAGTAGAGAAACCGGACTATCAGGTAGACGGCATCTCAGGCGGTACTATCACCTCTGTGGGTGTGGATGCCATGCTGAAAACCTGTCTGAACAGCTACAAGAACTTTTTAACCAATAATAATGAGGAGAAATAAGAATATGGGAGCATTGTTTTCAAAAAAGAATAAAGAAGTATTCTCTACTCCGCTTGGACTGAACAACCCCGTTACCGTACAGGTGCTGGGTATCTGTTCTGCCTTGGCCGTTACCGCCAAGCTGGAACCGGCTATCGTGATGGGGCTTTCCGTAACGGTGATTACGGCATTCTCCAATGTAGTGATTTCATTGTTGCGCAAGACCATCCCCAACCGTATCCGTATCATCGTCCAGTTGGTGGTAGTTGCCGCATTGGTAACGATTGTAAGTGAGATTCTGAAAGCTTTTGCTTACGATGTAAGCGTGCAGCTTTCCGTATATGTAGGTCTGATTATCACAAACTGTATCCTTATGGGACGTCTGGAAGCATTTGCCATGCAGAACGGTCCGTGGGAGTCTTTCCTCGACGGTGTGGGCAACGGTTTGGGATATGCCAAGATTCTGGTTATCGTGGCTTTCTTCCGCGAGTTGCTGGGTTCGGGTACATTGCTCGGTTTCAACATCCTGAACTACGAGCCTTTGCAGAAGATCGGTTATGTAAACAACGGCTTGATGCTGATGCCGCCCATGGCACTGATTCTCTGTGCCTGCATTATCTGGTATCAACGCGCACGCCATAAAGAATTGCAGGAAAAGTAATATAAATGAAGAATGAGGAATGAGGAATGAAGATTGTGCCGTCACTGTATGGAGATTCTTGATTCTTAATTCTTAGTTCTTAATTAAAAGAATTATGGAACATTTATTAAGTTTATTCGTCCGCTCCATTTTTGTGGACAATATGATATTTGCATTCTTCCTCGGTATGTGCTCTTATCTGGCCGTATCAAAGAATGTAAAGACTGCCGTAGGACTGGGTATTGCCGTAACTTTCGTGTTGGTGGTGACGCTGCCGGTCAACTACTTGTTGCAAACGAAAGTGCTGGGTCCCGATGCCATCATTGAAGGCGTCGACCTCAGCTTCCTGAGCTTTATTCTTTTCATTGCCGTGATTGCCGCTATCGTGCAGTTGGTGGAGATGATTGTGGAACGTTTCAGCCCTTCGCTCTACGCTTCACTGGGTATCTTCCTGCCGCTGATTGCCGTGAACTGTGCCATTATGGGTGCGTCACTCTTCATGCAGCAGCGCATCAACGTGGGCGAGAGCGATCCTAAATTTATCGGTGGCGTTGCCGATGCCGTTTCCTATGCACTGGGTTCGGGTATCGGCTGGTTGCTGGCCATCGTGGGTCTGGCTGCCATCCGCGAGAAGATGGCTTACTCTGATGTACCTGCTCCGCTGAAAGGCTTGGGCATTACCTTCATCACGGTAGGTCTGATGGCAATGGCATTCATGTGTTTCTCTGGTTTGAACATCTAAAAGAAAGGAATAAGACAATGGATATGAATTTGATATTAGCAAGCATTGGAGTATTCCTCGTGGTTGTTCTGCTGCTTGTGGTTATTCTGTTGGTAGCCAAGAATTTCTTGGTTCCATCCGGTAATGTGAAATTGACTATCAACGGCGAAAAGGAACTGGAAGTCGCTTCCGGTTCGACGCTGCTGAATACGCTGTCTGTCAACGGCATCTTCCTTTCCTCTGCTTGCGGTGGCAAGGGCTCTTGCGGACAGTGCAAATGCCAGGTTGTAGAGGGCGGTGGCGAGATTCTGCCTTCCGAAATACCTCACTTCAGCCGTAAGCAGGTTCAGGACCACTGGCGTCTGGGCTGCCAGGTGAAGGTGAAGGGCGACATGGGCATCAAAATCGACGAGTCCGTACTCGGCGTTAAAGAGTGGGAGTGCGAGGTTATCTCCAATAAGAACGTGGCTACGTTTATCAAAGAGTTTATCGTGGCATTGCCCAAGGGCGAGCACATGGACTTCATCCCCGGCTCTTATGCGCAGATTAAGATTCCTAAATTCTCCATGGATTACGACAAGGACATCGACAAGTCCCTTATCGGCGAGGAGTATCTGCCTGCATGGGAGAAATTCGGTCTGCTCGGCCTGAAATGCCGTAACGATGAAGAAACCATCCGTGCCTACTCCATGGCTAACTATCCTGCAGAGGGCGACCGCATCATGCTGACGGTACGTATCGCCACTCCGCCTTTCAAGCCGAAAGACCAGGGCCCGGGCTTCATGGATGTGATGCCGGGTATCGCTTCCTCTTACATCTTCACCTTGAAACCGGGTGACAAGGTAACGATGAGCGGCCCTTACGGAGATTTCCACCCGATTTTCGACTCCAAGAAGGAGATGATGTGGATTGGCGGTGGTGCAGGTATGGCTCCGTTGCGTGCGCAGATTATGCACCTCACGAAGACGCTGCACACAACCGACCGTGTGATGAACTACTTCTACGGCGCGCGTGCCCTCAACGAGGTGTTCTACCTGGAAGACTTCCTGCAGATAGAAAAGGATTTCCCCAACTTCAAGTTCCACCTTGCACTGGACCGTCCCGACCCGGCAGCCGATGCAGCGGGCGTGAAGTACACTCCGGGCTTCGTACACAACGTAATCTACGAGACTTACCTGAAAGACCACGAAGCTCCCGAAGACATCGAATACTACATGTGCGGTCCCGGCCCGATGTCCAAAGCCGTTGAGAAGATGCTCGACGACCTCGGCGTTCCGGCTCAGAACCTGATGTTCGACAACTTCGGCGGATAAGGAAACGGTGTTGTCAAAGACACATAATAGTAAAATAGTGAAGAAACTCCGGCAGGGCTGCGGCTCTTGCCGGAGTTTTTTTGTGGGCATAGGATAGAGGCGGTTCGAAAGAAATGAGTATCTTTGCTTTATCGTAATCTAAAAACAGTGGACGGTATGAGCAATAAAATATATCCTATCGGAATACAGAACTTCGAGAAAATCCGCAAAGACGGGTATTTCTATATCGATAAAACCGCTTGGGTTTATCAGTTGGCCAAGACCGGCAGTTACTACTTCCTCAGCCGTCCGCGCCGTTTCGGCAAAAGTCTTCTGATCTCCACCTTAGAGGCCTACTTTCGAGGGAAAAAGGAACTGTTCAAGGGACTGGCCATCGAGAAACTGGAGAAAGACTGGACGGAACATCCCATTTTGCATCTGGACTTGAACATCGAACGGTATGATACGCCCGAAAGTCTGGGTAATATACTGGAGAAGAACCTTTCCGAATGGGAAAAACTTTATGGCGCCGATGTTTCCGAACGTACATACTCTTTGCGCTTTGCCGGAATCATCAAGCGTGCTTGCGAGCAGACAGGGCAGCGTGTGGTAATCCTTGTGGACGAATACGACAAACCGATGCTCCAGGCTATCGGCAACGGGGAACTGCAAAAGGAATACCGCAACACGCTGAAACCTTTCTACGGTGTGCTCAAAACCATGGACGGCTGTATCAAACTGGCTTTCCTTACCGGGGTCACTAAATTCGGCAAGATCAGCGTATTCAGTGACTTGAATAACCTGGATGATATTTCCATGCAGGAAATGTATGTCGGTCTTTGCGGAATAACCGGACAGGAGATTCACGATAATCTTGAAGAAGAGCTTCACGAGTTGGCAGACGCTCAGAAAATGACCTACGAGGAAGCCTGTGCCGAGTTGAAGCGGAGATATGACGGCTATCATTTCGTAGAGAACACCGAAGGTATCTACAACCCTTTCAGCTTACTGAATACTTTTAAATATAAGAAATTCGGCAGTTACTGGTTCGAGACGGGAACACCCACCTACCTGATAGAACTGTTGAAACGCTACCATTACGACCTGGAACACATGGCGCATGCCGAAACGTATGCCGATGTGCTGAACAGTATCTATGGAGATGAGGAACCGTTGCCCGTAATTTTCCAGAGCGGTTATCTCACGATAAAGGGGTATGATGAACGTTTTGGTATTTATCGTCTCGGCTTTCCCAATCGTGAGGTGGAAGAAGGTTTTGTTAGATTCCTCATACCTTACTATACACGTTTCAACAAGATTGAAGCACCGTTTGAAATACAAAAGTTTGTACAGGAAATAGAGAGAGGCGAGCCCGATGCTTTCTTCCGCCGCCTGCAAAGTTTCTTTGCCGATACTCCCTACGAATTGGTGAAAGAACTGGAGCTGCACTATCAGAATGTGCTCTTCATCGTTTTCAAACTGGTAGGTTTCTATGTAAAAGCGGAGTATCATACTTCGCAGGGCAGGATAGACCTTGTACTGCAAACCGACAAGTACGTTTATGTAATGGAATTCAAACTGAACGGCACTGCGGAAGAGGCTTTGCAGCAGATTAACGACAAGCAGTACGCACTGCCTTTTGCAGCGGACAGCCGCAAGGTACTCAAGATAGGGGTGAATTTCAGTAATACTACGCGTAATATCGAGCGTTGGGTGGTAGAGGAACTTTAAGTCAGCCATATTGCTGCCATTGTTTTTTCTCCGCCTGTACCGGCTCTTTTTCTACACATATGTTTTTTTTCTTCAGTACATACTGATTGTTTTTCCAGTGGGTACTCTTTGTTTATCCCGGTTAAACTCAAAGTTTATCCTCAATAAACTTGAAGTTTAACCGGGATAAATCGGGAGTTTAACCGGGATAAATTGTAATATACTTCATGCAGAACGAAGTGATATATACACCATCACCTCGTTTTCCGCCAATCTTTTCGTATCTTTGCTCCATTAAACCAAAGTACTTTATGGAACAATCTGACATACTTCGTAACTTACGGATAGAGCAACTCACCCCGATGCAGGAAGCAGCGCGGGATGCCTATCAATCGGATAAGGACCTCGTCCTGTTGTCGCCCACGGGGTCGGGCAAGACACTGGCATTCCTGCTGCCGCTGGTGCAATCGCTCAAAGCCGATGTGCAGGGCGTACAGGCGGTGGTGCTCGTACCGTCGCGCGAGCTTGCCTTGCAGATAGAAAACGTATTCAAGTCGATGAACGTCCCTTTCAAGGCGATGAGCTGCTACGGCGGACGTCCGGCAATGGACGAGCACCGTACGATGAGGGGCATTAACCCTGCCGTTATCATCGGCACTCCCGGACGTATGAACGACCATTTGCGGAAGCAGAACTTCGATACCCGCTTTGTAACCACATTGGTGATAGATGAGTTCGACAAATGCCTTGAATTCGGCTTTCACGACGAGATGGCGGAAGTTATCGGACAGTTGCCTGCCTTGAAGAAACGGGTATTGCTGTCGGCAACGGATGCAGAGGAAATCCCGCAGTTCACCGGAGTGGGCGGAGGGGAATCGTCACCGCAGGTTGTCAAGCTGAATTTTCTTTCGGGCGAAACCGTATCCGGACGATTGGACTTGCAGAAGGTAATCTCTCCCGAAAAAGACAAGCTGGAGACATTGTACCGGCTGCTTTGTACGCTGGGCGACCGTTCTACACTGGTATTCGTGAACTATCGCGAGAGCGTGGAGCGTACGGTAGCCTATCTGAAGTCGAAGAAATTCCCTTGCGATGCTTTTCATGGCGGTATGGAACAGGACGACCGCGAGCGGGCGCTCTATAAGTTCCGCAACGGCAGTTGCCCCGTCCTGGTATCGACCGACCTTGCCGCACGCGGATTGGATATTCCGGGCATCGACAACGTGGTGCACTATCACATGCCCGTCAACGAAGAAGCCTTTACGCACCGTAACGGACGCACGGCACGCTGGGAAGCACGTGGCTCGTCTTTCCTGCTTCTGCATGCCGAAGAGCGTCTGCCCGATTATCTTCCGGAAGAGCTCTCCGTATTCGAATTGCCGGAGCAGACGCCGAAACCTGCCAAACCCCGCTGGACTACCTTATATATAGGCAAAGGCAAGAAAGACAAACTGAACAAGGTGGACATTGTGGGCTTCCTGTATAAGAAAGGCGGACTGGTGCGCGAAGATGTAGGACAGGTGGATGTGAAGGAGCACTATGCTTTCGTGGCAGTCCGCCGCAGCAAAGTGAAGCAATTGCTTACACTGCTGCGCGGGGAAAAAATCAAGGGGATGAAGACTTTGATAGAAGAAGCTCGTTGACAGTATGTTATGAAGCATATCCGGTGATGTTATTAAGCATGGGAAAATAGCTTGTTTTTGATAATCATGCACTTTTTTTTCAGTTTTTATTCCCGGTAGAAAGTTTTTTCAGCTTCTATCTTTCAGTTTACTTTTTAATACTTTCCTTGTTAAGCGTACATAACAGTTTGGCGTATATTTCTTGTATATACCAATAAAAAGTAAGGCAAATACGCGATAAAGAAGAAAATTTATAAGGAAAGATTTGCAATGCAGAAATAATTCCGTAATTTCGCCATGTCGAAAGACATAAACGAACGAAATTGTATAACCAAAACAAACTTCAAATGAAAAAGCATAATTTCAACGCAGGACCTTCCATTCTTCCGCGTGAGGTGATAGAGGATACGGCGAAGGCTATTTTAGATTTCAATGGATCCGGTCTGTCTCTTATGGAGATTAGCCACCGCGCTAAAGACTTCCAGCCCGTAGTGGACGAAGCCGTAGCACTGTTCAAAGAACTACTTAACATTCCGGAAGGCTATTCGGTGCTGTTCCTGGGAGGTGGTGCAAGTCTGGAATTTTGCATGATACCTTTCAACTTCCTCGAAAAGAAGGCCGCTTACCTCAATACGGGTGTGTGGGCAAAGAAAGCCATGAAGGAAGCCAAAGGTTTTGGCGAGGTTGTAGAGGTTGCCTCTTCTGCTGAAGCCACTTATACTTACATTCCGAAAGATTATACGGTACCGGCCGATGTGGACTATTTCCATATCACCACCAACAATACTATCTATGGCACGGAATTGAAGGAAGACCTGAACGTAAACGTTCCTATGATTGCCGATATGTCGTCCGATATTTTCTCCCGTCCTATTGATGTGTCCAAATACATCTGTATCTATGGCGGTGCACAGAAGAATCTGGCTCCTGCGGGCGTAACATTCGTCATCGTGAAGAATGATGCGGTAGGCAAGGTGTCCCGCTACATCCCGACCATGCTGAACTATCAGACTCACATCGACGGCGGTTCAATGTTCAATACTCCTCCCGTTGTTCCTATCTATGCGGCATTGCAGACATTGCGCTGGATAAAGGCTCAGGGCGGTGTGAAGGAAATGGAACGTCGCGCCATCGAAAAGGCGGATATGCTGTATGCCGAGATAGACCGCAACAAGATGTTCGTGGGTACTGCCGCCAAAGAAGACCGTTCACGCATGAACATCTGCTTCGTGATGGCTCCCGAATACAAGGAACTGGAAGCCGACTTCCTGAAATTCGCTACCGAAAAGGGTATGGTAGGTATCAAGGGACACCGTTCCGTAGGCGGTTTCCGTGCATCTTGCTACAATGCCATGCCGAAGGAAAGCGTACAGGCTTTGATAGACTGCATGCAGGAATTTGAGAAACTTCATTAATAATATTTGTTCACCACAGAGGGCACAGAGTCCCACAGAGATGAAATGAAAAGGAAAACTCTGTGAAACTTCGTGCGGTTCTGTGGTGAATCTTTTTTTAATACCATTGAATCATGAAAGTATTAGTTGCAACAGACAAGCCGTTTGCAAAAGTTGCAGTAGACGGTATTCGCAAAGAAATTGAAGCAGCAGGCTATGAACTTGCCTTGCTGGAGAAATATGGCGATAAGGCAAAATTGCTGGAAGCCGTGAAAGATGCCAATGCCATTATTATCCGCAGCGACATTATTGATGCCGAGGTTTTGGATGCCGCCAAAGAGCTGAAAATCGTAGTGCGTGCCGGTGCGGGATATGACAATGTGGACTTGGATGCCGCAACCGCCCACAATGTATGTGTGATGAACACTCCGGGACAGAACTCCAACGCTGTGGCCGAACTGGCTTTCGGGCTTATGGTAATGGCTGTCCGCAATCTGTACAACGGTACTTCCGGTACGGAGCTGAAAGGCAAGAAGCTGGGCATTCATGCTTACGGTAACGTAGGCCGCAATGTAGCCCGCATAGCCAAAGGTTTCGGCATGGACATTTACGCATTCGACGCTTTCTGCCCGAAAGAGGTCATCGAGAAAGACGGTGTAAAAGCTGTGGCTTCGGCCGAGGAGCTTTATTCTGCCTGCGACATCGTTTCGCTGCACATTCCCGCAACGGCGGAAACCAAGAACTCCATTAACTATGCTTTGGTGGGCAGGATGCCGAAAGGCGGTCTGCTGGTGAACACCGCCCGCAAGGAAGTTATCAATGAAGCCGAGCTGATACAACTGATGGAAGAACGTGCCGACTTGAAGTACATGACCGACATTATGCCCGCAGCCAATGATACATTTGCCGCCAAGTTTGCCGGCCGTTACTTCTCCACACCGAAGAAGATGGGTGCGCAGACGGCCGAAGCCAATATCAATGCCGGCATTGCCGCTGCCAGACAGATTGTGGGCTTCCTGAAAGACGGCTGCGAAAAGTTCCGCGTAAATAAGTAATGGATTTATACTCTGACAACCATGGCAACAATAAAACCTTTTAAAGGGATTCGTCCCCCTCAGGATTTGGTAGAGCAGGTGGCATCCCGTCCGTACGACGTCCTGAATTCCGCCGAAGCGCGTGAAGAAGCGGCAGGAAACGAAAAATCCCTGTATCACATTATCAAGCCCGAAATAGATTTTCCGGTCGGTACGGACGAGCACGATGAACGTGTGTACCGGAAAGCGGCCGAGAACTTCCAAATGTTCCAGGACAAGGGCTGGCTGGTGCAGGACGATAAGGAGAACTATTACATATATGCCCAGACCATGAACGGTAAGACGCAGTATGGTTTGGTGGTGGGCGCATACGTGCCCGATTATATGAACGGCGTTATCAAGAAGCATGAGCTTACCCGCCGCGACAAGGAAGAAGACCGCATGAAGCATGTCCGTGTGAACAATGCCAACATCGAGCCCGTATTCTTCGCTTATCCCGACAATGCAGTGCTGGATGCGGTCATTGCCCGTTACACGGCACAGAAGCCTGTTTACGACTTTGTGGCTCCGGACGACGGTTTCGGCCATACATTCTGGATTATCGACCGGCAGGAAGATATTGAGGTCATAACAAAAGAATTCGCCAAGATGCCTGCACTTTACATTGCCGACGGACACCACCGCAGTGCAGCCGCAGCCCTGGTGGGTGCGGAGAAAGCCGGACAGAATCCCAATCATCGCGGAGACGAGGAGTACAACTACTTCATGGCAGTCTGTTTCCCCGCCAACCAGTTGACTATCATCGACTACAACCGCGTGGTGAAGGACCTGAACGGGTTGACTCCCGAAGAATTCCTGGCTGCCGTAGGCAAGAACTTCACGGTAGAAGAGAAAGGAACGGAAATCTACAAGCCGGCAGGCCTGCATAACTTCTCCCTTTACCTGGACGGCAAGTGGTACAGCCTTACGGCAAAGCCGGGCACTTACAACGACAACGACCCTATCGGTGTGCTGGATGTTACCATTTCGTCCAACCTGATACTGGATGAAATCCTCGGTATCAAAGACCTCCGTTCCGACAAGCGTATCGACTTTGTCGGCGGTATCCGCGGGCTGGGCGAATTGAAGAAGCGGGTGGACAGCGGTGAGATGAAAGTGGCTTTGGCGCTTTATCCTGTGTCCATGAAACAGTTGATGGACATTGCCGATACCGGCAATATCATGCCGCCCAAGACCACTTGGTTCGAACCGAAGCTGCGTTCGGGACTGGTAATTCATAAACTGGACTGATTCAGATATCATTTTAAAGAACGGATACGAAGAAGGTGCATGGAAACTTGGCAGGTTTTGATGCACCTTCGCTATTTTATATTGCCATTCCCTTTTCCGATATACGGAAAATGCCGACCTTTGCCGTCAAAATAAGATACCGTTATTCGGCATTAGTTATTAAAACCAAAAGAACGATATGGGCAAAAAGGAAGAATACAAACTGAAGAACGAACAGTTCCTGCAAAATCTGCGTACCGAAGAAGGCGTAAAGGAGTTGGCTGCCGGCGTGCTTTACCGTATTCTGGAAAGCGGGCAGGGCAGTAGCGCTACTCCTCGATTAAACAGTATTGTGTCGGTGCATTACAAGGGAACGCTCATTAACGGCAGGGAGTTTGACAATTCCTGGAAGCGCAACTGTCCGGAAGCTTTCCGGCTGAACGAAGTAATCGACGGCTGGCAGATAGCCTTGCAGCAGATGCGCGTGGGCGACCACTGGATGGTTTACATCCCGTACACCGTGGGATACGGCACACGCGCCAGCGGGCCTATTCCGGCTTTCTCCACACTGATATTCGAAGTGAAGTTGTTGGGCATTGCCTGAGAGAGGGTGTGAACAATCATGTTACGGAACGGAGACCTTACCCGGGGTGGCATAACGGGTACATTGTTGCGTTTCACCCTGCCTATGATGGCGGGTTCGTTGCTGCAACAGTGCTATAACATAGCCGATACGCTGATTGTAGGGCAGTGCATCGGTGCAGATGCACTGGCGGCGGTAGGCTCGGCATATACGCTGATGGTCTTCCTTATCTCCATCCTTCTCGGTTTGTCTATCGGCAGCGGCACGGTATTCTCGCTGCATTACGGTGCGGGAAACCATTCCGCCCTGCGCCGCAGCATTTTCGTGTCGTTCGTACTGATAGGGGCGGTCACGTGCGTGCTGAATATGGCGGTATTCGTATGGCTGGACCCCATTCTCCGTTTGCTGCAAGTGCCGCAGGACATTTACGGCATGATGCGCGGTTACCTGTGGATAATCTTTTGCGGCATTGTCTTTACGTTTATCTATAATTTCTATGCGGCGATGCTGCGGGCGGTGGGAGATTCGGTAACTCCTCTCTGGTTTCTGGCACTCTCTGTGGCGCTGAATATCGTTCTCGACCTGTTTTTCATCCTGCAACTGGACTGGGGCATCGAGGGGGCTGCGATAGCCACGGTCATGGCACAGGGAGTCGCTTCTGCGGGAATAATGCTCTATACCTGGAGGAAGCGTCCGGAACTGCGGCTGCATATCGGGGACATGCGCTTCGACCGTGGCAGCCTGAAAGAGATAGTCTCTTTCTCCACACTGACCTGTGTGCAGCAGTCGGTCATGAATTTCGGCATCCTGATGATACAGGGGCTGGTCAACAGCTTCGGCACGGCAGTCATGGCCGCCTTTGCCGCTGCCGTCAAGATAGACTCCTTTGCATACATGCCCGTGCAGGAGTTCGGGAACGCCTTTTCCACTTTCATCGCGCAGAACTTCGGGGCGAAACGTTACGGGCGTATCCGCCGGGGTGTCCGCAGCGCCTTGCTTACTACGGTTATCTTTTCGATTATCGTCTCCGTGCTCGTGTTCGTCTTTGCAGAACCGCTGATGCTGATTTTCGTTCATCCGGGCGAAACGGAAATCCTTGCTACCGGAGTGGAGTACCTGCGCATAGAGGGTGCGTTTTACTGCGGCATCGGCATTCTGTTCCTGCTTTACGGCTATTACCGGGCTGTCCGGAAGCCGGGGATGTCGGTAGTGCTCACGGTGATTTCGCTGGGCACTCGCGTGGCGCTATCCTACCTACTGGCGGCTATTCCTTCTGTCGGGGTAACGGGCATCTGGTGGTCTATTCCCATCGGTTGGCTGCTGGCGGACGCGGTGGGTATGCTGTATTATAAAATGAAGAACGGGGCATGAACAATTCCCTTGCGGCATGCTTGCGTTGTGCAGGATTCTTTTTAGTTCTTCATGGAGCCAAGTATCAATAAAAGCGGTATCTTTGCGCCCGATTTTTCAGAAAGAAATGCTGTCATGACCAATAATCGTCTTAAAGGATTTACTTACGGAGCCGTTGCCGCTGCCAGTTACGGCATGAACCCGTTGTTTGCATTGCCCTTGTACGGGGCGGGGATGAGTGTGGATTCCGTCCTCTTTTACCGTTACTTTTTCGCCGTTGTGATGCTGGGCATCCTGATGAAAGTGAAGAAACAGTCCTTTGCGCTGAAGAAGACGGATATACTTCCGCTGGCGGTAATGGGGCTGCTGTTCTCTTTTTCCTCGTTCTTTCTCTTCGAGAGCTATAACTACATGGATGCGGGCATTGCGTCCACCATCCTGTTTGTCTATCCGGTGCTGGTTGCCATCATCATGGCGGTGTTTTTCCACGAGAAAGTCTCCTTCATCACGATGTTCTCCATAGCGCTGGCGTTTACGGGCATCTCCCTGCTGTACGAGGGTGGGGACGGGAAGACGTTGAGCATGCTGGGCGTACTGTTCGTTATTCTCTCCTCGCTGACCTACGCCATATACATCGTAGGCGTGAACCGCTCTTCACTCAAGGAGCTGCCTACGGCGAAACTCACTTTCTATGCTTTGCTCTTCGGCATCAGCATCTATGTGGTGCGTCTGGACTTTTGCACGGCTTTGCAGCCCGTCCCTTCGCCGGTGCTGTGGGCAAATGTCCTTTCGCTGGCTTTGTTTCCCACTATCATTTCGTTGGTGCTGATGACGCTCTCCATCCACCTCATCGGCTCCACGCCGGCTGCCATATTGGGGGCGCTGGAACCGGTGACGGCGCTGTTCTTCGGCGTAGTGGTGTTTGGCGAGCAGCTCACTCCGCGCATCATGCTCGGCGTACTGATGATACTTACTGCCGTAACACTGATAATTGCGGCGAAGCCGTTGTTGCAACTGGTGAGGAGGCGCATCGGCTGAAAAGCGGCTCTTTCTTCTGCCGCGATAAAGTTTTTTTGCCTGCTATCAAAAGGCGGATAGCAAAAAGTGTAGTATCTTTGCGGCATGAGCGAAGATACGTATAAAACCATAGCCGTCCCGTCCGAGGGAATTTATACCGAGAAGCGCAGCAAGTTTATCGCTATTGCCTTGCCGGTGCGTACGGTTGAAGAAGTAAAGGCGCATTTGGAAACTTATCAGAAGAAATACTACGATGCCCGCCACGTGTGTTATGCCTATATGTTGGGGCACGAGCGCAAGGATTTCCGTGCCAATGACAACGGCGAACCGTCCGGTACGGCGGGAAAGCCTATCTTGGGGCAGATAAACTCGAACGGACTGACGGACATCCTGATTGTCGTGGTTCGTTATTTCGGCGGCATAAAGCTGGGAACCAGCGGACTGATAGTGGCTTATAAGGCTGCCGCTGCCGAGGCCATCGCTGCCGCCACCGTCATTGAAAAGACGGTGGACGAAACGGTGACCGTCCTTTTCGAGTATCCTTTCATGAACGATGTGATGCGCATTGTCAAGGAAGAGGAGCCGGAGATGCTGGAGCAGTCGTACGACATGGACTGCCGCATGACGCTCCGCATCCGCAAGTCGGCAATGCCCAAGTTGAGGGCGCGTCTGGAGAAGGTGGAGACTTTACGTTTTGAGGAAGCGTAAAGTCTCCGGGTTTTCCATATCTTTTGTACGGATTTACTTATCTTTGCACACTTATTTAATCAAAATCGAGTTGATATGGCATTTGAAGCAACCAAGCGCGAGCTGGGCGAACTGTATACCTTCTTCCGTCTGCTGGCGGACGGAAAGGTCTTTCCGGGAACGCCGGACGCGCAGAGAGATGATAGGAAGTATTGGCCTGTGGCGCTGATACAGAGAGAGGAACATGACGGCACGCGCCGCTATTATATCGGGGAAGAGGATGTGCGCATTGTCAGCGGTACGGTGGAGAAGGACGGTACGTTTACCGCATCGGCAGGAAAAGAGCCGCTTTCGTTTCCCCGTGCGGACTTTGGCGATGCGGCGGAAATCATACTCCATCTGCTCAGAAATGAGCAAGGCGAGGAGGTGGAAGTTTCCGAAGGGCTGGAAGCCTTTCTGGATGCTGTGAACATCTACGACTTGGAGTCCAGAACCGATGACCGTACCGACTTCTCCGTAGCTTTCTGGAGTGCGGACGCTCCGCTCACGGGCTTCACCGTCCGTTGTCGTCTCAGCCGCATGAATCCTTTGCTGGACGGCGGGCGCACAGCCAATCTGAAGCTGGAGCAGAGCGGCGTGAAGTTTGCCGTGCCCACGGTAAACAAGGTGAACGCCTTGCCCGAATCGCCTATGGAAGTTGCCGAACGCATGATGATGATTGAGCGTCTGGGCGGCGTGTTGAAGTATTCCGACGTTGCCGACCGTGTGTTCCGCTGCAACCTGCTGATGATAGACCTCCACTTCCCCCGCATGCTGGCCGAGATGGTGCGTATCATGCACCTGGACGGCATTACCCGTGTTGCCGAACTGACGGAACGCATTAAGGAGATGAATCCCCTGAAAATCAAGGACGAACTGATAAACAAGCACCGCTTCTACGAGTTCAAGATGAAGCAGTTCCTGCTGGCGCTTGCAACGGGCATGCGTCCGGCAAAGATTTACAACGGTACGGACTCTGCCGTGGAAGGCATGCTGCTGACCAATGGAGACGGCGGGGTGCTCTGCTACCATAAGTCCGACCGGCAGACCTTTGCCGACTTCCTTTACCGGAACACCCGTTTCGAGAAGGGTTCGGTAGATAAGGACAAATACGGCTTCCTGGAGCGGGAGAACGGTGTGTATTACTTTAAACTGAACGTAAAGATAGGATTGGTGAAGCGCTGACCGTCTGTTTAGCGCCGGTATAGGCGGAACGGCCGACTGAAACTTGACGCATTAACTCTCCTTACATAAAAAAACATATATCCTGACAATGAGCAACGAAGTATTGGAAAACATCAAGGCGCGCCGCAGCGTGCGTACTTATACGGAACGGCAGGTTTCCGCCGGAGATTTGAACCTTATACTGGAAGCGGCAGCGTATGCCCCCAGCGGCATGAACTTCCAGACGTGGCATTTCACCGCCATCCAGAATGCCGCCGTGCTGACCGAACTGAATGAAAAGATAAAAGGCGCTTTTGCCAAGAGCGACGACCCTCATTTGCGGGAGCGCGGACATAGCGAAACCTATTGTTGCTATTACCATGCTCCGACGCTGGTCATCGTCTCCAACGAGCCTACCCGCTGGTGGGCGCCTATGGACTGCGCATGCGCCTTGCAGAATATTTTCCTTGCCGCCAAGTCTTTGGGCATCGGCTCTTGCTGGATTAACCAATTGGGGCAGACCTGTGACGACCCCGATGTGCGTGCTTTCCTCACCCGCCTCGGCATCCCCGAAAATCACCGTGTGTACGGCTGTGCCGCCTTGGGCTATGCCCCTGCGGACGCTCCCGTGAAAGAAAAGAAGCTGGCGGCAGGCACGGTGACCGTAATCCGCTGACGGTGCATGTATCATGTATAGGCGGAGAACCTGTTTATATCCCCGCCAGAATGTACCATACGGCAACAAGGTGGCAGCCCGACCCCGCCAGTACGAAGAAATGAAAAGCCGAGTGCATATAGCGCACGCTGCGTATGGAATACAACGCCGCACCGCCTATATAGCATACCCCTTCGGCGATAATCCAATAGCAGGATACGGGCGCAACGGCAAAAAGCTGTTTGAACACCACCAGCACGGACAGCCCCATAAGGATGTAGCACACCGTTTCCACATAGCTGTGTTCTTTCATTTTGCGGAAGCTGATGATAGTGCCCGCAACGGCGCACAACCAGACAAAGCAGAACAGTCCCCAGCCCCATAGCCCCTCATCGCGCAAGGCAATCAGCGTAACGGGAGAGAAACTTCCGGCAATGTGCCAGTAGATAGCCGCGTGGTCCCAATGGCGCAACCGCCGTTTCCACGGGTTATGGTGCTTCAGGGAGTGGTAAAGGGTGGAGGACAGGTAGGAGCCGCCCATACCGAACAGGTAGAGCCACATGCCGAGTATCGCCCACGGGTCTTGTGCCCGGTAGCATTTCATCAGGAAGAATCCCCCGATAATGACCGCCATCGAGATGCCTATGCCGTGAGACAGGCTGTTGACCGTTTCTTCGCCTCTGCTGTAGAAGAGACCGTTTCTTTTTCTTTTGTGAGTGGTACTCATAGATTTATTTGTGGCATAAAAGCAGGGGGGATATATAAACAAGGAAACAAATGGTATGTATTTTTTTCAGGCACGGATTACACGGATTACACAGGTTTCACGGATTTCACGAATTACACAGATTTCACGAATTACACAGAGTTCGCAGAAACAGAAAAAATCAAGTAAATCCGTGAATTCCGTGTAATCCGTGCCTAAAAAAATCATCGGGTATATTTCACTACCCTATTCGAAGCACCCGTAGCACGTAGGCAGCAGTTTGCGGTCGCCCAACGTATTGTCCACCCGTGCCACGTTCACCCAGAATTTGTTGTCGCGTACGCTTTCTATCGGATAGGCGGCTTTCTGCCGGGTATAGCTGTGCTCCCATGTATCGGCCACCACTTCGTATTCAGGATGCGGGGCATTTACCAGCACATTGTCGTTCTTGTCCGCTTCGCCGTTCTTCACTTCCTGAATCTCCTGCCAGATGGCGAGCATTACGTGTACGAAGTTATCCAGTTCGGCAAGGCTTTCGCTCTCCGTGGGTTCTATCATCAGCGTGCCGTGAACGGGGAAGGAGAGGGTAGGCGCATGATAGCCGTAGTCCATCAGTCGCTTGGCGATGTCGTTTTCGCTGATGCCCGTTTCCTCGTGCACCTTGCGGCACTCCAGTATCATTTCGTGGCCGACAAAGCCGTTTGCCCCGCGATAAACGATGCCGTAGGTATCCTTGAAGCATGCAGCCAGGTAGTTGGCGTTCAGGATGGCCGTTTGGGTGGCGCGTGCCAGCCCTTCCGCACCCATCATGCGGATGTAGCCGTAGGTGATGGGCAGGATGCCCGCGCTGCCGAAGGGTGCTGCCGCCACTTCATTGGCGGCATTGCCGAACAGTCCGTGACCCGGCAGGAACGGAACCAAATGCTCTGCCACGCAGATAGGGCCTACGCCCGGTCCGCCGCCGCCGTGAGGAGACGCGAATGTCTTGTGCAGGTTCAGGTGGCATACATCGGCGCCGATAAATCCGGGGTTGGTCAGCCCCACCTGGGCATTCATGTTGGCGCCGTCCATATACACCTGCGCGCCGCAGGCATGGATAATCTGGCAGATTTCCACGATTTCTGTTTCAAAGATGCCGTGGGTGGAGGGGTAGGTAATCATCAGTGCGGCAAGGCTGTCCTTGTTCTCTTCGGCTTTGGCGCGGAGGTCGGCCATGTCAACGTTGCCCTGTTCGTCGCAGGCGCAGGTAACGGTGGTGAAACCGGCCTGGACGGCGGAAGCCGGGTTGGTGCCGTGCGCCGAAGCGGGTATCAGCACCTTGTTGCGGTGTCCCTGCCCGATGCTCTCCTGATAGGCGCGGATTACGCGCAGCCCCGCATACTCTCCGGCAGCGCCGGAATTGGGTTGCAGGCTTACGCCGGCAAAGCCGGTTATCACTTTCAGTTCCTCGCTGAGGTTGTGTATAAGCTCGCGGTAGCCTTCCGCCTGGTCTTCGGGAACGAGCGGGTGCATGCCCATGAATTCCGGACGGCTGAGGGGCAGCATCTCTGCGGCGGCGTTCAGCTTCATGGTGCACGAGCCGAGCGAAATCATGGAGTGCGCCAGTGAGATGTCCTTGCGGTCCAGCCGCTTGATGTAGCGCATCATCTCCGTCTCCGTGTGGTATTTGTTGAACACCTCGTGCGTCAGGTACGCGCTCTGACGGCGGAATGCTTCCGCAATGGTGCAGCTTTCGGGGATGTCGGCGGCTTTGGTATAGTCCTTTCCGGCGGCGATGCCGAAAATGGAGAGCAGTACGTTTACTGCGGCGAGGTCGGTGGTTTCGTCAATGCTCATGCCCACGTCGCCGTTCTTGAAGTAGCGCAGGTTCACTTCCTTGCTCAGGGCAACGGTGCGCACTTGCTGTGCCGATACATTGTCGGGCAGGGCGAAGCGGAGCGTGTCGAAGTATTGGGCGTTCATCTGCCTGTATCCTAATTTATTGATTTCCTGTTCCAGGAATGCGGCGATGCTGTGGATGCGTCCGGCAATGGTGCGGATGCCTTCCGGCCCGTGGTATACGGCATAGAAGCCTGCCATCGTGGCCAGCAATGCCTGTGCGGTACAGATGTTGGAAGTGGCCTTCTCGCGTTTGATGTGCTGTTCGCGGGTTTGCAGCGCCATGCGGTAGCACAGCTTTCCGTATTTGTCTTTGGACCAGCCGATGATGCGTCCCGGCATGTTGCGCTTGTACTCGTCGCGTGTGGCGAAATAAGCTGCCGACGGGCCGCCGTAGAACATCGGCGTACCCAGCCGCTGGGTGGTTCCGAATACGATGTCCGCTCCCCATTCTCCCGGAGGGGTGAGCAGGGCGAGGCTCAGTATATCGGCGGCAACCGCCACTTTGCAGCCTGCGGCGTGCGCTTTCTCCACGAATGCGCGGTAGTCTTCTATGTTTCCGCCGGCATTCGGATACTGCACTATGCAGGCAAAGGTGTCGGGCGTGAGTTCCGTTTCGCCGTACTTGCCCGTGCGTATCCGGATGCCCTGCGGGATGGCGCGGGTGGTGACAACGGCAAGTGTCTGCGGGAATACGCTTTCGTCCACGAACACTACGTTGGCTCCCGACTTCTGCATATCGCGCGGGCGCAGGGCGTACATCATCGTCACGGCTTCGGCGGCGGCGGTTGCCTCGTCCAGCAGGGAGCAGTTGGCAAGGGGCATGCCGGTGAGGTCGCATACGGCGGTCTGGAAGTTCAAGAGGGCTTCCAGGCGTCCTTGCGACACTTCGGTCTGGTAGGGCGTATAGGAGGTGTACCAGACGGGGTTCTCGAACACGTTGCGCTGGATTACGGCAGGCGTCACGGTGTTGTACCACCCCATGCCGATGTAAGTGGTGTAGAGTTTGTTTTTGGCTGCCAGTGCCGCGATGTGCTGTCCGAACTCGTATTCGGTCATGGCTTCGGGCAGTGCCAGCGGTTCTTTGAGACGGATATTCGCGGGGATGGTTTTATCAATCAGCTCGTCCAGGCTGCTCACTCCGATTTTGCGGAGCATCTGCTCTTCGTCCTTTTTGCTGATGCCGATGTGGCGGTTAGCCAATAGGTCGTTTTTCATAACGGTAATGATTTAGAAGTTTATTGTTTTCGCCGCAGGGGGCGGACCGGTACTTGCGTCTGCTACGGGCGGACCGGTGTCCTGCGCTTTCTGCGGCGGGCTTTTTTATCCGGAGAACGGGGGGAGGCTTACCTGAAGAACGGGTTCTCCGCCTTTTCGGTGCCGATGGTTGTGGGGGCTCCGTGCCCCGGATAGACAACCGTTTCGCTGGGCAGTATGAACAGGCGGCTGCATATGTGTTCTATCAGTTCGTCGAAGTTGCCGCCGGCAAGGTCGGCACGGCCGATGCTGCCCTGGAACAGTACGTCGCCGGAGAACATGCAGTGCTCTGCCGCGCAGTAATACACCAGGCTGCCCGGCGAGTGTCCCGGCACGTGGATGGCTTCCAGCTCCGTATGGCCGAAGGTGATGATGTCTCCGTCGTGCAGGTAAGTGCCCAGCGGTACGGGCGGTTCCGGCAACTGGAAACCGAACATGCGGCTTTGCTTGGGTGCTTCGTCAATCCAGAACTCATCCGCCTGGTTGGCTTCCGCTTTCAGTCCGAATTCTTTCAGCATGAAGGGGTTGCCGAAGATGTGGTCCAGGTGCAGGTGCGTGTTCAGCAGGTGCTTCACTTGCAGCCCGTTGCTGATGATAAAGTTCTTTAAAGCCTGTTTCTCTTCTTCGTAGAAACAGCCGGGATCGATAACTACGGCTTCCAGGGTTTCGTCCCACAGCACGTAGCAGTTTTCCGGGAACATGTTAAATTCAAATCTCTTTATCTTCATGGCGTATATATAGGCGTTTAATTCGATATGTTGTTTGTTACGGTTTCTAAAGTGCTACATTAGCTTTCCAGAGTGCCACTTCAGCTTTCTAAAGTGCTACATTAGCTTTCCGGAGTGCTCGTTCAGTTTGCCACGTACACCACCTTTTTGGTCTCGAAGAACTCTTCCCCGAAGAATTCCTTGAGGTTCCACATCGTGGTTTTGTTCTTCACGGGCATTGTCTCTCTCTCCAGCTCTCCGCCTTTGAGGCAGATGAGTCCGTTGGGCAGTGCGTTCTGCTGTTTGGGCGAGATGTTCTTGCGGATTATTTTCAGCAAGTCGGTAAGGGGCATTACGGCACGGCTCACCACGAAGTCGAACAATTGCTTTTCCTCTTCGGCGCGTGCATGGCGGGTGGTTACGTTTTTCAGTCCGATGCTGCCGGCTATCTCGGTGGCCACGCGCACTTTCTTGCCGATGCTGTCCACCAGGTGAAACTGCACTTCGGGAAAGAGTATCGCCAGCGGGATGCCCGGAAAGCCGCCCCCCGTGCCTAAGTCCATGACTTTCGTACCCGGCTTGAAGCGGATTACCTTGGCTATGCCCAGGGAGTGGAGCACGTGGTGCTCGTACAGGTTTTCAATGTCTTTACGCGAGATGACGTTTATTTTGGAGTTCCAGTCCGTATAGAGGTCGTAGAGGGCGGCGAACTGCCTTTTCTGCTCCTCTGTCAGGTCGGGAAAGTATTTCAGGATAAGTTCCATTGTTGAGTTATGAGTTATAAAAGTTATGGGTTATGGGTTGCGCACGTCGTTCAGCGCCATTGTTTCGTCGCTCAGCAGGTGCTGCATCATTTCGTACGGTAGTGTTATCTTTACGGGGCCCATTACGTAGGGGGCGATGTCGTAGACATTGTAATAGAATGTGATGCCGTCCTTGCTCAGGTAGAAGTTCTCGGTCGGCGTGAGGTCGCCGGTGGTGACGTATCCCATATCTTCCAGTTCCTGGCGGGTGGCTACTTTGTTGTCCGCCATAAGCTGGTTCCAAAGGAGGTCGGTGAGCTGCTCCTTGTAGTCGCCGGCAAACAGGTCGTCCAGGCGGATGGGAGCGAGTGTGCGCAGGTCGAGGTTGAGGAAGGTGGACATATAGATGCCGTGTGCGCCGCCGGTGTATTCGTTGTAGTCGATGCGGTAAACGAGCAGATGCCCGGTGTACAGTTGCACATGGCTTTCGATGCCTTTATAGTAGGAGTACCATGCCCCTATCTCTCCGGCATTCTCCTTGTCCTGCTCGTCTTTGCGGTACATCGGTTCCAGGTCTTTGCGGTAGTCGCCCACGTACTTTTCGGTGTACTTCTTTACGGCTTCTTCGGGAGTCATGCCCATGTACTTCTCGCCGAAGCAGGCGGAGAGGAAATAGGTGTTCAGACTGTCCTTCATCTTCCCGTCCGAAGATTGGGAAGCGTACGCAAGGTTGATGATAAGGTTGCATGCCGGCTTGGCGGTATCACCGAAGAGATGGGCGGTTTCGTTCACTTGTATGCTGTCGAACTCCAGCGCTCCGGCGTTTTTGTTCATGGTGTTACCACAGGAAAAGAAAAAGCCGCTTGCCGCAAGCAGAAGGACAAGTAGGCTGACAGTTTGTTTTTTCATATTGGATTTCGTTTATAAAACAACATTTCATTCAGGAAACTTTATCGACAAATATAGAACTTATTAGTGAACTCCACGCATAAAAAGGAAAAAAATAATCCCGGCAGGCGGTTAAAACTTCCTATCTCCGGCAATCCCCGCCCGTGCGCCTCACAAGACGGATATTCCCGTTCCGCAATGCGCGCCACAGCTTGCATGCAGGCCGGAGGGGAAGGAGGAATTGAACAAACGCTCCGTTCCGGTTGTTTACTAAGTTCAGAGTAACAACCCCCTAAAGTTTATATAGAATGAACAATATATTGAAGAACGTATGTTCTGCGCAGAAACTGCACGGCGCGGAACATGCCGGTAGTATGGAACAACGTGAGATGGAAGAGCGGAACAGCCGGTACCGCTGCCTGAAGATGAAAGCCGCCGCTGCGTGGGTGCTTGCCGTATTGCTGTCGCTGCTTTCCGTCTTCGGCGGAGAGGTGCCCTATGTCAACGAAATACAGATGTCGCTGGCTGCCCTTGTGCTGCTGTTGCCGGGAAACGCTTTCTATGCGGCCGCCCGGAAGCAGCTTTGTGCGGGGCGCATTGGGCTGGATACGCTGATTGCCTTCGGCGCTTCCGTTGCTTTCCTTTTCAGTCTGTTCAACACGTTCTTTCCGGACTATTGGCTCAGGGTGGAGCTTCGCCCGTATGTCTACTACGAAGTGGCGGTGCTGGTTGTAGCGGTGGGGCTCACCGGCAAGGTGTTCCGCTTCCTGCCCGAAGAGCGGCACGGTGCAGACCGCATAGCCCGGATTTTCTTTCCCGTCCTGGCGGGAACGGCGGTTGCCGTGTTTTTTATCTGGATATTCTGGGGCGGTATGACCGCTGTGCCGCATGCGTTCTATGCGGTCGTTTCCGTTTTTATCGTCGCCTGTCCGTGTGCGCTGGGACTGGTTGCTCCGCTTGCCCTGACGCGCGGCATAGGCAGGGCTGCCGATATGCACATCCGGATAAAGGACTCCCTGGCGCTGGAGCGGCTGGACAAGGCCGATGTAGTGGTCTTTGACAAGACCGGCACGCTGACCGAGGGGCAGCCTACGGTCACCGCCTGGCTGTGGGCGCAGTATCAGGAAGAGGATTTCAAGCGGATATTGCTGGCCACGGAAATGAACTCGCCCGACCCGCTGGCAGCAGCCATTACCGCCGCCCTGCGCGAAGAACGCATAACTCCCGCACCGCTGGACGGCTGCGGGGTGCTGAAAGGCAAGGGGGTGAAATCCCTCTGCAACGGTACGGAATATTGGGTGGGCAGCCATAAACTGCTGAAAGATTATCGGGCTTATCTTTCCGATGTGCTGGGAGATATGCTGGTGGAGTATGAATCGGAGGGAAACAGCATCGTTTACTTCGGGCGTGAGGATGAGTTGCTTGCCATAATAGCCGTCAAGGACAGGTTGAAAGCGACCGCTTCCGGTGTAGTCAAAGAGCTGAGGGGGCAGGGGCTGGACATCTGTATGCTGACGGGCGACGGTGAGCGTACCGCTTCGGCCATAGCGGGGAAGCTGGGCATCATCCGTTACATGTCCGACGCCCAGCCGGAGGATAAGGAGGCCTTTATCCGCGAACTCCGCTTGCAGGGGAAGAAGGTGGTTATGGTGGGCGATGGCGTCAACGACGCACAGGCGCTGGCTGCCGCCGATGTAAGTATTGCCGCGGGTGCAAGTGCCGGTGATGGGCTGGCGGACAAGGCTATGATAGTGATGAAATCCGCCGATTTGCAGTCGCTCCCCCGGCTCTTCGGCCTGTCCCGCCATACGCTCCGGCTGATGCGCCGTAACTTTTTCCGGACAATGGCCTTTCATCTGGCAGGCGTGCTGGTAGCTGCGGGCATTCTCTATCCGGTGTACGGAATACTGTTGACGCCCATGCTGGCTGTAACGGTCATAGCGCTCTCCTGCATCATGCCGGTGAAGGGGTAGGGGTTAGCTGTTTCTGTATTCCAGCGGACTCATTCCCAAGTGTCGCTTGAAATACTTGCCGAAGAACGAGGCGCTGGGGAAGTTCAGCGAATAGGCTATCTCCTGGATGGTCATGTCCGTGGATTTCAGCTTGGCTTTTATGTCGATGATGACGACATGCGCAATGAGGTCCAGCACATTCTTCCCGGTCACCTGCTTGATGGTGGTGCTGAGGTGTTGCAGCGATATGCCCAGTTTCGCGGCATAGAACTGCGCGCGGCGTTCGGTGGTGTAGTTCTCGATGACCAGTTGTATGAACTCACGGCAGATTTCCTCTTTCCGGCTTTTAATCCTGTTTTGGGAGTCGGGACGGCTGCTGTATAGCTCGTTGACACCATAAAGCAGGGTGTCCAGCACGTTCTGCGCCATTCGCGTCTTGGGCATGTACGGCCCGGTGGATATGCGGGCAAGCAATGCGAAGTAATCCCGGAAATAGGAAGCGACGGTTTCGTTGAGCGGTATCACGGGAGCTTCTATAATCTTGGAGTACGAGCTCATGGTGGACTGGATGATGTTGACTCCGTTGAGGCAATGTTCGGAAAATCCGGCAAAGCAGATGCGCACTTTCTCCTTCTGCCCGTGAAACTGGATGATGGTGCCCGGAAGCAGTATGATGAAGTCGCCTTGCTTGATTTCGGTATCCATAAGATTGATGGATACCGTGATGGAGCCTTCGGTGCACAAGGCGAAGATACATGCTTTCAGCCGGCACGATTGCTTGTAGATGTTCAGGATGTCTTCCGTGACATCTGTCCATGCAATCAGGTCTACGGGGAGGTCGACGTGTGGAAATTCCATAAGCGTTGTCGTTTTTGGTCTGTGCAAAGTTACACTTTTATTTTTCAATCTCCGCCTTTTTGAAACAACAATGTCCCGGTGCAATGTTTCATGGTGGTCAGGATTTGCTCTACCGTGCATCGGATGCGGGCAGTGGCCCAATCCTGCCGCATGGCTTGTTCAAGGCTCACCGGAGCGTTTATGATGGAGTATATGCCGATAAATCCCATCTCTTTAAGCTCCCGGCACATCGCTACAGACCCGCCTATGGCGATGACGGGGATTCCTTTCCGTGCGGCATGCCTCAGCACTCCTGCAGCTGTCTTTCCCGCTGCTGTCTGGGCGTCTATCCGTCCCTCGCCTGTGATGACGAGGGACGCTCCTTCGAGAAGCGAGTCGAATGCAATGGCGTCGAGCACCATTTCAATCCCTGCGGTCAGCCTGGCATTTAAAAAGGCTTTGAAGGCGCCGCCTAATCCGCCGGCTGCACCGGCTCCGCTCAGGGGTACTATGTCGGTCTGGAACTGTTCGGCTATCACCCGGGCGAAGGAACGCATGCCGCGGTCCAGGGCTTCCGCGGTTTGGGGGTCTGCTCCTTTTTGGGGAGCAAAAACACGGGCAGCTCCGTCCGGTCCGCAAAAGGGGGTGTTGACATCGCAAGCCACGATAAATTCGGACTCCCGTGCTGCGGGCATCAGAGACGACATGTCTATCCGGGCAATGGATTCCAAATCCCTGCCGCAGCCTTTCAGCCTTTGTCCGCTGCTGTCGAGAAATCTCACTCCCAATGCGGAGAGCATGCCTGTGCCTGCATCGTTGGTGGCGCTGCCGCCTATTCCAACCAGGAATTTGCGGCATCCCCTGTTCAGCGCGTCAGAAATCATCTCGCCGGTTCCGTACGTAGAAGTAATCCACGGGTTCAGTTCGTCGGGAAGCAGGAGCGGCAGCCCGCTGGCGGCAGACATTTCCATAACGGCGGTTTTCACGCCGCCTGACCTTACAATGCCGTAGGCTGCCTTTACCGGTCTGCCCAAGGGGTCTGTAACGGAGGCTGCGTACATATCTCCTCCCACCGCTTTGACAATGGCTTCTACGGTTCCCTCGCCCCCGTCCGCCACACCGGCTTTGACGACATTGCACTGCGGGAAAACATCCTTGATTCCTCTTTCCACGGCATCGGCCACTTCGGCCGAAGTCAGGGAGCCTTTGAACGAGTCCGGTGCTACAATGATTTTCTTCATGCTCTTCAATTTATATTATATATATAATGTGGCAGCAAAATTATAAAATAGGGGGGAGGTAATGCATGCTTTCGTCCGAAAAATAATCTCCGTGCCTTGACGATGGTCAGATTATGAAAAAAGCCTGCGCCCGGGATGCTTGTATAATTCCGGGATTTCGTATCTTTGCATAGACCGGATGAAGCTCCGGACATGTGCTCCAATCATGCCACGTGCGGTTGGGCGGTAAAATAGTATGTTTGTCTTATGAAACTGGAAATATCTGATTGGAAAACCGTTCCCTACGCCGAGGCGTGGGACAGGCAGACGGCGTGTTTCGATGCGCTTGTGCATGCCAAGCAGGCAGGAGAGGAGTATGTGAACCGTATCGTACTCTGCGAACATCCGCATGTATATACATTGGGACGCAGCGGTAAGGAAACCAATATGCTGCTGGGCGAAGAGCAGTTGCGTGCCATAGGCGCTTCGCTCTATCACATAGACCGGGGCGGCGACATCACTTATCACGGGCCGGGGCAGCTTGTGTGCTATCCTATCCTGAACCTGGAGGAGTTCTCTCTGGGCTTGAAAGAATATGTGCATCTGCTGGAAGAAGCCGTAATCCGCGTATGCGCTTCCTACGGGATAACCGCCGGACGTGTGGAGAAAGCCACCGGCGTATGGCTGGACGGAGATTCGCCGCGTGCCCGCAAAATCTGCGCTATCGGTGTGCGCAGCAGCCATTATGTTACGATGCATGGCCTGGCGCTCAATGTCAATACGGATTTACGCTATTTCAGCTATATCCACCCATGCGGGTTCATAGACAAAGGGGTGACTTCGCTTCAAAAGGAGCTGGGACGGGAAGTGCCGGCAGACGAAGTGAAACAGCGGCTTTGCCTTGAACTGAAAGGCATGCTTGAAGGCAGGCGGTAAACCGAAGAATTTCCACCAAATGTTTTGCCAATACAAAAAACTGCCATATCTTTGCATTCATTAATCGGGAATGTCCGGAAATGTATCTGTTTCATCCGTTTGCGGCTTCCCGAAGGCTTATTGATCACATAACTGTTTCAACGTTCTCTTTCTGTGATAGTGGGGAGCTTTGGGATAATATGGATGCAGACTAAACTATTGACTATAATTGCATTACATGAATTGACCGGAAAGAGTGCTCTTGAACCGGTGTCCCCAAAGAACGTCCTTTTCACAAGGTGGTATTTTCCTCAAACTCTTACAATCCGTATTTTGTAATGCCCGGTCCGTCAGACAATAATCAAGCAGATTTGCAGCACGCCCCTGTGTGTCAGTCCCACAAGGATTGCCAGTTGCACTGGTATGCCGTCCGCGTAACATACAGCCGCGAATTGTCCTTGAAGGACTATCTCGACAAGGAAAATATAGAGAATTTCATCCCCATGCGCTACGAGTATGTCATAAGGAACGAACGCCGCGTCCGCAAGCTCGTTCCCGCCATACACAACCTGGTATTTCTCCGTTCCACCCGCTCCCGTATCGATGAAATCAAAAACAATCCGGTTCTGAACATACCGGTACGCTATATCATGAACCGTGAGACCCATCAGCCGGTTATTATTCCGGATGCGCAGATGCGCAGCTTCATACTGGTTGCAGGCACGTACGACGAGGCCGTCATCTACGTGGAGCCGGAAGAACTGAAACTGGTGAAAGGAACCAAAGTACGCATCACGGGCGGAGTTTTTGAAGGAGCCGTGGGCGAGTTTGTCCGTCTGCGCCACGACCGCCGTGTGGTGGTAAACATAGAAGGCGTCATGGCAGTAGCCACTACATTTATTCACTCTTCGCTTATAGAACCGATAGGTGTAATCTGAAACACTTGTAATTCAATAATTTATTTATCAGTATAAAAATGAACGAACACGTTTCATCTTTGTACGTCCGTGCCCATGAACTCTTGAATCTGGGCATGGACGGCAGTCCCATTTACAGCGATCACTTTGCCCGTCTGAATCGCGAAGTTTACGAGCAAGCGCTTGATTTGTACAACACCTTGGAAGGCAACACGCCGGAAGAGGAAGCCGAACTTTGCCTCTCCATTCTCGTAGCCCTGAATGCCACATTCTACGACAATGGCCGCAAGCAGCAGTATATCCAGCGCCTGCTCGACCGTTGCCTGAATGTTCTCGACAAGCTTCCGGATTCGCTTCTGAAAGTGCGTCTTCTAACCTGTTGCTACGGCGAGGTATACGAAGAAAAACTTGCCGCTGAGGCCCACTCCATTATCAATACCTGGGATATGGCTTCTTTGACGCCGGAGCAGAAGGAAATCATCGGCGAGTTAAAGAATATGGAAGAGAATCAATACCCTTTCGAGATTATAGATTGATTCTGCCTGACAATTTTCCTCTCTCTCCCTGTCAGTAAGCGTTTATGTTTTTCAGCTATCAACCGCTAATTACTAAACAACAGTTATTGTCGTGAACTTCATTTTTATTATTCTTACCTTTCTGATATCGGCTGTTATTGCCCGTATCCTGATACCGCGTATCCTATTGATATCCCTGCGCAAAAAACTTTTTGACATACCGGATGATCGTAAGATACATAAGAGAGCTATCCCGCGGTTGGGGGGCGTATCATTTTTCCCCACCACCCTGTTTGCTTTCTGCCTTGTCTATGCTTTCCGCCTGCTGGACGGCAACAGCATTTCCACGCTCTATGCCAGCTATCTGCTTCCGGAGCTTTTGCTGTTTGCCTGCGGCATGACGCTGCTCTACCTGACGGGCATTGCCGACGACCTTGTCGGCGTGCGCTACCGCCAGAAGTTTGCCATCCAAATCTTCTGTGCCTGCCTTTTCCCCTTGTCGGGACTTTGGATAAACGATTTGTACGGTCTGTTCGGCATACACGAGCTTTCGGCTTATGTCGGCATACCTTTCACTGTGCTTACGGTGGTCTTCATCACCAACGCCATCAACCTGATAGACGGCATCGACGGTCTTGCCTCAGGCTTGAGCAGTGTGGCATTGCTGGTTTTCACCTTCCTGTTCATCAGCAAGGGCCTGTGGAGTTATGCCATGCTTTCGGCCGGTACTTTCGGCGTGCTTGTGCCGTTCTTCTATTACAACGTGTTCGGCAGTGTGGAGCGTGCCCGCAAGATTTTCATGGGCGATACGGGAAGCCTTACCTTGGGCTATACCCTCAGTTTCCTTGCCATAAAGTACAGCCAGCACAACACGGATATCATGCCTTACACCGAAGGCGCCTTTCTCATCGCTTTCAGCACCATGATTATTCCGGCGTTCGATGTGGTGCGTGTCGTCCTGGTCCGCATCCGCGAGGGACACAGTCCTTTCGAGCCGGACAAGAACCATATCCATCATAAACTGCTGGCGATAGGGCTGTCGCCGCGAAGGGCGATGCTGAGCCTGCTCTCCATGTCCTGCGCTTTCAGTGCGGCCAATATCCTGCTGGTTCCTTACATAAACAATACGGTGCTGCTGATTGCCGATATTGTGATTTGGGTAGGATTGAATCTGTGGTGGGATTATTTGAGAGATAGGAAACGATAGATGATTGCAAATATAGTGAAGAAAATAAGTGAGTAAACCTTAGGTATTTCCGATATTTAGGTTTATTTTTGAAGAAAATTAAGGAGCGATGAACGAAGCCAAGTTGTATAAGAATCAAGAGCCGGAGCCTCAATCAGCCAATGAGGCTGCTATGGCATACGAATCGTCCTGCCGCAATGTGGATGATTTCATAGCTTCTTTACCTAAGGAGATGATGCGTAATTTAGTGGATTTTGCCATAGAAGAACAACGTGCAGGGCATTGTATTCCCAATTCACAGGTAGATGAGATGATTAACCTGCGAATGGGATGGAAATAGTATGGCTGGCTTCTGCCATAGAAGATTTCGTTTCTTTGCTGGAGAAGGTAGATTCTTTATTTGGAAAGGCAGTTGCAACAAAAGTAAAATACAAGATTTCATCTCACATAAATCTGCTGGCTTCTTTCCCTTGTATGGGAATGCGCGATTTCTATTTTTCAGATGATAAATACGATGTCCGTTATTTGATAAATACTCCTAATGTTATTTATTATGCCATATCCCGAAACGAGATTTTGATTATTTCTATTTTGGATACACGGCAATCTCCGGAGATGATTCGTCATACCATAGCAGAAATATTAAAACAGTCAAGATAGTTGGCATTGTTCGGAAGCCGGTTCTGATGCTTCCCCAAACATAAATATGCAAATCTTAGTTTGTCCATAAACTTTTAAAATTAAGTCTTTATTTTGATTTGTTTGGAAGAAGGCGTTGTAACAACGGCTTTCTCTATACGGCATGTCAAAACAAGACGTTACAGTTTGATACTTAAAACCGTGATTAAACGTTATCTTTCCCGTTCTCCTATTTACGTATTGGCCTTGTATGCCAGTGTCCTGATTTTTTTGGTTTATACCTGTGCTTATGCTTTCCGCAAACCTTTCACCGTAGGTCTGTATTCGGGTGAAACACTGTGGGGATTCGATATAAAGATTCTTTATGTGCTTTTTGAGATCATCGGTTATGCACTTTCCAAATTTATAGGTGTCCGTCTGCTTCCGGGAATGAAATCCCATCAGCGCATTTACTACATCATCGGTATGATGAGTTTTTCCGAGCTTGCACTTTTGGGCTTTGCTGTATTGCCACCGTATCTTAAGGTTTTCTCGATATTCCTGAGCGGTCTTCCTTTGGGCATGGTATGGGGAGTGTTGTTCAGCTATATCGAGGGACGGCGTATCAGTGAGGTGCTGAATGTAGGTCTGAGTGTTGCGCTGATTGTCTCTTCGGGGTTGGTCAAGACTCTTGGCCAGTTTGTTCTTGACGATTTTTCTGTCGGCGAATATTGGATGCCCTTTGTAACGGGAGCTGTCTGTTTTCCGATAATGCTGTTATGCGTTTATCTTCTGAATCAGGTACCTGCTCCTACAGCGTTGGACATAAAGCTCCGTTCCAAACGCCTTCCGATGAACCGTGAGGAACGGCGTCTTTTTCTCCGTCGTTTTTTCGGAGGTATCTGCCTTTTGGTTCTTTTTTACGGTGCACTGACGGTCTTTCGTGAACTTCGCGATTCTTTTGCTGCCGATATCTGGAGCGAACTTCGTGTCAGCGGTGCATTTGTCTTTACCCAAACAGAGATTCCCATAGCCTTTTTCGTGCTTCTGCTTATGTCTCTCATCGTTTTTATCCGTAATAACAGACTTGCTCTGAATATAATCTATGTGATTACCGTGCTTGGCGGATTGCTGATGATATTCTCCACATTACTTTATGTATTCGGATATATATCTTCTATTTTCTGGATGATTCTTTCCGGCCTGGGTCTCTATATGGGATATATTCCTTTCACTTATCTTGTGGAGCGTTTGATTGCTTCATTGAAAGTGGTAAGTACCACCGTCTTTTTGATATACCTTGCCGATTCTTTCGGTTATTTGGGCACTACTGTGGTATTTCTGGTGAAGAATTTCAGTAATTGGGATATATCTTGGACTTCCATGGTTGTCCGCACTTCCATTATTGTGGGTGTCATATCCGTGCTGACCATCGTTCTCATTTACCGTTATTTCCGCAAACAACTCAATTCTATAGATTTAATACCTCATACAAATGATTAAGACAGCAATGATAATGGCCGCAGGCATGGGAACCCGCTTCGGCCACTACACAGACCTTGTACCCAAAGGATTTGTCCCTGTCGGCGGCAAGCCTATGATACTTCGCAGCATAGATACCCTGCTCTCTTGCGGCATAGAGCGTATCGTAATCGGCACGGGATATAGATGTGAGGTATACGATGAACTGAAGAAAGAGTATCCTATGATAGAAACCTGTTTCAGCTCTCTTTATGCTGAAACAAACAGTATGTATACGCTGTACAATACCCGTGAGATTTTGGGAGATGATGATTTCCTGCTGCTTGAATCCGACCTGATATTTGAGCCGGCAGCAATTCGCAGCCTGCTCCTTTGTGAGGCGTCCGATGTGATGCTAATTACTCCTGTAACCAAGTTTCAGGACCAGTATTACGTGGAACACGATTCGGAGCATACTCTTACCAACTGTTCTGTCAACAAGGATGAAGTGGATGTAAAAGGAGAGCTTGTAGGCATTCATAAACTGTCTCATACTTTTTATGCAAAGATGTGCAGTGACTATGAGGGCATCCTTGCCGAACAACCCAAGCTGGGATACGAATACGAACTTCTTCGTATGTCGCGTTCCGTATCTCCTGTTTATGTGTTGAATGTTCCGGGGCTGAAATGGTATGAGATAGATGACGAGAGAGACCTTGTTTATGCGGAGCGTAATGTTCTGCCTTATTGTTGATAGTTTTACAGAATATATTTGCGTTAATAATAATTGTTTATGGAATCATTTGTTTTTCCGGGCAATATAGAGCCTGAAATATCTTTGATAGCATCTCAACCTATACCTTATATGCGTACAGCAGCGTTTTCAGCTATAGTGAAGTCTTCTGAGCAGATGCTTTTGAATCTGATAGGCTGTCCGAACGGTAGAATCATTTTTTATACGGCTTCAGGTACGGGAGCGATGGATGCTGTCGTTGCTAATTATGTTTCCCGCAGCAACAGAATATTTATTATCTCAGGCGGTTCTTTTGGCGACCGCTGGCGAAATATATGTGATTATTACAATCTTCCTTCTACTTTATATAAGATTCCTTTTGCTCAAGATATTGATTACGAAGATTTGGAGAGGGAAGTGGCGTTGAAACGTCCGGAGATTTTTCTTTGCCAACATCATGAAACTTCTACAGGGCAATTGTTTAATCTGGAAAAAATATCTGCTATCTGTAAAAAATATAACGTCTCTCTTGTTGTTGACGTTATTAGTTCCTTTTTGGCCGACCCATTGAATATGTCAGACTTAGGTATTGATATTTGCATTACCAGCAGCCAGAAAGGTTTGAACATAGCTCCGGGGCTTTCGTTTGTGATACTGTCGGATAGACTGTCATCTGTTACTTTCAAAGCCAACGGATATTATTTTGATTTTAAGGAAAACCTGAAGAATCTTCAACGTGGTCAGACTCCTTACAGCCCTGCCACCACACTCTTTTTGCAGTTGCATGAGCGTTTAAAACGGGATGTTGCATGTGGTGTGGATACAATAATCTCTACAGTCCGGAAAAGGGCATTATATTTCAGGAGTTTGTGCAAACAATATGGGTGGAAAGTTCCGGCAGAAACTCCTTCCAACTGCATTACCGGCTTTTTTGTGAATAGGAATGCTGATATTCTTTTTGAAAAGATGATAGAAAAGGGCTTTTATATAATGCCCGGAGGAACTCCCGGCTATTTTAGAGTTTCTCATTTGGGTATTCAGGATGAGGAGTCCCTTTCGGAATTGGCAAGAACAATTCATCAGATAGAGCTACTATAGAAAATTTGTGTCAGATGAAACGTGTTATCACATACGGCACTTACGACTTGTTGCATCAGGGGCATATCAATCTGCTCCGGCGTGCCAAAGCGTTGGGTGATTATTTGATAGTGGGCGTAACTACCGATAATTTCGATTTGGAACGTGGCAAACTGAATGTACGCAACAATGTAATGGAGCGTATCGAGAATGTCCGCAAGACCGGACTTGCCGATGAAATAATTATAGAGGAATATCTTGGACAGAAGATAGACGATATACAAAGATACGATGTCGATATTTTTGCAATCGGTTCGGACTGGGAAGGACATTTCGACTATTTGAAGGAATACTGTGAAGTCGTTTACTTGGAAAGGACAGAAGGAATATCGAGTACGCAACTTCGTAATGAAGATACAGTCCGTTTGGGCATTATCGGTACCGGACGTATTGCCAACCGTTTCTTTCCGGAGGTGCAGTATGTGAACGGTGTCCGGGTTACTGCTGTATACAATCCGGTCAACTTGCCGGAAGCCGATGATTTTGCCGGTAAATATTCCATACCGGTTTCAGCGGCCGATGCGGAAGAGTTCCTGAATAATGTGGATGCCGTTTATGTGGCTTCCCCGCATTTGACACATTACTCCTATGTAAAATGGTTGTTGGAGAACGACAAGCATGTCTTGTGTGAAACGCCGTTGACATTAGTTTCGGAAGAAGCCCGCTCTCTCATTGAACTTGCACGTGAGCGGCATCTCACATTGATGGAGGCAAACAAAACGGCCCATTTCCCGGCCTTTAACCATTTGATAAGCTTGCTGAAATCCGGTCTGATAGGGACGATTGTCGACATAGACGCCTCTTTGTCCACACTCCGGCAGGAAGGACTTCGCGAGATGGACCCTTTGCAGGCGGGAGGCAGTGTCACAGAGAATATATCCTTCGTTTTATTGCCTATATTTAAATTTCTTGGTACCGATTATAAGGATCTCATGTTTTTTTCCTCGTTTAAGGGTGGAGTCGATATTTACACCAAAGGAATTTTACAGTATCCTTCCGCGGTGGCATCTTTTAAGATAGGGTTAGGAGTGAAAACGGAAGGCAACCTGGTGATTTCCGGTACCCGCGGTTACGCTTATGTTCCGGCTCCTTGGTGGAAAACGGATTATTTCGAGCTTCGTTATGAGGATATAAATATGAATAGGAAGTATTTCTATTCATATTCGGGTGAGGGACTTCGCTATGAATTGCAGGAGTTTATATCTTGTATAAACAAGCGTATTCTTACTTCTCACAGGCTGACAACATCCGAAATGATAGCCAGTGCGGGTGTGATTGAATGTTTCCGTAATGGGGAGCATATCACATTGTTATAAATAATAATTAACAGTTTAATTAATATAGATTTGGCTAAAAAGGCAACCCAGGGAATTGCATGGAGTGCAATAGAACGTTTCTCTGTGCAAGGAATCCAATTGATTTTAAGTGTCATCATAGCTCGTTTGGTTCAGCCATCGGATTATGGTTTGATTGCTATGCTTTCTATTTTTATGGCTATAGCTCAGACTTTTATTGATTGTGGCTTTTCTAATGCTTTGATACATAAACAACAACGGACGAATATTGATTATTCTACAGCTTTTTATTTTAATGTTTTAATAGGAGTTGTTGTGTATGCAATATTATATGTAAGTTCCCCTTTTATAGCCTCATTTTATAGTGAGCCAAGGCTTGAATTACTAACTAAAGTTATCAGTTTGAATTTAATAATTAATTCATTATCGATAGTTCAGATTACGAAACTAACGGTAGATATGAATTTTAAATTGCAAGCTATTATTTCTTTGGCAGCTGTTGTTGTAAGTGGTGGAGTTGGTGTTTATTTGGCTTATACAGGTTATGGGGTATGGACTTTAGTGGTTCAAACTTTGCTTAACAATATGCTAAATGTTGTTCTACTATGGTGTTGTGTCAGATGGTTTCCTTTGTTATCTTTTTCTTTGAAATCTTTTAAAGAGTTGTTTAATTTTGGTTCTAAACTATTGCTGTCAGGATTATTGGAAACTATATATACCAATCTGTATACATTGGTTATTGGTAAAAAATTCTCGGCAGACCAGGTCGGCTTTTACAATAGGGCTTTCGTCTTTTCTCAATTACCGTCATATAATATAACTTTCATTATAAATAGGGTTATTTATCCTTTATTGTGTGCTCAGCAGGAAAAGCCGGAAATATTGAAGCAACATTACATACATTATTTAAGATTGACTTGCTTGCTGATATTTTCTTTAATGATTGGGTTATGCTGTTTGGCCGACCCGATTATAAATATAGTTTTAACAGATAGGTGGAGTCCTGCTGCTGTGTTATTGCAGTTGTTATGTATTGCCTATATGTGGTATCCTGTGATAAACTTCAACTATTTAGTATTGAATGCAGTAGGACGTACGGATTATGTTTTGAAATCCGAAGTTTTAAAAAAAATCAATTCTGTAGCTGTATTGCTGTTAACCATTCCATTGGGGATAAAAGCTATGTGCGCAGGAATTGCAGTAAGTTTACTTTTCAATGTTTTTGTCGGTATGTTTTTCACCTCTAAGGTTATATCTCTGTCTATGCGAGAACAGTGGAAAGAGTTGCTGCCGGTTTTAACGATTTCAGTATCAATGGGTATATTTATATATGGAGTGGGATTGCTAATAGATAATGCATATGCAAAAGTGGCGATAGAGATTCCTATAGCTGTGCTTTTTGTATTGGCAGGATTATTCATATTTAAATTTAGAGAAAGTATTATATTGGTAAATTACAGCAAAAAAATAATCTGTTATGTCAAAAGTAGAAGATAATAATTGGGTATTCGAAGAAAAGGAAGAAAAAGATTATTCCGTTGAAATTTCATCTTTTGACAGGGTAAAACCTGTCGGGGTTTCAGGATTATTAAGAATCAAGAATGACGCGGATTTTGTTGCTGAGAGTATAGATTCCTGCATTGAGGCATTGGATGAGCTGGTGATAACATATCAGGATAGCGTAGATAATACATTGGACATAATCCTTCAAAAGAAGAAACAATATCCCGATAAGATTAGAATATATTATTATAAGCCTAAAATCTTGTCTCATGAGTTATCTGATGCGGATTATGAACTTGCTACCAGCTATTCTATGGACTCAGTGCATTTGTTAGCCAATTATTATAACTATACTTTATCTAAGGCACAATATCGTTATGCAATGAAGATTGATGCAGATCAGATATACTTTACAGATAAACTCAAGGCTTTTTGTGATTTGTATCGGTGTAAGGAGAAGGTTGCTATCTCGTTGAGTGAAGATATATCATATCAATACTATTTCTTTTTGATACGTCTTTTTGCTAAGCTACCGTTTTTGTTTAACCGTTTTGTCGCTCCGCTTTTTTTCCCTGAAAAGTTGATGACTATGGTTGAACGTTATACAAAAAAGAAGATACAAAATGATAAAGTTATATCCTCTTTTTCTGGTCTGAATATTTTCAAATCGACTCGGATAGGAGTGGCAGCGGGTACATATGATAATGGAGTACAACCACCAATCAATGGTTCTGGCGATCATTTGATTTTCCCAATATCTGGTAAGACTTATTATCAGCCTTTATATGAAAAGGATTTAAACCGAATAGTAGAGATAATGAGAAGCTCTGAAAAAATATATTGGGGAGGATTTCTTTGGTTCCATTTACACGCCATGAGAAAAAATTACCGTAAGGAAAGATACGAACTGTATTGTAAGAATATGATTGAGTTCAATGAATTATTAAATACAAATTTTCTGTCTCTTGAAAAAAAGTACGGTTTCATAATTTCCGGTTTTATGCGCCCTGTTATCTATTCATTTCTCATTGCAGATAAAAATGATTTGAAGAAATATATATCCGATTTTAAAAACAGAATATAGAGATTCTAAAAACATTAGAAACATTAATTTTAAAGTAAAGAAAATATGCGCTTTTTTATAACCAAAACTCTTTTTTATTTGAAAAAGTGTTATCTGTTTAAGATAATGCTTGAACCTTTCTTAAGTTATCACCGAAAATTAGTTATAGCTGAAGAGAAGGTAAAGTTCCTTGAAAACTCGGATGTTGTTTTTAATACAGTTATTCAGCTTCTTAAAAAGAATGGAATACATGTTTGGCTTGACTTTGGGACTTTATTGGGGGCTTATCGTGATTCTGACTTTATAAAAAATGATTTTGATATGGATTTTGGAGCATTTGGTACTGATTATGATAAAATAAAAACACTAATGCAGGAAAACGGCTTCACTTCTGTACGAGAATTTTTTATTGCAGGGCATGAATATGGGAGGGAATTGACCTATAGATATAAGGATGTCAATTTTGATTTCTTTTTTTATTATAAAAAAGATGATACAGACAATCTATATACATATACTTTCAGTTGTCCACCAAATATTTTATTGGAAAAAGGTATTGAGTTACCGGCTATTGTGGCAGAGATAAAAACACCGTGTAAGGGATTTACTGAGATGAATTTTAAAAATACCATTGTGCAAATACCGGCAAATACAGATGAGTACTTGAAGGCTAATTATGGTGAAGGCTATATGACTCCAGATCCTAATTTTAATTATGTAACAGACTCTCCCAATCTAACTTGGTATTCTCAAGAAGAAATATCGGCTAAGTGTATAATATATAATTAAATATTCAATGGAATTATCTATTGTCATTCCTATATATAATGTAGAGGCATATATAGGCCGATGTTTGGATAGTGTTTCTAAAATTTTTGGCTTGGGTTTAGCTTGTGAGGTAATAATAGTCAATGATGGAACGCCTGATGGAAGTATGGCTATAGTAGAAGACTATGCAAAAAAATATCCTCACATAAAGATTATAAACCAAGATAATCAAGGCCTGGGTGAAGCAAGAAATGTCGGTTTACGGCACGCTTGTGGAGAATATGTTTATTTTTTGGATAGTGATGATACTATTAAAGCAGAGAATTTGGTTACTCTTTTCCGCAGTGGGTACAATTCTCTTCCAGATGTTCTTGTAGGTAATTATTCTAATATTGTAGAGGGCGAAAACAGGCATTATCTACCTGCCATAATCGAGGAGCAAAGTCGTGTTTATACCGGTGAAGATTATTTTAACCGGTATTACGTAAAATCTATCAATATTTTGGTTGTACAAGGTATTTATAAAAAGAGTTTTCTGCTGGATAATAACCTTTTTTTTACAAAAGGTATTTTTTTTGAAGATGTAAATTGGATGCCTAAAATGTTATTGCATGCTAATGCTATATATTATAAAAACATCTGTATTTATAATTACTACTTGAGGCAAGGCTCTATTATCCGTTCGGAATATACGTTGAAGAAATTTCATGATATATTGTTTATAGCGGAGGACTTGTTAAAATTGAGTAGTAAAAAACTTCGTAGGAAGACTCAAAAAAACATAGGATATTTAGCCATTGTCGGGACAAGTGTTTCGATAGGAAGAATTCTAAAAGACAATAGCCTGACTGTTTCTGATAGGAAAAGCATTGATAGGATTTTCGGATGGGATACCTGCCATTATTTTTATATCCATATATATCTGTGGTTTTATAAAGCTTTTCCTGTTTGGGTTCAAAAAGTTTTGAAATCAAAATATAGTAATTAAAAAAATATCGGTCAATACGATTGCTCTTTATAGGAAATGTTTTCATTTTTGATTTATAATATCATATTATTAAATTCTATTGCTTGTGGATATATTGCAGAATTCAGCAACAATAGGAGTCATCGCATATTGGCTCGTTGGTTATTTTTCTTTACTCTATTTGTTCCTGCTGCAATAAGATACGAGGTTGGTTATGATTATGGGAATTATTCAGAAATATACAATAATTTGGTTGATGCCTATATTGATGAACCAGGTTTTTTGTTGTTGCAAAATTCGGCCCGTTATCTTGATTTAGAGACACAATGGATTTTTATATTGACCTCTTTCGTAATGTATTTTCCTATATCTTTTTGTATTGGGAGAAAAAGCTTTTTTCTAATAAGTTCTTTTTATACTCTGTATGTATATATTGATAGTTTATCTTTTGTTCGTCAATTTTTGGCTGTAACATTCTTAATATGTGCGTTATATTATTATTTATATTCAGACAATAAACTTAAGACATATTTATACGGTATCTCATCCTTGTTATTTCATTTCTCTGCGTTATTTGCATTACTCACTTATCCTTTTAAGAAATTCAAACTAGGCAAGCCGATTTATATCTATGGACTGATATTCATTTTTTATATACTTGTTGTTAAATTTGACTTTATTAATGTGATTTTCACAGTTGCAATGCTATTGATACCCCGTTACGGAGGTTATATGAATACAGACTGGAATTCGGAGGTTGAAATAGGCAGTGGCTTGGGAGTCCTTATTCGACTGTCAATACCTTTTGTTATATTCTTTTTCAGAAAGAAACTATTGGAACAGAATCCTAAAAATCTGTATCTTATATTATTAAATTTAGTTTATGTAATTGTCAATATTCTGACTATAAAGGTACAGATCTTCGGACGTTTAAATACTTTATTCCTCTTTGTGGCTTTGTTCAATATGGCAGCTTTGTATCAGTTGGATTCGAAATATAGGAAACTGGTGGTCTTTTCATTATTTTTATTGTCTGTTTTCTTCTTTGAACGAAATATATTGAATGTGTACCCATACCAGACTATTTTCGGACAATTACTTATTCATTAAAGATTTATTAAAATGCATCCTTTTTTTTCCGTTATAATCCCTTGCTATAACTCTTCCAACTTGATGCAGCGTTGCCTTGCTTCATTGGAAAAGCAAATATTTGCAGACTTTGAGGTTATTTTTATTGACGATTGTTCCACAGACAATACTTATGATTTTTTGCGGACCTTTTGTGAACAGACCAAATTAAATACTCATTTGATACGAATGGAGAAGAATGGTGGTCCGGGTAAGGCAAGAGAAGCGGGAGTTCTTGCCGCTAAAGGAGCATACGTAACATTTATGGATAGTGACGACTGGTATGAAAAATGCTTTTTGGAGAATATTTATCAAAAGCTGTCAACAGATGATTATGATATGATTTTTTTCGACTTTTATCGGAATTATAAAAGTGGTAAAAGGAAGCATATACAGTGTACCCGCTTTTTGGACGAAGCGCGTTCCATTAAAGATTATGTAGCTATAGCTTTTGATTCTTTGTGTGCACTTGTCGTAAAATCGGACATTATAAAGAAAATCAAGTTACCCTCGTTGTATAACTCGGAGGATGCGGCAGCCGTTCCATTATTAATATCTTTATCACATAAGGTTACATATATTCCTACTCCGTTTTATAATTATCTATATCGTGAACAGTCTCTTTCCACTTCTCAAAACAAACGTATTTATCAAGGTTTTGTAGATGCTTTTACTTTCATATATGAAAATGTTTCGGTTGAGTTTGAAGAAGAAAAAACATATAGAGGTATTCATTTGGTTTTATACGGTGCTGTATTTAAGGCAATAGATGCAGGAGTAAATGAAAAAGTTGTTAAGGACATTATATGCAGTTTTGAAAGAAAAATACCTCAGTGGTATGAAAATAAATATATAAAGCTTTTACCATTAAGAAAACGTTGCTTTTTATATTTATTGAGAAAACGCCGTTTTTATATGCTACATCTGTACGTTACAATGCAAAGATTACTTTTAAATTTAAAATAACAAATACATTTATATTCTGAAAACTAATGATAACTTCCTCTATTGTTCTTTATAAGACAGCAAAAGATGAATTGAATACGGTTGTTTCCAGTGTATTGGATAGCTGTATTTCCTTTCTCTATCTGATAGATAACTCCCCTAATAGGGAACTGGAAAGTTTTGTCGCAAAATTTGATAAAAAGAGAGTTTTTTATGTCTTTAACGACCGGAATCTGGGATACGGTGCAGGGCATAACATCGCCATTCGCGAAGCTATAAGGAAAAATGCTTGTTATCATATTGTTTTAAATCCTGATATAAAGTTTAAGGCTGATGCTGTCACGAAAATTTGTGAATACATGAATCAAAACCCCAATGTGGGGCAGGTTATGCCCAAAATCCTTTATTCAGACGGTAACATCCAGTATCTATGTAAGTTGTTGCCTTCTCCAATGGACCTGTTTGGGAGACGTTTTATTCCTATAAAGAAATATAAGGAGAAACGTGCTTATAAATATGAATTGCATGCTATGGGGTATGACAAAATAATGGAGATTCCGGTGCTGTCCGGATGCTTCATGTTTATGCGAGTAGATGTTTTAAAAAAGGTAGGTGGTTTTGATGAACGTTTTTTTATGTATTCTGAGGATGTTGATTTATGCCGTAGAATAGGAGAGGTGTCTAAAACAATGTTCTATCCTATGGCATCTGTGTATCATGGATATGAAAAAGGCTCTTATAAAAGTTGGAAATTATTGAAATATCATATTTGCTCTGCTATTCAATATTTTAATAAGTGGGGATGGATATTTGATAAAAAAAGAATACTGAGAAACAAAGAATGCCTGGATGCTTTGTCGCAAAAGAAATAGATTAGAATATCCTGGAAGCCTCAGGAAAGGCTGAAATAGATTTAAAAAATATTCAAAAAATATTCAAGAAAGGGTCGTATCATCACTCCCCAAACGGAGTTTGATACGACCCTTTCATGTTGTTATAGCTACAATCTTTTCGGAGCACTCATTTCAGTTTGGGCAGCCCCCCATATTCCGCCACCGCATTAAAGCAAGGGCATTCCTTCATCGGATTCAGGTCATGATGCCCCACTACCAGAATTTTCGGAAAAATCCGTTTCAGTTCGCGCAGCAGTGCCACTAACGATGCCCGTTGTGCCGGTGTGCGGGTGTCGGCGGGTGTGCCGCGGATGTCCAGGCCGCCTTCGTAGCAGATGCCTATGGAGTGCCGGTTGTGGTTTTGGCAATGGGCGCCGATTTTCTCCAGCGGGCGGCCGCGGTGAATCTCTCCGTTGCGCGTGATGTAGAAGTGGTAGCCGATGTCGCTGAAGCCGCGGCGGATGTGCTCGCGGCGGCAGTCGTCAAAGCTCAGGCGCACGCCCTAGGGCGTGGCCGAGCAGTGAATGATGACAAGCGTGATGATTCTCATCGGCCTATGCAGGAACTGAAACCGAATACCCCTGCCAGGGCAGTGGCTACTGCTACGATGGTTTTGAGGACAATGCCCCATACGGATTTTGATTTTGTGCTCATGTTCTTCTGGTGTTAATGTTGATAATCTGTTGCTTCTGTTATCCTAACGGATTCTCCTCTTCGCCGTTGCCGCCGCCGGGGGTGCTGCCACCCGCGCCGCTGTTGTCCGTGCTGTACTTGGACGCTTCTTTCAGCTGGCCTTCCAGGTTGATTTGGGCATTGCTCAGCTCACCTGTGGCGCGGGCGCGGAGCTTCAGGCCCTTTACGTTGTCCGCCAGGGTGAAGGCGTCGGCAGAGGCAGCGCCTTTACGGCTGACGATGCCTACGGAGAAAATGGCGAGGTCGTCCAGTTTCACGTTCTTCCCGTCCAGGATAAGCTCTTTGGTGCAGGCTATCATGTCGGTAAGTACGCCTTTGATTAAGCCGGCAGAGTAGGGCGTGTTGTGGTTTGACATGTGCTTGGCGAGCTTCTCGGTGTCGAACGTGTCCTCAATCAGGGGACGGGCATACCATAAGCCTTTCAGGGGGTGGTTTTCACCGGTCATTTGATACTTCTTGTAACGAATCATAATCTTTAAGTTTTTGGGTTTTTAATTCTTGTTTTCAACTCTCTTTGTGATCACGTTACGAAGATACGATGCGCGGGAAGAGGGTTTGTCACTTTCGGTACGTTATGGTCTGTTGTAGGTTGTTATATACGGATATAGATGCGGAAGTGTGGAGATATTTCCGTATCTTTGCTCTGTAAGAACCAAAGAATCAGGGATTATGACGAATTTTAAAATACGCACATTCGGACGCACGGAACTTGCACAGCTTTACTGTCCGGAGTTGTGCCCGCAAGCGGCTTTCCGTAAACTGAACCAATGGATAGACCTCTATCCGAACCTGCGGGAAGAACTGCTTGCCTCAGGACTTTCGCCAAAATCGAGGACATACACGCCCGCCCAGGTAGGACTGATTGTCGGGGCGTTGGGAGAACCGGGCGAGAACTGACCTCCCCCCGGCAGCCCGACACATACCACCCGCATTTACAACAGAAAAAGACCGCTTTTCATAGCCTGAATCCTCCTTTGTCCACTCAAGGATGCTTTGCGTTGCCAAAGGGCTACTCCACGTTGCTAAAGTTCTACTTTACGCCGCCAAAGTTCTACGCTACGCTGCCGGAGTAGCCCCCGGGAAAACATGAAGTAATCTTTCATTCTTTTTTATCTTCAGTAATGTTACCGGCCGTTTCCGGCAACATCACCTTACCTTCCATCTTTCTTGACTGAAGTCCTTTCTTGACCGAAATCCTTTCTTACCCGGAATCCTTTCTTGCCTCAAAGACCCTCTTATCCGAAACACCTCCCTTTTCCATTCTTCTGTTTTTTTATCGTAAGCATCCGATAAAGTACACATTGTCTTTTTCATAAATAGAAAAGAGAGTGTGTCAAAATACATTTGATGATTTCTTTTAGGCACGGATTTCGCGGATTTCACGGAAAAAGAACAAAGAAAATCTGTGTTTTCCGTGTAATCCGTGCCTAAAAAGAAACAAATAGCAAGCGAATGTTAGTTTTGACACACCCTCCTTGTTTCTTCAACATAAATATTTAAACTCCAATTGTATTCGTATTAGACTTCTCCAACTTCCAAACATCAGGAAGAAGTTCACGAACATTTTTCCCGGAGTCCTTTTGCCCTTTTCCTTTTGTTCTTTTATTCTTTTATTCTTTTATTCTTTTATTCTTCTGTCTCTACCTCCCCTCCGTTCCAAATGTCACAATTGGTACACAACAATCACCCCCGCCGTCGGCTTCGCACACACACACGCACGTATAGTATATATACAGAAAACATGTCAAAACAACTACACACACAAACCTGTCACATCCCATTTGGGAGAGGTTTCCGGTACGTCCCCTTTCCGTCCACGCTCTCTATCATCCCATGCTTCACCAGGCGTTTGAGCCATGTGGATGCCGTTCCGGGTTTAATGCCCGTTGCTTCGGCCTGCAGCAGGAAGGCGGAGCGGGTAAACTCCCTTTCCATGCTTTGCAGCAGGGCGTCGCGGTCGGCGTTGCTCCGGCGGCTGATTTCGGTTCCGGGCAGGAAGGAGAGGATGTGCGTGGCGTGGCGGTAGAGGCTTTCGGTAAGCTCCAGTACGGAGTTGAAGTCGGCGGGGAGGATGGTCATGTCCCAGCGGGTGATGATGCCGTCCTTGAGGTTGTCGCCGGAGATGTCCTTGTCGGGGGTGAGGTGGGGCGAGCGGGCGATGTCGTCCGATTCGAGTACGCGGAGCATGGCCACTACCTGCATGATGCGGCAGATGTTGATGGCAAGGCGGGCTACGCTGCTCGCCATTTCGCTGCCGTTGGCAAGGTGGGAGCGGATGAAGAGGTTGGCGAAGAGGTTGTTGAACAGCTCCTTCTGTTCGGGGGTGAGGCGCAGGGTGAAGAGGCCGCCGGCGGTGATGCGTTTCAGTTGCTCGCGCCACTGCATGCCCAGGCCGGTGAATACGGTTTCGAGGTCGGTATCCTGCCGGTCGAACTGGTTCTGCCACTTGTGGATGGCGGGCATGTAGTAGAAGAGCTGGCGCGAGAACAGGCCGTTTTCGGCGGTGGGGATGAGCGGTTTCACCTGGGCGGGAGTGCCCGAGAGCAGGACGGAGAGGTAGCTGCGCTTCACTTCGCGGTATTCGCGGTCGGTGCGGCGGTTGTAGGAGAGGCGGTCGTGGTCGAAGGCCTTGCGCATGGTGTCGCTCCAGTGGCCGTGTTCCGAGCCGATGGCGGTGGAGATGGTGTCGGCTTCGCTTTCGCATATCAGGCCGATGCCTTCGGAGTCCATGATGTTCTGCAGGATGCCCGTGCCGGTGTTGTTGCCCGAGATGAGGAACATGCGGTCGGGCGGCAGCGCGGGCGGGGTGGCTTGCGAGCGCTCCTTGCCCAGCGAGTCGTAGGCGCCCTTCTCCTTGCGGTACTGCTTCATGGCTTCTGCCGTGTGCAGGCGTATCTCGTCGTGGATAGGCTCCACCAGCAGGCGGACGAGGGAGAGCACGCCCTTGCCCGAGGCAGGCAGGGCCACGATGAACGTTTGCAGGCTGGGCGATATCATCTTGCCGCCGTAGGCGCAGCGCACGTGGCTGTTCATGCTGGCGCCCAGCACGGTGACGGCGCCCAGCAGCATGATGTCCTGCTGGGCGCGGGTGGTGCCGTGGGCGGTAATTTCGTTCAGCGGCGCGGGCCAGAGCGTCCGGTTGTCGAAGCAGGGCAGCGGGGTGAGGGGTTCGCTGCCCCGGCAGGTCTCCTCGTCGGCTGCTTCGGGGTCTGCTGCTTCGGGGTAGGTTGCCCCGGGGTAGGTTGTTCCGGAGCAGGCTGTTCCGGAGTTTGCTGTTCCGGCATCGGCTGCTTCGGCAGGAAGGCTGGCTGCGGGCGTTTCCGGAAATTCTTCCGCAGGCATCTCCGCTCTATTATAATAACCGTGCGCATGCGTGTGTGAGGCGGCGGGATACGGTGCACCCGGCGTACCAAGTGTACCCGCGGGAGCGTCCTGCCGCGGCTTCTCTGCGGGGCGGGGGCGCACGTTGCACAGTTCGGCCAGGTGGAAAGCGGTGCCTATGTGGACGCTGTTGTTGTTTGTTTTCAGGGCGTTGCTGAAGAGCTTGTTTGCCGCGTGCACATCGTATTTGGCAGAGAGGCTGCACAGCATCAGGAAGTCGCTGCGTCCGGCTTCGCCGCAGTCGGTGGCTATGGCGAATGCCAGTTGTACATACTCTCTGTAGGTGGGCGCAATGTCGGCGCCCGCTGCGTGAACCGCTTCCGTGAGGCGGCGCAAATCGGATAGGATATTGGTCATGGGGTTATAAATTATGAGTTATCTGTTATGAATTATGTGTTATGAATTATCTGTTATAAGTTACGAATTATGTGTTATGAATTATCTGTTATGAGTTACAAATTATGTGTTATGAGTTACGAATTATGCACTATAAATTATCTGTTATGAATTATGAGTTATGAATTACTGGTTTTGTAGCAGATTATTTTCCGGAGAAAGATTATTCCGGGTAGCTATGAGCGCACCGGGGTCGTAGCTCAGGAAGCAGGCCCGCACGAGGTCCTTGCCGGAAGTATCCACGCCTTTGGCGGAGTTGCAGTTACCGTCGGCATACACGCACTGCACGTAGTCCATAGCCCATCGGATGCTTTCGGCGGCATTCTGGCGCACATCCGGCAGGGCGGGGTCGGGGGTGTAGGGCACGAAGGCTTTTACGCCCTGTCCGCAGGGGCTGATAAAGACCAGCTCCGGCCTTAGAAACGGGTCTTCAAACAGTTGGCGGCGCAGCCGGGCGGCTTCGTCAGCGGAGTCGAGGTGGTCGATGTCCACCACTACGAGTCCCGATGCTTCGAGAAGGCTGTCGCTGCGCCGGCGGGCGAACGTGCCGCAGGGGGTGACGTAGGGCAGAAGCTCCTGTTTGAGGGCGCGGTAGGCGGATAGGTCGCCGCTGTCGAATGCCCGGCGTACGCGGTCGGTAAGCAGTTGCAGGCGTGTGTTGGCGGTTATCGTCCGGTACACTTCCTGCAGGGTCATGGTTTTGTAGGGTTTCAGGGTGGCAGGTTTGATGATTTGCCCCGTGCCGCCGTCCTTCACCGGCGAAATGGGGGCGAGGAACAGGGACATTTTGAATTCATTCATTTGTTTACTTGTTTTTTTGGTGCTGATTATTAATTTGTTAATTTTGCATCGCAATTCCCGAATCTTTCAGGGATACCCTTCAAAGTTCGTGATTATAAAACAGATGACCGTACACACATGTATGTACGAAACTTAATAAACCTAAATATTTCCCTTGTATTTTAAATAAAATTAATATTAAAAATGAGTGTAAAAAATGAGGACGGGCAATATCCCTATCTTATGATAGGTGAAGAGCTCCGCTATCTGTTGAAGGCATCCGGCGTGTCTTTGAAAATGATTGCCGACCATGCCGGCATGAGTAATACCACCATTCAGACCCTTTTAAAAGGGGGGATGTGAAAATCAGCGTGCTCATACGCTGGTATAAGGCAATGAAAGCCATCCTGGACGATGAAGAGTTCGAATTGCTGCGGAGACGGGCGCACCGGATAGTGGATAAACTTTGAACCCTATGCCGGATATGTTTGTAAATCAGTCATGGCAACAAGTAAAAGCGTATATACTCTCGAAGATTTCCTGAAATTTTTCCCTTTCTACAGGAAAATCTTATTAACTTTGCGGGTCACTTTTGGAAACAATAAAAAAATAATGATATGAATATCTCTTATAACTGGTTGAAAGAGTATGTGGATTTCGACCTGACACCGGATGAAGTAGCCGCCGCGCTCACTTCCATAGGACTGGAAACGGGAAGCGTGGAAGAGGTGCAAACCGTTAAAGGCGGACTGGAAGGCCTGGTCATCGGCGAAGTGCTGACGTGCGAGCCCCATCCCAACTCGGACCACATGCACATCACTACCGTAAACCTGGGACAGGGAGAACCTGTGCAGATAGTATGCGGCGCAGCCAACGTGGCAGCCGGACAGAAAGTGGTGGTGGCCACTTTGGGTACAAAACTTTATGACGGTGATGAATGCTTCACAATCAAGAAATCCAAACTCCGCGGCGTAGAGTCCAACGGCATGATTTGTGCCGAAGACGAAATAGGCATCGGCACAGACCATGCGGGCATCATCGTACTGCCCGAAACAGCAGTGCCGGGCACGCTTGCCAAGGACTATTACAACATCAAGAGCGACTACGTGCTGGAGGTGGACATCACGCCCAACCGCGCCGATGCCTGCTCGCACTACGGCGTGGCGCGCGACCTGTACGCCTACCTGGTGCAGAACGGCAAGCCCGCCGCCTTGAAGAAACCCTCTGTAGAGGCTTTTGCCGTCGATAACCACGACCTCGACATCCGGGTGACGGTAGAGAACAGCGAAGCCTGCCCGCACTATGCCGGCGTCACCGTGAAAGGCGTCACCGTAAAGGAAAGCCCCGAATGGTTGCAGAACAAGCTCCGCATCATCGGCCTGCGCCCTATTAATAATGTGGTGGACATCACGAACTACATCGTCCACGCATTCGGCCAGCCGCTCCACTGCTTCGATGCGGACAGGATTAAGGGCGGCGAGGTCATTGTAAAGACCCTGCCCGAAGGCACTCCCTTCACTACCCTGGACGGCGTGGAACGCAAGCTCAACGGACGCGACCTGATGATTTGCAACCGGGAAGAGCCCATGTGCATCGCCGGAGTGTTCGGCGGACTGGATTCAGGCTCCACCGAAACCACGAAGGACGTCTTCCTCGAAAGCGCTTATTTTCACCCCACCTGGGTGCGTAAGACCGCCCGCCGCCACGGCCTGAACACGGATGCTTCCTTCCGCTTTGAAAGAGGCGTCGACCCCAACGCCACCCTTTACTGCCTGAAACTGGCGGCACTGATGGTGAAGGAACTTGCCGGCGGAGCCATCTCTTCCGACATCAAGGATGTATGCGCCGCTCCCGCCCGCGACTTCCGGGTGGAACTCTCTTACGGGAAGGTACACGCGCTGATAGGCAAGGAGATTCCGGCAGAGACGATAAAAAGCATCGTGACGAGCCTGGAGATGAAGATTGTAGGCGAAACGGCAGAGGGCCTGACGCTCGACGTGCCGCCATACCGCGTGGATGTGCAGCGCGACTGCGATGTGATAGAGGACATCCTCCGTATTTACGGATATAATAATGTGGAGATTCCCACAGCCTTGAAGTCCAGCCTGACAACGAAGGGCGAGTGCGACAAGTCCAACCGTCTGCAGAACCTGGTTGCCGAGCAACTGGTGGGCTGCGGTTTCAACGAAATCCTGAACAACTCGCTGACACGCGCCGCCTATTACGACGGATTGGAGTCTTATCCCGCCAAGAACCTCGTGATGCTGATGAACCCGCTCAGCGCCGACCTGAACGCCATGCGCCAGACACTGCTTTTCGGCGGACTGGAGAGCATCGCGCACAATGCCAACCGCAAGAATGCCGATTTGAAATTCTTTGAGTTCGGCAACTGCTATTACTTCAACGAAGAGAAGCGTAACCCCGAAAAGGCGCTCGCTCCTTATTCCGAAGACTATCACCTGGGCCTGTGGATTACCGGCAAGAGAGTGTCCAACTCATGGGCGCATCAGGACGAGGACAGTTCGGTGTACGAACTGAAAGCGTATGTCGAAAACATATTTGCCCGTCTGGGCTTGCAGATGCACGACCTGGTAGTGGGCAACCTTACGGACGATATTTACGCCGCTGCCCTGTCCGTGCAGACAAAGGGGGGCAAGCGCCTTGCCACGTTCGGCGTGGTGACGAGGAAGCTCCTGAAAGCGTTCGACATCGACAACGAGGTGTACTATGCCGACCTGAACTGGAAAGAGCTGATGAAGGCCATCAGGAACGTGAAGGTAAACTATACCGAAATCTCCAAATTCCCGGCCGTGAAGCGCGACCTCGCTTTGCTGATTGACAAGAAGGTGCAGTTTGCCGAAATCGAGAAGATTGCCTACGAAACGGAGAAGAAGCTGCTGAAAGAGGTCTCCCTCTTCGACGTCTATGAAGGCAAGAACCTGGAAGCCGGCAAGAAATCGTATGCCGTAAGTTTCCTGTTGCAGGACGAGAATGCCACACTGAACGACAAGCAGATTGACAAAGTGATGCAGAAGCTGATTGCCAACCTGCAGAACCGACTGGGAGCCGTGCTGCGGTAAAAAAAAAGCTGACCTGCTATGAAGTACGATATAAAAGCGGACCACCATATCAGAGCCAAAAGAAAGTGTCTGGCGGGCTTGAACATAGGGCTGCTCCTCTTGTTTCAGGCAGTAAGGGTGCTTTGGCACTTCCCTGAGAACGAGGGCTGGAGAAATGCCCTGGCAGGGGTGAGCGGTCTGATATGCCTGCTGATGTGCGGCGTGTCATATTGGAAGTATCGGAAACTGACGCGACAGTAAAGACAGAAACCAATTAAAGAACAAATTAAAATATACAATCCAATGGGAAGAGCGTTTGAATATAGAAAAGCTGCCAAATTGAAAAGATGGGGTCACATGGCTAAGACCTTTACAAGACTGGGTAAACAAATTGCTATTGCGGTGAAAGCCGGCGGACCCGAACCGGAAAACAACCCTGCACTGCGTTCGGTTATCGCTACCTGCAAGCGCGAGAACATGCCGAAGGACAACATCGAGCGTGCCATCAAGAATGCAATGGGCAAGGACCAGAGCGACTACAAGAGCATGACCTACGAGGGATACGGACCTCACGGTGTGGCCGTATTCGTGGATACACTGACCGATAACCCCACCCGCACGGTGGCCGATGTGCGCAGCGTGTTCAACAAGTTTGGCGGAAACCTGGGCACAATGGGCTCACTGGCTTTCCTGTTCGACCACAAATGCGTGTTCACTTTCAAGAAGAAAGACGGCATGGATATGGAAGAATTCATCCTCGACATGATCGATTTCGACATCGACGAAGACTACGAAGAGGACGAAGAAGAAGGCACAATCACCATCTACGGTGACCCGAAGAGCTACGCAGCCATCCAGAAGCACCTGGAAGAGGGCGGCTTTGAGGATGTGGGCGGCGAGTTTACCTACATCGCCAACGACCTGAAAGATGTGGAGCCTGCACACCGCGAGACCATCGACAAGATGGTGGAACGCCTGGAAGAGTTTGACGACGTGCAGACGGTGTACACCAATATGAAGCCGGAAGAAAGCGAAGAGTAATGACGTATACTTACAAGACCAAAGGCACGTGCAGTACCAATATCGAGCTTGAGGTGGAAGACGGCATCGTGCGGAACATCGCGTTCTGGGGCGGATGCAACGGCAATCTGCAAGGGTTGTCGCGCCTGGTTGCCGGGATGCCGGTGAAAGAGGTGATTTCACGCCTGGAAGGTATCCGCTGCGGCGGACGTCCCACTTCCTGTCCCGACCAGTTGTGTAAGGCATTGCACGAGATGGGATATTGATTCTGCTGCTCTGATTGAAGGTGTAAGAGGGCGTGATGATTTTTTAGGCACGGATTACGCGGATTACACGGATTTTCTTTATTCTTTTTTTATCAAAATCCGTGAAATCCGCGTAATCCGTGCCTAAAAGAAATCGTCAAGTGTATTTCAACACCCTCTCTTTCAGAGACCTTGTGAACTTCACGGACTTCACGGAAAGGAAATCAGGAAAAGCTGTGTTTTCCGTACGGGTATATTCATCCCACGAGGTGGATAAATTTGTCTTGCGGGATGAATTTATCCGTCTCGTGGGATGATTTTTTGGTTGGCAAGGCAACGTGTCTGCCATTTTGAACCAACTTATGGTGCATTTGTTTTTTATTTGAGTACTTTTACATCCTCAAAACAAGAACAACATAATAATGAAGAATATTTTTAAAGACTTGCAACGGAAAGACCACAAACGCTATTTGGGTGGTCTGGACGTGTTCAGATATATCGGACCGGGACTGCTGGTGACGGTAGGTTTCATCGACCCCGGAAACTGGGCGTCGAATTTTGCGGCGGGGTCGGAGTTCGGCTACTCGCTGCTGTGGGTGGTGACGCTCTCTACCGTCATGCTGATAATCCTGCAGCACAACGTGGCGCACCTGGGCATCGTAACGGGACTGTGCCTGTCGGAAGCCGCCACGCAGTACACTCCCAAATGGGTGTCGCGCCCTATATTGGGTACGGCGGTGCTGGCTTCCATATCTACTTCCCTTGCCGAAATATTGGGCGGGGCCATCGCACTGCAAATGCTGCTGGACATCCCCATTATATGGGGTTCGGTGCTGACCACGGTTTTCGTGTCCATAATGCTTTTCACCAACTCCTACAAGAAGATTGAAAGGGCCATCATCGCCTTCGTATCCGTCATAGGGCTTTCGTTCATCTACGAGCTTTTCCTTGTCAGGATAGACTGGCCTGTGGCGGTGCAGGGGTGGGTGACTCCTTCGTTCCCTCAGGGAAGTATGCTCATTATCATGAGTGTGCTCGGAGCCGTGGTGATGCCCCATAACCTGTTTCTCCATTCGGAGGTGATACAGAGCCACGAGTACAACAAGAAGGACGATGCCTCTATCCGCAGGGTGCTGAAGTACGAATTGTTCGACACGCTCTTCTCCATGATTGTGGGATGGGCCATTAACAGTGCGATGATACTGCTGGCCGCCGCCACTTTCTTCAAGGGAGGGATTCAGGTGGAGGAGTTGCAGCAGGCGAAGTCGCTGTTGGACCCGTTGCTGGGCAGCAGCGCCGGCGTGGTGTTTGCGCTGGCATTGCTGATGGCGGGCATCTCCTCGACAATTACAAGCGGCATGGCGGCAGGTTCCATCTTTGCCGGTATCTTCGGCGAGTCGTACCACATCAGGGACAGCCACTCGCAGGTGGGGGTAATCCTTTCGTTGGGCATCGCGCTGCTGTTGATTTGTTTTATCGGCGACCCGTTCAAGGGACTGCTGATTTCGCAGATGATACTGAGCATCCAGTTGCCGTTTACGGTGTTCCTCCAGGTGAGCCTCACCTCGTCCCGCAAAGTGATGGGGCAGTATGTGAACAGCAAATGGAGCACATTCGTGCTCTATACGATTGCCGCCATCGTGACGGTATTGAATATTATGCTGCTGATATCGAGTTTGTAATGAATGCCGCTTGCCGGATGAATGATTGCAACCGGGCGAATGATTGCAAGCGGACGAACGATTGCAACCTGACGAACGATTGCTGCCGGACGGATAATAAAAAAAATATATACGGAAATGAAGATTATAACCTATAACGTAAACGGTTTGCGGGCCGCCGTGTCCAAAGGGCTGCCCGAATGGCTGGCAAAGGAACAGCCGGACGTGCTGTGCCTGCAGGAAACCAAATTGCAGCCGGAGCAGTATCCTGCGGAGGCGTTGGATGCATTGGGATACAGGCATTATCTGCATTCAGCCCGGAAGAAAGGGTATAGCGGAGTCGCCATCCTGACGAAACGCGAGCCGGACTATGTGGAATACGGCATGGGCATGGAGAAGTACAATAGCGAAGGGCGGTTTGTCCGTGCCGATTACGGCGACCTGTCCGTGGTGAGCGTCTATCACCCTTCGGGAACGAGCGGCGACGAGCGCCAGGCCTTTAAGATGGAGTGGCTGGAACACTTCCGGCACTATGCGGTGGAACTGCTGCGCACCCGTCCCAAACTGGTGTTGTGCGGGGACTATAACATCTGCCACGAGGCGATAGACATTCACGACCCGGTGCGCAATGCCACCAACAGCGGCTTCCTGCCCGAAGAGAGAGAGTGGATGACCCGCTTCCTGAACGAGGGCTTCATAGATACCTTCCGCCTGTTGCACCCCGACAGCCGGGAGTACACCTGGTGGAGCTACCGCTTCAACTCGCGGGCGAAGAACAAAGGCTGGCGTATCGACTATTGCATGGCAAGCGAGGCGGTGCGTCCGATGCTGAAAGAGGCGCGTATCCTGAACGATGCCGTACATTCGGACCATTGCCCCATGATGTTGGAATTAACAGATTAAGATATGACGATGAAAGACAGAGTGGAAAAAGCCGTTGAACTGTTCAAGAGCGGCTATAATTGTTCGCAGTCCGTCGTGGCTGCCTTTGCAGATATGTATGGTTTCACGCAGGAACAGGCGTTGCGCATGTCCGCCTCGTTTGGCGGCGGCATCGGACGGATGCGCCAGACGTGCGGCGCCGCCTGCGGCATGTTCCTGCTGGCGGGACTGGAGAAAGGTGCCGTAGACGGCAAGGATCGTGAGGGCAAAGCCGCCAACTATGCGCTGGTGCAGCAGCTTGCCGAGGAATTCAGGAAACGCAACGGCTCGATGATTTGCGCCGAACTGTTGGGACTGAAGAAGCCCGAAGGCTCTTCCACCCCCGAAGCCCGCACGGAGCAGTATTACGCCAAGCGTCCCTGCGCCAAAATGGTGGAAGAGGCGGCGGCAATATGGGCGGAGTATCTGGAAAAACAGCGGAAATAGGGCAAATCGTGCCGTTTCTCCGGCTGAAAATGGAAAAAAATGAGAGTTAACGTGCTATATAACATAAAAATAACTATCTTTGCCGCCGAAATAAAATCGGTCTTCTCCATGGGGGGAAACGGATTTTCAAGCATGTCTAACTAAAAACAAAGAGAAAATGTTAAAAGAAAAAGCCGGTGAAATCGCAGGAAAAATTTGGAACGCACTGAATGAAACCGAAGGTTTAACCGCAAAACAAATCAAAAAAGCTACAAAATTGGTGGATAAAGATTTGTTCCTGGGTCTTGGATGGTTATTGAGAGAGGACAAAATCTCTACTCAAGAAGTTGAAGGCGAACTGTTTGTGAAGCTGAACTAAGAAAGTGATTGGAATGTTATAAAAAATGCGTTGATACATTGGATATGTTATCAACGCATTTTTTTTGTGCGCTCCTTTTCGTATCTTTGTCCAAGATACACTATCTTTGCACTCCAAAAACTTTAGAAACGAATGAAAAAGAATATACGTAACTTTTGTATCATAGCCCATATCGATCATGGCAAATCAACGTTGGCCGACCGCCTGTTGGAGTTCACCAATACCATCCAAGTAACCGAAGGACAGATGCTGGATGATATGGATTTGGAAAAGGAGAGAGGTATCACCATCAAGAGCCATGCCATCCAGATGGAGTATGTGTACAAGGGCGAGAAGTATATCCTGAACCTGATTGACACTCCGGGACACGTGGACTTCTCCTACGAGGTGTCGCGCTCCATCGCCGCCTGCGAGGGCGCACTGCTCATTGTGGATGCTTCGCAGGGCGTGCAGGCGCAGACCATCTCCAACCTTTACATGGCCATCGAGCACGATTTGGAGATTATTCCCGTTATCAACAAATGCGACATGGCAAGCGCCATGCCCGAAGAGGTGGAGGATGAAATCGTGGAACTGCTCGGCTGCAAGCGCGAAGAGATTATCCGCGCCTCCGGCAAGACGGGCATGGGCGTGGAGGAAATCCTTGAGGCGGTAGTCGAGCGCATCCCGCATCCCGAAGGCGATGAGGAAGCGCCTTTGCAGGCACTGATTTTCGACTCTGTATTCAACTCGTTCCGGGGCATCATCGCCTACTTCAAGATTGTGAACGGCGTGATTCGCAAAGGAGACAAAGTGAAGTTCTTCAATACGGGCAAGGAATACGATGCGGACGAAATCGGCGTGCTGAAGATGGATATGGTTCCCCGTCAGGAGCTGCGTACGGGCGACGTGGGGTATATCATTTCGGGTATCAAGACTTCCAGGGAAGTGAAGGTGGGCGACACGATTACGCACATAGCCCGTCCGTGCAAGGAGGCGATTGCCGGCTTCGAGGAAGTGAAGCCGATGGTCTTTGCCGGCGTATATCCCATTGAGGCGGAAGACTTCGAGGACCTGCGCTCTTCGCTGGAGAAGTTGCAGTTGAACGACGCCTCGCTGACCTTCCAGCCCGAATCGTCACTGGCGCTGGGCTTCGGTTTCCGTTGCGGATTCTTAGGACTGCTCCACATGGAGATTGTGCAGGAACGCCTGGACCGCGAATTCGATATGAACGTGATTACCACCGTGCCGAACGTGTCGTACAACATCTACGACAAGCAGGGACACATGACCGAGGTGCACAACCCCGGCAGCATGCCCGACCCCACCCTGATAGACCGCATCGAAGAGCCTTATATCCGTGCTTCGGTGATTACCGCCACGGACTATATCGGCCCCATCATGACGCTCTGCCTGGGCAAGCGCGGCGAACTGGTGAAGCAGGAATACATTTCCGGCAATCGCGTGGAGATATACTATGACATGCCGCTGGGCGAAATCGTCATCGACTTCTACGACAAGCTGAAAAGCATCTCCAAGGGATATGCCTCTTTCGACTACCATGCCAACGGCTTCCGTCCGTCCAAGCTGGTGAAACTGGATATTCTCCTGAACGGCGAACCGGTGGATGCCCTTTCCACCCTGACGCACTTTGACAACGCATACGAGCTGGGACGCCGCATGTGCGAGAAGCTGAAGGACCTGATTCCGAGACAGCAGTTCGACATCGCCATCCAGGCGGCCATCGGCGCCAAGATTATCTCCCGCGAAACAATCAAGGCTGTACGCAAGGACGTTACGGCCAAGTGCTACGGCGGCGACGTGAGCCGTAAGCGCAAGTTGCTCGAGAAGCAGAAACGGGGCAAGAAGAGAATGAAGCAAATCGGTAATGTGGAAGTGCCGCAGAAAGCATTCCTGGCGGTGCTGAAACTGGATTAGCGGTTTGCTGCCGAACCAATCATATCTTTCGGGGGTTGTTCTTTCATGATAGGGCTGCCCCCTTTTTTGTCTTTTTCCGAAAATGAACGAATCCTTCAATTAAAAACACTTATGATTATCCTGCGTACCGTAAAAAACATTTCGTCGCTGAACATAGCAGCGAGCGTGCTTTTGTTTCTGGCGGCTATCCTGGCCGCTGTGGTTGCCAACTCGTCCCTGTCGCCCATATACCAGGATTTCCTGCTTCAGGAGCTGCATCTGCGCATCGGCAACTTCAATCTGTTTTCGCACGGCGGGCATCCGCTGAAGATGATAGAATTCATTAACGACTGCCTGATGACCGTTTTCTTTCTGGCAGTGGGCCTGGAGATAAAGCGCGAACTGCTGGTGGGGGAACTGTCCTCTGTGCGGAAAGCGGCTTTGCCTTTTATTGCGGCATGCGGGGGGATGGTGGTTCCGGTTGTCATCTATGCGTTGTCGGTTGCCTCCGGCACTCCCGAAACCCGGGGGATGGCTATCCCGATGGCCACGGACATTGCCTTCTCATTGGGCGTGCTCAGTTTGCTGGGCAAGCGTGTGCCGTTGAGCCTGAAAATATTCCTGACGGCATTTGCCGTGGTGGACGACATCGGCGGCATACTGGTCATCGCACTGTTCTATAGCGCTGACGTGGCATACGGATACCTGATTGCGGCGGCTGTCCTGTACGTGTTCCTCTACTATATGGGTAAGTTCGGCGTAACGCAGAAGATATTCTTCCTCTTCTTCGGTGTGATTATCTGGTATCTGTTCCTGCAATCGGGCATACACAGTACGATTTCGGGTGTGATACTGGCGTTTGTGATACCGGCGCGTCCGCGCTTGGATGCGGGCAAATACATCGAGCGGATTCGCGACATCATCGGGGAGTTCCCGGTTTCCAAGTCGGATAATATCGTGCTGACCAATGCGCAGATTGCCACGTTGAAGCAGGTGGAGCGGGCATCGGATTATGTTATCAGCCCGTTGCAGTCGCTGGAAGACAACCTGCACGGGGCGGTGAGCTTCGTGATACTGCCGCTGTTTGCCTTTGCCAATGCCGGTGTGGTGTTCAGCGGTAGCGGCAGCATCGTGGGGGATGTGAGCATTGCTGTGGCGGCTGGCTTGCTGCTGGGCAAGTTCCTGGGGATATACCTGTTTACGTGGCTGGCAGTGAAGAGCGGCGTAGCGCTGATGCCGGCGGGGATGAACTGGAAGAATATAGCGGGCGTCTCCCTGCTGGGCGGTATCGGGTTTACCGTATCGTTGTTCATTGCCAACCTTTCCTTTGCGGACGAATATCCGGAATTGCTGAACCAGGCGAAATTCGGGGTGCTTGTAGGGACAGTGCTTGCCGGGGTGCTGGGGTATGTGGTGCTGAATTGGGTGCTGCCGGAGAGGGAGAAGTGAGGTGGGTTGTTTCGGAGAGGGGATTTTTAGGCACGGATTACACGGAATTACACGGATTTAGGGAGTTACACGGATTAGTACGAATTATACAGAATTTGCGGATTAATACGGATTACACGGATTTCGGGAATTACGCGGATTAGTACGGATTATACAGAATTTACGAACTACACAGAATTTACGGATTTAATACGGATTACACGGATTTCATGGAAATGTAAAAGAAGGTAATGTTGTCCGAAAGAACAAAGAACAAAGCAAATCCGTGAATTCCGTGTAATCCGTGCCTAAAATAGAATAATATTACTCCTTGATATGAATCAGCAGATTTGCCAGAATAGCCGTTATCCCACCCGTTGTGATGCCGGATGCGAAGATGTTCCGCAGCGTTTCCGGCAGTTGGCACAGTATTTCGGGAACCAGCTCCACACTGAGGCCGAGTGAGAAACTGACAGCCATGACAAGGGTAGCCTTCCGGTTGATTTCCTGCGCTGCAATGATGCGGATGCCTGCCGCCGCCACCGTACCGAACATCAGCAGAGTAGCGCCGCCCAATACGGGTTCGGGCATCAGTGAAAACACCAGTCCCACGGCAGGGAACAGACCGAGCAGCACAAGAAAGGCTGCGATGTAATAGCCCACATACCGGCTGGCAACTCCGGTCAGTTGTATCATTCCGTTGTTCTGTGCAAAGACGGAGTTGGGGAAGGAGTTGAGCGCACCCGCCAGCATGGAGTTGAAGCCGTCGGCAAGAATACCGCCCGAAGCGCGCTTTACGAAGGTGTCCCCTTCCACCGGTTCGCCGGAGATAAGGGAGTTGGCGGTGATGTCGCCGTATGCCTCGATGGCGGTAATCATGAAAATAAGTCCCAGGGCAATGATGGTGGACAGGTCGAAGTCCAGTCCGTAGCGGAAAGGCATCGGCAGGTTGAAGCCGCCGTAGCTTTGTATCGAGGAGAAGTCGATGATGCCCATGAACCAGGCTGCGATGTAGCCTATCACCAGTCCGATGACGATGGAACTCATGCGCAGGTAGCGGTTGGAACTCCGGTTGAAGGCGATGATAAGCAACAGTACCGCCGCCGCAAGGCCTACATGGCGGAAACTGCCGAAGCTACCATCCGCCTGTGCCGTGGCTCCGCCGCCGCAGGCTGTGATTCCTACCTTTATCAGGCTCATTCCGATGAGGGTGACTACGATGCCGGATATCAGCGGCGTGATAATCTTCTTTGTGTATTTCAACACCCGGCTTATCAGCATCTCCACGCTTGAAGCCGCCATGCAGGAACCGAAAATCAGGGGAAGCCCGCCCAGCATTCCGGCAGAGATGATGGGACCTATGAACGAAAAGCTGGTTCCCTGGATGCAGAGCAGCCCCGTGCCCAGTCCGCCGAACCTGCGGCATTGGATAAACGTGGATATGCCGGATGCGAACAGCGCCATCGAAACCAGGTAGCCGGTGGTTTCCGCATCGAGCTTCAATGCGCCCGCAATGATGAGCGGCGGGGTGATGATGGCTACGAATATGGCGAGCAGATGTTGCAGCGCAGCGAAGAAAGCTTCCTTAAAAGGCGGCTTGTCGTTCAAGCCGTAAATCAGTCCGTTTCCCTGTTGTTTTTCCATCGCTCCGGGTTATCTGATTTTGATTTCACAGTTGTCAAGGCTTTCGATGATGGCAAGCGATTCTACATGAATGCCCTGGCTGCGCAGCTCGTCACCGCCGTGCTGGAAGGCTTTCTCTATGATGAATCCCATGCCCACCAGTTCCGCGCCAGCCTGCTTCACCAGGTCCATGATGCCTTTGGCAGCGTTTCCGTTGGCAAGGAAGTCGTCGATGAAAAGCACCTGATCGCCGGGCGCGAGGAAATCCTTGCTGACGCACACGTCGTACGAGCGTTGCTTGGTGAACGAATACACGGAAGTAACCAGCATATTCTCCATCGTGCTCGGTTTCTTCTTCTTGGCGAACACTACGGGCAGCTCCAGCAGATAGCCCACCATGATGGCGGGAGCGATGCCGCTGGCTTCGACGGTGATAATCTTGTTGATACTGGTAGAGGCAAAACGTCTTACAAACTCCACGCCGATGGATTTCATCAGTATCGGGTCCATCTGGTGATTGATAAAGTTATCCACTTTCAGTATGCCTCCCGGATAGCATTTTCCGTCTTTGAGAATACGGTCTTTTAAAGTTTTCATAATGTATCAAGTCTTGTCTTAAGAGTTATTTATTGTCTTCTTGTTCTGCATCTTCCTGTATCTCCTCTTTGGGCAGCAGCCTTGCCGAGATGCGCTTCTTCGGGGTGAGGCTCATGTCCTTCAGCATTTCAGCCTGGCGCACTACGCTGCCGTTGCCTTCGGAGAGCTGGTTGAGGGCTTTGTCGTAGTCCTTCTGCAAGGTTGCCATGCGGTCGCCGAGGGTGAGGAAGGTGTCGGTAAAGCCTACAATCTTTTCGTACAGGGCAGTGCCGCGCTTGATGATGGCCTGCACGTTTTTCACCTGGTTTTCCCGCTTCCACAGGTCGAGCGAGAGGCGCAGGGCGCTGATGAGGTTGGTGGGGCTCATCAGTACCACCTTCTTGTTGTAGGCATACTCCCAGAGGTTGGCGTCGCTCTGGATAGCGAGCAGGTATGCGCCCTCCGTGGGGATGAACATCATGACGAAGTCCGGCGCCTTGATATCGTAGTGCGAATAGTCCTTCCGGCTGAGCTCGTCGATGTGGTTGCGGACGGACTGCAAGTGCGCCTTGAGCCAGCGCGCCTGCTCGTCGCGGTCTTCGGCGGATGTGTAGGCGGCGTAGGCGGTGAGGGAGACTTTGGAGTCGATTATCATCTCGCGCTCGTCGGGATACCTGATGAGGATGTCGGGCTGCATCTTCTGTCCGCTCTCTTCGCTGACAATCGCTTCGCCGCGCTCGTCTTTCAGGAACTCCTGGCGGAAATAGTGCTCGCCCTCAATCAGGCCGGATGCCTGCAAGAGGCGTTCCAGAATCATTTCGCCCCAGTTGCCCTGCATCTTGGAGTCGCCCTTCAGGGCGCGGGTCAGGTTGTTGGCATCCTCGCTGAGGCGGTTGTTCAGTTCCACCAGCTCCTTGATGCGTTCGCCCAGCGAGAAGCGCTCTTTGGCTTCGGTGCTGTACACCTGCTCTACTTTTTCCTTGAAGTCCTTAATCTTCTCGTCGAGCGGGCGCAGCAGGTTGCCCAGATGCTCGGCGTTCAGTCTGGTGAAATCCTCGGTCTTGCTTTGGAAGATGCGGTTCGAGAGGTTCTCGAACTCGGTGTTCATACGCTTGTGCAGGGCTTCGGCCTCTTCTTTCTGTTCGGTGAGGCGTTGTTCCCATTGCCGTTGCTGCTGGGCGATGCGCTCGCCGAAGGAATGTTCCTGCTGGGCAAGGCGCTCGTTGAAACTGTGTGCCTGCTCGGCGAGGCGTTCGGCAAACAACCGCTCCTGTGCATCCAGGCGTTCCGAAGCCTGGCGGGCGGCTTCCTGCAAACGTTCCTCGGCAATGGAGCGTTCGCGGGCGATGCGTTCTTCGGCGGTGCGGTTCAGCAAGGCTTCACGCTCTCCGGCGGCTTCTACCTGGGTCTTCAGGGCAGCGGCTTTTCTGCCGGCCGTCAGATAGCCGATAACGGCTCCTGCGATAATCCCGGCGGGTAATAGGATGATATTCATAATTGCATATAAGGAAATAAAGTTTCGGCAGGCGGTACGGGCAATACCATCGGGCGGTACGGGAAATACCAATAGTTGGTATGAAGAATACCAACGGTTGGTACAGACAATACCAAAGCGTGGTACAAGGAGTACCAACCGTTGGTACGGAGTGTACCGCGCCGGGGAACATCTTGCGGCCTGCCGTCTTGCATTTATTGTGTCAGTATCTCGTTTCCGTCTTCGGTGATAAGAATCATGCTTTCCCACTGGGCGGAAGGCAGACCGTCGTCCGTGCACACCGTCCAGCCGTCGGCTTCGTCAATGAACACCTCGTAGCTGCCCATGTTAATCATCGGCTCGATGGTGAACGTCATGCCCGGTACTATCAGCATGCCCGTGCCGCGTTTGCCGAAGTGCTCCACGTCCGGCTCTTCGTGAAACTTGATACCCACGCCATGCCCGCAAAGGTCGCGCACCACGCTGTAGCCGTTCTTCTCGGCATGCTCCTGGATGGCGGCGCCCACATCGCCCAACCGTGCCCAGGGCTGCGCAGCCTGTATGCCGATGTCGCGGCACTCCCTGGTCACCTGCACCAGGCGTTGCATTTCGGGGCTGACTTCCCCGATCATATACATGCGCGATGCGTCGGAGAAATACCCTTTATAGATGGTGGACACGTCTACGTTTACAATATCTCCGCTGCGCAGGAATTCCTTTGTGCTGGGGATGCCGTGGCACACCACATCGTTGATGCTGACGCATACGCTCTTCGGAAAACCTTCGTACAGGAAGGGAGCGGGGATGGCGTCGTGGTCTGTCGTAAAGCAGTATACCATGTGGTCTATCTCTGCCGTGGACATTCCCTCGCGGATATTCTCCGAGATGTAATCGAGCAGGGCGGTGTTTATCCTTGCGCTTTCGCGTATGCCTGCCAGTTGCTCTTCCGTACGCAGCAGATGGCGTGACGGCAATTTGTATCCTTCTCTTTTATAATGCTGTATCTTGGCTTCTACTTCATCGGAATAGTTTTTAGGAGCAAACCGGACTCCTTTTACGAACTTCTTCATGTTTGCATATTTTATAAACGATGTGCAAAAATACGAATAATTTGGGTGTGCGTATTTATAATGCTTGAATAATTAGAAACTAATCTGTACTTTTGTTTCCCTCAACAACCGAATAAATGTAATGAATATGTATGAATGGGCCGATGAAATGAACTGTGCCGTAACCGTATGCGACACGCAGGGAATCATCCTTTATATGAACGAAAAGGCATGCCGCACGTTTGCCGGGCACGGAAACCTGATAGGCAGGAATCTTTTTGACTGCCACAGTCCGAAATCGCAGGAAAAGATACGCGAACTCCTGGAGACGGGTGGCGTAAACACCTATACGATAGAGAAAAAAGGGGTCAGGAAAATGATTTATCAGACCGCGTGGAAGCGTGAGGGTGTGGTATGCGGACTGGTGGAAATATCCATGGAGATACCCGGGGAGATGCCCCATTATATACGGGAGTAACCGTATCCGGAGAGGAGCAGCCGCCGGGTTTGTGAGGCGGCCGCTCCCTTGTGATGTATGCTTTGTCCGGGATTAGAACTCGTAGTGGAAACCGAATGAGAGGTCTTCGCTGGTGAAGGCAAATCCGTAGCCGTTGTCTCCGGTCATGTAATCGTCTCTGTAGCCCAGGAAACCGCATTTGGCAACTGCACTGAACTTGCTGTTCAGCTTAATGGCGATGCCCGGTTTGAAGCCTATTTCAAAGCCGTTTACAGAGTCGAAGCCCTTCACCTTCTGGGTGGAGAAGCCGAAGCCGCCGTCCACAAACAGGCGTACTACCTTATTTTCATAGTAGGAGTAGCGTGCATAGGGAGCGAGGGCGAAAGCGTTGTATTTACCTTCTTCTGCCTTGCCGTGTGCAAATGCCAGCACACCGCCTACTGCCCATTTCTCGCTCAGGTTATATCCTACTTCCGGTTCCAGTTTGAAGAAAGTGGCGTCAAGGTCGTCGTTGTGCCATAAGCCTACCGTTCCGCCTACATAAACCTGTGCCTTTACCGATGCAACCAGCATGGTTGCAAACAAGAAAAATACAATTTTTTTCATTTCTTTTTACCTTTTGATTATTTAAATTATTGTTGAATGCTGAAAAAGCAAGGCATGCCCTGCTTTTTCGGGGCGCAAAAGTATATCTTATATTTATGCTGTACAAATTTTTAGTTAGTTTTTTATAAAATAAAGAACTTGTGCGGGAAGAATACACTACTTTTGCGGCGGTAAAAAGTTTGTTTCACAGGTTGTATTTTTTCAAATGAAGAAGAGTCTTATTGCATTAGCGTTCGGCACGTTGGGATTGGGCATTGCCGAGTTTACGATGATGGGAATTTTGCCCTATGTTGCCGCCGATTTGAACATCGGCATTCCGGTTGCCGGACATTTCATTTCCGCCTATGCACTGGGCGTATGTGCCGGTGCTCCCATGTTGATTTTAGCGCGCAAGCGTCCGTTGAAGCATATCCTGCTGGCATTGATGGCTTTAATGCTGGTAGGAAATCTGGGGGCTGCGATGGCCACCGGCTACTGGTCGCTGCTGGCGGCACGTTTCATTTCGGGTTTGCCGCACGGGGCGTATTTCGGAGTCGCTTCCATTGTGGCGGGCAAGCTGGCGGACGAGGGGAGAAGCTCCGAGGCCGTATCCATTATGATAGCGGGCATGACGGTTGCCAATCTGTTCGGCGTTCCGCTGGGCACTTCCCTGAGCCATATACTCTCGTGGCGTGTCACGTTCTTGCTGGTGGCCTGCTGGGGAGTGATAGTCCTTTATTATATATGGCGGTGGGTTCCTGCGGTGGAGGGACTGAAAGATACCGGATTCAAGGGACAGTTCCGTTTCCTGAAGACTCCCGCTCCCTGGCTGATATTGGGGGCGACGGCTTTGGGCAATGGCGGCGTGTTCTGCTGGTATAGTTACATCACGCCGTTGCTGACGAATGTGTCGGGATTCAGCGCCGGAAGTATCACGGCATTAATGATGCTGGCAGGCTTTGGCATGGTGGTGGGTAATCTGGTGAGCGGACGGCTTTCCGACAAATACACTCCAGGCAGGGTGGGCATGGTGGTGCAAGGCATGATTTGCATTGTGCTGCTGCTGATATTTTTCCTTTCGCCCCATCCGTGGTGTTCCGCCATATTGATGGCGCTCTGTACGGCGGGCTTGTTTGCGGTGTCCAGCCCGGAGCAGGTGCTGATTATCCGCGTGGCCCCCGGGGGTGAGATGCTGGGCGGCGCTTGCGTGCAGATGGCATTCAACCTGGGCAACGCCATCGGGGCATACGTAGGCGGCCTGGCTCTTGGCGGCGGATACCGCTATCCGGCTTTGGCAGGCGTGCCCTTTGCACTGACGGGTTTCATCTTATTCGTTATCTTCTATAAGAAATTCCAGTCCAGGTATTAAACATATCATTATTTTTGCGTAATTCTGGAAAACTTCTGTTAGTACCTCATACAAAGGACTTTGAGAGAATTACCTGTTTTTGAGGTAACGATTTAGTAACCGTTCTTGTTGCTGTATTCTGCTTTGATATGCTTTCTTGGTAACTCATTGTATGTACAAAGGTAATACATTTTTCAAATAAAAAGCCAAAAGCTCTGTTTTTTAGCACTATAAACAGATTATTTGTTATGTTATTCAAGGCATTCATCTCGGATTAAGGAATAAATTATAACGAACAACAATACTTTGCAATATCTTTTCGTTCAACAGACATTTAATGTACATATAATAATCATAGCCGAAATCAATTTTCAGACTGTGGTTTGTGTCACAGAATACAATATAGACATATTCTCGCAGGCACAATCGCGCCGCATCACGAAATTCGCTTATGTCTAATTCATAACCTTGATTCAGCTTTTTGATAATAGGTAGGAGTGACAAATCCTGCGTGGGAATTTTCGAACTTTTCATTCGCTGTTCTATCCATTTTTCGTCTTTTTCAATATATTCGATAACCAGTTTATCCAAATCAGATATTTGTATGATGTCGCAAGCAGCATCAATATAGCAGCTTTCTACCATAAGGTATTCTTCTGCCGTCAACACTTTGCCGTCGAAATTTTCCCCAATGTCGCTAACAGAAGTCCATTCATCCCTACAATATGCCCCATCGACATTGTAGAAAAGAGGATTGTATTTGACGATTTCGTGCTCATCTAAAGCATCTTCATACTCCAAGACAAACAATACAAGTATTTTGTCACCCAATGTGACTGGATAAGAAGTAAGGTATTCTTTGGCAGTGACATGGCTTCTCTGTACAAAATCAGACAATCGCTCTATCGGAAGTGTTTCGCAATACCAATTGTCGTATGTCGATTCTATTGACGAATCTTTCATTCGATACAAATCACCTCCCAATATCGCAACATTTTTAGTCTCAACCATATCAATCAATTGTATAGCATATTCAATCGGATATGCTATACCATCTATTCCCAATGATTCAAGGGAATAGTGGGGAAAAGAGTTTTTAATATAAAAATGACTGCATATATTTTTCATGGTTTCGTTACTTTGTCTGAAATATCATTCTTAGTTTCTTTGTTTTTACATAATAATCGTTTGGCAATATATGAAATGACACAAGAGAGTATCGGGGCGAATATTGTCCATAACAGCATTATGATTCCAACCAGTTCATTAGCGGTAATATAACACCCTTCGTCAGTAGGAATATTCGCGGGGCGTCCACCGTTATCATTCCAATTCCATACAAAGCTGAATAGTACAATGACAAGAATAGCCGTTGTAATCAGAAATAGATACCCAGCCAATTTCCACCATTGATTGCCTTTGTATAGTTTCCATGCCATCGCTCCGCCAACAAGCATAAGGCAACAAAATCCAAAGGATGCTAAACCAAATAACTCCAACCAATGTTTCATCCATAATATAAAAATGCAGATGATTGTGCATATCAGCACTATTGCCCAAAATTTCCAAAATCGTTTATCGGTCAGTTTCATTCTATAATATAGCTTTCGGCAGTTAATACGTCAATGATATGTTCAGTCGTGCTTATCGCATAGTGCCTTACATTAAGTGAAGAGCTGTATAATTCCCTCATTCCTGTCATCAACATTTCACTCAGATATGCGGAATTTTTAACTTCATATAATAGAGTTTATACAGAATAAGGAACAGGGCTTATGATTATCAGTATCCTAAAGCCTTATTCTATATAATGTCTAATGGTTGGGAAGTCAAGCCTTCCATTACTTCGCATATCCTAAAATGTTCAAGAGTGACACGATACGCATAGACATTCTTAAATCGGATTGCAACAGTCTGATTGTTGTCAAATCGCTCAAGAACGATGACAAGGTTTGTTGCATCGTAGTCGATTGAATTGACCGAGCACTCGCAATCAATAACATTTATAGGATGATATATTTCGTTTTTCATTTTTTACCTCCTTTCCGCCAAAGACACATGAACAAGAATAGAGCAACAATATAATTGGTATATACAAGATAGCTGAGATTTTTTATGGCGTACCGTGAATGAGTTCGCATTATTTCAATAGCATCTTGTGTGCTCCCTTCTGGTTCAAAATATATTGAAGTTGCGTATTCTAAATAATATACACATAGAATAATATTGAGAATAGCCAAGGCTGCTAATGCGATAGTGCCCATTATTTTTTGCCATTTCTTCATAATTAGAAAATATTATAGATATTCTTAATGCAAATGAAAATATTGATGATAGTAATCAGTAAATGAAGAACAGCAAACCACGACTTGGGTGATGCTACTGTTATCAACATACAAGTATAACAGGCAAATATCAATGTATATAACGCCAATACGACATTAGCAATTATTGCGACTTTCTTGTTCTTTGAATTATTAAGCCAACCACAAAGTATGATGACAATACCTATGCATATTGGAATGACAGATGATATATATAGTCCACCAAATAATAAGCACATTATCCCTATTAAAGTCCACCACAAATGTGACAATAAGTTATTTCTATTCAATGAATTCATGACTTTTACAATTGAGATTCTGTGTATTACAAAAGTACAAAAAATCCGTGATGCAACATTCTACAATCACGGATTTTATTGTGATTTACAACTTCATACTTCTATTCTGTCTTGGCTTCGGTATTCCGATGGCTTCTCTGAACTCATTCATCTTCTTTCTGAACCAGTTCACGTGAGAAACCCCGTCTATCTTGAAATCGAATTTACCGTTTTCATCCTGTTTGATGGAGCAGACGGAATGTCGGGTATCAAAACTTCGGTTAAACTCGGAAGAATAGAGTTCACCTTTTATCCCGACCTCCTTGAACTCGCACAGTCTTCTGATTATCCCGTCATTAAAGCCCAAACGTTCACGCAGGAAACTTATCACGGGCATCAGCTTCTCCACATACGGAAAGTAGCGTCTGACAAAATCCACAAACTCCGACAGCTTGCGGTGCTGTTGCTCGTAAGCGTTTCTTATCTCCTGTATC